>OCGZ01000795.1_pt1 | contig 15485 bp, 10 predicted proteins | sample 1538711 | NCBI WGS metagenome assembly OCGZ01 (sample SAMN04571720, study PRJEB22368) | human gut metagenome | biome: human gut; material: stool | host: Homo sapiens | place: Luxembourg | collected 2012-08-17
CCTCATTAAATGTTTTACGGATCAGTTCGTTTGTGATCAGTGTTGGTTTCCATACTAATTCAAATGGAAGAACACCACTCTTGTTTAATTCCTCAACAATGATTCTGGAATGCTCAGCAACTTTTCTTAAGCACTCATCTCCGTAAAGATCCTGTGAACCTGTACAAAACCAGAACTTATAGTTTCTTCCTGTTTTCATGATAAAATTCCTCCCGGATTTATTTTTATTTTTTATTTATTTCATTTGTTTACAATATTTTTCTGCATGATCCCCGTATGATCAGTTCCGGATAAATCAGTCTTTCAACCTTACTTTCTTCTTCAGGAACTCCGTTGATCTTCTCAAGTATAAGCTCTGCTGCCATTTCTCCCAGCTTTTCCTGCGGATGAGCTATCGTTGTGATTCCGCTTCCTCGCTGAGCATACAGTGAATTGTCATAACCGGTAATGGAAATATCATCCGGTATCCTGACTCCCATTTTCTCCAGTTCTTCCATAACCTGAACAGCAATCTGATCATTGTAACAGACGATTCCATCCGGAAGCTGTCCGCTCTGTACCATTTCTTTTGCCATCAGTGCAGGTTTTACTTTCCTGTCCTCTGTATGAAACCAGACAACATCATCAGGATCATAGGCAATCCCTGACTCCTGTAAGGCCTTCACATATCCCTTGTGGCGCTCCAGTCCCTGCATATCGTCTGCCTTAAAGAAACCCTTGATCTTTTTATGTCCCAGTTCCAGCAGATATTTTGTTACAAGATAGCCTCCCTGTGCATCATCCATAAGAATATGAGGTTTATCCCTCATTTCTGAATAGATTCCCTGAATAAACACATACGGAATTTCAAATTTATCCAGATTCTGATAAAGATTTCTGTGTTTACAGATCATCTCACTTTTGCTTGGTTCAATGATCAGTCCATCAATATCTTTCTTCAGAAGTTCCTCCAGACATCTGGCCTCTTTCTGTCTGCTGTTTGCTGTGTTTTTCAGGATAATACTGTAACCGCTTTCTGAAAGGACATTATCCATTCCCTGTATCAGTCTCGGAAAAATATAATCAGAAATATATGTGGTCACTACCGCAATATTCTTTGAATTCTTTATATGGCGCATATTCTCAGAGCAATAAGTACCTCTTCCGTGAAATGCCTCTACATATCCGTCCTGCTCCAGGATTCCCAGTGCTTTACGAACTGTATGTCTACTCAAGGAATATTTCTGTGAAAGCTCGTTTTCTGAAGGAAGCTTCTCTCCCTGTCGGATAGCTCCTGACATAATATCACTTCTGAGCTGTTCCATCAGTGAGAAATATTTCGGCTTTCCATTATCTGTCATGTCTTCTTCCCTCCTGTATTTAGGATACAACTTGTACGCACGTACGAACAAGTTGTTTTTTATGCATAAATTATACAAAATATCGAGAGATTTTTCATTAGTTTTTTCCAAAACACCTCGAGGGATAGTGATGTGTGAACAGTAACAGTTCATCCTTTACGAAAGTTACCAATATCCGATTGATTTCAACATCACTTCGGCTCAGCTTTTTCTATACCATAACATTCATGGCAAATCCCATGTACCGCCATACGTATTTCTTTATCCAGACGTGAATTACAGGTGATCAGAGTCACCATTCTCTCCCTTTCATCAGGCTCTACTCCTGTGTCATACATGGAATTATTTTTCAATATAGATAATTGTCTCCTGTATGCAGGACTGGATAACTTGTATCCATATTCAAATGCCGGGCTTTGGGAAGATGCCTGTTCCACAGAAAAAATTTTGTACAGAAACTTTCTTTTGGGTGTTGTGATCTCAATTTCAGGACATTTTTTCAGAAATTCAGGCTGTTCATAACGGTTCAGATTTGCAAACATCATATTACCTTCTATATTATGCCCGTAAAGAATACTGTGGGAATCTGTAAAATTCTTTTTTATGTCATGTTCCAGAAAAATACATCCAAACAGATCTTCCTCTCCTCTGAAATTATGTTTCAGGTAATATTCATCATCTGCCGCCTGAACTACAGGATAAGAAATATCGGCTCCCGGGACAGTAATCCAGGCAACTGTCTGAGAGTTGATCTTTCTTAAATTTTCCCAGGAAATCCCGAAGGATTCCCTGATTTCATCTGTACAGTTTTTGTTTTTTGATTCAGAAGATCTTCTCTGTTTTTTCCTGCGTTTTTTTTCACTGTTTTTTGTACTGCTGTCTTCATCAGTTTTTTTGCCATCTGCCAATAATCCGGCACCTTCTCTGTTCTTCACCCCTGCTATTTGGGAAAGCTCTGCATATTCCTGCCTTGCTGCAAGATTCTGTTCATAACTTTTTATATAGAAGCCGGCACAATATATAAGAAGCCCAATTGCTGCTATGATCATACTTACTGCAAATGTTCTGAGTTTTTTCATTTCCGCGGCATACCCTTTATATTTCTTTTCCAGGAAACAGTTCTTCTGTAGATCACCACACCTCCTGTCAGCAGTCCCATTCCGATAAGTCCAAGAACAGCCATCATTTTAAACGGTCTGACATCTCCTGTTTTAGAACTTCCTGCCATGGAACCACCCTGATAGCTTCCGTATCCACCCGAATTTCCGTACGAATTTCCGTAACTGCTGCCTCCGTTTCCGGAAGTTGTGCCTCCATTATTTCCACCATTGTAAGATGCCAACGGTGCTTTCGTCGGTACAGGAGTCATTTTCGGGCAGGTTCCCGGTACAGATGGTGTTGGTGTGGCTTTTGGCTGCTCCGTCGGTTTCGGTACTTCTGTAGGTTTTGGTGTCTCTGTCGGCTTTGGTGTTTCTGTTGGTTTCGGTGTTGCAGACGGTGTTGGTGTGGCAGTGGGTTCTGCTTTTGTTTTCACATATACCTCCTGCTGCGCCGCAATTTCCGGTGAAATATCTCCTCTTGCTTTCGCTGTGTTTACAATTTTTTCAGGCTCTGTGCTTTCTGTTTTAAATACCACTTCATAGCAGACTTCAATTTTATCCATATCTGACAACGATGCTCCTGTCTGAATTACAAATCCTGTATCATCTGCCTCTATTTTGGCATCTTTCAGTTCTATACCGTTTTTCTTCACAAAAATGCTGTCTTTTACAATGAAAGCCCCTTGGGTTTCCAGTTTATCTTCGATAACAATATTCTGATCTGTGACATCCTCACGCAGTTGTCTTACTGTCAGCTTATAGTATCCTTTCTCACCGGACGCATACTCTTTCTTATCTGATTCCTTCACAATTTCCAGAATCGGACTGTGTACCTCTGTCTCTGTTTCCCCGGTTGCAGGTATCTTTTCACTGCTGTCTGCAACTGCAGTATTGTGCACTTTCTGTCCTGCCAGGGCTGCATCAATCACTGCTGCCTGATATTCCACGATCATACTTTTCTGTTCCTGACAGTCCAGAGGATTATACATTACCTGCTCAAAAAGACCGCCTTTATCATTATCGCAGATACTATATCTGCTGTCCCTGACCAGTGTCCTGCCTGTTGACATCAGGAAAGTATTATCATCATTGATCTGTACATCAGCATCTGCCACATTTCCTTTCTCATCCATCAGAATCACCGAATCCTTCAGAAGACGTACTCCCTGAGTATCGATCACATCCTGCAGAGTAACATTACGCGCCACACATCCGGTCTGCTCCTGTGTCAGGACAATGCGGTATGTAATAATATCACCATATTTGTAAAATGGTTTGTCCGTCGTCTTCTCTACGTTAAGAACAGGCGAGTTCACCCAGATTTTTGAGGAGTCCTTTACTTTCTGTGCATTATCTGCATACGCCTGTGCTGTATTTACAATCTCCATCCCATTTACGCTTTCCTGCGCAGTACAGCGGAAATTAACAGTCACAGGTGTCTGATACGGAAGATCTGAAATCGTCACGATCCATCCGGTTCCCTGACGTGTAACCTGACAGCTGACCGGTTTTTCCACTGTTTCTTTATAATTTTCCGGATTCAGCTGATTTCCTGCATCATCAGTTCCTGCCACCGGATTCTGAATAACAGCCGGAACACCGCTTACAGTAACAGCATCTTCAGCTCCGTCCAGAGCCAGCCCTTCAGGAAGGGAAAGATCACTGATCACAAGATTTCTTGCGATAGATCCCTTCTGAAGATTATTAACCGTAACCTGATAATTCACCTGTTCTCCTACCCGAAATTCATTTTCCGCACGTCCGTCCCCGGCTGCCAGATATGGATTCTGAAAACTTTTCTCAATAGAAAGAACTGCTGTATTTACATACACTTCTGCGTCATCCTGTGAAACAGGGGCATTCTGCGCCTGCACATTGGCAACATTAATGCTTTCCATTCCATTTGCCGCTTCCGCAACTGTGCAAAGGAAAGAAATCATAACCGGAGTATTTGCCGGAAGATCTGAAATGTTCAGTCTCCATCCGCTTCCCTCCTGAAGAAATTCATAATTCACCGGTTTCTCTGATGTCTCATTATAAAATTCCGGATTGAGCTGGTTCAAAACATCTTTGGTCCCTGCTGTCAGCTGCGTAATATTCTGTGGGATTCCGCTTACCGATACATCCTCTGCCGATGAAAGCGCAAGTCCTGCCGGCATACCGGTATCCCAGACAGTTACGTTCCGGGCCACTGTACCTGCTTTTTTATTCTCCACCACCACATTGTACTGTACCTGTTCTCCGACCTGCCATTCATAATGATCTGCAGATTTCTCAATCCAGAATTCTCCTGAATTTACATATACTTCTGCATCATCAGATCTCTCATCTGTATTAGCAGCTTTTACAGTTGCTGCATTTACGCTTTCGTGTCCATTTGCCTCTTCCTGTGCGATACAATGGAAAATAATCGTTACAGGCTGACTGTATGGCACATAAGAACAATAAAAGGAAAATCCGTTCTCATCTGCATTCAACTGAGAATCCACAGGTCTCGCTTCATATGCCTGTCCTGTTTTCTTATCCGGTACGGGATAGTTTACCTGTTGCTGAACTCCCAGTACTTCCATGCTCTGTGCACCACCTGCCAGAACCAGTCCCTGCGGCAGACCAATATCAGTAATAGTTACATCTTTTGCGATTGTTCCTGCCGTTACATTATTCACCACGATCCGGTAAGCTACCTGCTCTCCTGCCTGCCATTCATATTTGTCTGCTGTTTTATCAATTTCAAGCTGTGGACTGTTCGGCCATACTTCTGCCATATCCTTTCTGGATTCCTGTTCTCCTGTCTCAGGATTGATCAGATTATCCGCTGTTGCAGTCACAATATTTTCCCATTCCTGTCCATTGGAATCCGCAGATGCCTGACATTTAAAACGGATTGTGATCGTCTCCCCATACTTCAGGGACGGACACTCTGCTTTCCATCCATTTTCTCCCTGTCCGGTAAGCGTACAGTTCTCGCCTCCCTGACTTGTCTCTACAGCATACTGCCCTTCCAGAAACTGCAGACATGATGGAAGCTCGTCTGTAATAACAACATTTACTGCTTTTACATCCTGTTTTGTCTGAGAAACCAGAACCTCATAATCTATGATATCTCCCGTTTTCCATTCATACTGAGAAGTATTTTTCTTTACTTCCAGTTCCGGTGGAATCACACCCTTTACCCACACTGTTTCCGTATCCATTGTATCTCCGCTTCCGTTTGTACGTTCATAACTCATGGATGCATGGTTTGGTACAAGAATACTGTATCCATCCTCTGCAAGGTATTTTGAAATGTTAATTTCTGATTCCGGTCTCTGGCGTACTTTTAAAGTAAATGTGTAAGTCTGATTATCTGTAAATGCTTCATCCTGAAGGCTCTCTGCTTTGGCCCTGCAGGTCACTTTCTGTCCTTCAACAGCAACATCAAACCAGTCTGTCACTGTCTGCCCTGCATCATTCACAATACTGACTTTTGATGCATCCTCTATAGTAAGACAATCCTCAAGTATATCCTGTACCACAAAGGATTTCAGTCTATTGGGTGTCACCTCTGCCCGGATCATATACTGAAATTCCTGTCCCTGACGAATGCCAAAAGGTTTTTCTTTTGATGCGGCAGCTGCCTGTTCCCATGTACAGTTTGCCTCTCCCACACGTTTCTCAGGCGCTTTTTTCATCTCAACATCACCGAAACAATAGGATGTAAAATCAAAATATGCATATGCTTTGCAGTATTTCTGTCCTTTAAAGTTCGGACAATAACTGTTGCCTGATGGATCCAGATATTTATTTCTTGTAATCTCTGCCCATCTTTCCTGAGAACCGGCTTTTGCAATGGCATCTTCACGACTTTTATCCCATTTATCCAGTCTGAACTGATGACAGAATTCTACCGTAAAATTATCTGTATCATAAAAAAGATTCAGCCATCCTCTCGGATCATCCGGCTCAACGGAACCAAGGGGTGAGCTTACAGAATTCCCATCTACCGTCAGATAATCATTGTTTTTCAGAACATATGCATTATCCAGACTGCTGTCTGACGGAATACGGACTCCCTGTCCCGCATCAATATCACGTATGGTTCCATGGCCACTGATCGGCAGTGTTTCTTCTGTTCCATGCTTCAGAAACTGAAACTTAACCTTTGCGTATCCTACAGAATAAATAAATACACCGATACTGTTTTTGGAAAAGCCAACCATTGGATAAGCTTCATTATCTTTCCATGCAAACGTAGCTCCGCCTTTATTCTGAACAATCGATTCTGCAGTGCGCAGATCATAACGGGGTTCTGCATTCTCTACTCCCACAAGAATGAGTCTGACATCAACAATATTTCCATTTCCATCTTTTCCTACATTGTTATAACGCATCCCTGCGCTTCCGGCTTTATAGTCCGCTCCTACACGAACGCACTCTGTGTCACGTTCACTTTTTCCATTGTCTGAAAAAGCTTCCCTGTCCAGATTATCACACCCAAAAGATTCATATGTGGTAATTCCGGGCTGAAACTTCATGTTAAAGCGATAACCATAATCTACCACCTTGTCACTGTCCCATGTTTCTACAGTTAACGGTGCCGCCTGAGTTACGCAGACAGGCACAAGCCCCAGAATTGCCTGCAGAATAAAAAGCATTGCAAGCAGCAAAGCTCCAAGGCGTTCTTTCAGTTTGAAATTGTGTTTCATTTTCCGTCTCCTTTCCGAACAAAAAATATAAAAATGAATGTGGGATTTTTCCCTGCACCTGGCAGGATTAAAGAATAGAAATAAGTTGAGATTGTATGATTATAAATATTCAAGGGGAATTAATATCGTGAAACAAGAACGTTTACACTTAAGATTTTAAGATTCTGCGCAGGGTTTCTTTTCTGAAACCCTGCACAGATTTTCATTGATCATTTCTTTTCTTCAGCCATGAAAGAAAATAAAGAATAATTGCAAGAATAATAAAAAACGGAATCGCAACTCCGATTATCAGTATCAGTAAAACAATTATAACAGCCGCCGCTGCAATAACAACAGCCTTGCCATGCCAGGTAGAAAGATCGATTACTTTTTTCCATCTTTTCTCCTGCTGATGAGGAAGCTCTGTCTCATTGCCATAACTACTTCCGTAAGAAGAATACTCTCCGTAATCTTCCTGTGTACTTCCATCATCTGTATCGATCAGAGTTTTTGCTATCAGATGCGGGTCTCCCAGTTCCTGCAGTACTTCCTGCTCTGAACGTCCGCCACGTACCTGAGACTGTATATAATCTTCATAATACCTGATATGTGCTGCTGCTTTGCCCTCCTGCATCTGCCCGGCAAGCTGGCTTCTCAGGATTTCCAAAAATTCTTTTCTGTTCATCTTCTACACTCCATTTTGCCAGAAATACATGTCAAAACTCTACTGCTCGCTCCGTTATCAGTAACGTTCGTACTCTTATTTTACCATATATACCGCAGGTAGCAACTAATATAATCATAAACTTTTTATGAAATTCTTATAAACTCAGTTACTGTTCACTCCGTTCTCAGTAACTGAGCCAAAATTCATTCCAGATTGCCTGCGGCAATGGAATTTTGGCTTGTATGTCATTTCCCGACAATTTTTGCATACATTTCCGGTCTGCGGTCTCTGAAAAGTCCCCAGTTCAGTCTGTCTGCCTTTAATGCATCCAGGTCAAAAGTGCTTACAAGCACCCCCTCTTCCCCTCCGGGCAGTTCTGCACAGAGAGCACCTGTGTTGTCTGTGATAAAAGAAGAGCCGTAAAAATTAAGAGCAGATTTCTGCATTCCGTTTTCCGGACATGGCTCTACTGTTTCCTCACCGATTCTGTTGGCAGCGATCACAGGGATCAGGTTGGAGGCAGCGTGTCCCTGCATACATCTTCTCCAGTGTTCCATGCTGTCGCATTCCAGGATGGGTTCACTTCCGATGGCAGTGGGATAAAAGAGAAGCTCTGCTCCCTGCAGTGCCATACATCTTGCCGTTTCCGGGAACCACTGATCCCAGCAGATTCCAACTCCAATGGTTCCAAATCTGGTATCAAAAACCTTAAAGCCGGTGTCTCCCGGTGTGAAATAGAATTTTTCCTGATAATAATGATCATCCGGAATATGTGTTTTTCGATAAATGCCGAGATTCTTCCCATCTGCATCCAGAACCGCAACGCTGTTATAAGTATTATTGACCTCTTTTTCATAAAAGCTGACCGGAATCACAATCCCCAACTCTGCCGCTACCCTGCTGAAATGACGCACTGCAGGGTTTTCCTCTGCAGTCTGCGCATATTCATAATACTCATATCTGCGCTCCTGGCAGAAATAGGGCCGTTCAAAAAGCTCCGGCAGAAGAACAATCTCAGCTCCCTTTGCTGCTGCCTGACGCACCAGTTCCTCTGCATGGGCAATATTTTTCTCCACACTTTTACTGCATTTCATCTGAACTGCTGCCACTGTTACATTTCTCATCCTGTCTGTTCCTCCTGCTCCTGTTTACATAAGTAAGTTTTTTCATAACTTTCAGGTAATAACCCTCAAACACATGACTCTCAAAGTTTTCTGCATCAAGGTCAGATATTTTTTCCGGGAATCTGCTGGGTGATACAGTGAATATTTCCACCGCCAACAATGATGGCTCTGGCATCAATGGGATAAATCCTTCTTTCAGGAAAACACTTCTGCAGAATCTCCACTGCCCTTTTGTCATTTTCATCCCCAAATTGTGGAAGGATGATCCCTCCATTGGAAATATAGAAATTCACGTAACTGGCAGCCATCCGTTCTCCTGCTTCCCGTTCGTCTTCTCCCTCTTCAAACACAAAGCCATCCACATCTTCCTGGGTAAGGCAGACCGGTTTCTGAGGAATCGGAAGCTTATGAATCTTAAATTTTCTGCCCTTTGCATCTGTTTCCTGTTCCAGCACCTTCAGATCAGCCAAAGACATGGCATACTGCGGATCTGTCTCATCCTCTGTCCATGCAAGCACAACCTCTCCGGGCCTTACAAAAGCGCACACGTTATCCACATGCTCATTGGTTTCATCCTGATAGATTCCACATGGAAGCCAGATAATCTTGTGGACACCGAGCCAGTACTTCAACTGTTCCTCTATCTGTTCCCTGCTCATCTGAGGATTGCGTCCCTGACTCAGAAGACAGGCCTCTGTAACGATCAGAGTCCCCTCTCCGTCAGAATGGATGGAACCGCCCTCCAGCACAAAAGGTCTGGCATCCAGACATGGACAACCGAGAGTCCTGCAGATAAAGGCAGCCACCCTGTCATCCTTTTCCCAGTTCCGGTAAAGCCCGTCAAAGTCTCCTCCCCACGCATTAAACTGCCAGTCAACTCCACAGACCGCCCCTTTCTCATCCAGAACCATGGTTGCTCCCACATCTCTGGCCCAGGCGTCATCTGTCTCGCATTCCAGCAAAGTCACACCGGAAACATTCCCAAGCTGATTCTTTGCATTCTCCATCTGAGCTTTGGAAACCAGCATATACACCTTTTCGCTCACTCCAATAGCCTCTGCAACTTTCACAAATGCTTTCTGTGCTTCCCTTGCCCCATAATTCCAGGAACCGGGACGTTCCGGCCAGATCATCACACATCCCTCATGAGGCTCAAATTCTCCGGGCATACGATATTTTGTTCTGTTCTTCTCTGTAACTTCCATGTCTGTCTCCTTTTCTTTGATAGCCCGGCAGATATCAGGAAAGCCGGCTCTTAAAGTCTTCGTATCCGAAATGTCTGATAACCTCACACTCTCCGTCCTCATGCATAACCGCAATATCCGGCAGCGGCATACCGTTAAATGTATTATTCTTCACCATAGAATAAATCGCCATATCCATAAAATACAGCTTGTCCCCGATCCGGATCTCTCTGTCAAAGGAATAATCTCCGATCACATCTCCTGCCAGGCAGGTGCAGGAAGATAAGCGGTAGGTATATGCCTTCTCCCCTGCTTCCCCGCTGTCCTTAAGAGGCGGACGATAGGGCATCTCCAGCACATCCGGCATATGGCAGGCTGCAGAAGCATCCAAAATCAGCGTTCTGATCTCATTTTCCACAATGTCCATAACCTCTGTCACCAGATATCCGGCATTCAGGGCAACAGCCTCCCCGGGCTCCAGATAAATATCCAGATCATAGGTTTCCTTCATATGCTGAATACATTTTTCCAGGAGCTTTACATCATAATCCTCTCTGGTAATATGATGTCCGCCGCCCATATTCAGCCAGGAAACCTCAGACAGAAATTCTCCAAACTTCTCCTCTACCGCCTGCAATGTTTTCTCCAGGTCATCTGCATTCTGTTCGCAGAGCGTATGAAAATGCAGTCCGTCGATCCATTTCAGACATTCCCCGTCAAAGTTCTCTCTGGTAACCCCCAGCCTGGAACCCGGCGCACAGGGATCATAGATTGCATGATCCCCCTGAGTGGAGCATTCCGGATTAATACGGAGTCCCAGACTGGCTCCGGTACACACTTCTTTAAATTTCTTCAGCTGTGCTGTGGAATTAAAGATAATATGGTCACAGATCCGATCCAGTTCCTCTATATCTTCTGTACGGTAAGCAGGGGAAAAAACATGATTCTCTTTCCCCATCTCTTCATGTCCAAGCCTTGCCTCAAACAGACCGCTGGCAGTGGTACCTGCCAGATATTTTCCGATCATGGGATACAGAGCAAAGCCGGAAAACGCTTTCTGCGCCAGAAGGATCTTACACCCGGTATCCTCCTGGACTTTTTTCAAAATCTCCAGATTCCCCCGCATCTTCTTCTCATCGATCACATAGCAGGGAGTTTGCAGTTGATCAATCTTCATTGGCTTTCCAGACCTTTACCAGTTCAGGATCTTCGCAGACTTTCCATGGAAGTCCCCATTTGTTCAGTGCTTCCATATATGGATCCGGATCAAATTCTTCCACATTAAATACACCCGGCTTCTTCCACTGTCCGGTCACTACCATCATGGAACCGATCATAGCCGGAACACCTGTTGTATAGGAGATTGCCTGGGATTCCACCTCTTTATAGCATTCCTGATGATCACATACATTATAAATATAAATACTTTTCTCTTTTCCGTCCTTAACACCTGTGAAAATACAGCCGATATTTGTTTTACCCACTGTTCTCGGACCCAGAGATGCAGGATCCGGCAGAAGAGCTTTCAAAAACTGGATCGGCACAATCTCCTGTCCATTAAATTCCACAGGTGCGGTGGAAAGCATTCCTACATTTTCCAGACATTTCATATGTGTCAGATAGCTCTGTCCGAATGTCATAAAGAAACGGATCCTCTGTACTCCCGGAATATTTTTTGCCAGTGATTCAATCTCTTCATGATGAAGAAGATACATATCCTTCTTTCCTACCTCAGGGAAATCGTAGACAGATTTAAATTCCATAGGCTCTGTTTCTACCCAATGTCCGTCTTCCCAGTAGGAACCATTTGCGGAAACCTCTCGAAGATTGATCTCCGGATTAAAGTTTGTGGCAAAAGGATATCCATGATCACCGCCATTACAGTCCAGAATATCAATGGTATGGATTTCATCAAAATAATGCTTCAGGGCATAGGCACTGAATACACTGGTAACACCCGGATCAAAACCGGTTCCCAGAAGAGCAGTCAGTCCTGCTTCCTTAAATTTCTCATCATAAGCCCACTGCCAGGAATAATCGAAATATGCAGTAAAGCCTTTTTCTTTACATCTCTTTTCGTAGATTGCACGCCATGTGGAATCTTCTGTATCCTCTGCTTCATAATTGGCAGTATCAATATAATCCGCACCGGCTTCCAGACATGCATCCATGATGGTAAGATCCTGATATGGAAGTGCCACATTCAGGACAGCATCCGGCTTATAGGCTCTGATCAATTCTGCGACCTCTGCTGCATTATCCGCATCTACCTTTGCTGTCTCAATTTTTGTCTTCGTTGTACTTTCAATCTTCTCTTTGAGTGCATCGCATTTTTCCTTTGTCCTGCTTGCGATCATAATCTCTGTAAAAACATCGCTGTTCTGACAGCATTTGCGAATTGCCACTGAAGCTACCCCACCACATCCGATTACCAATAATCTGCTCATAAACTGTTTTCCTCCTCTTCCAGTAAATCTTCTACATATTTTGGAAGCATAAATGCTCCTCTGTGAAGATTTGTTGTATAATACCATGTTTCTATATTAAGATTATCAAACCTCTCCGGCCTGAAATCTTCCAGTGGATGATATTTCTTTGATGCAAATCCAAAAAGCCAGTATCCCGAGGGACAGGTAGGGATATGTGCCTGATAAACCCTGCTCACCGGAAATGACCGGAAAACCTTTCTGTGCATCTTTCTGCATTCCACCTCATCCTCATCATAAAAAGGACTTCCATGCTGATAAACCATGATTCCGTCATCTCTGAGAGCCTTATAACAGCTTCCGTAGAATTCCTTTGTAAAAAGTCCCTCTGTATGTCCCAGCGGATCTGTGGAATCATTGATGATCAGGTCATATCTGGCCTTTTTATTCCGCAGGAACCGAAGGCCGTCTTCATAATAAATGTTGACTCTCTCATCCTTCAATCCCTGGGCAATATCCGGAAACATCTCCGCACATACATCCACAAACATTTTATCGGATTCCACCACATCAATGCTCTCAATCTGTGGATAATGGATCAGTTCTCTGGCAACTCCACCGTCACCGCCACCGATGATCAGAACATTTTTTACATTGGGATGTACTGTCATTGGCACATGCGTGACCATTTCATCATAAATAAATTCATCTTTATCAGAGAATACGATCTCACCGTCCAGAGCCACAAATCTTCCAAATTCTTCAGACTCAAACACATCGATTCTCTGAAATTCACTTTCCCCTGAAAATAACTGTCGGTTAATCCGGACAGAAAGCTTTACATTTCCTGTATGGAACTCAGAATACCATAATTCCATGATCAGATACCCCCTTTCAGGACCTGAAGATGTTCTACCTTCGGATCCTCCATTCCCTGCATGGAACAGCCTTTGTCTCTTGCATAAAGAATGTATTCTACAATTTCCTGTGTCACCATTTCTCCAGGAGCAAGAATCGGGATTCCCGGAGGATAACACATAACAAATTCACCGCTGATCCTGCCTGCCGCCTGTTCCATGGGCAGAGATTCTTTCTCCGCATAAAATGCCTGCTGTGGAGACGCCACCACTGCAGGTGCGATATATTCCCCGGAAAGCATACCTGTGCTGTCCTTCTTATACAGACGTTCAATATCAGCCAATGCCCCTACCAGTCTCTCAATATCCTGAAGCCTGTCTCCGATGGAAATGTAAGCCAGAATATTACAGATATCTCCAAACTCGATCTGAATATCATATTCATCTCTGAGAAGATCATAAACTTCAATACCTGCCAGCCCATTTCCCAGTGTATAAATGGAGAGTTTTGTAACATCAAAATCAAAAACACTGGTTCCATTGATCAGATCCATACCATATGCATAATAACCGCCGATCTCATTGATCTCCTCTCTGGCATACTGCGCCATCCCTGCAACCTTTTCAAAGGATTCCTCTCCCCTGAGTGCCAGATTTCTTCTGGAGATATCCAGACTGGACAACAGAAGATAAGAAGCGCTTGTGGTCTGAGTCAAATTGATGATCTGGCGCACTTTCTCTGCATTCATACTCTTATTCAAAAGCAGCAGCGAACTCTGTGTCAGACTTCCGCCGGATTTGTGCATGGAAACTGCCGCCATGTCAGCACCTGCCGCCATTCCGGACACAGGAAGGTTTCTGCCGAAATAAAGATGGGTTCCATGAGCCTCATCTGCCAGCACCTTCATTCCTCTTGCATGAGCCTTCTTTACGATAGTCCGCAGATCCGAACAGATTCCATAATAGGTAGGGTTATTTACAAGAACTGCCACCGCATCCGGATTCTCATCCATAGCCTTCTCCACCTGACTGACTTCCATGCCAAGGGAAATGCCCAGCTGCGCATTCACCTCCGGGTTTACATAAACCGGAATTGCACCGCACAGTACCAGGGCATTGATGGCACTTTTATGTACATTTCGCGGCAGAATGATCTTATCCCCTGCCTTGCAGACAGACAGGATCATGCTCTGCACTGCAGATGTGGTTCCTCCTACCATAAGGAATGCATGCGCTGCGCCAAAAGCATCTGCTGCAAGCTCCTCCGCTTCTCTGATCACCGAAACCGGGTGGCAGAGATTGTCCAGCGGCTTCATAGAATTAACATCCAGCCCCACACATTTCTCTCCCAGCAACTGTGCAAGCTCCGGATTTCCTCTTCCTCTTTTATGTCCCGGCACATCAAAGGGAACGACTCTCTTCTTTCGGAAACGTTCCAGTGCTTCATATATGGGCGCATGCTGTTGTCTTTCATAATCCATTTGACATGTTCCTCTTTTCCTGTCGTCATGTACCGGCAAATACAGTTCTATCATTCAGCAATTGTATACTGCCTCAAACCGGCACAATGATTCAATTATTTCTATATATATTTGCTATATCTGCACAAAAAAAGAAGCAGATAAGTTCATTCACCATCTGCTTCTCTCATGATCTATAGAATTTCTCAGGCTCTGTCTCTTTATATACTGACCGGATTTCCCGTATAAATCCGTCTGTATCCTGTGCCTGTTCCCGTATTCTGAAATATTCATGACTGCTGTCGTCTTCAATCGCTGGCAAATATATGCTATGCTCTTATTGACCGTTTCACAAGATGATGTGTGCTTACGCACTGATTATTATAAAGTAATCAACTTATAAAATTTGAGCTTCTAACTCAATCAATAATGTGGTGTCTCCCACCCGGCAACTGCCCCGCCTGTCCGTATGGCTTAACATTCAGAAACTGTCTCTGAATGTGAGCAAATATTTGCATGAAAACGATAGTGTCTTTTCATACTAAAGATGAGAATAACATATCTTCTGAACTGTTGTCAATTCCATTTTCCATATTTTGCACTAGAGCGTGTCTGAAAAAGGCTTTCTGCAAGATGTGCGTCACAATTTGTGGGATATTTTGC
>OCGZ01000813.1_pt1 | contig 15090 bp, 19 predicted proteins | sample 1538711 | NCBI WGS metagenome assembly OCGZ01 (sample SAMN04571720, study PRJEB22368) | human gut metagenome | biome: human gut; material: stool | host: Homo sapiens | place: Luxembourg | collected 2012-08-17
CGTTTGAGGATTTACTTCTCATCAGGCCAAAATAGTGACAAAACTTTTGGACAAAGCTAGTATTTCCTATATGTATTTACCACCATACAGACTGCTATAGTTTTTGTTTATAAATTCTTTAGAAATGTTTATTTTTTCTTTAGGGGGTCTGACCCCGGTACTTTTATTTTCCTTCTGAATTTATCTATTTTTTCGTTCTTTATAAAGAGAAGCAAACCATGAAATTATAAACGAACCACTGGCGGCAATAAAAAAGGTTTTGAAGTTGTGAAAAATTTCCGGTGCCTGACCCCGTTTATTCCAATGCCAGTTAGCTTCTCTAGCTTAACACCTTTTTCTTCCAAGCCTGCTATCCCTTATAATATTAGGAGTTCTCATTTTATACTATTGTTTAGGCTGGCACTTATTTAACATCTTTGTAACATATTTTATATATCTTTTTTTATTTTCCTATTGACATGCAACAAAAAATGTGCGGTCACCTTGTTGTCCATCGGAACAACAAGGTGACCCTTAGTTTATCAAGGGATTTGGTTCCCCACGAATCAATTATTCCCATACTAAGGAGGCACACATTTATTATGAACGATTATCCATCAAATGTAAAACAAAAATTGAACTCTATCATCGCTGACATGTCGGAGCATCACTGGCTCTTCTCAAACAATCCTGGACACAATTTCATGCGTCAGCATCAGGGCAAACTCTCTTTCTACGATACCATGCGTCTTATTATCGGCATGGGAAAAGGAACTACCAATGATGAAATTATGGATTACTTTGACATGGTTCCTGATCTTATTCCATCTCAGTCCGCTTTCAATCAACGACGCAGTCAGATTTCGCTGTCTGCTTTCGAATACCTTTTTTCGGAATTCTCATCTTCGTTTCCGGCTACTACAAATAAATTCAAGGATCATTGTATCCTTGCCTGTGATGGCTGCCATGTTGTCTACACTACTAATTCTGAAATTATTGAGGATTACAACAAGCCTCGTCTCATCGACTATAAAGGATACAACCATATGCACTTAAATGGGTTTGTTGATGTGATCAGCAAAGCTATTCTTGATATTGTAATTCAGCCAGGACAGAAGCCTGATGAAAGGCAAGCCTTTTACATGATGCTCGACCATTTTAGTCCGGACAATCCGCAGAAATATATTGTAACTGCTGATCGTGGTTATGAATCTTACGATCTGTTATTCCACTGTGAACTCAAGAATCTAAATTATGTTTTTCGTGTAAAAGCGCCCTCTTCTTCTAAAAGTCTGCTTTCCTATTACGCTGCGGAACTTCCTGACGACCTTGAAGAATTCGATGTTACGATGAAACGTTATTTCACTGACAAAGCTACAAATGTTATGAAAGATCAGTCGGATGTGTACCGATATATTAATCCGAGTAAAAACACACCTCATTTTTATGAGCTTCTTGACAGAGATAAGAGACATCTTTATTTCATGCAGTTTCGTGTCGTAAAAATAAAAACTGCAGAAAATACATATGAGTATCTCATCACAAATCTGCCCCACAGCTTTACTATGGACGACATCAAGGAATGCTATCACTGGAGATGGGGCATCGAAATTTCTTTCCGTTATCTTAAGCATGCAAATGGGCTTTTGTACTTCCACAGTAAAAAACCCCGAATTCCTAAAACAGGAAATCTATGCAAATCTGACACTCTATAATTTCGGAATCTTCATTGCTAACGAAGCAGCTGAAGAAAACAAGAAAAAAGAACGGAAGAATGATAACAAATATCTTTACGAAATCGACATTTCTTCTGCTCTGAAAACAGCAAGAAAGTTCTTTATTCGCAGGGACTCCGATAAACCTATTGATATCATTAAGTTGATGTTGAAATACGTCCATGCTGTAAAAGAAAAATTCCGACAATTTGACCGGCCCCTCCGTGGAATCAGTGCGATTCATTTCGGATATCGATAGCCTTAGGCTCTACTGTCATTTTTGACAGATGAACAGCATCTGTCTTATCAGCATGCCCTTTTTTCTGAATCTGTATTTCCAAGTACCAAAACATCCTCTTGCACATGTTTCAATGCAACTTCGAACAAAACCTCGAACACCTAGCTTAATGGCATTGCCTTCTATTCTCTTATACACACAAGTATATATTGTAATTAATGGCTGTGCACCTTTATTCATGAAGCCCTTCACTGCGCAACGTTTCTTTCTTCTCTAGCTTATTAAGTGTGTAATAAAAATAAATAAATTGATAGACAGCACCTATACTAACCAATATTAATGTTGCAAAACGCACACCGACTATACCAAGTCCACCATCTGTAGCAAGGTATATCGATAGCGGAATATTTACGATACCTTGAAATATCCCTAACAGCATTACGCCATTTACAGCTCCAAGTCCGTTAATTATTGGACTAGATACTCCACAAAAGGAATAGATGCAATAATATATGCACATAACACCGATCAATTCATTGGAAAATTCTATCGTTTTTCCAAGCCACACATTAACAACCGGTCTAAAAATAAATGCCACTGCAATACACCCACAGGAGAAAAAGAGCGCTAGAATATTCAAATTTCTGAAATATTTCCTAATCCCATCAAAATTATGGGAAGCTAATTCTGCCGTTGTTTTTGACCAATACGGAATTAAAAAAGCAGCAAATACACTGTAACCAATATTAAAAACTTTATCAACAAGGCTAAATGGCGTCACTTGGGCTGCTCCAAAGTACTTTGATACGATAATATTATCAGTTGTATATAAAACGACAAAGGCAATCTGCGCAATAAAAAATTTCAAACCAAGCTGGTTGATATCTTTTACCATTTTCTTATCAAAGCATTTGAACGAAGGTCGAAGATATTTTTTATTTCTAAGTAAATTAAAGGTTGTTGACATGTATACAAGTAATGAGCCAGCACCAAAGGTAATCGCCAGTAGAACTAGATTCCCTGAGCTTATTCTCTGCAACACGTAAACAGATATAATGTTAATTAGTTGTACAAACACCGATTGTAAACTCACCAATTCCGATTTTTGCAAAGCATACAACAACGTATTACATAGCGCAAGAACAAAATTCACACAAATAAAAACAAAACTGATTAACAGTGTAATATTTATATCTATATCTGTATTAAATAAAGTATTCCAGTTAACCAGTTTTACTGAAATCAGAAGGATTGCTAATATGAATAAAGAAATTCCAGTGAGGCAAATATATGCGGTAGAAACAGTACGTTTTGCGCGTTCATAATTTTTCTCTGTAAGCGATACAGTAAGGATATTCCTAAGACCATTACCGATCCCTATATCACAGTAATTGACCCAACTGATTACTGAAAGAATCGTTGCCCATACGCCATATTTTTCGTCTCCAAGATATGCCAGAAGCGCAGGCGTATATAATAAACTTAAAACCATACTGATTGGCTTAATAAAGACACTTCGTAGAGCACTTTTTTCAGTTGCTCCAATTTTTATTTTATGTTTCATAAAAGTGCACTCCTCTCAAGAATCACAAGGCACAACTTATTATACCTCCTTTAATTTATGTGCGGGATTTCCTGCCCAAATTTCATTAGGTGGAACATTGGTAGTAACAACACTTCCAGCACCAATAACGCTATTTGGGTCAATTGTTACACCCTTCAAAATAATTGTATCTGTTCCTATAAAAACATTATCTTCAATTTTCACAGGTGCTGTCTTGATACAATCTAAAATACCTTTTTTGCGATCATTAGCAGATATCGGATGAAAGTCTGTATCAAAAATTCTGACACCTGAGCCAAGCAACACGTTACTTCCTATACACACTGTGGATGCACTCGTAATAGCTTTCTGGATAATTCTTTTGTAACCATAATCTTGTGCAGTATGTTTGAGCAATGTCACCCATGTTAGACGTTTCACATATTCCACAATAAAATATCCGATTTTGCTTTGATGCACTTCTGTTAGCCCTGTATGTATGCCACGTTTCTAGCCTATGAGAAAAGACAATTTTTTCTTCCTTGTACCATCTCCATGTGACTAGTAATAATTTCCCAATGTGTGTTTGCTTAACGCGTTCTTTTATATTCATGATACACATAAGATGTCCTATTACTCTATGACACCTTCTCCTCCAATCTCTTGATATATCTCCACTAATCGTTGATTGTTTGTTTCCGGATCATGCGTAATCAACGCTTTCCGTCTGCCGGCTTGAGCCATATCCAAAATTTGCTCATTTCCTTCAAATACCTTTTTGAGATAATATGCCAACTTATAGGTTTCATTAAAAGGATACACATAACCCTCTATGTCACGTGTCATCATATCTTGCACTCCACCGACATCGGAAGCTATACAGGGAACTCCAAGAAGCATAGCCTCACCAAGCGAATTGGGTGAGTTTTCAATTGCAGACGGACAAACAAACACATTACTTTCCAACATCAACTTTTTCATTTCCGAAGCATTTACCATGCCTACAAATTTAAAATGATCATCCAACCCATATTTGCGAATTAACTTTCTTACATAATTTCCATACGTATTACCTCTAATACAGTTACCGTGAAACACATCGGTTCCACCAACTACCACTTGTATTTGAGGAAAAATATCTGCAATCATAGCCACCGCTTCCACTACCTTGTGTAGTCCCTTAATCGGATATGATGACTGACTGATTGCGATTTGATATCGATTACAGGCATTGGGATTCCATTGCCCTGTATAAAATTCGTCTCTTAATGTTTCATTACAAAAATGATATTGGGTCTCTGGTGCAATTAATTCTGTCACAGCCCTATCCCAGCTTGTTCTTCCAATTATATGTTTCGCTTTTTTCAAAGCTACACATTCGTGATTACCTCTCTGTCTAAAACTTTTTTTCATATTACGTAATGAAGCATGGCCTTTCAACTCATTTAGAGTCTTTGACCAAATCACGTGTGCTGGTAAATCAGCGTCAAAATGCAAAAAACACTTCGATACTAAACCTTGTATTGAAACCACAACTTTGTCACCAAAACCACAATCTATACAAATGTCAAGAAAAGCATCCGTATACACAAACTCCGTTCCAAAAAAATGAATAATATCCGGCTGACTTTCTCTTAAAATATCCGAAAAAGTTTTATACGCAACCGAAGTATTCGGCATACTTTCATTTGCTTCTTTTCTGGTCATTGGTATTGCATAGTACTTTAAATTGTCTCGTGCTCCCGTCTGAACACAACTGATTTCATAATCCGAATAACAGTAGATCAGCTGTATGTCCAGGTTTCTTAACAGATTTTTTGATAATCCCTCTAGCCATCCTCCCAAACAAACCGCAGTTGTTTTGTTCTGCATTTCTGCGATAGCAGGTAAACTGCCATTACACATCCATAATATCTTCATAGCTAATCTCCTCCAAAACGCCACACTGCGCTTCTATATTTTTCTAACAAATCTTGCGGGATTACCTGCCCACACTTCATTTTCCGGAATGTTTGCCGAAACAACTGAACCTGCACCAACTACTGAATTCCGGCCTATATGGCTTCCTTTCAAAATAATACAATGCGCTCCTATAAATACATTTTCCTCAATAATCACAGGTTTCGATTTTGCTTTTTGATAGCAATCCCTCCTTTGAGGATCTATCGGGTGAAAATCCGTATCGTAAATAACCGTTCCTGCACCAATCATTGTCTTATTTCCAATAGTAACGCTTGTTTTACTAGTAATTGATACATTTGAGAGTCCGACAGAATTTCCAATGGTGATATTGCCTCCCAATAATTGGAACTGGGTTTTTTTACCACCGCCAATTGGATTTGCCCAATATGCAGAATTTATTTCAACATTCTCTCCTATAGTTACGATTCCCGCTCTGCCATATACACCAATCAGTCCTGCTGTTCTAAAACCATCAAGATAGTCAAAGCCATTCAGCTTAAACACCAGGCAATTTACGCAATGAGTACTTTGTCTTAGTACCCACAAACAAGTACGAGAAATCAATCTAGATAAAATCATTTTTCTTTTTTTCAATTTTCTTACCTCTTCTTCGTGATATTGTAACTACATTACTTTTTGTATTTCCATTATGCAATTTACTCTATACACTCATTAGATTTCTGGACTTCACCTAATTAAATTTTCCGTCCTATCCTTTGCAAACTCATCTACTAATTGATAGTTGAATGTTAAAATGAGAAGTGCAGGATAAAAAAGATCTGATTGTCCCATTGTTGTATTAATATACATAAATACAATCAACACAAATGTTACCATATTTTTTTTAGCCTTATATGCAGGAACAATAACAAAACAGACTAGTATTAGCCATATTTGAATTCCCAGTGCAGCTAGATCATATATTAAAGCGGCTCCATCTGCAGACCTTTTTCCAACTGATGCAAAAATATTATTTATAGTATCAAACCCACATCCAAACGGACTTTTTAAAATATTACTAAATACAATTGAAGCCGTATTTGCTCTTGCCAACCCCGATGTTGCAAATTCAATACCTTGTGATGAGATTGTAATCTTCCCACCTACTACTTGGCCAATAACACTAGTATCTTGATTTATCATAAGATCGCCCAGCAATATAAACAAAGCAACAATGATATATCGACCAATTTTCATCTTTTTTTCATTTTTACGCTGAGTAACTAAATACCCAATTAACAGAGCACCCAAGGAAAGATATCCTGTTGTTGATTGACAAGTTATAATTGCAATAATCAAAATCAAAATGAATTTTTTTTGCTTCTTGGTACGGCTTTTTAGTTGTTCCGGGAAGAATAATACAAAAAACAAAGCAGTATTTAATACCATCTGATATAATCCCGGTTCATTATAAATACCATTGTTTCTAATAAGCTCGTTTCCCGTTCGCATTACATATAGCAAAACCCCATGATAATACACCGGTGATAATGTAAACGCTTTATCAGTTGTGTAGATTCGATTACTATATGGTGAATATGAGAGTAACGTCAGTCGCTCAAAAATGCTAGGTGCAATATTTGTGATAAGCCAACAAATAACACTTGTTGCCGCAAAAAACACAACTGTTTTTACAAATCGATCAACAAAATTTTCCTTATCATATTTGAATGCAGTATACGCAATCGCTATGCCAGAAAAAGCATTTAGAACATATTTAATTCCTACACCGCCACTCAAAAATCGCACAAATAAAACATCAAAAAAAATAGCTGACACAAATAAAAGCATTTGCTTACTTCTACAGCTGTACTTTATAATTATCACAAATAAGCAAACACCTAAAATAAAGTATTTGCTCAATTCTCGTCCTATAACGAATGTTATTCCGGCATCCTGCCACACAAGCAAAAAATATATTAAACAGTATTGAACTAATGCTTTTTTATTGATCGTTAACATCATCTAAATACTTCCTATACAGAGTACTAATTATTTTTCCAAATGCTGTTGGTTATTCACGTTTTCATACTAAAACATCATTATTTTCAAAATATTCTTTGATTTCTCCAGCCCATTTTCTGTATTCAAATTTACTTTCTACGCATTTACGAGCATTATCTGACATTTTTTTCCTTTCATCTGTAGAAAGTCTTGCAGCTCTAATAATTGCCTCACAGCATTTATTTGATGAAAATCCATCAAAAATAATGCTATCAATGCCATCCGTCAAGTAATATTTGGTATAATCCCCAACTCTAGATACAATTGGAATGACGCCATATGTCATAACTTCTGGTACCTTGCTCGGAAAATTTGCCAGAGTCATTTGACTGATCTTTCTTGCTAGTAATAAAAAATCTGACTTTTTATACAGTTCTATCAATTCATTATAATCTAACCAATTGTGAACAATAAACCTATCATTTAGCGAGTCATTAACTTCATCTAATGTCGTTTTATTAATTGACTCTTTTCTAATACCCGTAATATGAAACTCAATCTTTTCTCGAACTTCCTTGGGTAACTGGCACAATGCTTTAAGCATGTCCTCTAAATTATCTTTTATCATGCCGTTTGCCGGATAAATAATTTTTATTAAATCAGTATGCTCATAATGTGTATTGTTATATTCTAGCGTATCAGCCATTATAGGCACAATAAAAGTTTTAACATTCTTTTGATTGTAATAATCCTGAATATAGTGACTAATAGGAATAACAAAGTCCATCTTCGGTATAACAGTATCAATTGCATACCTATAGTTAAGTCTATAAATCAAGGAGTTTGCCTTTAGCTCTTCCTCTCCAAACAGTTCATCAACACATTGCATCGTAATTATTTGTTTTTCTTTGCAATATTTTATAACGCTCTGCAGGGCCATACCATCTGGAATATATCCTATCGCAATATCTCCTTTTTCAAGTCCACATTCTTTTATTCCATTAATGAAATATTTTCCAAGTCCAAAATTAAAATCAAGATAATGTCGAATTTTTCCTTTTTTCAGTTCAAACGGGCAAAATTTTATGTTTTTATATGAATATGCATGCTTCATTTTATCATACTCACATTGTTTAACATCTCCAGGAGAAATAATCGAAACATTGTACCCGATTTCCATCAATGCTAACGCCAAATACTGCGCATAATTCGCATTCGCTGACATATGCGGAAATCTAAAGAAACCATATATCACGGCTTTTTTCATTTTCACACCTCCATCAAAAGATTACTACTTGAATCTTTATTACTTATTTTTTTCGCTGGCACACCTGCCCATGTTGTATTACTTTCAAGTATACTTTTCACTACTACTGCGTTAACTCCAATGGCAACTTTATCCGCAATTTTAATATCGCCAATAATGCGGGCTCCACTGCCAATAAAACAGTAATCGCCTATTTCTGGTCCTTTATCGACACCACCTGTTGCTCCAATTGTTATTGAATCTTGAATCCTGCAAAAATTGCCAATTTTAGCTTTAGAATTTACCACAATTGTTCCGTAATGCGCTATCGAAAGCCCCTTTCCAAACACATTAAGCGGAATCGAAAATCCAAGTTTAACGCTTTTTCTGTGGAACCTAAGTCTAGTTATAATTTTATAAACTTTGCCCAAGTAACCTTTTGCACAGTTATTTGCATATTCTGCTTTTCTAAGTGCTATTTCAAATCTCCAAATCTCGTCTCTAAGCAGTTTAGGCCTTCTGTACTGTATGCCCAAGCTCTCTTTATAGGCTTTCAAATATTCTATTAATTCTCTCTTGCTGCTTATCATAAATATCGCTCTCTCAATCTATTGCTTCGTAATACTTATTAATAATGTGGCTATTACCATAATTATTTTGATTCAGAAAATCTATAATCGCTGCCCTTTCTTCATTATTTTGATACATTCTAATTATACCGGCAGCGATAGCTTCACTCGATATCTCAACTATCATACCTTCTTTTCCTGCGATAATTTGATCGTGAACAGTTGAGTAATTAGTAACCACAATTGGCTTTTTCATAATCTTAGCCTCGTCAAGAACAATAGATTTTCCTTCAAAGATTGATGTCTGCACAAAAATATCGCACTGCTTGATATAAGGGTAAGGGTTATCTCTTATTCCTAAGAATATTATAGAATCCTCTACTCTCATTTCCCGTGCTAACGATTTGAGTTCATCTTCTTTTGGACCTGCACCTATAATGTACCATCTAAAATCAAACCCAGCTTTTTTCATTATAGCGGCAGCACCCACCGCCAAGTCGAAACCTTTCTGCGAATCAAGTCTACCTATCGAAAGTAATTTTAAAACATTACTTTCATTTTCAAAGCTATCACTGATGATTTCATCAGCTCTTTTTTGTATCACTCGTTCAGAAGTAATGTTCTCGATTTTTACAATATTATCTTTTAATGTCGGGAACGAAGTTTTCAGTGCATTAACACATTCATCGGATATTGTGACTATCCAACGCATTTTTTTGAATACAGGAGCATCGAATTTATTGCTATATTGAAGTTTACTATAATCATTGTGAAACCAGCATATTTTCTTGTCTGCCGTCACTTTGTCCGCAACATAATATGTAGATTCACCCTCAAGATACGCAATAGCAACATCATATTTTTTCTTCAAACTTGGGATAAAATATTTATAAACTGTATTCCAACGTATTTGTTTACCTTTGTCCCAATTACTTAGTGAACATATTTTTCCCAATCCGCTCCCTGCGCATTTAATTATTTTAGCTCTAGCTCCCACCTTTCGGTCCTTTGCAAACAATTCTTGTGTAAGTCTATCTGGTTCGATTATATTCACATAATTGGGTATCTGAGTTAGAAAAATACCCATTTTCCTAAAGAGAAGCAAATCAATCTTATAGCGTTTCTCATCACATTCCGTCAAAAAATTTACCAAACTTCTTTCTGCCCCACCGCTCTTAAGGTCAGGCATTACAATCAATATCCTTTTCATCTTGCTCACCTATTTAATATCAATCTGTATGTTTTCATGATAAGTTCTATATGTTTTTCAAGAGAATATCTGTTTTTTACAATATTCATACTTTCTATTCCTAGTTCGTGCGCTGTATTCAAGCTAACCAACAATTCTGTAATTCCTTCTGCCATTTTCTTTGTATCCCCCGCTTCACAGCAGAAGCCATTCACTCCATCATGTACAATTTTGGGAATACCACCCACATTGGTGCTAACAATAGGAAGACCATATCCCATCGCGTCTAATACAGACATCGGCATTCCTTCATTGTAGGATGGAAGAAAGAAAACATCTGATTCTCTCAGCAGGCGATCCTTTTCTTCTCCTCGAACCCAGCCTGGAAATACCACATGATCACTAATACCGTACTTATCTAATAGTTCTTTGACAGCCTGCTCATCCATCGGACTACCAGCTCCACCAAGAACGAATTTAACATCCGGCACAACCTTAACAACTTCTGATACAACCACCGGAATATCATAACAGCCTTTTCTTTTTCCAATCTCACCAAGGAAAAGCACAATATTATTTGGCTTTCTCTCAAGTCGATCACTTAATGCGTCCTCATGCAAAACGCTATAGTTCTCGATGATAGTAATCTTTTTTGCTGGCACAATCTGTGAAAGTCTTTCCTTCCACTCGGCAGACAATGCAATCAACACAGTACATTTATTATACGCTTTCTTAATCTGTGCCTTCTTTTTCTCACTAGCTCTAACATAAAATGCATCAAAATCTGCACCGTGAATATGATTGACGATAGGCTTTTTTGCCCAAGACGCCATATAAATAAACGGAAGAGATCGATAAAAGGAGGGACCAAAGGAAGAATGCATATGTACAATATCAGGCCGATCTATCAACAGAACTTTGGCAAATTGGAAATAGCCTTTAATACCCTTCAATAACTTTGTAAGTTTACTGCCATCTTTATATGACTCCACATAAATGATATTATAATCTTTTTCCAACGTAGATCCATAATAACCACTAATGACAGCTGCAATGCCACCCTTCACCATTTTGTCCTGCACAATCATGCACACTTTTTTCTTCATATTCTCATCCTTATAATCTTATTTGCTCAGATTAAGAACCTCTTGATAGAACTTGTTCATCTGCTCGGTTCTTGCCTCCAAAGTGAATGTATCAAGGGCATGCCTTCTCGCGGCACGACCCATCTTTTCACGCTTTTCTTTATCTCCAGCCAAAATTTTAATTGCTCTAGCCGTTTCATTGATCATATCTTGCAGAGGAGCAGGCTCAATCTTAATTGCAGAATCAACAGTGGTATTTACCTTGGGTCCCCCTGTGTTCACAACAATAACTGGCAACGCCCTGCTCATAGCTTCCATAACTACGAAGCATCCAGAATCTCGAAGGCTGCAATTCAACAGTACATCAAATCCATCATAGAACTGTTTCATCTGACTGTGTTCTACCTTAGAAACAAACTTAATTTCTTTTCCCAAATGACTTCCGCACATTGCCTTCAGCTTTTCTCTGTGTGCATCGTATCCCGGATTATTCTCAGTATCTCCCAATACAGTAAGCTCAGCCTGGCAGCCATTTTCTATTGCTTTCACAAACGCAGAAATACCCAATTCATACCCTTTCCAGTACAGCATTCGCCCCGCCATCAAAAAACGTGGAGTGGTGTTTCCCTTAGTCATAGGTTCCGGGTAAAACATATCAGAATTCAGTCCAATCGACTGAAATGTTCTGACCTTTTCATGGTATTTTTCCGGGATTACTGCTTTTGTTTCATCCGTGGTTGTTACAATCAGCGTAGACCGCTTCATTGTTTTGGCAAAATTAAATGTAGATTTGAAGAACATCTGCGATGCACTGCGGATTGTTTCAACCAACTTATTCTTCGCGCTCATCGGATAACCAATAATAGAAGGAGTATTCTCCCCACCTGAGACAGGACCATAAAGGAATGGCAATCCCAGTTTATGCATATAGGTTGGCAAAATACAGGTTACATAGGTAATGTGATGAACCAGATCGAATTGCTCTGCTTTCATCAACTCCTTTGCTACCTTTACCGCTTGTTTTTGCCACATCATGTAGTAAAAACGTTCCCCACGATATCCCACATGCCAGAAACTGATTACATGCGGCACCTCAACATAGACAAAGTGTGTATTTGAAAGTTCACCTGGATGCTTACTCAAATAATCCTCAATATCGTTTCTATATACATGGCTGGTTAAAGCAGTAATCTTATGATACTTGTCTAATTCATATATCCAGTTCCAACCTACTGCCCGTTCTGATCCATCATAAGGACTACAGGCATACACGGACGCTAATACTTTCATACTTACTTTCCTCTCACCACAGCATTCCAAATGAACTTGGTATTCGTGTTCCAATACCGTTTGAACAATCTCTTCGGATCTTGCATCAGTCGATACACCCATTCCAGATTGCTTTTTTGCATCCACATTGGTGCACGTTTAATGTTTTCTGCATAGTAATCAAATCCAGCACCAACGCCAAGCATCAATCCATCAATCTTTCCTTGATGTGCGGCCATCCACTTTTCCTGCTTTGGTGCGCCAAGACCAATCCAAACGAAGTCAGGTTTTGCCTCATTAATCCTTTCAATCACGGCATCATCTTCTTCCTTCGTAAGCGGACGAAACGGAGGACTATACATTCCAGCAATCTGAATGCCTGGATACTTCTCTATTAACTTTTGATTCAAAATTTCAAGCGTTTCTTCTTTGCTACCATAAAAATAATGGCGGTACCCTTTTTCAGCAGAAATCTTAAATATTTCTCCCATCAAGCTAGGTCCCGTCGTCCTTGCCATATTCTTGTGACCACGCTTCTGTCCAACTGTGGACAATGGACCGCCATCCGGAATTGCCATCAAGCCACCATTCTGAACAGCACAATAAGAAGCGTCTTCATAACTAGTAACCGTTGTATGCACATTCGACACACAAATATAGTCACCTTTTATATCCGCAAGATTCTCGTTAAGATATTTTACTAGCCATTCCATATTGATAGCTGCAATATTAACTCCCATGATATTACATGTTGGAATAAGGGACTTATTTACTTTTCTTTTATAGGTATTTTCCATTTACAAATCCCTCGCACTAAATCAATTTTTTCTAACCCTTAAAAAGCGGTTTCTATATCTATGTACACATCCCGAAGGATTGTAATTGACTTCTTAAAAATCCGCTTAATGTGTTTATCACAGTGGTGTGCTTAACTGTAATGTTCACACCTCAACTGAACAAACTCCCCTTTTTATTGAGTACACACCCTTTGAAGTAGTGATCAAATTTTCTTCAACTGAAACTTTATGGCAGACACCTTCATACCAGCTCACCAACAAAGTGTTAGGTCTTATTGTCATAACATCTCGGACAGTACACCCATTTTTCAAAGTGCTGACCCTTATTGTCATAACCCGTACACCAACTCACTTTGTTAAAAGTGTACAAGTTCATGTTTCTCCCTTGTTGCAACATGAACAATCATCTCCCCCTCACTACCTCTAATTCTCCAGAAAAATGTAGTTATCATGTCCGTCTTTCCTCTGCAATAAACTTTTCCAGAAAAATAGATTTTGGGCTTTTCAACACTTTCAACCTCCACCTCTAATTCTTCGAAAAAATGAAGGTATCATGTCACTACCTTGCTCTGCAATAAATTAGGTTCGTAATAGGGTAATTTTGCATGAGTTTTATACGCCACCGTAGACCATCATGCCGCCACTGAAAGTTTGAGGTAGACATTATCAGAACCCACAACTACAACAAAAATCCGCATACAAAACATGCGGCCTTTGCATCCAATATTTCTCTCAAACGGTACGTGCCTTCTCATACTCATCCATATGTATCCTTTCGCCTCCACATTCTCTTATATACCATACATCTTCACGTTTATGCCATAAACACACAGCATAAACCAATTCCTCAATCCCTACCATACAAATCCCTCGTATAAACCCGCTCCCTCACATCATCCAGAGCCCGGTCATACCGATTTGCAATAATAGCATCACTCATATCTTTAAACTTCTTCAGGTCATTCACAACCACACTGCCAAAGAACCTCTCTCCGTCTTTCAGCGTCGGTTCATACACGATCACAGTAGCGCCTTTCGCCTTCACACGCTTCATAACGCCCTGAATGCTGCTCTGCCTGAAATTATCGCTGTTGCTCTTCATAGTCAAGCGGTAAACACCGATCACAACATTCTTTTCCTGATCTTTATTCCATTCGTTTTCTTCCCCATAACCATAATAACCGGCCAGGCGGAGAACACGGTCTGCAATAAAATCTTTCCTTGTCCGGTTGCTCTCCACAATAGCAGACATCATGTTCTGAGGCACATTCGCATAGTTCGCCAGAAGCTGTTTGGTATCTTTGGGCAGACAGTAACCCCCATAGCCAAAACTCGGATTATTGTAATGACTGCCAATACGGGGATCAAGACAAACCCCCTCTATAATCTGCTTGGTATCCAGTCCTTTACTCTCTGCATAAGTATCCAGCTCATTGAAATACGCCACACGCAGAGCAAGATAAGTATTGGCAAACAGCTTAACAGCCTCCGCTTCTGTAAAGCCCATATACAAGGTATCAATGTCTTCTTTTATTGCGCCTTCCTGAAGCAGGC
>OCGZ01000829.1_pt1 | contig 14835 bp, 16 predicted proteins | sample 1538711 | NCBI WGS metagenome assembly OCGZ01 (sample SAMN04571720, study PRJEB22368) | human gut metagenome | biome: human gut; material: stool | host: Homo sapiens | place: Luxembourg | collected 2012-08-17
TCATTCATCAGTTCTTCATTCATCCGAATCTGATCCTTATCCTGTTGGGCAATGCATTCCTGAATTGCCTCATTCAATGAAAGCATCTTATCATCCAGCTCTGATACCATCTTTGCGCATTCCTGCAGATCCTTGCTGATATACTCCGGTGCATTCCCTTCAAATTTGTAGTAGATCTTATGTTCAAGGCTTGCCCAGAAGTCCATTGCAATGGTTCGGATCTGAATCTCAACCTTCGTGTCTACTACACTATCCGAAAGAAATATCGGCACAGAAACTAACATATGATAACTTTTATATCCACTTTCTTTGGGATTCTTAATATAATCCTTAATTGAAAGAACTTTCAAATCGCTTTGATTCCCTATCATCTCTGCCAGACGATATATGTCTGATGTAAATGAACAGATCAATCTTACTCCTGCAATATCATTCACATAGCGAACCATGTTCTCTATGGATGTCTCATATCCATACCTCTTCAGCTTTTTCACAATACTGTCCGGTGTCTTGATCCTTGTCTTAATATGTTCAATCGGATTATACTGATGTACATGCTGAAATTCATCATTAAGAATCTCCAGCTTTGTACCAACTTCTTTCAACGCTGCATTATACAGGAAAATGATTGTCTTCCAGCTGTCAACATCTTCATAACTCTTTAGCGCAGCTTCTACCTGTTGTTCGCTTCTCATAGCATTCATCCCCCGGTCTGTTTATATATATTAAGTATAACATACTCCCATTTTTCTGTCACAGAATTCACTTCTTTTTTAGAGATATTTTAGTGTTACTGTAATCGTATCTTTCCAATCTCTGTAATCCATTTTCTGCCTACAGCTCCAGTTTCATGTCTCCCTGGCGAATCCAGCCCTTCTTTCTCATAAATTCTGAAATTCCAAGTGTGATCACTGCCGGAAGTACAAACTGGATCACAATGATCTTCACCAGAACAATCATCGGATCTTCCGTCTGGATCATCACCTGCCACGTCATCAACGGACCAACCAGCCCGGCTGTTCCCATTCCAGATCCGGTTGCATTATTCGTCATATGGAGTAACATTGTGCTTACCGGTCCTAAAATTGCACTTGACAAAATGGATGGGATCCAAATCAATGGATGTCTCATAATATTCGGTACCTGAAGCATAGAAGTACCAATTCCCTGTGCTAGAAATCCACCAATCTTATTCTCTCTGTAGCTTGCAACTGCGAATCCAATCATATTGCAACAACATCCAACCGTAGCTGCTCCAGCTGCAAGACCTGACAGATTCAGGATTACCCCCAAAGCCGCGGAGCTGATCGGCAATGTCAGGATCATTCCCATCAAGACCGAAACTACAATTCCCATAAGGAACGGCTGCTGTTCTGTTCCCCAGTTAATCAAAGAACCCAGCCAGTTCATAAAGGAAGAAATCGGTGGTCCGACAAACAATCCAACAACTCCACCAACACCAATGCAGATCAGTGGTGTCAGGATAATATCTAGTTTTGTTCTTCCTGTAACTAAAATTCCAATCTCAATTGCCACATAAGCTGCCACGAAAGCTCCCAGTGGTTCCCCCGGTCCGGCTAATACAATATTCCCATCTACAAGCACCTGACCTGCCAGAATTTTCCCCGCGAATGCTCCGATCATACCGGCAACAGCTGCACAAACTGTAACAAGCTGCTGAGCCTCCAGCTTCCTTGCCACTCCGACACCAATACCTGCTCCTGTAAGCGCTGCAGCAACTTTCCCGATCAGATAAATTAAATCTCCATAATTTCCTCCAACAAACATTCCCATCTGCTGGATGATTGTTCCTATGATCAATGTTGCAAACAAGCCCTGCGCCATTCCGCTGAGTCCGTCAATAAATATTCTCTTCATCGCTCTTCTAGTCCTCCTTATACAGGACGCCCCATTCCTGTCCTTCCTTCTTCCGGGTGTCCCTCTTCAACGCATTGCCTTCCTCATCACAAAGCTCCGGGATCTGATCTACAGTATCCATCCGGTAGTCTGTCAGAAGCCAGCTTACAATATTCACATTATCCTTTCGTCCAATCACCATCTCCGGCACAAGCACAGAGAGCATCTGCTCCAGGAAATCAATTTCCACCTGGTTCTCTTTCGAATAAAGCAGTACATTTTTGTAAATCATAAGATAAACACCTTTGCACTGTTCTTCTTCAATATCCATATAAACGGACTGGAATTTCTGTTCAAATCCAAATTCATCAATCAGATGAAAGATTGCCTGTCCATAACTGTCTTCTTCCAGATAACCTCCCAATATTTCTCTGTCTGTCTCTGTACATTCTCTAATCATAACTGCTCTCCAATCATTCTATCAATTACTATATTGCTGTTACCATTGCTGTTACCATTACCGTTCCACTATACCAAAAAGTCTCTAAAAAAGAAATGACTTTTTGTTTTTCTTATGTTAGGATACAAGAGACAGGTATTTTCAGAAGATCCGATAGTTTCTTCTGCTGTCGGAAAGGAGTCTATTATGTTTCGTTTATGGGGAAAAGAATTTAAAGACAACCGCATGCTTTGCGATACTGTTATCTGCGATGAGACAGACGACACACGTACACATAAGATCTTTCATGCACTCGATAAAATCTGCTATGAATTTGATCTGAGCAAGCCAATCTGGCTCGACTCAACGATCAATGAGTTCAAGCGCCACGCCAAAGCGCGTTTCTATCAGGACAATTTTGTCGATGAGATTGACTTTGACTATCTGGAGATTCAGATTATTGAAGAATAACACTCGGTAGCGCACAAAAGATAGATTGAAAATAGCTTCTAAAATCCGCTTCAAATTTTTTTGAAAAAATTTCAAAATTGGTGTTGACATTTTCCAATATCCGTTATATAATCTTTTTTGTTGTGAGCGATACAACAGAGCAAACAACAAAATGTGCGATTAGCTCAGCTGGATAGAGCGTCTGACTACGGATCAGAAGGCCGGGAGTTCGAATCTTCTATCGCACGCTATAGAGACTGTAAGGAAATTTCCTTACAGTCTTTTTGTATCTTTGGAAAATCTCACTTCAAAGGATCCTCTCCGAACAGACACCCAAAAATTTACCCAAAACCAAGCAAAGTCGGTGCCGGATTCAAGTTCACATATAAGCAAACTCAAATTTGCACCGCCTGTCCTGATATCATTTAAAATTCCATTCTAACTGTTCCAACAACACTCTATTTTGAAAATCTCTCCGCCTGCGCCTCAATCAGTGCCTTGTCATCAAAATAATTGATCTTCATAGCATCTTTTACTTCTTTCAATGTCTGCGCTGCAACAGCCTCTGCCTTCTCGCTTCCCTTTTTAAGAATCTCGTAGATTGCAGGAATGTCTTTCTGAAGTTCTTTTCTTCTGTTGCGGATTGGCTCCAGTTCTGCCTGAAGAACATTGTTCAGGAATCTCTTCACTTTCATATCTCCAAGTCCGCCTCTCTGATAATGTGCTTTCAGCTCATCCAGATTCTGATATTCTGGCAGGAATTCCGCAAAATACTCTGGTTTACAGAATGCATCCAGATATGTGAATACAGTATTTCCTTCCAGACTTCCAGGATCTTCCACGCGGATATGATTCGGATCAGTAAACATGCTGAATACTTTCTTCTTAATATCTTCAGATTCCTCTGACAGATAAATACAGTTACCCAGAGACTTACTCATCTTCGCCTTACCGTCAATTCCCGGGAGACGAAGGCATGCTTCATTCTCCGGAAGAAGAATCTTCGGATCGATCAGTGTATCTCCATAAACGGAATTAAATTTGTGTACAATCTCCTTTGTCTGCTCAAGCATCGGGAGCTGATCTTCTCCTACCGGTACAACAGTAGCCTTGAATGCTGTAATATCTGCTGCCTGGCTGATCGGATATGTGAAGAATCCAACCGGGATACTTGCCTCAAAGTTTCTCATCTTGATCTCATTCTTTACAGTAGGATTTCTCTGCAGTCTTGAGACTGTCACAAGATTCATGTAATAGAATGATAACTCTGTCAGTTCTGGTACCTGTGACTGGATAAACAGAGTAGACTTCTCCGGATCCAATCCACAAGCCATGTAGTCTAATGCTACTTCGATAATATTCTGACGTACCTTTTCCGGGTTATCAGCATTATCAGTCAATGCCTGTGCATCTGCGATCATAATAAAAATGTCATCAAAATCTCCTGTATTCTGTAATTCAACACGACGACGCAGGGAACCCACATAATGTCCTACGTGTAATCTTCCTGTCGGTCTGTCACCAGTAAGCATAACCTTCTTCATGCTCTAGTCCTCCTAAATCTCATGTAATACTTTATTCGTAACTGTCAGGCTAATCTGCCCACAGTAATTCACTGTTTTTTATTATAACATTTCCCTAGATGCTTTTCTATAGAAACTTCTGTATATTAGGAAAGGACTTTCCTAATATACAAAAAAGTGCCCTTGACCTCATCAGCCAAAAGCACTTCCTGTAATTCTTTTTCTAACTCTTACTTATTCTGAAATACCGGACGCTTTGAATATCCCGGAACTTTCTTCGTCTCTTCTGCATATACCCACTGATACAACAGATAAGCCATAATAAATGCTCCTGTCACATCAAGTACGGAATGCTGCTTCAAGAACATGGTCGCCATTATGATCAACGCTCCAAGCACATATGCTCCAATACAAACAGCTTTGTGTTTCTTAAGTGCCTGACTCTTATGGATTGCAATACATGCGCACAGAGTATTAAACACATGAAGACTTGGAAATACATTCGTACAAGTATCTGTCCGATACAGCATCCGAACTGCATCTACAAAAATATTATCCCGCTCAAACACAACCGGTCGTAAATCCTGACCATTCGGAAAGACGGAACAAATAATAAGGAAAATTGTCATTCCTGCAAACGAAATCTTCGCCAGTTTGTAAAATCCCTGTACATCTGTAACGAAAAAGTATAAAAATGTAGCTGCGATAAATACAAACCATAACATATACGGTACAATAAAATATTCAATAAAAGGAATCTCTTCATCTAATGCTGTCTGCACCACATGATAATTCATCGTCACATGTTTCTCAAGAAACCAAAACCACGGCATATAGATTAACGCGTATAAAAACACCCATGCATGCTTATATCTTTTCATTGTCTCTATGAACTTTGTCTTCCATTTCATATCTGACACTCCTCCGCTTTTCATCAAACCGATACAGCACTTGCTACTTCTGCGCTATTTTCATTTAACGCTCTTTTTTTGATAGGCTCGATTATAGCACTTTTAAAACACAATCTCAACCGACTTCATAAGTTTTTAACATTTCTTTTCTTTTTCTTATGAATTATCAACATCTGTCTCTTCTTTTGTTCACCTTTACTTTTTAAATCAGAACTTTCAATAGAAATCAGATTTACTCTTCTTTAACTCATCTCAAAAATATACATATCAAAGCTTCTTCTTGCCGCCTTAACATCTTTTTCTCCATGCAGTGTCCATGCCGCTGCCGGCGTTTTAAAGATAACCCTATTCAGCCATAATCCCGGATTCTTTCTGTCTGACCACCGGTAAGAAATAAAATCCGGTCTGCACATACAGTTACTCAAAAGATATTTTACACAAAATCTCAAGAGATAATGCGTTGTTCTGTCGTTTTTCGTCAGATTCTCAGATAATTGTCCTCTTGGGATTTCATTCCGATGTTTCTTCATCCAGCGAAGTACCAGGCTGTTAAAGGATTGGATCATGTATTCGCCATGATATTTTCGCAGTTCTTCATCCAATTTTCTGCAAATCTTTGTATCTGTGTTAGGAAGTTTCACCTCGATCAGAAGTGGTACCTTTCCATCTACCAGCTGCAGTACTTCTGACAATAGTGGAATCCGCTCTTTTGTCTCCGCAAGTCTGTACTTCTGCATCTCTTCATATGAAGTATCTTCCACTCTGCCCCGTCTTCCACAGATTCTTTCAAATGTATCATCATGAAAAACCACCAACTGTCCATCCTTTGTCAGATGAACATCCAGTTCTATTCCATCTCCGGCTTCGATTGCCGCACGAAATGCCGGAAATGAATTCTCCGGAATCCCACGCTTCTTATCATGAAGTCCTCTATGCGCCCACTTTACGCCAAGAAACGGATGCACTCTTTCTCTGCCCGACAGTCTTGGAGCCAACAAAAAAATTAAGAAAGCTGGTATTCCTATTACAATACATAACCCAATCGCTAAAACAATCCCTATATGCATCCTGTTTCATCACCTTTCTTCTATTCAACGATCACATTAAGTTTTTCTTTTTCCAGTGAGACTTCTATCTCTTTTGATAAAAAGGAAGGTTCTCCATCTGTATGTAACGGCAGTGCACGATCTGACACTACCTTTACACTACGACATTTTAATATCGTCACCCCTTTAAATCTTGTATGCTTTCCTGAAAAAGCAGTCGGAAGCAGACACAGAATCTTGAGCTTCGACAGATCCGACACAACCATAATATCAAGAAATCCATCACTTCCGGAAGCATCCGGACAAAACTTAAAGCCTCCTCCTTCATAAGGAAGATTCATAAATGCTGCAAAATAAGTCCTCTCAAACACTTTCATGCTTCCATCATCCAGTGTCAGTTCAAGTTTCACCGGCCGATCCTTTATAATACGATCCATTGCCACAACCGCATAACTCAGCTTACCGATTTTCAGAAGGTTCAATACACGTTTCCATTTTGAAACACATACTTCATGACAGACTGCAGCATCAAATCCAATACCGGCACTCACTGCAAATCTTCTTCCTTTCCCTTCCCTTTTTAGCACACCTATATCCATCTTTTCAACCCTTTTGGGTGAAAGAATTGTGTCCAATGCTTCAAAAGGATCTCCCGGGATTCCTGTTCCTCTTGCAAAATCATTGCTTGATCCAATCGGAATATATCCCAACGTCACTTTCTCCAGTGATTTAATTCCACTTAGTACTTCATTGAGTGTACCGTCGCCTCCAAGAACAACAAACATGTGCTCCTGGCCATCTTCCGTAATCTCTGATGCAATCTTTCCTGCATCCTTTTTCTTTGTTGTCAGATGAATCTGATAATCGATTCTTTTTCTGCACAACTCAGGTTCTAGCTGTTTCCACAGCATCTCGCCAAGCCCTGAACGAGCCCGCGGATTCACAATAAAGTGATAAATCATCAACCTTCCTCCAGTGTACTGTCCAGATACCGCCTTAAAGAACGACTCATGTTGCCCTCGAAATCAGCATTTCCCTCTCTCAGACACCATTCAAACACATTTCCGATCACGATCATCCGGATATCTGTTGTAAATTCGTCAATACTCTCTCTAATGTTAATAATCCCATCCTTCGCAGCCTGCTCTACATAAGCCTGTACTGTCACGATCGGATATGGACGTTCTGTTCTTATCGCCGGATTCAATGCCTGATTCTTTGTATCATAATACCCTGCCATAAATTCTACACCAAGCTCACGGCAATAAGCTACATAATTCAAATAAACACGGACAATTCCGTCCTTTACATCTTCCAGACTTTTCGGTGTCTCCAACAGATCCGGTCCCATCGTAGGCTGGTCTTCTATATAATAAGACAGCAAATCATCTTTTGTCTTAAAGTGATGATAGAAACTTCCGTTCGACACGCCTGCTTCTTCACAGATATTCTTGATTGACAATTTTTCATATCCGCTCTTCTGAAGAATCTTCTTCGCTGCCTGAAAGATTTTTTCCTTTGTTTCCTGTGATTTTTTCTGCTGCTTCGATAATTCTGTTTTTGTACTCATTTCTGCTAAAACTCTCCCGTATGCATTTTAAACTATAAGAGATATTATAACATATTTCGCCCTTTTTTTCAACAAAACAGAGTGGGCTCTATTTTAAGCGCTCTATTTTTATTTTTCGGATTTTCAGCTACCTCAATATTCTCATCCTCTTCATTTATAGATATGCAGAAAATGCACTCGGAATTGCATAATTTTTCTCCAGGTCCTTCTTTCCTGCAAATATGATCTCAGGATTCTGAAATTCTTTTTCCAACTCATCCACCAAAATCTCATATCCGGTCATATGCCATTCCACATGACTGAAAATGTGCTTCGCCTTTGGCAGCTTCTTCACGCGCACCGGCGTAAGACCTGACTCTTTTGCATATTCTATAACTTCTTTTTGTGTTAAATGTCCCTCTACATTAGGAAATTCATACAATCCTGCAAGGAGTCCTTTTCCCGGCCTTTTGCGAATCGCAATTTCCTCATTATCACAGAATCTTAGAATCGTTCTTTTCTCGATTCTTCGCTCTTTCGCCTTTTTCTTGACCGGATAGTCCATCTGACATTCATCCTGGTATGCAAGACAAAATTCCCCTATCGGACAGCTCTCACACCTTGGTTCTCCATTTGGCAGACAGACGATTGCCCCAAGTTCGATCAATCCTTGATTAAAATCTCCCGGTGCCTCTGCCGGAATCACCTGTTCAAGCATACGTTCTATCTTTGTCCTTGTACTTGCTTTCATAATGTCATCACTGTCTTCCAGAATTCTCGTAACCACGCGAAAAACATTGCCATCTACCGCTGGTTTCTGCTGATGATAAACAAAAGAGCTAATCGCACCGGCTGTATAACTGCCAATTCCCTTCAACTTTTTTATCTCTTCAAATGTATCCGGGAATACACCATTATATTCTTTCATTACCTGTTGTGCTGCTGCCTTTAAATTCCTCGCCCTGTTGTAGTAGCCAAGTCCTTCCCACAGCTTAAGCAGTCTGTCTTCCGGCACTTCAGCCAGCGCTTTGATATCCGGCAGTTCTTTCAGGAATCGTGTGTAATAAGATTTTACTGCTTCCACTCTCGTCTGCTGCAGCATAATCTCTGAAATCCAGACCCGATACGCATTCACATGCTTCCGCCACGGAAGATCTCTCTGATTCTCCCGAAACCATTCAACAAGTGGTTCTACTGTCTCTTGCATCCTCTCACATGCCAAAGCATCTGCTTCGTATTTTTTCTTTCTATTACATTTCATTCAATACCATTTCCTTATATATAAAAATATCTGTTCAATATTGTAACACAATACCAAACAGATATTCTATAGATTAAAAATTAAATATTTTTTCGTAACTGTTCAGAGCCAACCTCCAAAATGCTACGCATTTTCTTTTACAGGATCTTTCAAAGAATTCTGCCGGGGCAGCTTCTTCCTTAATCTGACCTTCATCAATGAAAAGAACTCTTGAAGCAACCTCACGGGCAAATCCCATCTCATGAGTAACAACAACCATTGTCATTCCCTCTTTTGCCAGATCTTTCATCAGTTCAAGTACTTCTCCTACCATTTCCGGGTCAAGTGCTGAAGTCGGCTCATCAAAAAGAATCACATCAGGATTCATAGCCATGGAACGGATAATCGCGACACGCTGTTTCTGTCCACCGGAAAGTGTAGACGGATACACATCCGCTTTATCTTCCAATCCGATTCTCTTCAAAAGAGCCATTGCCTGCTCCTTTACTTCTTTCTTGATCTGCTCCTTTGTCTCAGTGATTGGAATCAGCTCTTCCTTCTTGTCACTTCCACGGAACATATTTTTAAATTTGATCATACGATTCTTTTTCTTTGCCTTATCAATGTCCTTACATCTTAGATATGCAGGTGCCATCATGACATTCTGAAGAACTGTCTTATTATTATAAAGATTGAAATGCTGGAAAACCATTCCCATATGGCGGCGATGCTGATTAATATCAACCTTCATATCTGCGATATCAACACCATTGAAGATAATACTTCCGCCTGTCGGGTCTTCCATACAGTTCAGGCATCGCAAAAATGTACTTTTACCGGAGCCGGATGGTCCGAGCACCGCAACGATATCGCCTTTATTGATCGTAACATTGATTCCCTTCAGAATCTCTTTGTCCCCAAAGCTTTTTTGCAGATTAATTACGTCTATCACTCTTCTTCAGGCTCCTTTCTAATAATTTAACAAGTAATGTGATCACAAGCACAAGCGCAATGTAAATCAATGCCATAACAAGATACGGCACCATGAATTCGTAGCTGTTACTTCCGATATAGTTAAACGCAACATAAAGGTCAGCTGCACCGACAAAACTTACTACAGATGTCTCTTTAATAAGAGAAATGAACTCATTTCCAAGTGTCGGAAGAATGTTCTTTACAGCCTGCGGAATCACAATCTTCATCATACTTGTTCCAAAACTGAGTCCGACTGCTCTTCCGGCTTCCATCTGTCCCGGATCGACAGACTGGATTCCGCTTCGCATGATCTCTGAAATATATGCACCACTATTCAGACCAAATACAACCATAGAAACCTGTACTCCGGTAATCTTCACCCCAAAAATCGGAAGGAGTACATAATAAAAGATAAGGAGCTGAACTACCATAGGAGTTCCTCTGAATAATGCAACGTAAAAGCTGCAAATATGATTCAATACTCTCGGAAGAGTTTTATATTTCGGAATCACACGGACTGTAGCGATCAAAGTACCAATCACAATACCGATAATCAGACCGCAGATTGCGATCAGCAAAGTATTGTGCAGTCCCTGAACTACTTTCACATAGCCATTCTGATTCAGAAATATATCAATAAATTTGTCTACTTTCTGACTAAAATTCCCCATTTGTTTCCTTTCTCCAAAAAGAGGAAAATGCATGCATCATCTTCTGCCTGTATTTCCCTCGTTAATAAATTCTGTTATTTTACTGCCTGTAAATTCTTAGTAAATACTCTTACTGAACTGCGTTGATTGCATCTGTGATTGCTGCTGCCGGTGCTGCATCAATGATCACATACTGAATATTTCCATTGAGCATATCCTGTACTGCAAGTGATCCGCTCTTGTATGTCACACATTTTGCCGGAAGTCCCGGGAAGTCCCAATCTTCGCTTCCTTCAACATAGTACTGACCTGTTGTTCCCTGCTGAACACCGATCTGGTCAGATGATTTTGTCTCAGCAAGCTTAGCTGCAACGTCATCTGCTGTCTTGCAATCATCGAATGTTGTAACATTGCTTGGAACGATCAAACGCTGGGATGCTGAATAGTAAGAATCTGTAAATGTAACATATTCTTCTCTCTCTTCATTGATTGTAAGTCCTGCCATAGCAATATCACATTTCTGCTGGCTTACAGACAGACAAACTGCATCAAAATCCATGTTCTCGATTACAAGCTCTTTTCCAAGTTCATCAGCAAGAAGCTTTGCAATCTCCATGTCGATTCCATAATAATCTTCACCCTTTGTATACTCAAATGGCTCGAATGCTGCATTTGTAGCTACAACCAACTGATCCTTAGATGTATCAAGTGTTGCTGATTTTACTGCTTCCGGCTCTCCGTCTGAGAAATACTTTTTGCAGATCTCATCAAGTGTTCCATCTGATTTGATCTTTGCAATAAACTCATTTGTCTTCTCAAGAAGTTCCGGCTGATTCTTGTCCACACCAAATGCATATTCTTCATTTGTAAGGTCAATATCGATTACCTTTGCTGTTACTGTTTCGTTCTTACTACCACAACCTGCCAGCATGCTGACTGCTAATGCTGCAGTAAGAAATACTGATAAAAACTTCTTCATCTTAAGCTCCTCCTCTTTTTTCTGCATAAAAATTCAAAACATGTTAATAATTATAACATGCTTTTCATAAAATGCAAGACGTAATTATGCACGATTTCTTTTGGAAATACAAAATTTTACTGTTCACAATAACTGTGAACAGTAAAACACACTGCACTCTATTCAATAATACATATCTTATTTGAATAAAGCCTGGATACCGAAGAATAAAAATACAACGATTCCAAGTACGATTCTGTAATATCCAAATGCCTTAAAGTCATGGTTCTTGATATATTTCATCAGGAACTTGATTGCTATAACAGATACTGCAAAGGATACGATCATTCCAAGAAGAAGCAGAAATACCTGCATTGGGGTAAATGCCAGACCGAACTTAAACAACTTCAGTGCACTTGCTCCAAACATAACCGGAATTGCAAGGAAAAATGTAAACTCTGCTGCAACACTTCTTGAAACCCCAAGTGCCAGTGCTCCGACAATCGTTGCGCCGGATCTGGACGTCCCAGGGATCATCGCCATCATCTGGAAAACTCCGATCAGAAGAACTGTCTTCACAGAAAGCTGAGAGATTCTTTTTACTTTCGGTTCTCTTGTCTCATTACGTTTTTCAATTACAATGAATAAAATACCATAAACAATCAACATCAATGCAACAACATATGCATTACTCAGTTTTGATTCAATCAGATCGTTCAGCAACACTCCTCCGATCAGTGCCGGAATTGTTCCGATCACTACTTTAATCCATAACTGAATTGTCATCTTCTTCTGCTTTTCCGTCTTCGTCGGTGAGAACGGATTTAACTTATGAAAATAAATTACTACAACTGCCAGGATCGATCCAAACTGAATCACCACATTGAACATATTCGTAAATGCCTCTGCTTCAGTTGGATCAGCTGCTCTACCAGAATCAGATGACCTGTACTACTGATTGGAAGCCACTCTGTGATTCCCTGAACAATTCCTAAAATGATAACCTTTAATACTTCTAACATGATTCCCCTCCTCATTTCAGAACAAACTTCTCGATGGCCTTTGCAACCCCCTCATCATTGTTGCTCTCCGTAATATAATCAGCTACAGCTTTGACCTTTTCTTCGGCATTCGCCATGGCAACCCCAAATCCAACTTCCTTGAGCATTGCGATATCATTATCGCCATCCCCACACGCCATGATCTCTTCCCGCCTGATTCCAAGCATCTTGCCAAGATTCACAAGTCCGGTTCCTTTATTTACACCAACTGCATTAATTTCTATATTATATTGAAGAGAGCCAACCAGTTCAAAGACGCCTTCTCGCTCCAGCTCTTTCCATGCCTCTTCTCTCTCTTCCATATCTGCAAACAACATCTGTACTTTATCAAGATTCCCTTCTTTTTCATCCAGCAGATCTTCCAGTCTGTCTACCGCTATTCGTGTTCTCAGAAAATAATCCCACATGTTCGGATTCTTATGATACTTTCTCACCTGCGCGATCTCATCTTTCTGAGCATATCCCTGCCCATCAAAATAAACTTCCAACAGAGTATCATATTTTCTTCCGATTGCAATTGCTTTTTTTGCTGCTTCTTTGGATAACAGATGTTCTTCCAGTACCTTTCCGGTTCTCGTCTCGATAATCCTTGCCCCATTCGCAGTCAGTGCATAATCCATCCCCGGAAGCTCACGTAATTCTTCCGGAACTCCTGTCCATGGTCTTCCGGTTGCAACAAGAACAACTGTACCATTCTGCAGTGCCTCTCCGATCACATTCTTCGTATAAGGAAGAAGTTCCTTCTTATCTGTAAGAAGTGTTCCATCGAGATCTAATCCAACAATCTTAATTTCCTTTTTTTTCATACTTTTTTCCTTATCTTCTGTATTTTCTATCCGTCAATTGTTACAAAAAGCAATATCTTTTTAATTATTTTGTAAAACAATCATAAAATATTTCGTGCCAATTTGATTAATTCTCTGTTTTATAGTATAATAGGTTTTCAACAACTATGCAATGTCATTTAAAGAAAGGATATTGAGATTATGGCATTTTACAAAAAAAGCAAGTTACATACGGGCACCGCGCTCATTTGTTCCCTTGCAATTGTATTTTCTGCACTTCCTGTCTATGCTACAGACACGATAGACAATCTGCAAAACCAGACCTCTGCCCTTGAGAACGAATTAAAAGGCATCAACCAGGATATCATCACCCTGAGTGAGAAGATATCTGATACTGAGATGCAGGTTGAGATCCTCAACAGTGATATAGACAAAACACAGGATGATCTTGAGAAAGCGCAGAAAAACGAAGATCAGCAGTATGAAGATATGAAAAGCCGTATCAAATATATGTATGAGCACGGAAGTGCTACAATGCTTGAGATGCTTTTCTCAGCAGAAAATATGTCAGATTTTCTAAACAAAGCTGATTTTATTGAAAATTTAAGTAACTACGACCGCAAAGCTCTGAACGATCTGAAAGATGTTCACCAGCAGATTGCCGATCAGAAAGCAGACCTGGAAGCACAGCAGGCTTCCATGAAAGATTTACAGAACCAATTGCAGACACAGCAGACACAATTACAGGCAAAAGCTGCTGCAACTTCTACTAATTTGAATGAGGTGAATGCAAAACTGCAGAAAGCCAAAGAAGAAGAGGCAGCTCGTCAGGCAGAAGAAGCCAGGAAACAGGCGGAAGCCGCTGCGAAAGCCGAAGCAGCTGCAAAAGCTGAGGCTGCTGCCAGTGCGAACAAAGCAAATACTTCCAGTTCCTCTGGGAACTCCGGCAATTCAGGTTCCTCATCCTCCGGAAGTTCAAGTTCTTCTGGTGGCTCCAATAGTTCCGGATCTGCCATTGCGTCTGATGACCTTACACTTCTTGCAGCAATCCTGCAATGTGAGGCCCACTATGATTACGACTCTATGCTTGCAGTTGCTACAGTCATTATGAATCGTGTATATAGCAGTCGCTTTCCGAATTCTATTCATGATGTCATCTATGCCAACGGACAGTTTGCTCCTGTATGGACAGGTTCCTTAGACCGTGTATTAAAGCAAGGTCCACGAAGTCTTTCTATCCAGGTTGCACAGGATGCGATCAACGGAGCTCGTCTTGCTGCCGTAGCCGACTGTTATTACTTCCTGTACGCACCATCGACAAGCAGAACCGGTGTTGTAATTGGCGATAACGTTTTCTTTACAAGTTGGTAAAATAATAAAAAGAAGATTAA
>OCGZ01000830.1_pt1 | contig 14833 bp, 16 predicted proteins | sample 1538711 | NCBI WGS metagenome assembly OCGZ01 (sample SAMN04571720, study PRJEB22368) | human gut metagenome | biome: human gut; material: stool | host: Homo sapiens | place: Luxembourg | collected 2012-08-17
TGTGGAGTTTTTAGAGAAACAGCCACTGGTTGAAAAAGTAAATCATCCATCCGTTTCCGAAGATCCGGAGCAGCAGAGATTATACAAAAAATATTTCCCGAACGGCGGCGGTTCCATTTTCACATTTGAGATCAAAGGCGATGACAAAAAAGCGCAGGAGTTTATCGATCATTTACAGTTATTCTCCTTACTTGCCAATGTAGCAGATGTAAAATCCCTTGTCATCCATCCGGCATCTACCACACATGCGGAATTAAATGAGGCGGAACAGGCAGAGCAGGGAATCAAGCCAAACACCATCCGTCTCTCAATCGGTACAGAGAACATTGATGATATTCTCTACGATCTGCAGGAAGCGTTTGATGCAGTAAAATAATAACCGGCCATTTTGAATATTCATTTCTTAATAAAAAAGGACTGCGCATAGAAATATGCAGCAGTTCTTTTTGTGCTGTCGGATAAAAAATAACGAAAATTTTTTGTTCCCTATTTCGAAAAAAATGTTTACGTTTGTCGAATGAAGTATTATCATAGAGATAGATTTGTGCATTGTAATAAAAATGAAAATATTTGATTACAGAGCTGCTATTTTTTATGTAAAGGGGCATAGGAATATGAAATTTACCAGAAAAGATTTACCACCGGATCAAATGAAACGTGCCAATATCACGACGTGTCTTACCGTTACAATGGCATATGTTTTTTATATTTTGATCATGCTCACATCGGATCGGACAACGCTTGAGAAAATAATATTTGTTTCATTTTATGTGATCTGGTATGCGCTGACAGCCATTTTTGTGGCAAAGAATATTTATGAAAGAAAAGCGGAACTGTTTATAGCAGTTGGATCGGATTTGGAATTATTTCTTATTTACAGAACCCAACAGTTATGATGCTGATTTTCCCGGTTTTGCTTTCATTGTCTGTATATTTGAACGAATTTCTGATCATGTGGGGAGCGGGTGCAACCTTAGTATTTATTATTACCAAGATGGCCCAGATCCTTGTAAATAATCCGGCGGACAAGGCAGAACAGTTGAATACGGTTTTTCTCGTATGTATCTGCCTGATCATGTGTGTGGCGGATGTAAGGCGATCAGGCGTCTGATCGAGTTTTCCAATGAGGAGACGGACGCAGTAAAAGTAAAAGCAGAGAAGCAGTTACAGGTAGCAAAAGAAGTTGAGACTATCGTAAACGATGTGGATGCGCAGTTTACGCAGGTCAGAAAAGATTTATCCCAGATATCCAGCACGATCGACAATACGCAGATCGCAATCGGAATCATTGCAAATGGCGCTGACAGTTCAGCAACACAGACACAGACGCAGTCAGAAAAAACAAATGAGATCCAGGAGCGTTTAGAGCACACCAATCAGACGGCAGCAGGAGCTTTGGAGACAACGGAGAAGCTGCGGGGGGTCATTGAAACTGGCAAGAATGAGTCGGATGAACTGGCAAGACAGTCCGTGATCGTAGATCAGTCCACAGAGCAGATTTCCCAGACCATTGAGAAACTGGTGGAACATGTTGGAAAAGTATCCGGAATCACAGATGCAATTTTAAATATTTCCAGCCAGACAAACCTGTTGGCACTGAACGCTTCAATCGAGGCTGCCCGAGCAGGAGATGCCGGAAAAGGTTTTGCCGTTGTTGCAGAGGAAATCCGCCAGCTGGCAGAAATGACCAAGGTATCAACGGAGCAGATCACACAGATCATGAATGAACTGACTGCTATCACAAAGGATACACAGACCGAACTTAAGAATGCGGTAGACAGTATCGATGTGCAGCGTGAAAAGGTAAAAACGGTACATGAAAGCTTTATAACCGTTGAGGAAGATGTGAAATCTTTAGTAGGAGATATGACGACGGTAAGCGATGAGGTATCTGCCGTTCTAAGTGCCAATGAAGTGATCGTAGACGGAATCTCTACTTTGTCAGGAATCACGCAGGAGATTTCTGCAAGCACTTCCGCAAGCAGAACGGATATGGATGGTCTGCATGACAGTGTAAGCAATTTTTCAACAGCTGTCGATCATACATTCGAAGCATTGGAGAATCTGAAGGCGATTGCAGCAATTGATGAAGAATAGAAAAATAGAGAGAACAGAGAGAGGACTGCCTTGTGCAGTCCTTTTTGAGCCTAAAAAATGGAAGTACCCTGTTGAGGGAAAGTAGTAATGCGCCGCAGGGATGCGCAGAAAAAGATTGCAATATGGAATTAAATCGTATAGTATATAGTAAGTAATTGCAAATTAAATTTATAGTTTATATAGTTATGGAATGATTCAGGAGGAAGAGAAAATGAATGCAAAACAACTGACCGCAGCAGAAACAATTGTGATGAAGTGTATCTGGGACGCAGACCATGAGATGTCACTGGCAGAAATCGTAAAGAATGCAAATGAGGGATACGGAAAAGAGTGGAAACCACAGACCGTATCGACTTATCTGGCAAAACTCTGCCTGAAAAATTATATCCAGATGAAACGAGCCGGAAGAACGATCACCTATGAAATACTCATCACGGAAGAGGACTACAAGAGTGAGCAGGCGAGGGAGTTTGTCGCATTCTGGAATAATGGTTCGCTCAAGCAGTTTATCACCGCTTTTTATAAGGATGAACCGGCTTCCAAAGACGAGATTGAGGAACTTCGGAATGCTATTGAGGAATTGGAAGAGTAGTTTTGGGGTGAAAGAGGTTTATTCTTCTTGATAAAGAGCATATGACACATGAGGAAAGAGAAATATTTCTTGCGCTGATTCGGGAGAAAATGCCACAGGTAAAAGTTCATGAGAAAGAAAGGAAAAACAATTGAAAAACATATATCGAACCAGAGCATTTGTGGAATTATTTTATAGAGTAAGGGATTTTCGCTACATGGCATTATACAGAGTTTTTGTCGTTGCCATACTATTTCTTTTTACATGTATGCTTCGAGTGAAATCCACTGAACTAATGATACAAAATATGTGTGTGGTTGTGGCAGCATTTATTGCGCCGACATGGTTGATTGTTCATAACTGCAGGATTGCGGCAATGCGTTTATGCAAAAAGTATAAGATGGAAAATGAATTTGGTAAAGTAAATTTTTTGCCTAATAGTGTAGAAATTAACGATTTTTATGTAGAAAGCAGGATTGTGGGGTATGAATCAATCAGTAACTATTACAAATTGAAACACTATTATTTTTTCCTGATAATTACAAACGAAGTGATTCCCATTTTTGTCGATAAAAAATCATTAACGAATGAAGAAATGGAGAAATTAGAACTTCTGGTGCAACAGAAAATGCCACAGTTGAAGAATCAGACTGCAAAAACGATAAAACAGAGATTTGCTTTTTATAATCTTCATTCTCAAGGAGACTTGTATGGTATGTGAAACGCTGATAAATAAAAAATTAATGTACAGATTGTATGCTGCCAACCGTTTGACGAAAATATGCGTGCTCTTATTATTGATTTTGGTTAAACAGATGTTAGATATGGCATCTATAGAGTCAAATAAGAGTTCTTCATTCTTTCTCATAGGATTGAGCATTTGGGCAATCGTGGAGATTGTGGTGTATTTCGTTGACCAGAGGAGAGAAGCAGTCTGCATTTTGAAACAATATGATGTAAAGCAGTTTCGTCAGGTGGTATCTTTTGAAAAAGAAGTGATCAGAGTGACAAACGTAATCAATGATACAAATTTTGAAATTCCTTATGGCGAGATCAAAAAATTACGAAAGAAAAAGTATCTTCTTATTTTTCAGACAAAGGACCAACATATCATTATTCTTGACAAATTGCAAATGTCAATTGCACAGCAGGATGAACTGCTTCGGATCATTCACAAAAAAATGCCGTGGCTGCGAGCCAGAGGATTAGCATAGTTTCAGGTTGGGAAAAGGAGTGAGGAATAAAATGGAGTTTGAATGCACAATTAATCGAAAAAGCGCAAAGGAAATATATAAAAAGACCGGGAAGAACGTTGGTATAACAATTATAAAAATCATTTTCTGTTTTCTGGCGATATGTCTGTTTCTTTTTTTGCTGATAAAAGATATTGCGATGATCTTACTGTTGGCAGGTTCCTTGATAGCAACGGTGATATTTTTAATCATTTATTATCAAAGACAACTTAATATGATCTGTCCCAAAAAGAAAGACGGCAGTAGTGAATACCTCCAAAAAGTGGCATTTCTCGAAGATGAAATTGCGGTATCAGGAGATTTGAATAATATTGTTTGTAAGATTGCATACAAAAGAATCAAAAAATATTATTCCAGCCAGCATTATTATATTTTTAAAACCAGAGGCGGATTACTCTTTTGTGTAGAAAAAAGCAAAATTTCGCCAGCAGACAGAGAAAAACTTGCAGAACTTTTCAGAACAAAAATGCCACAGTTAAAAATACCGTGGGAGTTGCAGCAAAGTATATATGGACGTTAGAAAATAAAAAAATATTCTGAATTTACAGAAATAGTCTGAAGAGGTACTGATTGAAGTTGTCCGGGAAAAAATGTCACAGGTGAAGTTACCAAAATAACGGTCAGGATGTGTTGAAAATGGAATTAAAAAAAGAAGCAATTCGTATAGTATAAAATATAAAATGAAAAATTAAATTTTGGGTTTATAAAACAAAGATTTAGGAGAAAATGAATGCAAACGAGGAATATGGAAAAGAGTGAAAACAATCATCAGTTTAAAATAATTTTTAATTACAATATATTTGATAAGTATTTTTCAAAAATATTTCCATGGTATAAGGCAGTGTATGGGGCAATAGTGTTTGGCGTAGGGATTTTGACCGTAATTTTTGAGAGATATGGTCAAAAAGGACAGGCAATATTTATGCTTGGAGGTGGAGTTTTTCTGCTCATTTTCTGGTATGCAGAAAAAAAGAAAGTCTGCAAAATGACGATAGAACGGTTTCAAGATCAATATGGAATCAGAGAAATCCATGGAAGCTGCATCTTTATGAATGAATATTTGTTATATCAAAGAGATTTCAAGCAGGAAAAGAAGATTTCATATGAGTCATTTCAAAAATTTTATGATTTGAAAGAGGTTTATCTTTTAAGGACAAAACTATATATGTCCATAAGCAAAGCGCAGGAACAGGCGGATCATTTAGGGTTTATCTTCATTGATAAAGAGCATATGACACATGAGGAAAGAGAAATATTTCTTGCGCTGATTCGGGAGAAGATGCCATAGATAAGAAACGGTAATAGATAATATTTGTAACTATAAAATTAAATAAAGAAGAACAGCCAATTATCATTGTGATGTGCAATCCCTGCTGTAACCATTTTACATAGGTTCCTGTTTCTCCTTTTTTTACTACCATAATTTTTCTCCTTTATGTGTGATATTTGATTTGCAAATCACTTATTAAGAAGCATATAGTTTGAGGAATAGAAAACAGAAAGGGAATTTTTTATTTGTAAGTATCAAGCTGTACCAATAATTGAAGATTCGCGTTTTCATATTCATTGAAAACAGAGGAATCAAAAGTTTCCGAGTCGAATTCCGGTAAATACCAGAGCTGGCTCAAAAAATAAGCATTTAAGTCCTGATTTTTAAAAATGTATCCGTGTCTGGCATAGATTTCATTTTTTGCCAGATGAATGATTAACGGAGGGACATTGCTAAAGTCGGAAGCCTGATAATATCTTGTATCTGTAGCATAAATCGGGTAAATATTCATGGAAATATCCCGGACTTCCATTACATTTTCCATATATCGGACATACTCCGGGTAAAAGGAGCAGTAGTCGTGATAGGTGTTCCGTTTTTGGAGTTCTTCCAAAATCTGGCTTTCGTCCCAGTCATCGCTGTATTTCTGCAAAGATTGTTCCGGTAAATCGTTTTCTTCTGAAGAGGAGGCAGTTTCACTGGTTTCTGTTATCGCTTCATCCATTTGTTCTTCTGTTGATCCATAGTTGTTGTATTTTTCATAGTCAGATGTCTGGGTATCTGTCTCGGTGTCAGATGTTATATTTTCTGATAGAAGATCGTTTTTCGTATCAGCCGTATGACCGCAGGCAGCAATCAATATGCAGCATGGTAATAAGATGCAAACTAAAAATTTTTTTCTCATGGTTAATTTCTCCCTTAATTTAACGTATAGGTTGCTGTGCTTTATAGAAATTCTTTTTCATAAAGTTGTTAAAATACAGATGTTATCTTATCACATTTAGCTTTGGTCGTATATAGTTTTGAAAGAATAAAAAACTAAAAATATAGTTAATACTTTCTTGCATAAAAAAATAAAATACTGTAAACTGAAAATATAGTTTACAGATTTAAACATTATACACATTATCTCTAGCATATAGGAATATCTGGTTAAGTGGAAGATTAGTATAGGGGGAAAGCAATATGAGCAGTAAAATCAAAGAATATTTTGAAAATAAAGAGAATCGTATCAAGTGCGGCATCACAGGCGGAACGATCGCGCTGGCAGTCGTTATTTTTACAGTGATGGTGTTCATGGAGAAAAATGAAACTCCAAATAATCCCACTGAAACCGTTTCACAGACGGAAAGTGACACACAGACAGAAGAAGCGGCAGGATATTCTTTCAACGCGGGCGATCTTTACGATATGCGGCTGGATGCACAGACAATCGAAGATTATTATATGAAATCCTGTGGGGATCAGTTCAATCTGTACACGATCGATGAGGATGGTGTGCTCTGGGGAAGTGGGCATAATGAGTATGCGCAGATTGGACTTGGGTATGCGGACGAGGAATTTCATGAGAAAAAAAGTAAAATCGCGGAACACGTTGTGCATGTGGACTATTCCCAGAAAGATTTTGTTGTCTATCTGACGGAGGAAGGGAAACTTTATGGTCTTGGAAACGATTCTACCTATATGTTATTGCAGCATACAGAAATGCCAGTGGAAGATTTGGCATATCCGACAAAACGGTATGTCACCAGTCCGGCACTTTTGCTGGAAGATGTCAGTTATGCGCGGTGCGGACGTGATGATGTAGTTGCATTGAAAAAGGATGGTACAGTCTGGACGTGGGGAATGATCTGGAATTATCAGAGTACGGGATATTGTATCACAATGCCACAGCAGATTCTGACAGATGTGAAGATGATCACAGGCGGATGGTTTAACCACGCCGCACTCAAGGAAGATGGAACACTCTGGACGTGGGGATACAACTTTAGTGGAAACTGCGGAACGGATAAAGCCACGATGATTGAAACACCGGTGCAGGTGGCAGAAGACGTGCAGCGCGTGTGGACAGGACTTTTGAATTATTCAGCCAAAGAGGATGATATTACCGATATGGAAGAATTCGGTAATGATTATGTGGATAATACGATCATTGAAAAAACAGACGGCACATTCTATGCATGTGGAATGGGTGTCGGCGACAAAAGTGTGGTATTGCCGCAATATTATGAAGTGTCGGAGCTTGACACAGTCTGCTCATCAGAGTTTCTTCTGCTGGACTGGGATGAAGAAATGTTGAACAGGAAACAAAGAGAATACATTGAGCGAAAGGAGAGCCAGAGCGAAGAGGCTGTTCTTGCAAGAAAAAATGAAGCTTTATTGGAAGAGATAGACAAAAACTACGATATGGAGAAACTGAAACGTAAAGTCCCTCGTTTTTCGGAGGATGATAAGATCAATGAGGCATATTATAATGCAATCAAAACACTGGATACAACGGGATTTCTACCGGATGGGAGATACTGCTTCTGGTATTATGATGAACCGGAGAATTATTTGGAAACAAAGGAAAAATTAGGCGGATTTGGCATTGCAGTATGTGATGTTGACGTTGATGGAAAAAAAGAAATGTTGATCGGATTGAGAAAAGAGTTGAGTGAGCCGTATGGTGTTTTGATTTACAGATATAACGAAGAACAAAGAAAATTTGAGGTAGAGAATGGTTTTTCTTCCAGAATTAATTTTTATAATAATGGATATGTGGAAGAATATTGGACAATGCCAAATTATGATCAGCCTGCTTTCACGATATATCAATACAATCCGGCATTAGATACTTTTGAAAAAATGTTTTGGATTAATGGGATAGAGGACGTGGGAATTGATGATTACTTCCCAACAGAACAGGATCTAGATGGAAATGGAAAAGGGTATATTATGAGCGTTGATGGCAAAGAAACATATGTAGATGATGCTGCCTATCAGAAAATGATGGAACAGTATATTGATTTGAATAAACGAATTGATGTGGAATGGGTGGATTTGTTTCAGATGGAGGACATGGTTAATTAATCATGTCCTCTGGGGGGGGGTAAAGAATATTTACATATCAATAATTTTCATGCGTTGAAAAACAAGGCAGATTCTATTATGATGTGCAAAAAATATATCAATCACTTTTAGAAAAAATGCAACTCAATTCTGAAAAGTATTTGTCCATCTAAAAAAGATCTGTAAAGAAACGCCAGAACCGACATTTGCCGGAACTGGTGCTTTTTTATCTATGGACTTATTTTAAAGTCCCTTTATGAGACTTTTATACACATTTTGTTGTCTAATATATGTAAGATAAAAAAAGAAGAAAAGCGACTGTCTTACATTCACTGCGCGCGTGGAGAAAAGCATTATGAAAAAACAAACAGATGATCTTGTGAAAAGAGCGAAAAGGCATGAGTCGGAAGCTTTCACAGAATTAATGCAGCTTTATATGACGGATATGTATAAGGTTGCATATGCAATTTTGATGAATGATGAAGATGCTGCCGATGCAATCGGAGATACGATTCTGATATGCTGGGAAAAAATGAATCAATTAGTGAAGATACAGTATTTTAAAACATGGATGACAAGAATCCTCATCAACAAATGCTATGATATCAGAAAGAAAAATCAGAATATCATTTGTTTGGATGAGTACGAGGAACCAGCAGCCTGCGATGAATATAATCTGGAATTAAAAGAGGCACTCGCAGCGTTAGATGAAAAATACCGGATTATTATGATTCTTTTTTACAGCGAGGGCTATCGTATCAGAGAAATTTCTGACATTTTAAAAATTCCTGAAAGTACTGTGAAAACACGTTTACAACGTGGACGGGAAAAGCTGGAAGTTTATTATAAGGAAAAATGAGGTGAGATTCATGTCAAAAAAAGTGAGTGAAATTTTAAATAGTGATATTCAAGTGCCAGAAATCGTTCAGAAAAAAGCAGATGTCGCCTTTTCACAGATTCAATCGGAAAGGGAAACTAATATGAGTAAGAAAAATTTAAAAGTAACAAAATTGTTTGCAGCAATGGCTGCCTGTGCATCGATTATCATTGTTGCATCCACAACAAACAACTGTCTCAACAGACCGCAGGAAGAAAAAGAAACAACAGTGGCTGAACATACAACAACAGAAAAAGAGAATATGTTTACCATGAAAGTAATGGCGGCACAGGCAGAAGTGACGGCACAGAAGCCTGTAGCAATCGCACAAAATGACAGGTTTGGTTATGCGATTAATGGGGACAGCGATATGAATACATCAAGTTATAAAATTGATATGCCACTTTACTGCGAAGGTGAGAATATAGAAAGTGTAACTTACAGTATCAACAAAGGATATTTTGAAATAAGTGAAAATATTACCGATGATTTTCAGAGTGCTGTCGAGAGCGGAAAGCCATTGGATGAAAATAGCAATGGGTATCTCAATCCAATTTTTGATGATAATGGAGAAATTGCCATGCAGCAGGAAGTAAACGATTTTGTTGAATACACAGTTTCCTATGAAAATCAGCAGAAAGAAGGAGTGTGGGTAACCTTTTGTAATGATGAAATTCCGTTTTCAGATTTTGACAGTATTGTAGAACAAAAGAAAAAAACACAGGAGGAAGTGGCAGCCGCATATCAAAAACTTGTAGATGGAGTGGTTATTACCTGTACTGCAAATTATAAAGACGGCACAAAAAAAGGAGTAAAAATTAATGTTGGAGCTGCAGCGCTGACTTATGAAGAAATCGGAATGAACGTGGACGGAATGACTTTACAAGTAGAAGGAGAAGATAAAGTAGAACTTCAGCCAACAGATAAAAGAGCAGTTTTTACGTTTGAATTGCAGCCATGACAGATAAAATCAGTATTATTTTTTAACAGTGGAGCTAGTGGCTGGCGGACGTATTTGAGATTAAACAGTATTGAAAAAGATATATATTTATTTTATAATAAATAAAACTAAAAAAATAATTTCAATATTATAAATGAGGCATGAATATGAAAAAAGGTATTAGAAGATATTTCATAATCTTGATTGTAATAATAGTATGTATTGTGACATTGGTGGACTGCACCAATACTCAGACGAGACGGGAAGAAAGAACATCTGCTAGTCATTTGATTATAAATTGGGAGAATGAAGTTCAGATTTTTGATGCAGATGCAATGGAAAATACTGGAATGGTTGAAAATATAGAGACGCTTGCCTGGATTGCACCACGAGGCGGAGCCGGGATTGACACAGTGGGTATTGAACAAATACAGTCACAGAATGAATACATTGTAGAAAGCAGTCAGTATCTGAATCAGGATAAAGAAATCATTAATACCGAAGGATTTGATACATGGGTAAGGGTTGTACAGGAGCAGGTGATGCCCACAAAAGAAACATCAGAGACAGGACATGGAGACTATCTGATCTATAAGCACGGAGATAATGGATATCTGGCAATACAGTCTGGCGAAGATCGCACAAAGTGGACAGTCTGGGAATTACCGGGTTATGGGGAGTGGCTGGATAAGGAAGTAGCAATGTTTATAAGAATGGTAACTGGATTGTAAAAAATTAAAAAAGAGTTTACAAAAATCAATAAATTTTCTTCTTAATTATTAGAATAATATTGGATAAGAAAGAAGTGTTCATAATTATCATTGACAACTTCCACGCAATCCCTTATACTTGGAATCACATCAAAGTCGCAGACAGATAAAGCATCTTATTTTTTTCTTGTCTGCAAATCCAAAACCAATTTGAGGTGGCAGGATATAATCTCAACGTTCACAGCCGGTTCGGCACGAGATTCCATTTTGATGAAGAAAAGCAATGCATATAGATCCACATTTTTTTGTTATTTTTTTAACATAGAAAATGCTTCTTATGCGTTGAAAAACAAAGCAGATTCTATTATGATAAAGGGGGAACATGATTGAACACAGAAGGAGAAAAAATCCAATATGAGAAGAAGGTAAAAATCAGGAAAAATATTGGAAGGATTTTCCGGCAGCATAACATTATCGAGTATAAGTCACCGGAAGATCATTTGAACATTGATGATTTTTATAAAGTCTATGGTTATACCTGTATTTACAAAACGGAAGTCGAGAAAGTGAACCAGATTCCAGCAGAAGAACTGACGATTACGTTTGTGTGTTATCATTATCCGCGGCAAATGTTACGAAATCTTCAGAATGAGAGAAATATAAATGTGAAAAATATCGAAAATGGTATCTATTATCTCTATGGAGATGCAATTCCAATACAGCTTATTATCGTACCGGAATTGTCAATCGAAAATAATTACTGGCTGAATAAACTTCGCAACAATTTAAAGTCTGGTGGAGAAATTAAATTATTTATGGAACAATATGAGAAAAACAGGGATTCAAAATTGTTCCAGGCACTGGCAGATACCGTCATGCGCGCAAACTGGAAAGAAGTGGAGGAAGAAGGAAACATGAGTGATGTAATAAAAGAAATTTTCGCAGACCAATTTCATAAATGCGAAGCGGAAGCGAGGGCACAGGGCGAAGCAGAAGGAAGAGCAGAAGGCGCAGCATCTAAAATGATCGAGCAGATCATGAAAAAGTACAAAAAAGGATGTTCTGTGGCTGAAACAGCAGATATGCTGGAAGAAAATCCGTCAGTCATTGAGCAGATTTATGATATACTTCGGCAGAACGCACCGGATTATGACGTGCAGAAAATATATCAATCACTTTTGAAAAAAAACACACAGGATAGCTTAACATAGGAGCTGTCCTGTGTGTTTTTTCAGATCTTAGATGAAAAACCTAAGAATATTAATACTTTTTTTAATATTTCTATGAAATCATCCAATAAGAGTGTGAAACAGTTTTTCTCTCCACATTGCGGTGATTTTATGTCTGTGCCGGAGGAGTCTTTCTTTATCTGAGCGGTATCAGGTAAAGAACTGTTGCCGGATACATTGGCAGATCCGGCTGTAGAAGCAGTTTCGGAAACCGGATCAGCAACAGTATCTGTAGATGAACCATCAGTGTTTGTATTACCTGATGCCGGTGGCACAGGTGCGGATGCCGGTGGCGCCGGGGCAGGATCTGAAATTACAGAAAAACCAGCCGTTGCCGTTCCGGTTGTTGATACAATGGCAATGTTGTGAGCTCCTTCGGAAAGACCGGCAAGGAAGGATGGAAGTAAAGTTATGATAGTACTTCCGGAGTGGGCGGTATAGTCTTTATCTTTCACTAATACATTTTCATCTACCTTAACTTCGATTAAGTTAGCGAGCGGTGCACTGGAACGAAATACTGCACCGGAGTTATTGTCCGGATTTTTGCTCACTTCTGCTTTGTCACCTTCCAGCATGACCGGTGGCTTATCAGGAACCACAGGCGGTATTTCCGGTTCCGGTTTTCCTTCAGGTGGAGTGACTGGTAATTTATCAATGACCTCACCAGCTTCTACTATGGTATGACAATCTGTACATACCAGATCACCGGTATATCCATTTTCCTCCTGTGTTGGCTCTTTAAAGCCCTGTCGCTGGAGATTCAAATGGCATGTTGGATCTATTTCTCCGTATTCCTTCCCACATTTTTCACAGACGGCTTTCTTCGTACAGGTCGCCTGTCCACCGGAATGGACATGTTGTTCCATTTCCCCTTCGATTTGAAAGGTAAGGACTTCCCCTTCTATAGCAGCGACAGTCACTTTGAGTTTGTCTGTAACCTGAAGCGAATCATTTAAGCCAAGGGCTGCATCAGATTTAGTGGATTGTGTACCGCCCATAACTTCCAGTGCCCAATTTCCCGGTTTTCCATTTAGATTGCTTGGAAAGCGGATGTCAGGTTGCGCAAGATAACAGACTAAACCGGATTTTATGTTCGATGTTTCTGAATTGGTCAGCTGCTTCTCTGACTTATCATATTTGCTGCCATCTGTTGAGAAGTTTCTGTATTCCAGATACAGTGTCCTGTTCAGTTCCGGAATGCCTGCTTTATATCCGATACAGTCGTCAGTACCGGTGGCTGTGCCGCTGAGCTTTACTTTGTATTCACCCGGTTCTGTGATCGTCTTTAGAGTACTGTCGTCTGTCCATCCCAGAGCCTCTTTTTCTTTGATCGAAAGTCCCTGTGGAACAGGTGAGATGGCATTTGCCATGGCAGACATGAAATAAACCGGCGTTTGACCTGACGAATTGTATAAATCCAGCAGACCAAATATATGCCCCATTTCATGGATCGGAGACTTCAATGAAACGATCGGTTTTTGATCATTGTTTGCCATATACAGAGTTGAGTAGTTATTTATGACCTGTACATAATATTGGCTTTGAAGCATCCTGCCATCGCCAAGATTGATCTCCACATAGTCTGCATAATCCTTATAGTTCCAAAGCGGATCAGAGCGGTTTATCACAATATTTTGTGTCGTGTTTTTATAGATAACAGTAATGGAATCAATCTTTCCATCCCGGTTTTTGTCAAGATCCTCATAACTGTATGTCTGGCTGCCATTGTAATTCGTAATGGGGTTTCCATTCTGGATCGCTTTGTTTATGGCAGCAGACCAATCGGTGCGCAGTTCGTACATGCGGTAGGCTTTTTCTTTACTCGTTTTATAACCGATTTCATTATCATTGCTGTAACTGGCATAGTATCCGCGTTCATGTTTTAACTGTAGGGAACCGCCGTTATCAAACAGATAAAGACTATTCATGCGCAATTTGTCTGAGGACGCATTCCGGTAGTAATCGCCCACGGAATAATAGGCAGTGTTATAGGAATTGTCTATGATCTCCCGCACAGAGACACCTTGATAAATATCATTCACAAATTCATTCTCATCTGCAAATCTGGCAAATACGATTAAATTTGTAAAGTTTGAATCAGAAGTCTGTTCTGTATTCCCGGCAGCTGCGCCCTTTACGGACAGAGAGCTAAAACCGACATTCAGCAGCAGACACATGGATATCAGCAATCCGAAAAATGTACATATTTTTTTCATACATATTCTCCTGTTTGTCGTTGAATGTTGCATAGGTTTTTATAGTTTCTGGAAGAAAGGCGTAGAGCAGTTTTTTATTTCTTAAAATTCGCTCTTTTTCTTAAAGTTGGATCCAAAATTCTCTTACGGATACGAAGAGATTTCGGAGTAACCTCCAATAACTCGTCGACATCGATGAAGTCAAGCGCCTGCTCTAAGCTTAAAATCTTAGGCGGAACTAAAGTCAAGGCTTCATCTGCGGAAGAGGAACGTGTATTGGTAAGGTGTTTCTTCTTACATACGTTTAACTCGATATCCTCGTTTCTGGAGCAGGAACCGATGACCATACCTGCATATACTTTTTCACCAGGTCCGATGAATAAAGTACCGCGGTCCTGTGCAGAAAACAGACCGTAAGTGACAGATTCGCCGGATTCGAATGCGATCAGGGAGCCGAGCTGACGGTAAGCAATATCTCCGCGGTAAGTATCATAACCATTGAAAATAGTATTGATAATACCATTACCTCTGGTATCAGTCATAAATTCGCCTCTGTATCCGATCAGACCGCGGGATGGGATATTGAACTCAAGTCTTGTATATCCGCCGGTCAGGGGTTTCATATTGATCATTTCACCTT
>OCGZ01000860.1_pt1 | contig 14217 bp, 20 predicted proteins | sample 1538711 | NCBI WGS metagenome assembly OCGZ01 (sample SAMN04571720, study PRJEB22368) | human gut metagenome | biome: human gut; material: stool | host: Homo sapiens | place: Luxembourg | collected 2012-08-17
CTTTAGATTGAAGTGGGGGGAGCCACACAAAAAAAATACCTTAATTTAGGGGTAAATCTCTATTATTTTTTGTTAGCTCCCCCATGTTTAAGCAAAAGCCAAAATTTAGAAATTGAAGTAAAACTAGGGCAAAAGCAAAAAACTTTAGATTGAAGTAGGGGGGAGCCACACAAAAAATATTCCTTATAAGTTGGGAGGGCGGGATTGCCTTTAAAGGGGTTTCAAAGGACTTTAACGACAGAAGAAAATCCTCGAGTATACAAAAAATCTTTTAGGCTGCTTTTAGAAAGTTATGGGTTAAAAAGAAATTATAGGAAAGAGAAATAAAATTATAGGTTGAAAGCGAGAGGCACGGGGATACAATCTCTATTATTTTTTGTTAGTTTTTCCGTTTTTAGGAACAGCCTGGAAAATTTTCCTCCACTTCACAAGATGAAAAAAAACAAAAAATTCCTCTGTTTCCTTTTTTTCATATATAAATCAAAGAAAATTTTCCTCTTAGGCTTAATAGTAAAATTTTGGTACAAGTCAAAAACTTTAGCTTCTCCGTGGAAAAACAACACAAAAAATATTCCTTATTCCTGGGCGGGTTGGGAGTGCCTCGAGCCGGGTCGAAATTGACTAATAAGAGCAACAAAACAGTTTACCAAGTTGCTCTTATTAGTCTGTTTGGGTTTGACCCAGTAAAATTACGATTATCCGAAAGTTTAGTTGATTAAAATTGAAGGAAACTGGAACAGTTTCCAACCTTGCCTGTTTTAGTCTTGTGAGTGCCTTTTATGAACAAGTCTAAAACAGGCCCCATGGCGAATAGCCATGATAAATCGAAGGAAGTGAGTGTGTGAAACACTCTCACTTCCAACCTTTTCGGTTTAAGCAAAAAGCCACGGGTCCAAAAGATCCATGGCTCTATATAAAATTAATTTAGTTTATCTGCTTTCATTTGAAGCTTATCGGCTTCTTCCTCATATCGTCTAGCTTCTGCTCTTGATTGTCTAGCTTCTTCTCTCCATTTATTAGCTTCGCTAAATTTAAATTGAAGTAATGCTCTATCGGCTTCTTCATCACATTCCATTGATTCCATTCTACATTCAACTGCATTCATTCTACATACTCTTTCTTCTTCTCTTAACATCATTAATTCTTCCATTTTCAAAACTCCTTTAAATTTATTTTTTCTTCCTACCTCTAGTATGTCCAGTAATTAAATTTTCTATTCATAATAATTAAATTCCCGGGAATAATATTAATAAAGGAGTTGAAGAAAAGATGATAAATTCAAGTAAACAAAATTCATGGGCAGAAGATATAAAAATGAGAATGGAAATACTGCTTAATGGGTTTAAGGCTAAATGTAATAATTTAGAGGATGAAAAGAATAAGAAAATTATTTCTAAGGTAGAAAATATTATTAAGTGTGGTAGCACTAATTATGTGATTGATGAATATAAATCATTAACAGATGAAGCATTAGTCAAAATGTTTGATATGACAGATGTGAAGTTCTGTAAGGTTTTTATAATGCTATTTAGCACAAAAAATTTTTTATATGAATTTCAACAAAAACAAAGAATAGAATTTCAAAATAAATTAGAAGAAATTAAGGCGAAATATTATTAATTAGTATATACTTATATTAGTATTATTGTATTATTTAAACCTACTCTATTGAATTTTGTAATTTTTGTATATCTACAGAGTTAAATACAAATAATTAGTTTTTTTCTTTTCTCATTATTGTGTTTTGTGTGTTTGGATAAATTTACACTTATATACTTACTGAGAAAGATTCATCTTCCAACGAAAGAGACCAGTTAGTTAAGATAGTGACCCCTATTCCCGCTAACTGGTTTCTTTTTTTATTGTTTATTTCAATAGATACAGCTATCTATAATAATGCTTTTATTTATTTTATATATTATTAATACAAAGAGCCATTTCAGTACACTTCTTTGACTATTTTTTAACAAACTTATGTAAACAACATTTTTTCAATAAAAAAAAGCAAACTTTATTAGTTTGCTCTCTTAGATACTTTTTTTACATAATCAATAGACAAATTTAATTTTTCCGATATTTGTTTCAAAGTATATTTTTTTCTTTTTAATTCTAATATCCTTTCCTCATTTTTTAATTTATCAGCTTCTCTTTTAGTTAAACCTTCTTTATTTCTTCTTTGTTCCCTTCGGTTTTTATTGTTTCTGTAATACTTCTCCGACTTAGATATTATTGTAGCCATTTCCTTCTGTTCTGACGGTGTTATATCTAGTAGCTTGATTAATTTATCATTGGAGTATTTATAAACGTTCTCCGTGGCTCTAGTGGCTCCTGAAAGGGTAGCCTTAAAAACTTCATCTTTTTCTAATGGCTCCGTGAATGAATTATTAATCTCAAGGATCTCTTCCATAACCAAATCATCATCACAGTTATGATATACATTCATGAAATATCTAAGTAGAAATAATGTGACTTCTCTATAACCAGTCATCTCGTAATTTCTAATTTCTACCAGCTTTTTTATGTCCATAAAGCGTGTATAATATAAATTGTATAAGTTGAAAAGTGAAACAAATTTTTTCTTTCTACCCTTTTTCCTAACCCCTTTAGGTTTTTGTTTCTCTTTTCTATCTTCATTCACTTCTGGAATATAATTTTCTATTATCTCATCTAATGTATATTGATAATCGTAAGTATCAATTACTTTTACGATTGAATTATTTTTACTGTTGACTGTTCCAGTCACCCTTAACACTCTAGTTGCGTCCAATGCCTTGTTATCGGCTCCTAAATCTTTAAGCTTCTCGTATAAATACTTTTCTACAAGTTGCCATTTAGGTAATTCTTCAGCCATAGTATTTTCAAGAAAGATTATATAATATAATCCCCTTCCACTATCAATAAGCATATTTGGAACTGGTATTTGTCCGTATAAATCATTTTCCATGAAGTATTTTACAGCTTCTTTTGACAAATTCATTTTATAGCAATCAATGTCAATATACAGAGCTTTTAGCTCTTTTAGGTGAATTAATCTTCTACTCTTGTTATTAAAAGTATTTTGAGATATATATACATCTTTACCTTTTAAATTTATACTTAAATCGTTTATACCCTCAAAATAATATTGCTGCCAACGATTCCCCATTTTGGCAACTGTAATGTATCCCTCGCTATCTTTGTGTAACGTATTAATATAATTGTTCATTTTTTTCCTTCTTTCCTACTATGAAAAAAATAAACTTTGTGTTACAATATTAATATAATAAATTTGTCTATATATAATCTGCATAAAGAATGTGAGCGGTTTCGCTCCTTTTTTTATGCTTATTTTTATGCTTATTTTTATTATACCCTTTTATGTGATGTGTTACAATAACGTTAAAGGGGGTAATTTTATGAAATACGTTGATAAAGCTACATTTAACAAATTGGGGATAAAGGAACAAGTGAAGCTTTTTAATAGCTTATTACAAGAACATAACAATATTAAAGAAGTATGTGAAGATATAGGCATTTCATATTCAACAATTCGAGATAGATTTTCTAAGCATAAATATATATTTAATAAGTATTCAAGAGCATATGAATTAAATCACAATAAGAATAGAAATATAGAGATTGAAAAAATAGTTGAAGATGTTATGGCAAACATTAATAGAAGAAAGTTAGATATTCACGAACTTAATAAGGATGATATAGGGGAAATTACTATTAGATCTTTTAGGATTTATGAGAATATTCTTAACGATTTTATAGACTTCTGTCAAAATTGTTCGTTGAAACAGTATGATGTACTTTCATTATTCATACTTGAGGGTATGGAGAAATATAAAAAAGCATAAAAAAAATAGGTGCGGGGACACCTATTTAAGCTAAAACATAGTTTTAAATATAGATTTTAAAATAAATCTGAAAATCAACAGAATTTTAAAAAAAAGTTTTGACGAAACTCTTTGTTGAATAAACCAATCAAAATTTAGCTTTAATGAAATAATATAAACTTATAATGTATAGATATTGATATATATATGATATATACCTTTTATTTTAAAGGTTTATTGTATACTTATCAATAATACAAAGGTATTTTTATATATTAATAGAATGAATTATTTATGGGGTGTGATATGTATGAAAGAAATTTATTTAAATGGATTTAATGAAGACCAAATACACATTATACAACTGATAGGATTAGATAATTATTTGAAAATTTGTGAAGCTTTTGCAGGTGAAAGTATATACATTCCTAAGATGAAAAGTAAAAAAATTTCTGAAAGAAATAAAAAGATTAAAGAAGAATTTAACGGAAAAAATTTATTTTTCTTATCTAAAAAATATAATATATGTGTTAGACAAGTTAGAAGAATTTTAAAATCGTAGATTCACAATATTCCCCTTGTATAATATAAATAAAAGAGCGACCATGAAAATGGTCGCTCTTTTATAGTCATGAACAAGTTATTAGCTTTAATGATATAGACATTTTTGGAATTTGTTACGAATAATCCTCTTGTATTTTCTTAATTATATCATACCTCATTATTGTTTTTTGTGCTAGTTGTTTTAGCTCTTTTTTTACATTTTCTTCATCTTTTTTCATATCAAATGAAAATATAATATTTCCGTTTTCATCAGTAATGAAAATAAACATATTATCTACTGTAAAACATTTTAAATCTTGTTTTACTATATCAATTCCGTCTACCCACATTATTATAAATACCTTCCTTTCAAATTAGCTTTATTATAAGTATATCTTGAAACTATTGGCTCTACATCTAAAATAAAATTATTTTTTTCAACTTTTCCATTATAGACATATTTCCCGGTGTAAGTTTGATTTTTTATTATGCCATGGACCCTTTGTTTATACATTCCCACTTCTTCACCTATTTTTTGAAGTGTATAACCTTTAATTCTTAGTTTGAAAATTTTCCTAACAATTTCAGCTTCTTCTTCATTGATTACTAGCTTTTTATCTTCCATTTTATAACCAAATGGTGGTCGCCCACCACTAGATAACTTTTTCTTATGATTTGCAATTCTACCATTCTTAGTACGTTCCGCTATTAATTTTCGCTCGAACTCTGAAAAGCTACCTAACATTTGAAGAAATAACATTCCTTGTGCTGTTGATGTGTCAAACTGTTCCGTTATAGAAATAAAATCTATTCCTAAACCCTGTATATAAGAAATCATGTTCATAAGGTTTCTTAAACTTCTGTGAATTCTATCTGATTTGTAAACCATAATAGCATCTATTTTATTTTCTTTATTTCCTATGAATTTAATTAGCCTTTGGTAATCTTCTCTTGTGTGTTCATGCTTCGCAGAAATTGCTTCGTCTTTGAATTCTTCAATTATTTTATAATCATTTAATTTACAATATAAATCAATTTTTTCCCTCTGCGTTTCAATGCTTGTGTTATCTATTTGATTTGCAGTTGAAATCCTTAAATATGTCACTACCCTTTTAGCTGCCAAAATTCATCTTCCTCTCTAATTTAATTAGCTATTAATGTTATTGTTGTTCCGTCTAACATATTAAGTATTATTTTGTTGTATATCCTGTTTTCATTGAATACTTGGAAATTATCTATTTTGCTTATTTTAATGTTAAGTTTAAATGCCCTTGTTTCAATATATACATTTTCCTCATTGGAAAATGTTAAAAGGACTTTTTCATCATTAGAATTAAATATTACATGATAGTCATTAAATATTAGTTGAACGTATTCATGTATTTCCATGAACTCTTTTAATGTATTAGCTATGTCTATTTTATTTATGTCCATTTCGCTCTCACTTTCTTCATTGAATATTTGCTCTATTTCTTCTTTACAATGTTCTCTTATATCATCATCAATGCTTAATAGAAGCTTTGATACAGTTATTTCATTGTTAAGAAAAGAGTATATATGCTCTTCCAGTTGTTTATCACCTACTGCTCCTAATGTGATAAGTCTATTTCTATAAACTAGATTATAAGAAGCTAAACTATCAATACTACAAGATCCAGTCCTTTCTTCTATAATTTCAAATTTTTCAGCTTCATATTTTATCATTACGCATACATCACCAGTAGATGAAATTTTCGGCTCATTGACTATGTATGTTTTTTTAAGACCAAAACCCTCGTTATCTATTGTCACTCTTGCTACGTATGGAAGCCCATATACTAATTTTCCAGTAGAACTAAATATAAAATTCATCTTGTTTCCTCCTTATAACCCTTGTATTCCTCAAATTCCCCTTTTAATTTATTTATGATTTGTGTTGAAAATATTTATTGTATTTATAAAAGAAACTACAAATATTTTCTCTTTCTTCTTTGTATATTCTCTTTTCTTCTTCTATTGCTTCCTCAATTTCATTTATAACGTCAATTCTATACTTTCTAGCAAGTACAACATCAGAGTAGGCACATTTTGCCTCTACTAGCCATACTAATCTTTTCCCTATTCTTATGAACTCTTGTTCTCCATACTCATATATATCCTCATATTCTCCCTTTTCTATTTTGAATCCTATATTTTCTAATTCTTCTTTAAATTCTTTGTCTACTTTTCTATGATTGTTTAATTTTTCTAATATGCTTTTTATATCTTCCATTGTTCTATTCTCCTTTTTATTTTTAAATCTATTTTATTAAACATTCCAGAACTATTTATGTAGTGATGATTTATTCCTCAAAATCATCTCTCATAAAGTCATTTTCTTCACAGAATTTAATATATTGCTCCCCGTATTGCTCCCATTTTTCTTTTATATATTTATCTATGTTTTTATATGAGAATTTATCCTGGTCCTCAATATCAAATACTAGATACTCCATAAAGCCATAGTAATTTGCTTCGTAATCGTAATAATCAACTTTTCTAGGCTCTATAATATCATTTAATAAACAGTAATCCTCGAAACTGCATTCCTTCTTAAGCAAATTTATCACCCCTTTTTATAATCATCATTCGTAACCACCTTTCAATTAATTTTCTTATTATTAGTATCTCCAACTCTGCAAATTTTAGTCAAAGAAATTTGAATTTTCTTGACGGTTACGAATGACGTAGTTTGTGTTACATCAGTAACACAAACGCTTTGAGCCTAAAAAGTCCCTAAAATTATTTAAATTGCTTACGTTGTTCAACATAAATTATATATTACAAATACGAAAAAAAACAACTTAACAACGAAAATAATTTATCTAAAATTTGTATAATTTTCAAAAAATCGGAAAGAATATTTATATAACCAAATACATAAAATAAGGAGTTGGAAAAATGGATTTATACAGAAAGTTTATTGAAGAAAAGCAAAAAGAGTTTGATAATTTTAAGGGTATAGGCTTCGCCTTTAGTAATAAGCAGTTTGAGGAAATGCTTATTAAATTAAATGCCAGTCCTAAGGATTTATACGACTTAGGAGCGGGAACTTTTATATTAAAGGATAGATACCAAGCTTTTATTGATTTATCAAATAATTATTATAAGAAGCTAAATGAATTAATGAAAGATTATAATTTCGCCCTTAGTGCTTTTATCTATGAGTTAGCAAATCATGAATATAATATTACTTATGATTATGACTCAACTTTAGAAGCTTTAAATTTAACAGATGAAGAAATTGATAATAGTGATGTTTTATTTAAAGCATTCAAAGAAGCTAGAAAAACAGTAATTGAAAATTCTATCTACTAGATCCAGTTTACTGGGTCTATTTTTTTTTAAAAAAATAAGAAAAAAATCCCATGCAAGTATAAAAAATACAAAAATGGAAACAATAAAGGTAGGAAGAAAAAAACAAAAGTCAAAGGAGTAGGAAAAAATGAAAAATACAAAAGAACTAATAATCACAAACAAGGAAAGTTATCTAAAACCAAATGAAGCAGTTGAAATAGCATACTACTTATTCACAGAACACAACGCACCAGCAACAATAAAAATGGCAGGAAAAAACAAGTGTGTCGTAACACTAGACGAGCCGGAAATGGAGAACGAAAGATACATAAAAATAAAAAAAGACATCCAAAGCATAAAAGCGGAAATATATAAAACAACAGCAAAGCATAATAAAAGAATGAAAAGACAAGAAGGAAACGAAAGAAGAATAGCCGAAGAAATGAAGTACAATAAAGAAAGTGTCGAACTAATCCACAACTACCAAACAAAAATGAAAATATGCTAAAAAAAAGCCCCCAAGGACCAAAACCCAAGGGGGCAAAAAAACGGAAAAAAAAGCAAAAAAAAACCAAAAAGAAGAATGAAAAACCCAAAAAAAGGCAACACTACAAACAAGAGGAAAAACAAAGGAGGAACAAAAAGTGAACAAAGAACAAGAATACTACAAACAAAGAGAACAAGAAATCCAAAAGGAACAAGAAGAAGCAAGAAAACAACAAGCAAAGAGAGACAAACACAAGAGAAGAAACGAAAACAGAAGAAAAGACAAAGAACACCCAACAAAAGCAACAAGAAAAGAAAACAAAACAACACACGAGGAAAGCAGAGAAAACAAAAGAAGAAAGAAAGAAGAAAAAAGAGCGGAAGAACTGAACAGACCGCTGACAGAGGAAGAACTGGCGAACATCCCCTTCTAAAAAAACCACACAAACCACAAACCACAAGCCCCCCGGGAAAAAACCCAGGGGGCAAAAAAACGCCCAAGAAAGCAGCAACACCCAAGCCCAAGAAGAAGCCCAAGAAGAAGCCCAAGCAAGACCCCAAAGCAAAGACCACAAAGCAAGACCCCAAAGCAAAGACCCAAAAGACCGACCCAAGCAAGACCCCAAAGCGAGACCACAAAGAAAAAGACCACAAAGACCGACCCAAGCAAGACCCCAAAGCGAGACCACAAAGAAAAAGACCCCAAAGACCGACCCAAACAAGACCCCAAAGGCGCACGGAGCCGAAGGCGACGGAGCAGGACCCCCAAAGGCAAGGACCCCAAAAGACACGACCCCACAGCAGAAACAGACAACGAAAAAGGAAAAAAGAGAAAAAAGAAAAAAAAACCCACAAAAAAAAAGAAAAAAGAAAAAAAGAAAAACACCAAAAACTTTCCCACTCAGAAAAAAAAATATACATGGTTTTTGTGTATATTTTTTTTTCTGATGTGGGAATACTAGGAAGTGTTTTTTTTGTTTTCTGCCAGGACCCTAAAGATTTGACCCCAACAAGACCCTAAAGATTTGACCCTAATAAGACCACAAAGATTTGACCTTAACAAGACCTAATAGATTTGACCCTAACAAGACCCAATAGATTTGACCCTAACAAAAACTATCAGTTAGAATGAATCTTTAGTTATGAGAAATAAAGTTATAGGTTAAAAGCAGACCCAAAAATCTGCCTATGCAGAACATTTAGATAGTTGCAAATTTTAGCTATATAAAGTAAAGTTATAGGTATAAGAGAAATTTAGTTATTTTTTTTTCCAAAAAATCCAAAAAATGCTACTCTTTAAAATAAATGAATTTATACTCTACTTTAACTTTAACAATCTTGTTTCTTAAATAAATTTTTCCTGAATGATGAGTCATGGGTCAATTGATCCGTGGCTTTTTGTTTAAATCGAAAAGGTTGGAAGTGAGAGTGCAAAAACCGCACACTCACTTCCTTTTATTTATATGTAATGGCTATTCGCCATTGGCATGTTTTAGATTTGTTCATAAAAAGCACTCACAAAACTAAAACATGCAAGGATAGGAACTGTTCCAGTTCCTTTTTATTTATATCAACTTAGATTGTGACAGGCTTTTACTGTACTGGGTCAATCGCAATAGACTAATAATAGTGACTTGGAAAACTGTTTTGTCACTATTATTAGTCTTGTTTTAACCTAAAAAGGTTGGAAGTGAGAGTGTAAAAACCACACACTCACTTCCTTCGATTTATATGTCATGTCTATTCGACATGGGCAGGTTTTAGACTTGTTCATAAAAGGCACTCACAAGACTAAAACCTGCAAGGTAGGAAACTAAAGTTTCCTTTTATTTATATCAACTTAGATTGTGACAAGCTTTTACTGTACTTGGTCAATCGCAAGAAACTAATAAATATTGACTTGGAAAACTGTTTTGTCAATATTTATTAGTTTTATTTTTCCCTAAAAAAGAGGGAATATACATGGGAGAATTTTTTAAAAAATTCACCCAGTATATTCCTTTTATCTTATAAAAATCAAAACCAGGGGAAAATTTCCTTTGTTTATATTATGAAAAAAGGCTACATAGGATTATCTTAGTTTTTTCATGGGAAATAGGTGGGAAATTTTCCAAGGTAGGAAACTAAAGTTTCCTTCTATTTGAAGTAAAATCTTACATATCTGTTTATTACAACAAATCTGTTTTATTTTTACATATTTGTTTATTACTGCAAATCTATACAAATCTGTTTATTTTTACAAATCTGTTTATTTAAAACAAATCTGCTGTAAGAAGCTACGCTACCTTTTTCCTTACAAGCCTATCTTCTAATCTATATTGATTTCCTACCTTCCTTTATTCTTGCTTTTCCGTTGTATTTAGCTAATTTACCACTTGCTTTTTTTTATACTACGAAACCTTTCTTAAAACCCTGCTTCGCCATTAATTCGCTTCGCTCATTAATGTCTACGCTTCTCGCTTCGCACTCATATCGCTTCGCTCTATGAGTTGCTTCGCTTTTTGCTCCGCCACCCTGGTCGCTTCGCTCCAGGGTGGCTCCGCCCCAAGCTATAATTTTTTGATGTGGTATAATTTATATCAAAGGGGTGATAATATGTTAGTCGTTCTAGATCCTGGACACTTCGGTAAATATAACCAAAGTCCAGTTTTAAAATCTTTCTATGAAAGCGAATTTAATTGGAAAATGACCTATTACATGAAACAATATTTTGAGGAAATGGGAATAAAAGTTAAACTTACCAAATATAGCAGTAGTATAGATTTACCAGTTTACAACAGAGGTTTACTGGCAAAAGGTGCAGATATATTTCTTTCAATTCATTCAAATGCTTGTGATGACCCAAATGTAGATTATCCAGTAGTTATCCGTGGATTTGACGAAAAAAGTACAGATAAACTAGCTTTATCATTAGCTGAATTAATAAGCGAAACTATGGACACATGGCAAGAGGGTCGAACATATGTTAGAAAGAAAACTACCCGTAGTGATGAATGGTATGGAGTCTTAAGAGGTGCTAGAGCTGTTGGAGTTAAATATAGATACATAATAGAACATAGCTTTTATACTAATAAAAAGTCTGCCTTATGGCTTTCAAATGAAAATAATATAAAGAAATTAGCAAAATTAGAATGTGAACTAATCGCTCAATACTTTGGTTATAAAAAATTTGCTGAAGCAATTTCTCCTAAAAGGCTTCATCTAGTAAGGGTTAAAGTTGATGATTTAAACGTTAGAAGGGTAGCAGACTGGAAAGCTAAACCTTGCCAAGTAGTGAATAAAGGTGATGTATTTACCATAGTTGATACAGTTGAAGCTAAAAATGGTAGAGTAAAAATGTATAAGCTTAAATCTGGACTATATATTACTACTGCTTCGCAGTATGTTGAAGATTTTTACCAAGAATAAAAAAACAATTTACTAACCAATGGTTAATCAATGGTTAATAAATTGTTTACAATTTATTTAAAAAATCCACGGTGTAAACCGTGGATTCTTTCATGTAGTGATGTTTTGCAATATTTAATAAGGAATTTTATCAAAGCAATTGATTACATAAAATAATTAAACTTTTAGAGAACCATACCATTTTTATTTTCTTTCATCTTCTTTTTTATCCATGAGAGCTTCAATGATTGTATTATTGAGAGCAGTAATGCTCTGATTTAATAAATCAATTTTTTTCTCAAATCTAATAAGAAGATAAATAGAAAGTACAATTGGAAATCCTAAATTTTCAATTAAAGTTGTAACTTGTTCCATGTGAAACCACCTACTCCTATGGTATTACTAAATCAAATTCAGTAGTAGTAGCATTTACTACTTTAGCAGAAACACAAGTTGATATGTCATATCCTTTTGGTTGGAATATATTTTTTTCTTTTATTAAATTCATAGTTGTAATTATGTCTTGTTCTTCTATATCATCTCTTGGGTCGTCAACTGTTATAGTACAACTATTTCCTAATGTGTTTTTAAAAGTCATATATAATACTCTAGTTTGCATTTATTTTCACCTCTTTCAAAATTATTCAGATAGTGAGAAACTATCTATTCTAGTTACTGCTGATAAAGTATGTTTTTGTAAACCAACTATTGAGTTTACAACTGCCATTATATCTTCATTTGAAGCTGCAGACTTAACAGAACTATAAGTTTTAGTTGCTATTATTCTATCTCCGTCTAAGTTAGTTCCGTGATCAAATTTTACTTTTATAGAACTTGCATTTGGTGTTGAAATTACTGCCATTTTAAGGCACCTCCTTGTTATAAATCAAATAATTTTAAATTATTTTTTGATTAGACAACTAAATTGTATTCAACAGTATTAGCGTCTACTATTTTAGCTGAAACTGCAGTTATTAAATCATGTCCTTTTGGTTGGAATATATTTTTTTGTATAACTAAATCCATATAATCTTTTACTTGTTGCTCTGTTATATCTTCTTTTGGGTCTTCGATTGATATAGTACAACTATTTCCAAGGGCATTTTTGAAAGTCATGTATAATACTCTAGTATCCATTTAATTTCACCTCTTTTCTAAAATTATAATTGTAATTCAGCATTGTCTACTCTAGTGATTTTTTCTAATGTATGTTGTTGTAAATTAACTAATCCAGTTACAACTGCTGCTATATCATCATCTGTTGCTGTTGATTTTATAGAGCTAAGAGTTTTAGTTCTATATACAACTTGTGAGTTTAAATCTGTTCCTGTGTTAAGTTTAATCTTGACTGAACTAGGTTCTTTAACTTGTACAACTGCCATTTATAAACACCTCCTTTTTTCTTTTAATTATATTGAAATTTTCAGACAATTTTAAAAAAGAAATGTCTAAATAAAGAAAGTATCTTCATCTGCTTCAAATTTTTGTCTATAATTAATTTGTCCAGTAGCAAATTGAAATTCTGATACTGCTCCCGTTGTAAGATATTCCGCAAACTGATTCACTCCAAAATGTTCCACCATTGCTTTTTCAGTTATGACCCAAGTGTTACCAAATTTTTTTACTTCATCCTCAATTTTTAATTCTCCTCTTGCGACTTTTTTTCTAAGAGTTGATTGTTCTATTTTGTAAATGAAGCTGACTTCTGCAAAAGTGTGAAGATATTTTAATGAGCCTATTCCAAACATAATAACCCTCCTTTATTTTTATTGGTTGAAAATTTTCATGACAAATGAAAATAAAATCTTTTCATCTCACACAAAAATTTTCATTTCACTTTAACGTGACTTCTATATGTCACGTTATCGTGAATTGAAAAAAAAATTTTAAAATGACAAGACTTTTAAATTTTATTTCCTTGATAAATTTCAACGAAGTTTTTAAAAATTCCTTTTGAAAATTTTGAGGAGAAAAAAATTTCCTTTGAAAAATTTTGAGGAGAAAAAAATATTTGTGGATAAAAAGTTTTGCACAAAAAAATGTTTATAATGTTAATAGTTTGTATTTGCGGAAATAATTTTGCTCGGCTTTCGCTCGGCTCCCGCTTGGCGGGGGGCGAAGCCCCCCACGAGCGGAGCGGGGCGGAACGAAGTGGAGCCTAAGCGGAGCGAGAGGCGGAGCGAGGGCGAAGCGAAGCGTAGCCCAATGCGTAGCCTTGCGAAGCCCCCGTGAGCCATGACGAGGCGGAGCGAAGCGGAGACAAGTCATGGCGAAGGGCGGAGCGAGAAAATGCGAAGCGACTCGTATGGTTTTTATACGAGGGGCGTAGCTGCTTTTTGATTTGCGAATGTAGTAAAAAGAAAAGCTAATGGTAAAAAAGCGAACTGATAGAAGAAAGCAAGAATGTAAAGGAAGGTGGGTTATTACTACTGATTAGAAGATAAGCTTGTAAGGAAAAAAGTTTTGTAGTGTTTTACAACAAATTAGTTGTAATCAAACAAATTAGTTGTAATAAACAGATATGTAAGGTTTTTATATAAATCTTTTTTTTTGTTAGCTCCCCCATACTTACGCAAAAGAAAAAAACTAGAAATTGAAGTAAAACTAAAACAAAAGCAGAAAACTTTAGATTGAAGTGGGGGGAGCCACACAAAAAAAATACCTT
>OCGZ01000871.1_pt1 | contig 14037 bp, 8 predicted proteins | sample 1538711 | NCBI WGS metagenome assembly OCGZ01 (sample SAMN04571720, study PRJEB22368) | human gut metagenome | biome: human gut; material: stool | host: Homo sapiens | place: Luxembourg | collected 2012-08-17
TTGGAAAGGATGGTAACGATTATGAAACGATTTTATACAGCAGAATCCGTAACAGAAGGACATCCGGATAAGCTCTGCGACCTGATCGCAGACAGCATTCTGGACGCGTGTCTGAAAGAGGACGAAAATTCCAGAGTGGCCTGCGAGGTGCTGGCGACCAAAGGAAAGATCTTAACCCGGCTGAAACAGCATGGCCTGACGATCTTTATGATCTCCCATGACGTGGAATTTGTTGCAGAATACGCGGACAGGGTAGGCCTGTTTTTTGAGGGAAACATCGTTACCAGCCAGAATACCCGGGAGTTTTTTGCCGGAAATAATTTCTACACAACTGCAGCAAACCGGATGGCAAGGCATTTGTTTCCGGAAGCTGTGACCGGAAAGGATGTGGTTACGTGCTTACAGAGCAGCAACTGGACCAGTTTATAGATGAATTCTGGGAAGACACCCCAAATGAAGCACAAGAAGAGGAAACGGCAGAAGATCTGGAAGAATATACCCTTCCCTCCGATGGGATGATCATCCGGCAGATGGAAAAGAAGGGGAAAGTGAACCGGAGAACCTGGTTTGCTCTTGCTCTGATGCTTTTGGTCGTACCACTGCTTTTGTATCTGTCAGTCCGGTTTTTCCATGGAAGGAAATATCTGATATGCAGCCTGATTGTGATCGTGGCTGCAATGCTCCCGTTTTTTATGATGTTTGAAGGACGCAAACCAAAAGCACGGGAGATCATGGTGATCTCTGTCCTTGCAGCGATCGGTGTCGCAGGGAGGGCCGCCTTCTTTATGGTACCCAGTTTCAAACCGGTGGCTGCTATTGTGATCCTTACCGGTGTCTCTTTCGGAGGCGAAGCAGGTTTTCTTGTTGGCTGTCTAATCATGATGTTATCCAACATGTTTATGGGACAGGGCCCCTGGACACCATGGCAGATGTTCTCTTTTGGCATCATCGGGTTCCTGGCAGGAATTCTTTACCAGAAAGGAATCTTAAAAGCAAGGAAGCGGGATCTTTGTATCTATGGATTTTTAAGTGTGGTGCTCATCTATGGTGGGATCATGAATCCGGCAAGTATCTTAATGTCTTACGGATACATCACACCGGCCAGCCTGGTTGCTTTTTACATTTCAGGGATCCCGGTGGATTTGGTGCATGCACTGTCAACTGTGATCTTTTTATGGTTTTTGAGCAGGCCGCTTCTTGAAAAACTGGAACGCATTAAGAAAAAATACGGGCTGATTGAGTCCGGGAAAGAGGAAATGCTTTGATCTATGTCAGCCATTTGCTTTGCGATGAAGATATGAAAGAAATCTGCGGTCAGTATGGGGCCGGTGTGGAAAGTATCGAGTTTTCCATATCTGACAATCTGGACCAGCTGGAAAGAAAAATGGAACGGTATCAAAAAAGACTGGAGCAGATGGGAAATCCACCGCTTACCCTGCATGGGCCATTTCTGGACTTAAACCCGGCGTCTTTTGACAGTCAGATAAGGAAAGTGACCATGGAACGGTTTGACCAGTGTTACCAGGCAGGGATCCGCCTTGGAGCCAAAAAGATCGTATATCATTCAGGGATGATCCCTACGGTATATTTCCGGGAAGGATGGGCGGAACAAACAGGCCGGTTTTTCCAGGAGTTTTTGAAAGACAGGGAAGGTCCCCAGATCGTCATGGAAAATGTCCTAGATGAAGACTGGCGGCTTCTTTTAGATGTATACAACTTCGTGGATCATCCAAACTTTAAGCTGTGTCTGGATATGGGGCACGCACACTGCTATTCGGAAATTTCGGTCCTCGAATGGGCGAAAGAACTTGCTCCATATGTCGGACATGTCCATATCCATGACAATGCAGGGGACAGGGATTCCCATTTGGGCTTAGGAAAGGGCACAATTCCATGGGAAAGGGTTTTAAAACTTCTTCCCTGCACAAAGGAACGGACCTGGACGATAGAATGTTCCAATAAAGAAGATGTGATTCTTTGCATAAAACAGATAAAGGAAAAAATGAGGGGGAAATTATGAACAGATTAAAAAAAAGGACATGCCAGTTTCTGGTGTTAGTTACCACAGCGGGGCTTTTGACAGGCTGTGGGGGCGGAACCCCAAAACTGGAAGATGCACTGAAAAAAACAGCTGCTTATGAACAGAAAACCGTAACATCACCGGCATCAGATACCCTGGGTGGGGAATGGACAGTGATCGCACTTGCCCGTTCAGGAGAAACGGTAGATGAAAACTATTTTGAAAAATACCGGGCCAATCTTGAAAAACGTGTCAAAGACCAGGAAGGCGTGCTCAGCGATAACCGTTATACCGAGTATTCCAGGGCAGTCATGGCCCTGAAATCCATAGGAAAGGATCCAACGGATATTGGTGGTTACGATATTGAAAAGCCGCTGGAAGATTTTGATGCAGTGGTCTCCCAGGGATTAAACGGTGCCATTTATGCACTGATCGCCTTAAATGCCGATGACCCGGATGCCAATAAAGACGGGGAACTAGAACAGAAATATCTGGATTACATATTGGAACGGGAAAAAGCAGATGGCGGATTTTCCCTGGATGATAACGCAGAAGACGGGGATGTGGATCTGACCGCCATGACACTGCAGAGCCTGGAACCATACCAGGATGAAGAAGACATAAAGGAAGTCATTGACAAGGGTGTGGAATTTCTGGCAGATATACAGGACGATGATGGCGGTTATACCGCATTTGGTGCAAAGAGCTCGGAATCCATTTCACAGACCGTGATTGCACTCAGTGCGGTAGGTGTAGACTGTAATGAAGACGAACGTTTCCAGAAAGATGGAAAAGGCCTGTATGATACACTGATGACTTTTTATCAGAAAGATGGAAGCTTTAAACACATCCTGGACGGAGAGAGCGATCCTATGGCAACAGACCAGGGATTCTGTGCACTGGTGGCTTACCAGCGTTACCAGGATAAGGAAAACAGTTTTTTTGATATGACAGACCACAGATAAGGATGGAGGAAAAAATGCCGCAGAAAATAACAGAACTTCAGAATCAGCTGGAGAAAATCATTAAAGGAAAAAAAGATATCACAGATAAGATCCTCATGGCAGTGCTTGCAAAGGGGCATGTACTTCTGGAAGATGTGCCTGGTGTTGGTAAGACCACAACCGCACTGGCACTGAGCCGTCTTATGGGAATGGAATTTAACCGTATCCAGTTTACACCGGATGTTGTCCCTTCCGATGTGACCGGATTTACCATGTATGACAAACAGAGCGGACAGTTCTCATATCATGAGGGAGCGATCATGTGCAACCTTTTACTGGCAGATGAGATCAACCGTACTTCCAGTAAGACCCAGTCTGCCCTTCTGGAAGTAATGGAAGAGGGAAGAGTGACGGTAGACGGGGAAACCCATTGTGTGCCATCCCCGTTTGTAGTCATTGCCACAGAAAACCCGGTGGGCTCTTCCGGTACACAGCTCCTTCCGGAATCACAGCTTGACCGTTTTATGATCAGTGTCAGCATGGGATATCCGGATCACCAGAGCCTGGTGGAACTGTTACGGGACAGACAGAAGGAAAATCCCCTGGAAAATGCAAAGACCGTAGTTACCCGGGATGAGGTGCTGAAACTCCAGAAAGAGGTACAGGAGATCTATGTAGCAGACCAGGTGCTCGACTATGTGGCAGACCTTGCGGAAGCTACAAGGAAACATGTGCTGATCACGCTGGGATTAAGCCCGCGTGGAACCCTGGCACTGGTAAGGATGGCAAAAGCAGCTGCTTACATGAAAGAAAGGGATTATGTTATTCCAAAGGACGTACAGGATGTCTTTAAGGACGTTGCGGCACACAGGATGATCCTGGATTCCAAGGCGAGGTATCAGGAAAAATCTGCCCGTGAGATCCTTTCTGAGATCCTGGCAGACGTGGCGGAACCGAAGGTGGAAGGATGATAAAGGACAGGATCCTGTGGCTCTTGTGGCTGGTCTGCATGGCAGGAGCAGCAGTAATTACAGGCACATGGCTCTTTGCAGCGGTTCTCTTACTCTCAGCCCTTCTTCTGATCTTTTCCGCAGGGAGTGTGGTTTTGTCCGGAAAAAAAGCCGTTATCAAACTGCATCTCCCAAAGGCATCAGAGAGAATGGAGTGTTTCCATGGAAAAATGTATTTGGAAAATCAGTCTGCATGGCCGGTATTTGGCGGAGCAGGAGTGCTCCGGTGGGAAAATCTTTTTACCGGGGAAAAAGGGGTGATCCCGATTTCCTTTTCCCTGGGAGGAAAGGAAAAGCAGGTCATTGAATTTGAGGCTGGAAGCAATTGGTGCGGCTGTATCAGATTTTGTTTTTCTGACTGGAAATGCCAGGATTTTTTTCGTGTCTTTTCTTTAAAAAGGAAAGCTGATACATGCGCTTATACCGTTGTAATGCCGGAAAGACAAAAAGGTGAGCTTTCCCTTTTTACAAGGGAAGGATTCGACATGGAAAGTTTCCGCTATTCCGGAAGCCGCCCGGGGGATGATCCGGGAGAAACTTATGACATCCGGGAATATCGTTCCGGTGACAGTATCCGGCAGATCCACTGGAAGTTGTCCGGAAAGCTGGATGACATTATGATCCGGGAAAAAAGCTTCCCGGTGGATGATACGGTACTGATCCTGGCAGAAGCATTTCAGGCAGACCGGGATCCGCAGCGTGCGGAAACGGTGGCAGAAGTCTTTTCCGCAGTCCTTCAGAGCTTTATGGAAAAGAAGATCTCCTGCCAGGCCGGAGTCTATGACCACAGCACTGGGAAGTTCCGGCTGGAGAAGATCCGTACAGAAGAGAACCGCGAAAACATCCTGTACCGCTTCCTGCGTTATGGAAGTGATGCAAAAACGCCGGTCACAGTACGGGAATATCTGAAAGACCCGGGAATACAGAATTTTGCAAACTATGTATATATAACCGGCGACCCGCAGGACAAAGAAGCAGAACTCCTGGCAGCAAAGGGAGAAGTGACTATCGTAGGATGCGGCACAGGCGGCAGAGACAGTGGAGGAGAACAGGTATTATGGAAATACGGATCACAGAATCCAAAAGACAGTCAAAAACAGCATATGGAAAACAACTGTCCGGTATCCTGCTGGAAACTGCACTGATCTGGCTTAGTGCAGGCGGAGGGCTCCTGCTTTTTATGAGTGTCCTTACTGAGCAGGAACGCACGGCACCGATTTTGGGAAGCGTGCTTCTTATGGCAGTGTTCTGTACTGCAACAGAAAGAATGGGAAAATATGGGCTTTATGGACGACTGGGACTGGGAATGGTTTCCATCGCAGGGATCTTCCTGTTCCATGAACAGCTCTTAGACGGCATGGCATTATACTGGAATGATATGGCAGACATCCTGGGAAGCCGGGCAGGAATTTACCTCAAAAGGTTTGAGACTGCCGGGATACAGGGAGGGGATGCCGCCCGCATGGTATTCCTTATTTATCTTGGAATGGCAGCGGCAGTCTGCGGATTCCTTATCCTGAAATTGAAGTTTTATCTACTGGTGCTTGCCTGGGCTCTGGTACTTCCTGTCCTTTCGGGAATCCTTGGTATGGAACCGGATGCAGGCACAGGAGTTATTTTTTACATGGGGATCCTTTTGGAACTGAATCTTATCCTTTCCCGTTCTGGAAGGAAACGCCACCGGGCAGAGAGCAGCCGGGCATTTTTGACAGGAAGCATCCTGGCATGTGCGGTAATGCTGGCAGCCGGGATCCTTCTGGAACAGTTTATGCCGTCCGAAGACTATGGTTCCTCGACACTTGTCACAGAAGCTAAAAAAGAGGCCCTGGACGGGATCAGCAGCCTGCGGTACAGAAAAGGAAAGATCAATACCCTTCCGGATGGAAAGCTGAAAGAATGCGGTGCCTGGAGTGCCTCAGACGATACGGCACTTTCCGTTACCATGGAAAATCCGGATTCTCTCTACCTGAGAGGATTTGTGGGAAGCGTGTATGACGGTTCTTCCTGGGAAAGCCTGGATACGGAGGATGCCTATAAACAGAGGACGCTCTTTTACTGGCTCCATCAGGATGGATTTTATGGGGAGACCCAGCTAAGCCGTGCAAGGGCACTTGCAGATGATGATACCCTTTCTGACAAAGTATCCGAAGTGGATATAAAAAATGAAAAGGCAGACAGCCGTTATCTCTATACCCCTTATGAGATCACAGAACTGCCTGCAGGATACAGGAAAGAGACACCGTTTGCTGACAGTATGTTAAAAGCAAAAGGACTCTTTGGAGCAAGAAACTATCACTATCAGGCAAATGGAAACCTGGTAAAAGATTTTACGGTGCTGGGGGCAAGGGTCTATCAGGCACTTGCCAGGGATGAAGGGGATTCCTACCGCGATGATGAGAGTTATTACAACGCATTTGTGTACAGCCAGGATACGAAGCTGTCCGGTGCACTGGAAACCCTGTTCCGCAAAGAACTGGGGGACGGTGGAAACCGGGAACAGGGGCATACCGATTACTATACAGCGATCAGCAGGATCCGTTCCTATCTGGAAAAGAACCTGACTTACAGCACGGCAGCCGATCCGTATACCGGACAGGGGGATTTTGCAGAGGACTTCCTGACAAACACCAGGATCGGCCACAGTGTCCATTATGCCACGGCAGCGGCACTGATGTTCCGTTATTACGGGATCCCGTCCCGTTATGTAGAAGGCTATCTGATCACACCGGAAGATATCAAAGATAAAAACCCGGGGGATACGATAGAAGTCCCGGGAAAGAATGGACATGCCTGGACCGAGATCTATATGGACGGCCTTGGATGGGTACCGGTAGAAATGACACCGGAATACTATAATGTCATGGAGGAAGCAGACCTCACGGCAGGCCTGGAGGCAAAAGGAGCCAAAGCAGCCGCCATCCCGGAAGCACAGGACGAACCGCCTGCACAGGAGAACATCCAGACACACTGGAGCTTAAAACTGGCACTGTTCGGAATCGAAAAGCTTCTGATCCTCCTGCTTGCGGTATTTGACCTCTTCTGCCTGATATTTATCTTTACGGTCTGTGTGCTCCGCATTCACGCAAACAGAAGACGGAGAAAACTGTTTGAAAGTGAAGATGACCGCCAGGCGGTTCGCGCCATGGCCGGATATGCGCGGCTTCTTTATTATCATGGCCCTGAGCTTTATTCGGAAGATGCCATGAAGTGTTACCGAAAAACAAGCGTTATCGGGGAAAAGGCTGCGTTCAGTCCCCATGCTGTATCAAAAGAAGAACGAAAGGATACCGCTCTGTGCGTGCAGAAGATGAAAAAAGAACTGAAAAAAGCCAGAAGCTGGTATGGAAACTGGATCATGAAATATATAGAAAGGCTGTATTAAGGAGGAAATGACCATGAAAAAGAGAAAAAAGAATAACCGGCTTTCCTTTCTGACAGCTATTGTCTGTCTCCTGCTTTTTGCTGGAGTATTATTTCTGGGAATGAAAAACTATGAACCGGAGAAAAGTGAAAATCCGGTACAGGGGGTGAACAGTGAAAGCTCCTTAAAGGGCTATCTTGGAAAGGGATATGCTTATGCCGGAAGCCAGGAAGATGCTTCCACGGGTGAAGAATCTTCTTTTGAAGAACAGGCACAGATCCTGGAAGATGAACCGGAGGAAGAACCGGAAAAGAAAAAGGAAGAGGCGCAGGCGACTGTCACCCCGGAGCCGACATCAGAGCCGGAAGCTTCCCAGACACCGGAACCGGACAGCCAGAAGGAAGATACCCAAAAAGGGGATACCGATCCGGAAGACGGCTCTACAGGAGAGGATAATGACAGCTCCAAAGACAATACCATCCATTATGACAAAAATGGTGACCAGGATGATGACAGCCGGAAAGAAACACCGGACCAGGACGATGACCGGAACCAGGATGGGGCGCAGGTACCGCTCAGTGCAACGCCGACGCCATCTCCGGAGCCGGAACCGACACAGGAACCGGAGGAAGACCATTATCCAACGATCGCCACAGACCTGACTGACGGAGAAACGGTAAATGCCGCGTACCGTACATTTTATGTACAGGCGGTAGACTGGTACGGGAACAGCTTATCCTCTACGGCACTGGAAGTATATGGAAACGGTGAAAGACTTTCTTCAAAAGGGGAGCCTTCGCCGGGAATCCTGGCTTACCGTCTGGATCTGAATGAGGGCAGCAACACTGTGGATATCAAGGCAACGGATGATGAGGGATGGAGTACCACGCTTCCAACGTTTACCATCTATAAAGGGAATGAGAGCCAGGAAGAACCTGCCGGCTCCATCACGGTCAGCATTGAGGCGGGGACTGTCGGACTTGGGACAATCCTGCCGGCGACATCCATCGACTTTTATCAGGGCGAACAGCTTTCCTCCGTGGTCTTAAGGCTTCTGCAGAACAGCGGGTTTGACTGGAGGAATGATGGAAGTGCAACAGGAGGTTTTTACCTGAAAGCTATCGGACGCGGCGGCATCACTTCCGGAGCTTCGATCCCGGATGACCTGATGGCGCATCTGACAGAAGTAAACTGCCAGCTGTCCGGGCATGATGCCAACTGGCTGGGAGAATTTGATTTTACCATGAATTCCGGCTGGATGTATTTTGTAAACGGTGAATATATGAATATTGGAATGTCGGGCTATTTCCCGGCAGACGGTGACGAAGTAAGACTTCGCTTTACCCTGTATTCCGGAGCAGATCTGGGTGTCGGGGATAACGGCGAAGTATGGGGGGACTGGTAATGAAAAAAAACAATTTAAAGAGACCGATCATTAACAAATTTATTATCGGGACCCTTTCTGCAGGACTTCTGGCAGGAGGGGCTGCACCAGAAACAGATGCGATCTTTGTCAGGGAAGTTTATGCAGCAGACAGCACAGAGAGTTCGGAAGGGGAAACGCCGGCAGAACCATCGGTACCCGCAGAACCTACCGTCGTTCCGGAGCCGACTGCAGAACCGGAGCCGACCCAGATACCGGAACCAACCGCTGTGCCGGAACCGACTGCTGCACCAGAGCCAACTGCCACTCCGGAACCAACCGCTGCGCCGGAACCGACGGCAGCTCCAGAGCCTTCCGTTACGCCGGAGCCTTCTGTTACACCGGAACCGACCATCACTCCGGAAGTTAAAAGCAGCAATGCGGATCTGAAAGAATTATATATATCCAGCTCCGATACCTGGGGAAAAGGGATCTTAAAACTAGATCCCGCATTAAACAAGGACCGTGACAGATACAAGGCGGTTTATGACGGGGAACGCCAGAGCCTGAACATCTGGCTGACAGCGGAAGAAGAACATGCCACGGTCAAGATCTATGCGCTGAGCGGAGTAAAGCATTCTACCGTGGAAAAAGATGAGACCATCAAAAAAAGCAACGATGGAAAGGGGCATGTTTACTGGAAGATCCATTTCGGAGACCAGGAAAAGGAAGCTATGGTCCGGGTGCAGGTAACCGCACAGGACGGCACCCGGAGGGATTATTACCTGACACTTGGGATTACGGACCAGACACCGCCGGAACTGAAAAAAATCAGTGCCAGCAGGATATCCGTGGACCAGGCCTCAGTAGTATATAAGACCAGTGAAAGGGGACAATGCTATTACCGTGTCATAGAGGCCGGCGCGAAAGTACAGACCCCGGATCCCTCAAAAGAGGGACGAGAAGTGCTGAAAGGAAGCGATACCCTGACCATTACAGGCCTGTCAGAAGGTGAAAAAGATGTGGTGATCGTGGTAAAAGACCTTGCAGGCAATGTTAGCAGTCCGCTGGTGATCCGGATCCCTGATGTCAGAAAGAAGAATAACGGGACAGCGGGAAATGGGGGCAATGGAAATTCCGGTTCGATCGCCCAAAGACCCGGATATGGTGGAAATAAAAGTGAAGCCGGAGTCCCGGGCAAAGGCAATAATGGGGAAGGAGCCCTTACAAATCTGAAAACGGTTGGCGGAAAAGGTACGGCATCCGGAAAGAACGGATTGGATAGCACAGACGAAAACAAGGAAAAGAAACTGACGGCTTATGCAGGTACGAAGAAAAAAGGCTCCGGTTCCGGTACATCAGGTGAAAAGAAAAGCAGCAAAAAAGCGGATGCCGTAAAAGACAAAACAAAAGAGAAAACAGAAGAGTCATCCACAGAAGAACTGACTGAAAGCAAAGAAAAAGAGACTACATCCGGGACAGCATCCGCTTCCTCCAAAAACGAAGGAAAAAGTATCCCGGAACTGGTAGGAAGTAAAGTAACAGACACCTGGACGCACATGAAACTCTTTACCAGGATTCTATCCTTATTTGCACTGGCAGGAGTTTTGTACCTGCTCTTATGGACAGGAGCGAGACGCAGTTTCAGAAAAATAAAAAGCAGGAATCCACTGCTTCAGCAGTAAAAAATCCAAAAGGGAGGTAAACATCAGATGAAAGGAAGACTAGGAAAATGGCTGGCAGTCCTTCTGTCGGTGAGCATGCTGGCAGGGACAGCTCCGGTCTATGGAGCCGACATATCCATGGAAAGTGATTTTTCTTCCGGGGCAGCAGAGACGGAAGCACAGCCGGATGTCCAGGAAGGGACAGAGATCACAGAAGAGCCGGGAGACAGTGACGTGGAGATCACCGAAGAACCGGAAACAGAGGAACCAAAAGATGCGGAATCCTCAGAGGGGGAATTTAACGGCGAGGATCAGGAGGAACTGGTCATGGACGGCTCTGACGATGAAGATTCTGCAGAACTTAACTTTGAGGATGCTCCATCTGCCGGGGAGAACAGTACGAAAGAATATCTCAAGGATCTCAGTGTGTATTCCGGCTATGGCGTTAAGGATCCTCTGGAGATCAGCCGCAGGGAAGATTTGGATGAAACTTATGGCGGGAAAACCTATACCGTTGAGATCGGATCCAGTTATAATTCTACCGGATTTTATGTAACGGCAGATCTGGGGGCCGATGCGCCGGAAGGATCAACGATCCGGTTATCTGCCTGCGATCTTGATGGAAAGACGGTTGAGAGTGAGATCATTGCAACCGGATATACCGATGGAAAACGTTATAATTTTTCAAATGTTTTTACAAAAGATAATGGAAAAAGGGCTGTTTACACAGTAACAGCCGGTACAGCCACAGACAGCCAGACTTACAAGATCGTAGTGCTCCGGAGGCTGGATCTTTCCATGATCGGCTGTTACCTTCCCTCGGACACGGACATGGCCAAAAACCTGATCTCAGAATTTGACAGTGCCGGTATCACCAGGGATTATGATGTGACAGTGGGTGAGAATACAGAATCTGTAAAAGTTTCTGCAAAAGCCTTTAATGACAAGTGGTATGGCCTTACCATAAACGGACAGGCAGTATCCGGCAGCAATGCCATTGAGATTCCTCTTGACGGTTCTGAGACCAGGATCACTTTCCAGATGAAAGAAGACGGGACTTATCAGGATCCGGCTTATCAGGATATCACTTATACTTCCACAGGAACCTATACGATCACCGTACATAAAAAAGCAAAGTCCTCGATCACTTTTGTAACAGATCCATCGGATGCAGTGGTCAGTGTATATGATTCTAAAGGGGAGCGTGTGGAACCTTCCAAAGATGCTTCTGTGTATGATTCTCTTTATTACGGGGATGAGTATACCTGGAATGTGTCACGACATGGATATATCTCCAGAAGAGAGAAGTTTACGGTAGGTGAGGAAACAGAGATCCAGGTAAAACTGGAACAGCAGACGGCAACGCAGCCAGAGATCACGGATAATGACTGGAGCAGTTACCGGAACAGTGAAACAAACAACGGGATCACCAATACCTCCACGCCGACCAGCAAGGATACAACGGTGCAGAAATGGTCCCTGCATTTGGATGCAAAGGGATGGGATGCAGCACTTACCCCTCCACTGATCCTGGGCGGCTATCTTTACGTGGCATCCGGACAGTTCATCTATAAAATAGATAAAAATACCGGGGATATCGTGCAGACCAGTGAACAGATGCACGGAAATATGCAGTATGCCATGATCCCGCTTGCTTATGCGGAAGGAATGCTTTTTGCACAGATCGGCGGCGGACAGATCCAGGCACTGAGTGCCACTTCTTTAAAATCCCTCTGGATCAGTGAGAGCCTGGGAGGCCAGACACTTTCCCCGATCACCTATAAGGATGGATATATTTATACCGGAACCTGGACTTCGGATACAACCCCTGGTTCTTACTTCTGCCTTTCTGTTACAGATGAAGACCCGTCAAAAGGTGATGAGATAAAATACTGTACCTGGAAATATAACCATAAGGGCGGTTTTTACTGGACAGGTGCTTATGCGTCCGAAAATTATCTGGTGTTTGGTTCTGATGACGGGGCCGGTGATGCCTATACTTCTATCCTGTATTCAGTTAATACGCACACCGGACAGCTGATCGACAAGCGCACGGACATGATCGGCGATATCCGATCCACCATTGTTTATAACAACGGATATGTTTATTTTACGACCAAAGGCGGCTATCTCTACCGGGTTGCCATGAATGCAGATGGTACTTTCGGTGCAGTGGCAGGCTATAACCTGGGCGGTGCGGCAACATCCACACCGGTCGTCTATAAAGGAAGAATCTATGTAGGTGTCTGCGGAAACGGCGGACAGTACAATGCGGATGGGGGACACCATTTTGATGTCCTGACAGAATCTGCTTCCGGTCTTTCCCTTGAATATAAAGTTTCTATCCCGGGATATCCGCAGGCAGCACCGCTTCTTTCGACCGCTTATGAAAACCAGGACTTTAATGGAGATGGCAAAGCGGATGGACGTGTTTATCTGTATTTTACCTACAATGCAAAACCTGGCGGTATCTATATGCTGACAGATGAGCCGGGCCAGACTTCCGGAAAACCGAAAGAACTCTTCCGTCCGGTACTCGCACAGCAGGAGTATTGCATCAGTCCGATCTGCGTAGACAGGGATGGGACACTTTATTATAAGAATGACTCCTGTTATCTGATGGCACTGGAAACAAATGGAGCTTACCTTGACAGTGTATCAGCAGAAGCAGATACTGGCCGGGTCAGCTGGGAAAAAGCATTCCAGCGTTCGGAAAAAGAGCATACCTTAAGGGTTGCTGAAAATGCTACAAAAGTGACCCTGACATTTAAAGCACCTGCCGGCTGTACCCTGACTGTCAACGGAAAAGCTTCCAATGGAACTTATGTGGCAGATGTAAGATCCGGACAGGCAGATGTTACGGTTAAAACAACACTGAACGGAAAGAGCAGGGATTATACCTTCCACCTTACCAGCGGGCTTGGAAATTCCTCCCTGGCAAACCTGGTGGTAAGTACCAGCAATACTTTTACAGATACTTCAAAATATCTTACATTATCACCGGTATTTGACAGCACCAAAACCAGCTATACCGTTTCGTATCTTGCAGACAAAGGGGAAAATAAGGAAAAGTTCCTCCGCCTTTATGTGGAACCTTCAGATGGGGATGCCACGGTAACGGTACAGAAAGTAAAAGGTGTTGAGAAAGTATCCATGCCGGTTGTGGCAAACGGAAAAACGAAACGTGTAAATGTATACTGGGAAACAGATGCAAGCGAAGCACAGGTGAAGATCACGGTAACAGCTGCTGGAAGCGGAAAAACAGACTATCTTCTTACCATACAGCGGAAAGAAAACGTTCCGACACCAACACCTACAGAAGTACCGGAGGTGTTCGGACCATGGAAAACGATCTCTGCAGCCACGGTATTTTCACCGGCTGTACAGATGCGTACCAGCAACAAGGGCCGCAAGGAAAAGAGGACCGTCGGCAAAAAACTGACACCCACGATCAAGGTAACGGCTACCCGCATTAAGCTGAAAGTAAAACAGTCTACTTCCAAAATAAAGGTTTCTGGACTTGCAAAGGGTGATTCCGTTAAAAGCTGGACTTCCAGCAATAAGAAAATCGTTTCTGTAAACAGCAAGGGAACGATGAAAGGCTTGAAAGCCGGAAAAGCCAAAGTGACCATTACACTGGCCAGCGGCAAGAAACAGGTCATTTCCATTACTGTG
>OCGZ01000879.1_pt1 | contig 13845 bp, 10 predicted proteins | sample 1538711 | NCBI WGS metagenome assembly OCGZ01 (sample SAMN04571720, study PRJEB22368) | human gut metagenome | biome: human gut; material: stool | host: Homo sapiens | place: Luxembourg | collected 2012-08-17
ACCCGAAGGTCGTGACCAGCGATGGGTCGAGCGCGGCGGCCACGGCCAGCGGGTCGTGCAGTCCACATCCGCGAATCTCCGGCTGGTTCTTCAGGTAGAAGTCGATGTAGTAGTCGGTCATGGTGACGAGAAAGTCGCCGGCCTGCGTCCCCAGAGACGCCCATTCATGGGCTTTCTCACGAGTGAGCGCGGTCTGGTGGGTCACGTCGAGGCCGATCATGGTGGTGCGTGCGCCACACTTGAACAGATAGTCTGCTGCCTCTGGGTCTTGGGAGATGTTCGCTTCGGCGGCCGGGCTTACATTGCCGGGCAATGTAAGGGCACCGCCCATCAACGTCACGTTCACACCGGAATCCTTCAGGTCCGGAGCGTTGCGGAATACGGTGGCCATGGTGGTCATCGCGCCCGTAGGTACGATGGTCAGGTCCGGGCCGTATTCGCGCGCGGCGGTGATGATGAAATCGACCGCCGAGCCTGGTACTTCCGGAGCGCGCGAGGAGTCGGGGATGATTGCGCCGCCGATGCCGTTGGGATGGTGGACCGCCACCGAGCCGGGAGTTGGTGACCACGAAGCGTCCGTTTGCCAGCCGTCCGCGCCGCCGTTCTGCCAGCGCGCGTAGGCCTGGGCCCGCTCGTCTGGTGTGGTGCCACGCATTTTCGGCAATGTTGCCGGGGCGATGGGATGGTCGACTCCGGGATAGACCGGAACATCGTCACGGCCGAACAAGTGCAGTACCGCCAGCGCGTTGCGCGCGGCCAGCGGCACCGCGACATTGCCGTAGGTGGCCGTGATACCGATCAAATCGATCTCGTCGGCACTGCCTAGGGCATATGCGATGGCGAGCGCGTCATCGATGCCGGTATCGAGGTCGAGGATGAGTTTTTTGCGCACAATTATCTCCTTGTGGAACTACCCGGGACTACTCCGGCGACTACCCCTCAGTCTCGCTACGCGAGACAGCTCCCCTGACAAGGGGAGCTGAGAAAGTTCAGCCGAGCTTGGCGAGTTCTTCGGGGGTGAGTTCGAGCTGGTCGGCCTTCAGGGAGTCGAGGATGGTTTCGGGACGGTGCGCGCCGGGAATCACGAACATGTGGTCGCCCTTGGCGAGCTCCCATGCCAGCACGACCTGCTGGTAGCTCACGCCGTGGGCCGCCGCGACCTCGCGGAACGGGTCGAACTTGGTCTCATCATAGGGGTGACGGTAGCCGCCGAGCGGGCTCCAGCACACGAAGGCCAAGCCAACCTTGGCGCAGTAGTCGAGCGTGTCCTGGGTCTCCAGGTGAATCGGCGAGTACTGGTTTTGCACGGCCACGAGCTTGTCGCCCAGAATGCCGCGCGCAATGTCGATTTGCTCGATGGAGGCGTTGGAGATACCGGCCTCCTGCGCCACGCCCTCGTCCACCAGCTGCTTGATGGCTTCGACGGACTCGTTGTACGGCACCTTCGGATCGGGGCGGTGGAAGTACAGCAGGTCAATGGTGTCCACGCCGAGCGCCAGTGCGCTCTCCTTGCCGCGACGAATCAGGTTCTCCGGGCGACCGTCCACATCCCACGTGGGGCGGCCGTCGGTGAAGTTGCGGAAGTGGCCCACCTTGGTGGCCACCAGCACCTCGTCCTTCGGCCCCTTCCAGGTCTCAAGGGCCTCGCGCACCAGCTTTTCACCGGTCTGTTCTTCGCCGCCGGAGCAGTAGTAGGCCCAAGCGGTGTCGATGTGGCGGCAGCCGGCGTCCAGCGAGGCATGCAGGGTTTCGATGCCGACCTCGTGGCCGCGATTGTTTTCGATGGTCAGCGGCATTTCGCCGTGGCCGATGGCGGTGGTGGAGAACGGTCCGAGGTTACGGAACAATGCCATGGTGATTCCCTTCAACAGTAATGAGACGGTCTGTGTCCGATTCCAGCGTAAGCAGAACGCTGGATTTACCGCCCGCCGAACGAGCCGCCACCCGAGCCACCGAACGAGCCACCGAAACCGGAGCCGCCGCCCGAGCCGAAGCTGGAGAAATCGCCACCGGAATCAGCGGATGGTGCTGCCGCGCTGATGGTCGAGCTGATGTCAGCGAGTCCGGAGTTCAGCTGCGAGCCGAGGTCGGAGAATCCGCCGGCAAACGACGTGCCTCCGTAAGCCGGAGCTGGGCCGCTAATGCCCGGGTCCATCTGCCCGGCAGCATCGTCATTATGGCGGTGGCTGTACCAGCCATACGGGCGGTAGTTCCAGTAGAACAACGAGTTGGAGGCGTTGGCATCCAGCCAAGCCGGATCGTTGACCTGAGGATAGGCCTTGGCCAGCTCACGCATCACGCGATCGGAAATGCCAAACGCGGCGGCGTAGACCATATACCAATCCCACAAGGCCAAATCGGCGGTACCACGGTCGGTGAAGTTGGAGAAGTCTTCCATATAACGCTTAAGGCCCAGAGTCCGGCCGGCGATATCCTGGCCTTGGTCGGTGAGCACGGTCACCGCGCCGGCCATCGAGCAGAACAGGCCGACCAGGAATATCGGCAGCTCGATAAGACCAGCCACCGGGTATCCGATAAAGCTGTTGGCCAGCAGCGAACCAAATCCCAGCACGACGGCCAGTACGCCGGGGAGAATCCATTGCCAGCCCACAGAGCGCGTGGCACCCAGCCGCTGGTATTCCATGCTGCATGCACCGGTGAATTTGCCGAGCTCAATATAGCCGTCTTGCCAGTTCTGGCAGGTCGCCTTCATCTGGTTCAGGTCGAATACCGGGCTGCCCACGCGCTGCGAAATGACGATGAGCAGGTTCAGCAGCGCATCTTCCGATTCGCTCAATCCCAACTGTTGCGCGTTGGGTGCCTCATCAATGGCGAGCGGCAGAATCACGATGGTGCTGGTGATGCCTGCCGCATACTGCTTGCCTTGGTCGGCGGCAATCATTTGGCTCAAGCCCACCGGCGTGGCCTGGCTCATGTCGATGCCGCGATACATGTCCGACGGCCCCGGATAGACGGCAATGGCCTTCTTGACGGCGAGCGACAGCATGGTGGCGGTCAGCTGGCGGTCTTCATCGGATTGGCGCGTCGACGGATCGACCACGCGAATCAGACGGGCTGCGGAAGCCGGACTGATGCCGGGCTGGTCGCGCCAGTATTCGACGCTGCCACGGTATTGCGCACGCCGGTTGCTGGAGATCACAGCCCAGATACCCCACGCGCACAACGCGATGCCGAGCACGATGCTGACAATCCAGAACACGAGACGAGCTCTGGCAGCGAATCGTTGCTTGTCGAGCCAGCGCTGCTGTTGCTTATATTCGTCCTGTTTCAGGTCCTTGAGATGATTGCCGGTTCCCTTGCGGGCGATGCCCTTGGCTTTGGCGGCATCGAACGCCGCGACCACATCGAGGTAGTCGCCATTGTGGATGTTGTAGGCCGTGAACGTGTAGCTGCCGTCGCTGTTGCGCTTGGTTTCCGAAGTGCGCTCGGTGTGCAGCCATGCCCATGAGGTTTTGCCGGTGATGCCGTTGGGGAAGTGGACGGTGCCGGTGACCGTGCCGATAGGCACTTGGTTCTTCTTGCCGAACGGCTCCCATTGGAAGGAGGCCACGTCTTTCCATTTGGTGGCCACATCGTGCATGGTGAAGCTCACGTCGAACTTCATACTGTCGGCCTCGGTGGTGACCGGAATATTCCAGCCGATCTCCACGGTCGTGTTATCTTCGGTGGCGGAGGCGCTGGGCTTGAGGCCATCGGTACCGGGCGTGTATGCCTTTGGATGGTCGCTGCCATCTCTCACATCGGCGATATACCAATGGTTGGCGTAGTCACTGTTCCATTCCTTGTCGGAAAAGACGTCACTGGGCAGCTTGGGCTCGCTCTGTTGTGCGTAGTCGATGCCGTCTGTGACGTTGCGCACGCTGATATCGCTGATATCAGTCAGGGTGCCGGAGTTCAGCGTGTATTGCTGAAACAGTTGCTTCCACGGCTTGGTGTTGTCGTCGCTGTCGGTACGCTCACGCATCTTGACGTCGATATGCTGCGTGACCTTCAAATCACCGTTCGCGGTGGCGGTCACGTCATAGTCCAGCGTGCGGTAGCTGAGGTCGGCCGAATCGCCGAACGCGGAAGTCCCGATTATCGCCAAGGTGATAACTGCCAACACCACCGTGGCAACAATGCTGACGATTCCGGCGCGAATGAATCGCATCCACATATCTTCCCTCTCTTAAGACAATACGGGCCCGGCCGGCGGCTTACCGGACGGGCCTGGAGCGGGTCAGAACTGGACCTGTGGCACCTGACGGGAGGCATCATCGGCCTCGAAGTATTGCGCCTGCTCAAAGTGGAACAGACCGGCGATGATGTTCGTCGGCACGGTTTCGATGGCGGTGTTGAGCTTCAGGACCACGTCGTTGTAGAACTGACGGGCGTAGGCGATCTTGTTCTCCAGTTCCTTGAGCTGGTTCTGCAGATCCATGAAGTTCTGGTTGGCTTGCAGCTGCGGATATGCCTCAGCCGTGGCTTGCAGGTTGAACAGGGCGCGGGACAGCTGGTTTTCGGCGGCGGCGCGCTGAGCAGTGGTCGTGCTCGGGTTGCTGGCCGCAGCCACTACGCCGGCGCGGGCGGCGGTCACCTGAGTGAAGACTTCAGACTCGTGGGATGCGTACCCCTTGACGGTATTCACCAGGTTCGGGATGAGGTCGGCGCGCTGCTTCAACTGCACGTCGATTTGCGCCCAACCGTTCTTCACACGGTTCTTCAGCGTCACCAGGTTGTTATAGGCGCTGACGCCCCAACCAATCAAGACAACGATAATAACGACAACGACAATGCCGACGATCAGACCAGTACTCACCTATGCTCCTTTGCTGGACCTTGCTGTGACCATTCTTCCACACTCGCACCGTAAACAGAAGATTCATCACAGAGTATTCATCGTGCGGACTTGTCTTGTACCGCTTTACCCGCCGTTCTCCCGTCGATCGACCGAAGCGGGAAGTCGCCGCCCAGTCCGACGAAGTATTCCAGCTCGCTCCGTTGCGAGAACGATAATACTCGGCAATACTCGCGTTGAATATGCGAAAGCCCGCCTTGCGGCGGGCTTTGCCGTTTCTCCTACGCACAAATCATTACGCCGCGCGCAGGAAACGATCAGCCGAACCTTCCAGAGATGTAGCGCTCGGCTTCTTCGTTTTGCGGGTTGTTGAACATCGTGATGGTGTCCGCGAAGTACTCGAGGTGACCGGGCTGGCCCACTGCCTTCAGGTTGAAGAAGGCGGTGTAGTCGGCGATACGGGCGGCCTGCTGCATGTTGTGGGTCACGATCACGATGGTGTAGTCGCTCTTGAGCTCGTTGATCAGATCCTCGACAGCCAAGGTCGAAATCGGGTCCAAGGCGGAGCAGGGCTCATCCATGAGCAGCACCTGCGGGTGGACGGCCACGGCGCGGGCGATGCACAGACGCTGCTGCTGGCCACCGGACAAGCCGATGCCAGGGTTGTCAAGACGGTCCTTGACCTCTTCCCAGAGGTTGGCACCGCGCAGAGCCCACTCGACCAGATCGTCGGCGTCGGACTTGGCCAGGTGGTGGTTGTTCAGGCGCACACCGGCCAGCACGTTCTCACGGATGGACATGGTCGGGAACGGGTTCGGGCGCTGGAAGACCATGCCGACGTCGCGGCGCACGGCCACCGGATCCACGTCCTTGTCGTACAGGTTCTTGCCTTCGAGCAGCACCTCGCCCTCGACGTGAGCGCCGGGGATGATCTCGTGCATACGGTCCAAGGTGCGCAGCACGGTGGACTTGCCGCAGCCGGACGGGCCGATGAAGGCGGTGACCTTGTTCGGCTCGATGTTGATGTTCACATCTTCCACGGCCAGAAAGTCGCCGTAATAGATGTTCTCGTGGTTGACGTCAATACGTTGTCCCATGATGTTTCCTTATATTTCCTTGTGTTCTTAAGGCTTAGGCTTAGCGACTGGCTTAGCGCTCGGTCTTGACGGCGAAGACCTTCGCCACGATTCGGCCAATGAGGTTCAGCAGCAGCACGATGACGATCAGCACGAGAGCCGCAGCCCACGCACGTTCCATCGGAATCGTGGTCACGCAGGTGGCGTCGGCGTTGGGCGGGCAGTTCGCGCTGAGCTTCGAGTACTCCTGGTAGACGAACACCGGCAGGGTGGTCATCTGGCCGGAGAACAGGTTCACGTTGGTGCTGGAGATGTAGCCGGCGGTCATCAGCAACGGTGCGGTCTCACCAATCACGCGGGCGATGGCCAGAATGGCACCGGAGACGATGCCCGGCAGAGCGGTGCGCAGCACGATCTTGGTAATCGTGCGCTGCTTGGTAACGCCCAGAGCCAAGGAAGCCTCACGCAAATCGTTCGGCACGATCTTCAGCATTTCCTCGCTGGACTTGACCACGGTGGGCAGCATCAGCAGGGAGAGAGCCACGGAGCCTTCGAAACCGTTGATGGTACCGGGGCCCAGCAGAATCGTGAACATCGAGAAGGCGAACAGGCCGGCCACGATGGACGGGATGCCGCTCATCACGTCGACGAGCAGGGAGATCGTGGTGGCGAGCTTGCCGCGGTTCGAGTATTCGACTAGGTACACGGCGCACATCAAACCGATCGGAATGGAGATAACCATAGCGCCAGCGGTGATTTCGAGAGTACCGATGATGGCGTGCAGCACACCGCCGTAACCACCGGACGGGGTCTGGTTACCACCGACCACACCGGTCATGTTGTAGCTCAGGAAGTTCAGGTTCAGGCGCTTGATGCCGTTGACGATAGTGGTCCACAGCAGGGAGATCAGCGGGATGCAGGCGATCACAAACGCCACCGCGATCAGGACCCACATGAAGTGGTCCATGATATTACGGCGCTGGATGGCGGAACGGGTCGGGCGGAAACGATCGAAGTCGATTTCGGGCGCGCCGTCCATCGGAGTCTTTTCAGTGTTCTCAGCAGCAGTCATCACGCAGTCGCTTTCTCGGTAAGCTTACGGGCGATGAAGTTGACCACGAACGTGATCAGGAACAGAATCAGACCAGTTCCGATCAGCGTGGAGACGCCCAGATCGTTGGCTTCAGGGTACTGTGCGGCAATATTCGCGGCGATGGTCTGGTTCTGCGAGGCCTGCAGCAGCTTGATGGAGTAGTTGAGGCCCGGGGACAGGATCATCAACACGGCCATCGTCTCACCAAGCGCGCGGCCGAGAGCCAGCATGGAGGCGGACACGATACCGGACTTGCCGAAGGGCAGCACGGCCAGACGAATCATCTCCCACTTGGTGGCGCCGAGCGCCAGCGCGGCCTCTTCGTGCAGGCGTGGGGTCTGCATGAAGATATCGCGGGACATGGAGGTGATAATCGGCAAAATCATAACGGCGAGCACCACAGCCACGGTGGCGACGGTGCGCGGCGGGTTGGCGGCCGGGCCCTCGAACAGTGGAATGAAGCCCAGGTGGTTGGCAACCCAGTTCCAGAACGGGTAGATGGCCGGCACCAGAATCAGGCCGCCCCACAAACCGTAGATAACGGACGGGATGGCAGCCAGCAAATCGACCACATAGCTCAGCGCGGTGGCGAGCTTCTTAGGCGCATAATGCGAAATGAACAGCGCAATGCCGATGGACACGAAGAAGGCAATCAGCAGTGCCAGCAAAGACACGAGCACAGTACCGAACAACAGCGGGAGCACGTAGCCCCAGAAGCTGCTGGCCTTGCCGCCGGTAAAGCTGGACACGGTCTGGCTGTTGGCGGCCTGATCGCCACCGATGAGTGGCCAGGCGCGGAAGAACAGGAACAGGAACACAGCGGCAAGTACAACCAGGATCAGGATGCCGCAGGCGTATGCCACACCGCGAAACACCTTGTCGGCGGTCTTGCCACCAACTGGCTGCACAGCCGTTTTGTCTTGCGAACTCACGGATTCTCCTTATATAGGGTGGTTATCAAGTATTCAAGTGGTGCGGTTTTCGTCTGTGACGTTGCCAAACCGTTCGGGTCCTGACCCGCTTTAAGCCGCAGCCGTATGGTTTACGACTGCGGCTTAAAGTTGGCGGCGACTGCTCTTACTACTACAGTCTATCGTTCAGTTGTCAGGTCCAGTCCACACGACCCTTGCGGGCCGACGTCATCACTTGGTCTTGATGGCCTCGATGGACTTGGTGATCTCGGACTTCAGGGAGGAGGGCAGCGGAGCGGTGCCGGCGGCATCCTGAGCGGCCTTCTGGCCCTCGTCGGAGGTCACGTAGGTCAGCCAAGCCTTGGCGAACTCAGCCTGCTTGGTGTCCTTGTAGGCCGGGCAGACGATGTCGTAGGAGACCAGGACAATCGGGTAAGCGCCCTCGGCCTCGGTGGCGTGGTTGATCTTGATGACGATGCGGTTGTCACCCTTAACGGTGTCGTCCTGCTTGGAATCCCCAATGACCTTGGAGCCGGCCTCGGCGGAAATCTCGTTGTACTTGTCGCCGACCTTGACGGCCACGGTGCCCAGGTCGCCGACCTGAGAGAAGTCAGCGTAGCCGATGGTGCCGTCGGCCTGCTTGACGGTGGAGATCACGCCAGAAGTGCCCTTGGCACCCTGGCCAACCTCGTTCGGCCAGTTCTCGGAGAGGTCGTAGGTCCAGTTGTCAGGGGTGACGTCCTTGAAGTAGGAGACGAAGTTCTGGGTGGTGCCGGACTTATCGGAGCGGTGCACCACGGTGATGGCGGTGTCGGGCAGCTTCAGGTCCTTGTTCTGATCGGCGATGGCCGGATCGTTCCACTTGGTGATCTTGCCGTCGAAGATCTTGGCGATGGTGGCAGCGTCCATGTTGATGTGCTTGCCGGCATCGGAAACGCCCTTGAGGTTGAAGACCACGGCGATCGGGGAGATGTAGACCGGGACATCGAAGGCGGTGCCTTCAGTGCACACGGACTTGGACTGCTCAACTTCGTCATCGGCAAGGGCCTTGTCGGAGCCGGCCCAAGCGGTGGCACCGGTCAGGAAGGTCTGCACGCCAGCGCCGGAACCGGACGGGTTGTAGGCGATCTTGGCCTCAGGGTTGGTGCCCTGGAAGCCGGCGATCCAGGCTTCAACGGCGGCCTGCTGAGAGGAGGCGCCGGCGCCCGAGAAGTTGCCGGAGATCGGGGTGGACTTGGAAGTGGAATCGGAGGAGGAGCTGTTGTCGGTCGTGGCGGCAGTGTTATCGCCGCAGGCGGCCACGGAAGCGAGCATCACAATGCCGGACAGAGCGGCAATGGAGCGAACGAGGATGTTCTTCTGCATGATTATTACTTAATCCCTCTATCAACTATTCGCGGGCGGCTCAGCGCTGCCCGGTCAATTCATGACAACTACAAGCGTATTGGTGGTTTCAAGGGCCCAAAACCGAAATCAGTAAACAGAAGATGAACACTTGGATGTTTGTGGGCTACGTTGAGGCTACGTAGTTTTTGGAGCGGGCTCGCCTGCGGCGAGCCCCCCCAATCCACAACAAAAAAGGCGACCCGAAGGCCGCCTTCCATTTACTCCGCGGGAGTATCGATCTTGTATCCGAGACCGCGCACGGTAGTCAGATACTTGGGGTGCGCCGGATCTTCCTCGATCTTGGAGCGCACGCGCTTGACATGCACGTCGAGCGTCTTGGTGTCGCCCACATAATCCGAACCCCAGATGCGGTCGATCAGCTGGTGACGCGTCATCACACGGCCCTTGTTCTGCATGAGGTATTCGAGCAGTTCGAATTCCTTGAGCGGGAAGAACACGGTTTCGCCGCGTACGGTGACCTGATGCTGGCCAACCTGCATGGCGATATCGCCACACACCAGCGGAATATCGTCATCCACAGTGCCGGAAGCCTGGGCAGTGGCCTGATTGCGACGCATCACGGCACGAATACGTGCCAGCAGCTCACGGAAAGAGTACGGCTTGGTCACATAATCGTCCGCACCAATCTCAAGGCCAACGACCTTATCGATTTCGGCGCTCTTGGCGGTGAGCATAATAATCGGCACACGGCTCTGCTCACGAATGCGGCGGCACAGTGCAGTGCCGTCAATGCCCGGCAGCATCAAATCAAGCAGCACCAAATCGATGCCGCCCTTGGTGAACAGTTCCAGACCTTCCTCGCCAGTGGCGGCGGCGGACACGTCGTACCCCTCGCGTGTGAGCTGGTATACCAGCGGCTCGCGATAGGATTCCTCGTCTTCGACGATAAGAATGCGTGTCATAGTAGCCTTTCTTGGGTATGTTCCCGTGCGCATAGGCGCAAAGTTTTCCGACATTATCGTAACCATTTGTTCTCCGTTAGCCTGCTGTTTCCCGAAAGTACGTAATTGCGTAATTGGGCTACGCGCGGTGTGCGCACCTCGCCCACTGTGTGATTGTGTGGCAATGGAATGGCACCATGTCGGGCACCAACCAAGGCCCTACGCTTGTGTCGACTCGTCCGACCGGGCCTCGTCGTCATCCTCATCCGGGGCGGCCGGCAGCTCGATGGTGAACGTCGACCCCTCCCCCGTACGCGACCAGACCGAAATCCGACCGCCGTTCTCCTGCACGCAGTGCTTGGTGATGGCCAAGCCGAGTCCCGAACCGCCGGTCTCGCGCGAACGGGCCGGGTCGACCCGGTAGAATCGCTCGAAAATGCGGTCCAGCGATTTGGCGGGGATGCCGATGCCCTGATCGACCACGCGAATGGTGACTTTGCCATCGCGCTCCCCCACGCCGACCGCCACAGTGGTGTGTTCGGGCGAGTAATGGATGGCGTTCTCTACGAGGTTCTTGACGGCGGTTTGCATGGCCTCTTTGTCGGCCTTGATCATCGGACCGTTCGTGGCTGGGCTGCCTGATTCTTCCAAGGAACCTTCGCCATCGGCCGGCTCCTCGACCTTCGTGGGTACTGACTGTCCGTTGACACTCAGTCGGATATCCACATGGCGGGAGTCGGCTTGGGTCTGATTGGCGGCGATGGCGGCGCGTGCCACATCCAGCGCGGAAATGCGCCGCGCATCGATCACGCTTTGCGGGCTTTGGGCTTTCTGCAAGTCGATAAGATGATGCACCAGTTCGGTCAGGCGCGCGGATTCCTTGGAGATACGGCCGGAAAAATACCGTACGGCGTCCGGATCATCGGCGGCGTCGGTCACGGTTTCGGCCAGTAGCGCGATGGCACCGGCCGGAGTCTTGAGTTCGTGCGAAACGTTGGTCACAAAGTCACGGCGGACGGCCTCGAAACGGCGCTGCTCGGACATGTCGTTGATGAAGATGGCGTACAGGTCATCGCCGATATCGCCAATGCGCACACGCAAATACAGCGTGTTGGACGGGCGTGACTGGCCGGCCTCCAGTCCTCGGCCATTAGAGGACGGATAGGAATTGCGATTGACCGGCAGCTGAACCTCACGCTCACGCATGCCACCGTCGGCGGCGGCCTGAGTGAGGATGTCCTCGACTTCACGCGAGTTGAGTCGGTCGCCGGAGACTAGGCCGAATGGCACTGAGCCGGGGCTTGAATATTGGACCAGACCGTTGCGGTCGGTGACGATCAGGGCTTCGGGCAGGACTTCAATCAGGCGACGCTCGGTGGGGCGCACGGGCGCATCATCACCGAATAGAGAATGCGTATCCTCGTCGCCGGACAGGTCCTGTTCGGCGGCGAGCCGGCCTGAAACGCGGCCTTTGTTGTAGGCGATGACGGCAACCCACACCAGTATCAGCGCGGCGAGCACCACAATCACGACGATCTGCCAGATATCCATGATTTCCAGAGTAAAACGTGCGAGGCGTAGTGAGATGCCTAAACTACGTAAGTTCGTCTATTGTTCATTTTTGGCGGGACGACATAACAAAATGCTCCCGCTGGCGGGAGCATAATATGGGGAGCTCTATTTACAGCTCGTAGTCCTTGTCCTTGCTTTCCTTGATCAGGAACAGAGCGAGCAGAGCGAGGGCAGTCATGATGGCCATGTACCAGCCCACACCGGCAACGCCGAACTTGGAGGTGACCAGTTACAGGCGCTTGACGATGTCGACAGCCAGACGGGCGGCGGTATCGGCGTATTCGGAGATGTCGAACTCCTTGAATACCTCGTAATCGGTGTCGGCGTTGTCGGAAAGGGCACGAATCACCAGTGCCGGCACGTTATTGCGGGCGGCGACCTGTGCCACGGCGGCGCCTTCCATCTCCACGGCGTCAGCCCCGGTGAGTCGGATGACCTCCTCGACCTTTTGGGGCGTGTCCACGAAGTAGTTGCCGGAGGCGATGATGCCGATGATGTGGGTAATGCCCGCATTGGCAAGCGCCTCGTCGGCGACTTCCAGCAGAGTGGAATTCCTCCACCGGAGCGTCCGCAGTGCCGGGCTTCCACTGGCCTACGAGCCGCATGTCAGTGTCGAGGTAGCGCAGGGTGCCGCCGAGCACCACGTCGTTGATGTGCAGGTGGGTGTTGAGGTTGCCGGCGATGCCGCTGAAAATCACGGCGTCCGGGGCAATCTCGTCAATCAGCAGCTGCGTGGTGGCGGCCGCATTGACCAGTCCCATGCCGCCTACCGTTGCGGCAACCTTGATGACGTCAGAACCGAAGGAGTCGACCGTGCCGGACACGATGTCAAGGCTGCCCTTGGCGGTGTGCGTCACATGCGTGAGCGATTTGGCGATCAGCGCCACTTCCTCATCCAATGCGCCAATAATAGCTACAGTTTTCATACCCATACGTAAGTTCCTTTCACAACACTTTCGGCTCCCCTTGTCAGGGGAGGTGGCCGCCGAATGGCAGGCTGAGGGGTAGAGACGTTTCGTTGCATTGCTCCCGCGAGAGAGCCGATGACGCAACTCAGTGCCAACGCCGTGTGGCCCAGCTGATGCACTTGTCAGTAATCGACTTGCCATAGACCAGCTGATCAAGCGGCGCGGCCTTCTGATTGCCTCCTTCAATAAAGCTTTCCATCATGATGCCGGTAATACCCTGTTCGCCAGCTGCAATTCTGCTGGCAATATTGCGCACGACTTCGGCCTGACGATGTTCGTCCTTGCCGGAGTTACCGTGCGAGCAATCAACAATCAGACCATGCGAGGCTGCGGATTCGGCGGGCATTTCGGCGCGTACGTCTTCCATGGCTTTGGCCACGGATTCGGCATCGTAGTTCGGGCCGTGAATCGAGCCGCGCAACACCACATGGCAGTCCGGGTTGCCAAGGGTCTCGACTGCGCAGGCACGCCCCAGATGGTCAATGCCGAAGAACGTGTGCTGCTGAGCAGCGGCGAAGCAACCGTTGACCGCTGCCTTCACCGAGCCGTCAGTGGCATTCTTAAAGCCGACCGGCATGGAAAGCCCGCTGGCCAATTGGCGGTGGATCTGGCTTTCCGTGTTGCGCGCACCAATGGCGCCCCAACTCACCGCGTCCGAGATGAACTGCGGGCTGGTGGGCTCCAGAAATTCCGTGGCGGCCGCCAATCCTTCCTTCAGCACACCAAGCAAGGTTTTGCGAGCAAGCAACAGGCCCTTGCGAATATTGTGGCTGCCATCAATATCCGGGTCGTTGATCAGGCCCTTCCAGCCAATGGTAGTGCGCGGCTTCTCGAAGTACACGCGCATGACGATGAGCAGCTGTTCACCGAGCTCATCTTTCAGCTTGGCCAATCGGCGCGCGTAGTCCAGCGCGGCCTTCGGGTCATGAACCGAACAGGGGCCGACGATGACCAACAGCCTGTCGTCTTGGCCGTACAGGCACGCGCGAATCTCATCACGCGAGTAGGCGACGATTTCCTGAGCCTGATCAGTCAGCGGGAGTTCAGCGAGCACTTGCGCGGGCGTGGGCAGCGGCTCCAACTCCAATACGCGGCGGTTGATGATGCGACTGACACCCACCTGATCTTCCCAACGCGGC
>OCGZ01000880.1_pt1 | contig 13843 bp, 9 predicted proteins | sample 1538711 | NCBI WGS metagenome assembly OCGZ01 (sample SAMN04571720, study PRJEB22368) | human gut metagenome | biome: human gut; material: stool | host: Homo sapiens | place: Luxembourg | collected 2012-08-17
GGCAGGCCCGCAAGCCCGCAGCGTACACCGTCTTGACCTCCCGATCCGGATTCTTGGTCTGGATCACCTTCTCCACGGCCTTAGCCACGCCGCCGGAGGCAGCAAAGCCCACGCCGGGAGCCGACGCCTTATAGTGAGCCTCCGTATCAGGGATTTGGGAGAAGTCGATATCCTTGGCGGTGAACATTCCCCGCAGCTCCTCAAAGGTCAGCACGAAGTCCACCTCGCTGCGGACGCTGCGGCGGCTGGCCTCCAGCTTCTTGGCGGCGCAGGGGCCAATAAAGGCGATCTTGCAGTCGGGGTGCTTCCGCTTCTGGAGTCGGGCCGTCAGCACCATGGGGGTCATGGTCATGGAGATGTACGGCGCAAAGCCGGGGAACTCCTTCTTGGCCATGACGGACCATGCCGGGCAGCAGGAGGTTGCCATAAAGGGCTGTCTGGCGGGGACGTGCTCCATGAACTCCTCCGCCTCCTCCACGGCGCACACCGCCACCTCCTCCAGTCCTTCGAAGCCCAGCTGCTTCATGGCGGTGAGGATCTGTCCGGGAGTGACCTTTTCACCAAACTGGCCCCAGAAGGCCGGGGCGATGATGGCGATGACCTTCTCCCCCTTCTTGATGGCGTGGATCAGCTGGAAGATCTGGCCCTTGTCCACAATGGCTCCGAAGGGGCAGTTCACCAGGCACTGGCCGCAGTTGACGCACTTATCGTAGTCGATGTCCGCCCGGCCGTACTGGTCCTTGCCGATGGCGTTCATGCCGCAGGCCTCCTGACAGGGCCGCAGGAACTTGATGATGGCCTGATAGGAACAGGCCTCCTTGCACCGGCCGCACTTGATGCATTTGGTCTGATCGATGCGGGCCCGGCCATGCTCCAGCTCGATGGCGCCCTTGGGGCAGGACTGATAGCAGTGCTTGGCCAAGCACCCCTGACAGGCCTGCGTCACCTCGTAGTGGGTGTCCGGGCAGGCGTGACAGGCGTACTTGATGATGTTGATCAGCGGTGGATCGTAGTATTTTTCGGAGATGGCGCTAGCCTCCACGCCGTCGGAGATCATGTTCTCCTCCGTCACGTCCCGCAGCGGCAGACCCATGGCCAGCCGGATGCGCTCACCAACGATGGCCCGCTCCAGAAAAATGGATTCCCGATAGGTCCCCACCTCACCGGGGATGATCTCATAGGGCAGCTTCTCCATGCGGGAGCAGTAGTCCCCACCCTCATAAGCCAGCTTTGCCACAGCAGCAAAGACCTGCTTACGCAGCGCCTCCACGTTGCAGTACAAATTTCTCATGTGTTCCCTCGCTAAGTTCCCGTTAAGTTCCAAATGCATCATGCTCTGCCGACAGCCCGGCACTTTTCACGCATATTATAGCAGATGTCCTCCATTCTTGGCAATAGAGGATTCCGTTTTATTATTAAAATAATAAATAATCATTGCAGCCTGAATATCCCCTCTTGACGGCCCTGCTGCCAGCGTGGTAAGCTAATCCATACCATGGATACAGAAAAATTCTCCCCTATGGAGGTGCCGCTATGGACATTCGGGAATATACCTCCCCCACCCTGCCGGTGGCTCAATTCGTGGAGCGGTATGTGGATACCGACCACTATGACGCCGGGTGCCGGGGGTGTGATAACTACGGGCAGGTGTGGGTATGTCCCCCCTATGATTTCTCCGTCTCCGGCTACTGGAGCGGATTCCGGGAGGTGTGCCTGCGGGGTGTACAGCTCCGGTTCTCCCCGGAGGAGCAAGCCCGCAGCTATCATCCGGAGGAGCTGGCGGAGCGACTACGGCAGCTGTTCTCCCGGACGGCCCGGCAGATGATCCTCCGGCTGCGGGAGGAGTATCCCCGGTCGGATATCCTCACCGTGGGCGGGTGCCATCTGTGCGAGCGCTGCACCCGGCCGGAGGGCCGGCCCTGCCGGTATCCGGAGGGCATCGGCTATACGCTGGAGTCTTTGGGCTGCGACGTGTCCACTGCGGCGGAGCAGCTGCTGGGCTGGCCGCTTCTGTGGAGCCGGAAGGGATGCCTGCCGGAGTATATGGCACTGGTCTGCGGCGTGCTGATACGGTGAGAGACGGTCTTGCCATGATCGCCGCCGAGGGTAAAAATAAAGTCCGGAAACGGCTGGTTTCCGGACTTTATTTATATAATACAGAAGAAACTCAAACCAGGAACTTCGCCAGTCCCAGCACCAGCGGCATGGTGATCATGGACAGCAGTGTCTGCACCGCCACCAGCGACGGTGCCAGAGACACATCCTTGTCGAACTTGGCGGCGAACATCCCCAGCAGCGCCGCCGGAGGTGTGCTGGCCGCAATGACCACCGCCAGCGTCACGCCGGAGTCCAGCCGCATCAGCATACACACCCCCAGTGCCAGCAGCGGCAAAATCAGCAGCCGCAGTGCCGCCGACACCCAGAAGCTGGCCCCGTGCAGCGCCCGGCGGAAATCCGCCTGAGACAGCTGGTAGCCAATGACCACCATGGGCAGGGGCGTATTCATGTCGGAGAGATATGTAATGGGGGATAGAATGATCTCCGGCAGAGTGATCTGCAGCAGGTACAGCACCATGGCGATAGCCACGCCGATCACACCGGGATTCATCAGCAGCGTGCGCCATGAGAACGCCATCTTGCCGCCCTTCACCAGCTGGATGCCCAGCGTCCAAGTCAGGACGGTGAACACCAGCAGATAGGCCGAGCCGTAGAACACACCCAGCGAACCCAGGATAGCCGTCTGCAGCGGCACTGCCATGAAGCCGCAGTTGGAGAAAATGGCGGAAAATCGGAAGAAGCTCTTTCGCATGGGATCCCGGTCCCGGATGACCAGTTCACTGACCAGAATATTGATGCCGTGGATCACCAGCGCCGCCAGCAGCGCTACCCAAAAATTGTGGAAGGTCTCCGTCTCCAGCGGCCGCTGGAACACCACGATGAGGATGCAGGGGGACACCACATACATCAGCAGGTTGGACATGGACACCGCACCCTTGTGGGTGATGAGGTGCAGCTTCCCCAGCACGAAGCCCGTGCCGATCATGAGGAACAGGATCAGCACCTGTGTGCCTACCGAGAGAAATGATTCGATCATACCGGATTCCTTCCCGCCCACAGGGGGCTGCGTACACACACAGCCGGGACAGACGGCTTGCGCCGTCTGTCCCGGTGGGTCACGCTGTGATTTTTTCTATCTGTATTTTAGTCCTTGTTGTAGCTGTGCGCCAGCGCCACATAGGTCTCATAGCGGGCATCTGCCTCCACCTGAGCCTCGGCAAAGAGCTTGGCCGCCGTCTCCGGATACTTGATCTTCAGGCCGGCATAGCGGACCTCGCCGTTGAAGAACTCCTCCACAGGCACAGAGGGCTTCTTATAGTCCAGAGAGAAGGGCTTTTCGGTCTTGTTGGGATCGTAGCGGTACAGGGGCCACAGGCCGCAGTCCACAGCCTTCTTCATTTCGGCCTGCACGTTGTTCATGCCAGCCTTGATGCCGTGGTTGATGCAGGGGGCGTAGGCAATGACGATGGAGGGACCCTTGTGGGCCACAGCCTCGGTGACGGCCTTCATCAGCTGAGCGGGATTGGCGCCCATGGCCACGGAGGCCACATACACGTTGGGATAGGTCATCATCAGACGGCCCAGATCCTTCTTGGCAGTCTTTTTGCCGCCGTCAGCGAACTTGGCGGAGGCGCCCACAGGCGTGGCCTTGGAGGACTGGCCGCCGGTGTTGGAGTACACCTCGGTATCCACCACAAAGACGTTGATATCCTCGCCGGAGGCCATGACGTGATCCAGACCACCGTAGCCGATGTCGTAGGCCCAGCCGTCGCCGCCGAAAAGCCATACCACCTTCTTGCCCAGCTGATCCTTGTTCTTCAGCAGCTTCTCGGCCAGCTCGGCAGCCTCACCGGTGAGGGAGGCGGACTCCAGAGCCGCCGTCAGCTTGCGGGCATCGGCATCGTTGGCATCCAGATCGTCGAAGGAGGCCAGCCATGCGTGGATGGCACCCTCCAGCTCCGTGCCGGGGACCAGCGGCAGCAGCTGCTGAGCCACCTGCTTGACATAGGCCCGGCGCTGCTTGGTAGCCAGCACCACGCCCAGACCGTTCTCGGCCTGATCCTCGAACAGGGTACCGTAGAAGGCAGGGCCACGGCCCTCCTTGTTCTTGGTATAGGGCAGGGACGGGAATGCACCGGCCCAAGCCAGAGAGCAGCCCACGCCGTTGACCCAGTAGGTCTTTTCGCCGTACAGCTGGGTGATAAGCTTGGCATAGGGGGTCTCGCCGCAGCCGGCGCAGGCGCCGGAGAACTCCACCAGCGGCTGGCTGAACTGGCTGCCCTTGAGGGTCTTGCGGTCGAACACACCGGGCTTGTCCTTCAGGGACAGGGCATAGTTCCAATTGGTTTCATCATACATAGTATCATCCACAGGCTGCATCGTCAAGGCCTTATCCTTGGAAAGGCAGGAAGCGGCGCAGCTGCCGCAGCCGGTGCAGTCCAGCGTGCTGACCTGCAGGCGGTACTGCAAGCCCTTGGCTCCCTTGGCGGGAACGGTGGTGAAGGCGGCGGGAGCCGCAGCGGCCTCCTCCTCGTCCACCAGATAGGCCCGGATGGCGGCATGGGGGCAGACAAAGGTACACTGGTTGCACTGCAGGCACTTGTTGCTGTCCCACTGGGGCAGGAAGGCGGCAATGCCACGCTTGTCGTACTTGGAGGTACCCAGCGGATAGGTGCCGTCCTGATAGGGCAGGAAGGCGGACACGGGCAGATCGTCGCCACGCTGACGGTTGCAGGGGACCACGATGTTCTTCACCACATCCGGCAGAGTCTCGTCCACGGTGCGGTCGTCGGCGGCATTCGCCCAGTCAGCGGGAACGTTGACCTTCACAGGGCTGTTGATACCGGCGTCCACGGCGGCCATGTTCATGTTGACCACCTTTTCGCCCTTCTTGGCGTAGGTCTTTTGCACAGCCTCCTTCATATGGCGCACGGCGTCCTCCACCGGCATCACGCCGGAGAGCTTGAAGAAGGCGGCCTGCAGGATCATGTTGGCGTGGTTGCCCAAGCCCAGCTCACGGGCCAGACGGTTGGCGTCCACGATATAGAACTGCACGTTGTGGCGGGCGATGTACTGCTTGACGTCGCCGGGCAGCTTCTCCGTCAGCTCCTCCTCGGTCCAGGAGGTGTTCAGCAGGAAGGTGCCGCCGTCCTTGATCTCGTGGATCATGTCGTAGCGGGTGATGTAGGACTGGGAGTGACAGGCCAGGAAATCCGCCGCCTTGATGAGGTAGGTGGAGCGGATGGGACTCTTGCTGAACCGCAGGTGGCTCTTGGTGATGCCGTAGGACTTCTTGGAGTCGTACTCGAAGTAGGCCTGCGTATACATACCGGCGTAGTCACCGATGATCTTGGCGGAGTTCTTGTTGGCACCCACCGTACCATCGGAGCCCAGACCCCAGAACTTGCAGGACACGGTGTCGGCGGACTCGGTGATGAGAGGCTCATGGACATCCAGAGACAGATGAGTCACATCGTCGTTGACGCCGATGGTGAACAGGTGCTTGCCGCTTTCATCCTTCATGTTGTCGAACACGGCCTTCAGCTGGGCGGGTGTCACGTCCTTGGAGGCCAGACCATAGCGGCCGCCGTAGATCTCCGGGGCGTCGCTGCGGTTGGCAAAGGCGGCGCACACATCCAGATACACAGCGCCGGCAATGGCGCCGGGCTCCTTGGAGCGGTCCATGGCGGCGATCTTCTTCACCGTTCTGGGCAGGGCGTTCAGGAAGTACTCCATGTCGAAGGGGCGGAACAGATGGATCTGCATCAGGCCCACCTTCTCGCCCTTGGCACACAGATAGTCCACCACCTCACGGGCGCACTCGCAGGCGGAGCCCATCATCACCATGACACGGTCGGCATCCTTGGCGCCGTAGTAATTGAAAATGTGGTAGTCCCGACCGGTGATCTCGTTGATGCCCCGCATATACCCCTCTACCACAGCGGGGATGCTGTCATAGGCGCCGTTGTTGGCCTCCTGAGACTGGTAGTAGACATCGGGGCCCTGCACGGTGGTACGCATCACCGGGTGCTCCGGGTTCATGGCGATGGCGTGATAGTCCTCCAGCGCCTGACGGTCCAGCAGCTTCTCCACCTTGTCCAGATCGATGACCTCGATCTTCTGGATCTCGTGGCTGGTGCGGAAGCCGTCGTGGAAGTGGATGAAGGGTACACGGGTCTTGATGGTGGTCAGGTGGGCCACGGCAGCCAGATCCATGACCTCCTGCACGCTGCCGGTGGACATCATGGTGACGCCGGTGGTACGGCAGCTCATGACATCCTGATGGTCACCGAAGATGTTGTTGGCGTGCTGGGCCACGGAACGGGCCGCCACGTGGAACACGGCGGGCATCCGGTGACCGGCCATAATGTACAGGTTGGGGATCATCAGCAGCAGACCCTGCGATGAGGTGAAGGTGGTGGCCAGCGCACCGGCCTCCGCCACGCCGTGGAGGGCGCCGGCAGCACAGGCTGGCCGAACATATTCTTCTTACCGGCGGCAGACCACTCATCCACCTTCTCGCTCATGGGAGAGGAGGGGGTGATGGGGTAGATACCGGCTACATCGGTGAAATGGTAGGCAACGGTGGCACAGGCCTCGTTACCGTCCATAGTTTTCATGACTTTCTTATCGGACATTACATTGCCTCCTAACGTATCCGTCGCCCGGCAGCAGCCGGTGCGGCATTTTTCTATCTGTCGGATGCTGAGTTACGCCTTGATGATAGCGCCCTCGTCGGCAGAGGCAGCCACCTTGGCATACAGCCGCAGATAGCCGTTGGGGATGTTCTTCTTGGGCAGCTTCAGCGTCTTGTAGCGCTCAGCGATCTCCTCGTCGGAGACGTGCAGCTCCAGAACGCCCTCATCCACGTCGATGAGGATCTCGTCGCCGTCGTGAACGATGGCCAGAGGACCGCCCTCGGCAGCCTCCGGGGAGATATGGCCCACGAAGCAGCCGTTATTGGTGCCGGAGAACCGGCCGTCGGTGATCAGGGCAGCGGACTTGCTCAGGCCCACGCCGTACATATACTTCATGGCCTTGAACATCTCACGCATACCTGGGCCGCCCTTGGGACCCTCGTAGCGGATGACCACCACGTCGCCGGCCTGGATCTTGCCGCCCAGGATGGCCTCCTCGGCCTCCTCCTCGCTGTTGTAGCACTTGGCCTTACCCACAAAGCGGTGCATGGAGGGATCGATGGCGCCGGGCTTGGAAACGGCGGTACGGGGGCAGAGGTTGCCGTGCAGAACGGCCACGCCGCCGGTCTTGGAGAAAGGCTCCTCCACCGTCTTGATGATGGTGGGATCCTCCGGATACTCGTAGACGTAGCCGGCCAGATTCTCGGCCAGCGTCTTGCCGCTGACGGTCATGACGGAGGTATCCAGCAGGCCGCCCAGATGCTGCATGACACGGGGGATACCGCCGGCCCGGTAGAAGGCCTCCATCTCCGGCTTGGCAGCGGGATTGACCTTGGCGATCTGGGGCGTGGTCTTGGTAAGAGCCTCGAACTCCTCCAGCACGTTCATGTCCAGCTCCGCCTCGTTGGCAATGGCGGGCAGGTGCAGCACGGCGTTGGTGGAGCCGCAGATGGCCATGGTCACCTTGATGGCGTTGCGGATGGCTTCCTTGGTGAGGATCTGGCGGGCGGTGATGCCCTTCTTGCACAGCTCCACGATGGCACGGCCGGACTCGAAGGAGTGGCGCAGACGGCCGGCGTAAGCAGCGGGGATCAGAGCGCCGCCGGGCAGGGTCATGCCCAGTGCCTCGGACACGCAGCACATGGTGTTGGCGGTGCCAAGGAAGGAACAGGAGCCGCAGCCGGGACAGGCGGTGTTCTCCAGAGAGTTGTACTCGCACTCGGTGATCTTACCGGCCTTCAGCATACCCAGGGCCTCGGAGATGGAGGTCAGGTCGGACTTACGGCCGTCGAACTCGATGCCGCCCAGCATGGGACCGCCCACGCAGACAATGCAGGGGATATCCAGACGAGCCGCCGCCATCAGCATGGCAGGCACGATCTTATCGCAGGAGGCCAGCAGCACCAGACCGTCCAGCCGGTGAGCCTGTGCCATGATCTCCACGGAGTCGCAGATGATCTCACGGGAGGGCAGAATGTAGTGCATACCCTCATGACCCTGTGCCACACCATCGCAGGCGGCGATGGTGCCGAACTCCACAGCGGTGCCGCCGGCGGCATAGATGCCGTTTTTCACATACTCAGCCACCTTGTCCAGATTGTAGTGGCCGGGAACCAGCGTGTTCCAAGTGTTGGCAATGCCGATCAGGGGCTTGCCCTCCTTCAGTTCGCTGTCCGTGTAGCCCATGGACTTGAACAGGGAGCGGGCAAATGCGCTGTCCTCCATGCCAAGGATCGCCTTACTACGGTTTTCCATTGTGTTTCCTCCTTCAAATATGACATATCTCTTTTTCTTATGTTACTGGCCGCAGGCTGCGGCTTGGTTTGACGATTATTCTATAATGCCGTTTACCATTCTGAAAATATTATAAAATCCATGGTGCCTTTTGTCAATAGGATATCTTCTGCTTTTCTAAAAAACTTGACTGTTTTCCGGTATTAGTTGACTTTATCTGTGAGAAGGTCTATAATGGTCTGAATTAGATTGGTTCGCAATGTTCTATGATACAGAACGAACAAGGAAGGAAAAGATATGGCAACCACAAAAACCATCCAGTCGGTGGAGCGGGCCTTCTCCATTCTGGAATACCTTCAACAGTGCGGCGGCGGAGAGCGCAGCGTCAAGGAGATCGCTGATGCACTGGAGCTGAACAAGAGCACCGCCTTCGGCCTCATCAACACCCTGACCACGCTGGGCTACCTGCAGCAGAACGCAGATAACCAGAAGTATGTGCTGAGCCTGAAGCTGCTGAGCTTCTCCAACACCATCAAGGTCCAGAACAGCATCATCCGCACCGTCCACCCCTATCTGGAGCAGATCAGCCTGAAATACGGCGAGATCGCCCACTGCGGCGTGGCTCAAGGAGACAGCGTCATCTATGTGGACAAGGTGGAGTCCAGCCGGTCGCTGTCTATCAACACCCAGATCGGCACCAAGAACTACCTCCACTGCACCGGCGTGGGCAAGTGTATTCTGGCCTATATGCCGGAGGATGAGCAGCAGCACATCCTCGCCGGACCGCTGAAGGCACTGACCTTCAACACCATCGTGGACCCCCGTCAGCTTCAGGCGGAGCTGCGGCACATCCGGGCCGACGGCTACGCCATGGACAACGAGGAGGTGGAGGTTGGTCTGTCCTGCGTGGCAGTGCCGGTGTTCTCCGCACCGGGGCAAGTCTCCTGCTCCATCAGCATCTCCGGCATGACCCCCCGTGTCCGCACTGCCCTGCGGGGTGGACTGCTGGACGATCTGAGGCAGGCCTCCGCCGACATCTCCCGTAGTCTTTACGGCTATCAGCCCACCGATGACCTCCTGTAACGGGTCCTGCGATCCAACTGTATACCGATCGTCTCACAAAGCGGAGGGGAAACATGGTTTCCCCCTCCGCTTTCTTTTGCCTCAGTGCCGCACAGCAGACGGCAAATCTCACACGGAAGGATCCATTCACTCCTTCCGCAATTTTTTAATAGCACGTCACGCCGCCGTCGATGGGCAGGTTCACGCCGTTGAGGAAGGACGCCTCGTCGCTGGCCAGATACAGCACCGCATTGGCCACATCCTCCACGGAGGTCAGGCGGCCCAGCGGGATCTCGTTGAGCCGGGCCTGCTTCTTCACCGGGTCCGCCATCAGAGCCGCCACAAAGGGCGTGTCCACGGTGGCGGGATGGATGGAGTTGCAGCGGATGTTGTCCTTGCCATACCGGGCTGCCACAGACTTGGTCAGCAGGGTGATAGCGCCCTTGGTGGCCGTGTATGCCTCCGGGGTGTTCATATGGCCGACAAGGCCGCAGATGGAGGAGGTGTTGATGATAGCGCCGCCCCCCTGCTTCCGCATCACCGGCAGAACATACTTGGTGGCCAGAAAAACGCTGGCGGTATTGACCTCCATCATCTTCATCCACTCGTCCTTCACCATTTCCTCGATGGGCTTGCGGATGTTGATGCCGGCGTTGTTCACCACCACATCCAGCCGTCCGCTCTCGGAGACGATGCGCTCTACGATGGTCTTCCACTCCTCCTCGCTGGTGACATCCGCCACGGCGCCGTGGGCCTTGCCGCCCTGACGCTTCAGCTCCTCCACCATCTGGTCGATCTTCTCCTGCACCAGATCCAGAATCCAGACCTCGGCCCCATTCCGAGCCAGCAGCTTCGCCTGTGCCGAGCCGATGCCGCCTGCACCGCCGGTGATAACGATGACCTTATTCTGTACGTTCATGTTAAATCCCCCCCTTTCGTGCGTTACGCTCTGGTTTCCTTATCCTTCCACGCCTTGGCGGGGTTCTGCACGCCCATCTTGCCGCCGCTGATCTCCAGCGTGGTGCCGGTGATATAGCGGGCATAGTCCGATGCCAGAAACGCCAGCGCCCACGCCACATCCATGGGCTCACCGAAGGTCTGCATGGCGATGGCGCTCTTCATGGCCTCGCCGTTGCTGACGGTAAGGGCGTGGGTCATGTCCGTATCGATGACGCCGGGGATATACCCGTTGACCCGGATGCCGTAGGGAGCCAGCTCTGCTGCCAGCGTGTTTACCATAGACTTCACTGCGGACTTGGTGGCGGCATACACGCCGCTGCCCACAGAGGGGAACACCGCCGCAAAGGAGGAGGCCAGCAGCATGACGCCGCCCTTATCCTTCATGGCCTCATACGCAATGCGTGCGCCCAGATACACCGACTTCATGTTGGTGTCCACCGTCTTGTCCCAGACGTTCTCCGGGGTGTCGATGATGCTGTACTGGGGATAGACACCGGCGTTGCTGACCCAGATGTCCAGCCCGCCCAGTGCTTCCTCGGCGTGGCGGGCAAAGCCCTTCAGGGACTCGTCGTCGGACACGTCGCAGGTCTCGCCGAAGGCGGTGATGCCCTGTGTCTTCAGCTCCTCCAGCGCAGCGGCCAGCTTCGCGGGATTGGTACCGCAGATGGCCACCTTGGCCCCCAGCTGGCCGAACAGCTGGGCGCAGGCCAAGCCGATGCCGGCGGTACCGCCGGTGACGACGGCCACCTTGTTGTCAAAACGGATGTTCATGCTCATGACAGGATTCTCCTTTCTATGGTTCCGGTCCCCCGGAAAAAAGCGGCCGGGGACGCCCCGGTGAACGGAGCGTCCCCGGCTGGGAATGCACGTTTGATTCAGTTACGCAGAGATCAGCCAAAGACGCCTACGGCGTTAAGGATGACCACGGCGATCAGGCAGATCACGGAAGCCACGGCGCAGGGTACCGTGACGTACTTCACGGACTGCTTGGTATTCAGGTGGAAGAACTGACCCATGACCCAGAAGCCGGAGTTGTTGTAGTGGTTGCCCATCAGGGTGCCACTGCCGATGGCCAGCACGGCGGCCAGAGAAGACAGGCCCAGATCGGGCATCATGGGCAGCACGATGGCGGCTGCGGTCATGCCGGCGGTGGTCATGGAACCCACGGAGGTCATCATGATAGCGGCGATGGCCCAAGGCACCAGAATGGCAGGGATGGGGCTGTCAGCGATGAGCTTGGACAGGGGCTCCAGAGCGGGGGAATTCTTCAGCACGTTGCCGAAGGCACCGCCCATAGCGGTGATCAGCAGGGGAGACAGGCAAACCACCAAGCCACGGGCCACCCACTTGTTGAGCATGACCTCGCCCAGCTTGGCCTTGGGCTCATTGTAGGTGTCGGCGTACACGCCCAGCACCATCTTGCGCTGCTTGTAGCCCAGATAGAAGGAGTACAGCAGGCCGATGGACAGAGCGATGACCTTGTTGCCGATGGTGGTGCAGATGGTGTAGATAGCGCTGCCCTCGGCGGCATACATCTGAGCGAAGGAGGACACGGAGATCAGCAGCACAGGCAGCAGCAGGGGCAGGAAGCCCTCACCGGTGTGGGGCAGGCCGGGATCCTTGATGAGGATGTCATCCACGCTGTCGGAACCGGTCTCCTCCATGCCACGAACGAACTCAGGATTGGGCTCGATCCACTCCTTCTCCGTCCACTTCCGCAGCAGAAAGTAGGTGCCGAAGAAGCCCACGAAGCTGATGACCAGACCCCAGACGATGGTCATACCCAAATCGCTGCCAAACATCAGCGCAATGGCCAGGATGCCGGGGGTGGGAGGCACCAGACCGTGGGTCAGGAACAGGCCCAGACCGGTGAAGGAAGCCATGGTGGACATGGAAATGTGCTTACGCTTGGAGAGCATAGAGGCAATGGGCGCTGTCAGCACCATGGTGATATCCCCGAAAACGGGGATAGACATGATGAAGGCCGTCAGGGCCGGAGCCAGCTCCATGCGCTTACCACGGAACAGCTTGATAAAGAAGTTTGCAATGACCTTGGCGGCGCCAGTATCCTCGATGGCCATGGAAATGATGGCGCCAAGGATGATGGTGATGCCCACGCTGCCCAGCGTGCCGCCAAAACCGTTGCTGATGTAATCCACAGAACCGGTGACGCCGTAACCCAGGGCGATACCGGTACCCAGCGCAGCAATAAACAGCGCCAGCACGGGATGCATCTTTGCTTTGACGATCATCAGCACCAAGGCTGCGATCGCCACTACCAGAATCAGAATGAATACTCCAGCAGACATAGTGTTTTCTCCTTTTCAGATTTTCTCTCTGACTTGCAGCAGGCTCTCTGCCCGCTTACTCATGCGACACCTTCTCCCTTGCGCCGCATCGGTAAGCGGATATTTCCGTTCGCCGTTCTACAATGTCGATGCCCGTATTTTATTCCCAAATGGGTCATTTGTCAATATCCTCCGCCGCATTTTGTCGTTATTTACATATTTCTTTTCTTGTTTTGTACATTTCAGAGAAAGTTCCTGTGGGCATACTATTTTGCATACAAAAGTGGTGTCATTGCTCTCATCCTCTTGCGTTTCTCGTTCTATTATGTAGAATGAGAAACGCATCTTATGCTAAACATCACACACCGAACTCTGCCCTCCGCACTTTATGCTTTCCCCCCCAACCGGCCCGCCCTTTTCTCACTGGCCTAAAAGAATACACTCCTCTCTTTCACGCTCCATAGAATCTCGCCCCTATTAGAACGCCTTGCTGTACTTTCTTCTACCCCGCTCTCCCCCACGCCGCATTGCTCAGTTCTTCGCTTTGTAAGAAGATGCCGCATCCGATTGGAATGTATCTTCCTAAACGGCATAAAAATAAGGCGCAAGCGGTTTCCGCTTGCGCCTTATCTCATACTATTTCACCCTTGGCTGCACCGATGGTGTGCCGTTGGGGTCACAGTTCTTCGTTCAATTAGTCCTGGTTGATGGCGATGACAACACCGGAACCGACGGTACGGCCGCCCTCACGGATAGCGAAACGCAGACCGGTCTCGATAGCGATGGGGGTGATCAGCTCCACGTTCATGTCGACGTTATCGCCGGGCATGCACATCTCAGTGCCCTCGGGCAGGGAGATGATGCCGGTCACGTCGGTGGTACGGAAGTAGAACTGAGGACGATAGTTGTTGAAGAAGGGGGTGTGACGGCCACCCTCGTCCTTGGTCAGAACGTACACCTGACCAACGAACTTGGTGTGGGGATGAATGGAACCGGGCTTGGACAGAACCTGACCACGCTCGATCTCGGTCTTAGCCACGCCACGCAGCAGAGCGCCGATGTTGTCGCCAGCCTCAGCGTAGTCCAGCAGCTTGTGGAACATCT
>OCGZ01000881.1_pt1 | contig 13836 bp, 9 predicted proteins | sample 1538711 | NCBI WGS metagenome assembly OCGZ01 (sample SAMN04571720, study PRJEB22368) | human gut metagenome | biome: human gut; material: stool | host: Homo sapiens | place: Luxembourg | collected 2012-08-17
CAACAGGCAGAATTTTATAGAATAGTTATCCATATTAATGTAGGAATTGAATGTTTAATTTTATTGAAAACTTTCAAATATTTAAAAGAAAACGGATAACATACTTATTTGTACTGGATGGTTATAAAACAGAGAAAAAATAACAAGACTTGAATAGCATAAAGACTGTTCAAGTCTTGTTGATTACTCTGCTTGAAGATGAGTTCAAAAAAGGCATTACTCATTGTTGCATTTCTTAGATATTCTAGTCACAGTGTTGCCTATTGATATTAGATGCTCATTATAATATTTTTTAAAGCCAGTTTTGGCACGGACAGAGATTGGACAGATTTCTCCATTTTCCATATAAATTGTTAGTTTTTGAAAATTAACTTCTTTGATATTATCTGTATTTACAATATAAGAACGGTGACACCTATAAAAACGATAATCTAATTGTACTTCAACACTTTTTAAGTGTCCGGTAAATTCAACTACTCGCTTTTTGGCATGCAGTATTATTTTATGGTTGTTTTCTGAAGTTTCAAAAAATAACACTTCATCATAGTCTACAGCAATCAATCTGTCATTTTGAGTAATAAGAATACTTTTTTGTTGCTTTTTATTAACAGTCAAAATTTTTTTGTTGATATCCATTAAGCATTCATGTATTCTTTTTCTAATATTTTCTGAGGAATCTTTGATTATAAAATCCAGTGCTTCTACTTTATATTGAAATGTTAAAATGCTCATTTCGGAATGGCTTGTGATAAATATAATGAAACATCTAGGTTGAATTTTTCTTAGTTCTTGTGCCAAAATCAATCCAGTCATTTCTGATTGCAAACAAATGTCAAGAAAAAATACCCCTGTGTTTTCTGATTTTTTTGCTTGTTCTAATATTTTTCCAGAAGTTGTTGATGCACAAGCGAGTTGCATATCTAGTTGTTCAATCAAAATTGTATTTGACACATATTTAGAAATAAGCTCTAATTGTATTTTGTTATCTTCACAAACATAAATATCTAACATATATAACCTCTTTCAACTGTTTATTTAATTATTGTACATGATTATTAAGAAAAACAAAAGAATGAAAGTTGCGAATGTAATGATTGAATGGTTGTTGCAACGATTGTGATGTTTTTTAACATTCGTATTTTTTATGTTATTGTTACAATTTACACTAAGTTATGAGAGGAGGATTTTATGGAATTTATAACAGAAAAATTATTAAATATATTAGCGTGTGCTGAGACTACCCAGTTAGAGCGTATGAAACTAAAATTAGGACTACAAGTCTTATGCCACAATATTTGGATGACATGTGTTATATTAATTTTAGCAGGGTATTTAAGATTATTTCAGGAGTCATTTATTTTATTTATTAGTTATGGAATTTTAAAAATTCATGTCGGTGGGATTCACTTCCACAAAAGTTGGCAATGTTTAACTGTAACCACTAGTTTTATAATAGGAGGGGTTTTACTTGCGCAACATATGACGCTTCAATTGAAATGGATTATTTTCCTATATATACTCAGTATCTTACTACTATGGATTATTGGTCCACAAGGTACAAGGGATAATCCAATTACGGAATATCATTATCCAATATTATATTGCCGAAGCCTTTGTATTGTGATTTTTTATGCTTTATTAACACTTTCTGGTATGTTAAACCAGAACACAATTAATCTTCTTTTGTTGGCAGTTCTGTTTGGGATTTTTTCTATTATACCAAACAAAATTCAGAATAGCCATTATTCTTTTTGAAACAATGGCTATTTCTATTGTGCGTCTTGCGGCGGATGTTTCTAATGGGTGAAAGTTGTGTGTGGTGTTCTTCAAGCTGTTATCAGCTTTCCAAACAGTGATTGCAAGAAGGAGTTGTAAATCAATAAATGATTGACTATTATCTGGCGGTGCTTGTAAAACTAAAGAGCCGCCGGATATGGAACCGTGTGTATGTATAATGATGTAAGAGGTCGGCTAATCAAGTAAGGATTAGCCTGTTACTCCGATCTTAAAAAGTTTCTGTTATTGTTAGTGTTTGTATAAAATAGTTGTGCTTTACTTCCATATCCCATAATACATTTTGATAATTAGAGACAATTTCTTTTACATGAAACAGACCAATCCCTCTGTTTTTTCCTTTTGTAGATACCCCCTCTTCTTTTAATGTTGCGATAGGAATACCTTTATCTAAAAAAGTATTTGCAATAATAATTACTTTTTTGTTTTCAGAGTTAATTGCTGCAAAGTGAAGTTTTGGTTGCTCAGTTTCCAAAGCGGATTCGATTGCATTATCCAAAAAAATCCCAACTATTCTTGCTAAATCTATAATGTCCATTTGGATGTGAGAGATTTCTTCTATAATTTCTATTTCTACATTAATCCCTAGGTTCAATGCATATAATAACTTGGCAGAGAGCAGACTTTTCAATTCTATATCTTTTAAGTTGATCAACGAATTTATTTTTGTTGTATCTGATGTCAACTTTTGGTTCTTTGGCATAAATTCGTTTGTAAAATAATTTTTTAATCCATTGATATCCTCAGAAGCAATATATTCGGCCATTGTCAGCATCATATTTGAGTAGTCATGTTTGAAGGAACGAAGTGTGGAATACATATGCTCAATCTGATTTGTATATTCTTGCAGATGCTGGTATGCTTCTTGGCGCTTTTCCAGTTCAATTCTTTTTTCATTTTGCTTTGTAATATTTATGATTAGAATCGTACTAATTATAAAATAACAGGCAAACAGGATGCAATTGAAACCTATACTCCTAGATGTATATCCAATGTATTCACCAATAAACACATTAAATAGAACTATAATTAGACAAATTCCTAGATTAGATCCTATCAGAACAAATAATTGTTTGTTTACATATGCTTCTATTTTTCTTATCAATAAATGATAATATTTTCCGATAAAAGGGCATATTATAAGAAGTACAACAATAGCTGAAATTACATATAAAATATAATATATAGTATTTTTCAAAAGAGTGGAAATAGGACAAACAAAAACATTCCACAGCAAGGAAAAAAATTGGTCAAATATCACTATAAATAAATAGCTGATAACGAAAGACATAATATTTATGAATCTATTTTTACGTATAAACATTAGATAAATACTTACACTTATCAATAGAAAAATAACCCCATAATTTCCAACTTTATTTATTAGAAACATGTTGGTTGAAAGAATTGTAAAAAGAATTGTAATTTCTTTAAATTGCAATTTGAAAGGTAAGAAGTAATAGATTAAAATCATGTACATAATTGCATTTAAAAAACAGCTCATTAATTGTAATAATGCATCCATTGTTATCTCTCCACATTATTTTTTGTCTATTATACATCATTTAATTTGATTATTAAACTCAATTATAGAAATCAGAGGAATTTTTTACATGTGTGTTTCTAAAAAAATGAACAGTACCTAGTAGTTTACCTCGATTTTTATATAGTATTTGAACGTAAAGAAAGTTTTGTAGAAAAATAATAATAGATAAAATCAACAATATAGACGATATTGTTAGAGCCCGGAAGAATTAACCATTCAGAGTCTGATAGAAACAACCAATTGGAGCTCACTAGAAATAACCATTCATATAATTAATTATATCTGGTGAAGCTACAATAGCATTTGCTTACAACAGCAGCCTTCAATCTGAATCAATGGCAAGGGATACGCCGGCAAATATGCCACATTGACACAGTTTCAGCCTGTTGCATAAAGTAATCAAGCAGAACAAGAAGATGTTCTGCTGAAGACTACTTGTTATGGTCATTTCTATTGGACAATAATTGGCTTTTTCTGTCGGATCCAGAGTGGTTGTTTCTGTTGGTCTTACATTGGCTGTTTCAAGTGGGACTCTAACAATATCTAGACTTTCCCCTAAATAGACATTATTTAATAAAGCATTTTATGTTAAAATAGAGTCAATATTTACCAGTCAGATCAATCTGTCAAAAGAATAAACCATTCAGAACTTGACGATTCATCCGATACCTGAACAATCGATGCTCCATCATTAGTACTATTATTCAGCACACCCAAATATAATCCACTCCATCTGTTTTGAATCTTATATTTCCCATCAGACGTAGTAGTAATCTTCCATTGCTGATTCCAACCACCGTTATATTCGTACTGAACTACTTGTGCATTTTCATTTTGAGAAAGACCGCAAACATCTAAAACTTTACCACTGTTCTTATTTACAATTTTATAATAGCTACTGTCTACCTTTTCAAATATCCACTTTTGGCTGTCCCACTGGTCATAAGTATATTGTTCTACCTGCGCATTATTGTCTTGTGATCCAGTTGCAATATTAACCGATTTTTGGCTATTGATATTCATCATTTCATATGAACAATCAGTATTCAAATAATCCGGAGCTAATTTAAATGCATTTAAAGCATTTGTGAAATGCAACTTATTATTCCCAACTAATTCTGTAGCTCCCAATGTATAACCATCTGGTACAACAGACGAATTTAATTCTGGTTCCCAATAGAATACTCCTATTCCTTTATTGTTAGGAACCGATTTAACAGCGTTAATTTCTTTTCTTAACAGTTCATATGTTCCTTGTGAATTACTTTCGAGCTCACCGGTTTCACAAATCATCACATCTTTACCATACTGTGATGCCATTTTATTCAAATTATACGCAACATTTTCTATACAATCTCCATCATAACTCGAAGTCCAATACGGATAGTATGACATACCTATCACATCTGTTTTTCCACCACATTTCGTGATAAAGTTTTCAAAAAACCATGCGAAATGGCTTATCCCACTTCCATGCGTAAGATGTGTAACTACCTTTGAATTAGGACTTATCGATTTCACCGCATCATATCCGCTATTCAGATATTTCGTTAATTGAGTAAAATCATTTGACTGATTACTTCCAGTCGGATACAACATACCATAACTAACTTCATTTCCAACCTGTACCCATTCTGGATAAATATCCTCATCTGCTAGCTCAGTCATTATATATCTTGTATAATCATATACATACTTTTCCAGCTCACTAGTCGATGCATTTTCCCATTCTGATGGAACATCTTGAATCAATGGATCTGCAAAATGATCACTATAGTGAAATACAACCATTATCTTCAAACCTAGCTCTTTTGCTCTTTTTGCTGTATATAAAAGTCCCTGAGTATCCGCGTAACCAAGCATACAATTTGTACCATCAGGTTTAGTCCAATAGAAATTCTCAGGTGGTTTTACAAAAACTCTAAGTCTTACAGCATTTACACCCTTTTCTTTTAACAACTCAAGAGCATCTCTTGTATTTCCATTATCATCCACCCATTCAACTCCTTGTGATTCAAGCTGTGATAAAAAACCTATATCTGCACCATAAATCATTTCATTTTCTGACAAATTATCAGCCGCTTGTACGGGAATTGATGGTATTGACAACACCATGCATAAACAAATCATCATTAAAATAGATAAGCTCCATATTCTACTACTCTTTTTCATCACCATTTACCTCCCAATATCTATGCATACCTCGACATCATCGTCCGTCCACAGTCGAAGGACTGCAGATTCTTTCGAATTTGAATCCTTCCATCTAACCACAGCTAATGCACTTCCTTCAAAAGTTGTTACTGTATCTGAGAAATAATCTTCTTCGCTTGAAGGATTGGCTGTACCAAATCCCTCTAGCACACCATTTCCCGTAACCTTAGCATGAATTATTCTCCTCTGTGTTTCTTGTGGGTTACAAACACCATGTTCATCTTCTAACCACACTTTTACGTATGCTACATCCCGTTCATTCTCGGTAACACGACAAGCCTTTAGCCTTTTTACCGAATCAGCAGTGACAAGTTCATACTTTCCAATCTCTTTCCCTAACTCATATGCTATTGCCTTTAAAGTCCCTGACTCATATGCAACTTCATATGTTGCTGTGTAATGGGATTTTTTTCCAGCTGGCTTCCTACCAAGAGATTTACCATTTAAAAACAATTCTACTTCATCTCCTGATGAATATACATCAACACTGGCCTTTTCTCCTTCATGCCCTTTCCAAGTCCAGCTACTGATATTATCTTTAAACATCCATGCGGTTTTGCTTGCTGTCTGTCCCCTATGCTCCATACGTTCTACCGCAATGTATGGCTGATTTGTTAATCCATATACAATCTCCCGGAAATAACTAATTGGTCTGCGATTTCCAATTAAGTCTATATCTCCAATATAACCCAGTCTTTCTGGATAAATGCTTGTAAAATTCTCTTTTCCATCATAATGGAAAATCCCTACTCCTGCTTCGCCGATATAGTCATAACCTGTCCAGGTAAAATCTCCAATAACATGTGGATATTTTGTAACTTTCTCCCAAAGATTTTCAATATCCGCTGGATATGTTTCTGTCCCAAGTACTGTTTTTCCCGGATGCAGCTCATGCTCAAGTTCATATCTTCCACTCAAATAATTAAGTCCGGTGATATCACAACTCTGGGCACATTCTTCCAGGGCTTCTGTAACAAGTGGATGCTTTGCAAAAAACTCGCCCTTTTCTCCAGACATAAGACTCATAAAGCTATTGAGAGCATTACTTCCCCCACCACTTCCATTGCCTTGTGTGTCCATTCCAAACTTTTCAATAACTTCCTTCATAATAACCTTGAGTCGTTTTCCAGCACAATTCAATCCATTTAAAGCATTTGTAGTAAATCTTGTGGCATCTAGTTCATGAAATCTATTGCACAAAGAACGATTAATCCATGATCCCTGTTTTGTTCCTGCTTCCTGTATCTCATTTCCTACAGAATAAATAACTACCGATGGATGATTATAATCCTTGTCTACCATGTGGTGAATCCATTTTGGTGCTTCCTCTTTGAAAATATCTGAAAAATCATAGGTGTTTTTACCTCGATTCCACATGTCGGTCAACTCATCCATCACAAGCATTCCTAAATGATCGCAAGCATCAAGCATTGCTCTGCTCATAGGATGATGCGAACTTCTTATCGCATTGAACCCTGCCTCTTTTAGTCTTTTACACCGGTACCACTCCGCTTCTGGGAATGTCTCTGCTCCTATCACACCATTATCATGATGAATGCAGGTTCCTCTTAAATTCACTGTTTCCCCATTGATCTGAAATCCATTAACTGGATCAAGTGTAAGCGTCCTAATGCCGAAATCCACTGTATATTCATCACATATTTCGTCCCCTATATATGTTTTGACACAGCACTGATATAAATTCGGATGATCTGTACTCCATTTTTTCGGACATTTTACAGGAATCTGTACTCTTACAGTTTCTTTTCTTTCAGAATAAAATACAATATTCTGTTTTTCTGTTACAACTGTTTTTCCCTCAAATATCAGTTCAACATAGCATTTTGCTTCTATGCCACATTCTTTTGTATTCTTTACGTTGGCACAAACTTCCACAACTGCTACATCATCATTTACAGATAACGTAGTTATTTTCATCTCATCATGTGGAATATAGACACCTTTCCCTGTCCATAAATTCACATCACGATAAATTCCAGAACCCGTATACCATCTGCTATTTGGCTGGTTACTGTTATCTACATCAATTTTTATCAAATTTTCCTGTCCATAACAAATCCATGGCTTTAAGTCTACAGAAAAACCCATATATCCGTTTCTGTTTACAGTTGCAAGGGCTCCATTTATCCAAACCCTTGCTGTTCCGTAAATTCCTTCAAACTCTAACACCACATCCTGGTTTTTCCATTCTTCTGGTGCTAAAAATGATTTTTCATAAGTATAAACTCCCCCAGGATAAAAGCCGCTCTGTGCACCTGCCGGACACTCTTTATCTCTTTTTTCACGAATCATAGCATCATATGGAAGTGTAACAATTATTTTATTGTCATCACCATAAAAAGCCTTTAATCTGTCATCCTGATCTACTTTTTCAAATGTCCAGCGATCATTAAATTTCTGACACTGCATACTTTGTTCCTCTTTCTATTTTAATTATTCGCTTCTCTTTCCATATCCATTCTCTTATTTTCTTTTTCTACTGTCATAAGTCCTAAAAGAACAGTGATTACAACTCCAAGGATTACAGGAATTGTAATATACATACTAAAGATCATATTAATTGCTCCACTTGTCTGAGTTGCTGCTGTTCCAACATAGCCGGATGCATTTAACAGCCAGCCAACTGCTGCTGTTCCTATACCACCACCAACTTTTACTCCAAGTGATGAGCAGCTAAACATCATACCATCAATATGTACACCTTTTGTACGATATGTATATCCACTGATTTCTGCAATCAATGCATTTAATGTACCTGACATTGTTCCTGCAAAAGTTCCTTTTAAGAACATAAACAGAAGCATCATTGACAGATTCTTCTGCATTGCAAAGAAGATCAAGAAAATACCTAAAATATCACTAATGACATATCCCCAGAAGTTAACTTTTTGCATACTTCCAGTCTTCTTTACTAATATAGGTGTAAAAATCAATGCAATAATAACTGGGAACATCTTCATCATTGAGAATAATCCCAGTAATGAACCATCACCAAGTACCTGTTTCATAAAGTAAACAGCTGAACCTGTTGTTAAGTTACTCATAAAATAATATACAATATAGATTGCTACTATTAAAATATAATACTTATTGCTAAAAAGAAGTTTTAAAGATTCCCCAAAACTAATCTTATCATCCTGTGTCTTAGACTCTACTTCAACTACAATGTTTTCATCTTCTGGTAATTCTTTTACACAAAGACAACTAATGGTATTTACTACAAGACCAATTGTTCCACAAATAATCGCAACCATTCTCCATCCGGCAGCTCCACCGCCAAATGCTTCTACTCCATTAGTTACTGCAAATCCCATTACAATATTTGTTGCAACAGCAAACATAAAACGAATGGAACCAAGCTGAACACGCTCATTCTTATTTCTAGTAATGAGTGCTGATAATGCTGAGTATGCAATTCCATTTGCTGTATAAAATATAGCATTCAATGCTGTATAAAAAGCAAAGAAATAAGCATATTGTGCTATTGTTCCAAGTCCACCCGGAATAGAAAACAGCAATACCAAGCATAATGATACACCGATTTGAGCGTATAACATCCACGGTCTTGCTTTTCCTAGTTTTGATTTCGTACGGTCAATCAAGTTACCAAATATAACATCTGAAATTCCATCTAAAAATTTAGATACTAACATCAATGTTCCGATGATTCCTGTGTTTAATCCCATTGTATCTGACAGATACAAAAGCACAAAACTGGATACTAATCCATAACTTGTGTTTGAAGCTAAATCGCCTGCTCCATAGGCTATCTTTTGATACCATTTCAAGTATTTCTTTTCTGTTTCACGCATTACTTTGTAACCTCCTTATTCCTCGGCACAATTATTTTTCATTTCATAAACGCTTATGTTTTTATAATATTACTTTAATAAATTATGTCTTATAATACTACAACATATATGATAGAATATATTTAAATTTTTATCATATTCGTGAATGAAAGGGAGAACTTGTTGAAATGGCTTCATCCTATACAGTTAATAATATTATCGAACAGGATAATTTAAATAGTGGTATTAACTCCTATATCAAGATACTGACACCTATTCAGTTCACTCTCGAAACATGCTGTCAGTCAGATGATAATGCTTATCTCAATTTCTTGATGACATCACCACGTGAAAATACTTTTTATCATTTTCAAACCAAAAAAGAAATCCACCAATTTAATAACCGAGCCCCACATATCCACGATTTCTATGAATTATTAATTGTTTTAGACGGAGAAATCCACCAGCAGATAGAACAATCTGACCTAGTATTTCATAGTGGAAACTGTTGCTTGATGAACCATAATATCGTCCATAAAGAAGTCTTTTCTTCAGATGCAACACTCTTATTTATAGGTATGTCAAAAGAACTTGTAAAACAACTGTCTGATGATGAACAAAAAGTATATTTTCCAGATATCGAAATGCCAGGAATAAATCCTATATTAAAGTTTCTTACAGACAACCTAGATAATCCTGATACGAAAGAATATTTAGATTTTCTTCCCGCACTTAATAATAAAGACTGGCATCACACTCTTCACGCAATTACTGACAATATTTTACGTGCAATTATGTTTCCAAAACTCGGTTCCACTTATATTATAAAGGGGATGCTTTTAGAATTATTTGACTATCTGGCAGATCCTACACATTTTCACTTTACACCGGTTCACGTAGAAGCTGACAATGATTTTATATTATTTTCTCATATTTGCCATTTATTAGAAGATACAGATGGAAGAATCTCTCGCTCCGAATTGGAACAAATATTAAACTATAGTGGCAATTATCTGAACACCATTGTTAAAAAATATACCCACAAATGTCTGTTTGATTATGGGCAAACTTTCTGTATGAAAAAAGCTGCTACATTACTAAAAGAAACAACTTCCTCTATTTCAGAAATTATGGAAGAATTACATTTTACTAATACAACTCATTTTTATAAATGTTTCAAAGAGCACTATCATATGACTCCAAATCAATTTAGAATCTCTAGCAAAAACAAACATTGAAAATAAGCCTGGTAAATGATCTTTTAAAATCATCTACCAGGCCTTTTATTTCTCTTTATCTTACACCCCGATCAGCCTCTCTCCAGCTTATCTTTTCCAGCTACCGCTTGCTGTTGCTTCTGCTGTCCCAGTTTTCTATCTACTTTTCCATCATCTTTAACCAAAACAAAACCACATTCGAGACATCTAGATTTCTCCTTTTCTCATTTCATTTTCTATCACAATTAAATTTGATACAAATTGCAACTAAAACCGAGCTCGTTCCTACACTGTTCCAGTTCTGCATACTCTGGCATCGTATGATTAACTTCAGCATGATAATATCCTTGCATCATAACCGGAGTATTGTACAATGCTGCCGTCAGATTCTTCATTTCACTTTCTACAAGCTCTTTTTTCTGAGTTTTAAGCATACGGTAATAATACTGAGAAGAAATATTCCTCTGCAAAGTACGGACACTCCAAGTCTGTTCTACTGCTTCTTTCTCATACCAGTCTCGAGCTTTCTCATCTTTAACCTGTAATAATGCTGCATAATGCGACCAAGACAGTAATCTAACAGATTTTCCAGACGATGTCTGGAAAATTTCAGGGTAGGTCTTATAGAAAGAATAAAAGCTATATAGATTCGACTTTGTATAACCTCTTCCATATTCAGCCGATAATTCTTTTGCCAACTTTTTATAATTTCTGCTCCATATTTTGCCCTATCCTCACCTTGCAATCCTATAACCAAGGAGCCAATTTCTCTGTATGAGCGTTGTGTTGACTGCCCGATATGCAGCTTTTTGTGAGGACTCAATAATTCCACACATATCTTTTAAGATGTCGTCGGTTTTAACAAAATTATCCATAAAACTATTTTGATCGATTTTTTCCAATTTATTCTCCATAGTCATCACTCCTTTGGATTTCATTTTTAAATTATTCGCTTTCTTGCATATCCACTTTTCTTCATTCTATTACAGCATCTTATTATTCCGCTATCTGTTTTTGAATTAAGTATCAGATCTCAAAATATATCATATTTAATTGTAATAGTCGGATATCAAAATCTCAACAATTCGCTCATTGATTTCCTGTACAATTTCCTAGTCGTACGCCACACATATCATGATTAACTTCAGCGGAATAATAGTGGCTAATTGTATTCGGTGCGTTGTATAGCGCCGTGATCAAATATGCCTTAATATTCACAATCTTTGTTTTGTTTCTTTCCATGCATCCGATCACATATTCCAAATGCGATTTTTTCAATTTGAGGAACTTACTTTTCACTAAGCTATACGTATAATCTTCTCCAGCAATACGGACCTCTTGTCTAGGTACACAGACTACATCGCAGATGATCTGATACAATTCTTCATACATGTCACGATGCTTCCATTCATAATCTAGCATCATAATATCATAATCAATATTTTCTCTGATTAACTCCATATATACTGCTGTTTCATCCATCACATCAATCTTATCTATTGACTGATATGATTGATTGATAGAATTATTATTATTTATATTATTATCTATTTCTATATTACTCGGGTGTAATTTTTCCACTGGTTTAGTTTCTTTTTTGTACTTAACCACAGGATTGCTCTGATCGCAAAAATCCTGTTCTCTCTTTGATACAAAGTTCTTTACATAAATAATATTTGCTACTCCTGGCTGCTGAATCATATAAATAAGACCAATTTCTTCCAGCTCTTTCAAAAGAGAGCTTGCCGTCTTTCGACTAACATTTAAATCTTCTTCAATATTGTTAAGGGAATACTTAATAAAAACCTTATTTGCTTCATCAAGCCATCCTCTTTTTTTTGAAAGAGACATTCTATCAAGCATTAACCCATAAAGAAGCTTTGCATTATTCGTTATTCCTTTAAAACGTGCATCTGTGATAAGAGCTTTCGGAAGTCTGTAAAATGTAAACTGCTCTGCTTCTCTCCCGTAATAAAAATCTAGTTTTAATTTCTCCATTACACTTAATCCCCTCTCATTTTATCCTGCGCTCTATGCTTTATCATAGAGCGCTCCAAATTCACATAATTTTTTTACCATATCACAAGTTCTTCTTTTTTATTTGGAAACTACAAATAAAACAGGAACCTCTCCTCAGTTATTTCTGAAGGAAAGATTCCTGTTTTATATCCTTTTCCCAATACTCTTTAGAGCAATCCGTCACTTGAGCCCATATTTCTTCATCTCAAATTACGAATTTGTTGTAGTAAGCGTTGTAGTAAACACTTTTTCGCCCTAAAGCATCTTGATCTTTTTTATTCTAATATAACTTTGCACCAGCCGGGATGTGGTTATCAACCATCAGGAGATGAAGTTCTTCATCCTCTGAATTCTTAAGGTTGTTTACCGCTGAAATCAGCATACCTTCGGAAGCGATTCCCATCATCTTTCTCGGTGGCAGGTTCACAATAGCGATTGCTGTCTTACCAACCAGTTCTTCCGGCTCATAATACTCATGAATACCACTTAAGATCACACGATCCTTGCGTACTCCGTCGTCCAGTGTAAACTTCAGAAGCTTCTTAGACTTCGGTACTGCTTCGCAAGCCAGGATCTTCACTGCACGGAAATCAGATTTTGCAAATGTTTCGAAATCTACCATTTCCTCAAAGATTGGTTCAATCTTTGCATTAGAGAAATCAATCTTTTCGTTTGCTGTAAAAAATCCATTATTGTCATCTCCTGCTGTTGCAGATTCTTGACCTTTTTTATTCTCGCTTGCGCCCACTGTTTTCATTGTCGGGAACAGTAATACATCTCTGATTGCCTCTGCTCCTGTCAACAGCATACACATTCTGTCGATACCGAATCCGATACCACCTGTAGGCGGCATACCGATCTCCAGTGCGTTCATGAAGTCTTCATCTGTTGTGTTGGCTTCATCATCTCCCTGTGCAAGCAGCTCTTCCTGCGCTTTGAAACGCTCTCTCTGATCGATCGGGTCATTCAGCTCGGAGTAAGCATTTGCCATTTCCCATCCATTCATGAAGAACTCGAAGCGCTCTACATATTCTGGATTCTCTGGTTTCTTCTTTGTCAGTGGAGAGATCTCAACCGGGTGATCCATAACGAATGTCGGCTGAAGCAGATGCTCCTCTACGAACTCCTCGAAGAAGAGGTTGAGGATGTCACCTTTCTTATGTCTCTCTTCAAATTCTACATTATGCTCTTTTGCAAGTTCTCTTGCCTGCTCCAGAGTCTCAACTTCATTCCA
>OCGZ01000902.1_pt1 | contig 13637 bp, 10 predicted proteins | sample 1538711 | NCBI WGS metagenome assembly OCGZ01 (sample SAMN04571720, study PRJEB22368) | human gut metagenome | biome: human gut; material: stool | host: Homo sapiens | place: Luxembourg | collected 2012-08-17
ATCGCCTCTTTGATTTCTGCTGTCACCAGGCTTTCATTACCGCCTCCAAACCAGATAAACTGTACTTTCGGCATCATTCTGGCCAGTTCAAGAAAATCCAGAATTCCTTTTCTTCCAATCAAATGTCCCACAGATATCACAACCTTCTGCTCTTCCGTTAGCTGATATTTTGCACGGAAGCGTATTCTCCCCTCTGGATCAGGTTTGAAAAATTCTGTATCCACACCATTAGTAATCGAATAAATTTTTCGTTTCAATCCATACCCTTCCAACAATTTTCTGGAATACTCGGTTGGCGTCACAACAACATCCCCCAAATTATAACAAAAGCAGATCCATTTTTTAAAAATCGGCGCTGCAAGATTAGAACCAATAAAGGAATTTTTAAAATCTTCCATTGTAGAATGCCCATAATAAATCACTTTTTTCTTCTGCATTTTTGCTATAAAGGCCGCAATCACCGAATCTGGAAAAACTGTATTCATATGAACCACGGTTGCTTCTTTCCACCTGGCTGCACGCGGTGCCTCTACTGCATTCAGCATTTTCTCCTGATGCTCGATTGCTTTTCCGACACCACTTTTTTCTACAATCGGAAACCCACCTCTGTATATATATGTTTTCATAATCTTTACCCTATTCCTTTTATAATGAAAATAACATCTTAAATGCTGTCGTAAGCCCCAGACTGTAAAGTGCAATAGAAAATGGTTTTCCAAGTACAATAACTGCTGTAAACTGTTTCCACGTCATTTTTGTAGTTCCCGCAAGATAGCACAAGAAATCATCCGGTGCCACCGGGAAAAAGATTGCCAGCGCAAATAATTTCAAAAACTTACCGTCCTTCTGGGTCCATCCATCATATTTTTCTATCATTTTTTCAGAAAACATTTTGTATAAAACTGGCCTTCCTATTGTCTTTGAAATTCCAAACACTGCAATTGATCCTATACAGATACCAATATAATTATAAAGAAATCCTAGCCACGGCCCAAAAAAGATCACACCACCCAGGCAACTGACTCCACCCGGTAGAATTGGAATAATAACCTGCACAACCTGGATCAGAATAAAAACGAGCATTCCAGTATAACCGAATTTCCAGATAAATGTCTGCAAAGAATCTACCGAATTTAAAATGCCGTTTTTATATGCCCAGATTGCAAGAAGCGCACATCCGGCCAGTCCGGCTATCGAAAGCAGATTGAAAAATCCAGTCAGATTTTTCTGTTTCTTAGGCTGCATTTTCATATCGGTATTTTCGTATTTGCTGTTCATAGATTTTTTCCACTCTTTCGGCAAAATTTCCAGAAGAAAATTTTTCTGCTGAAATAGCAGCCTTGTTTTGCATCCTGCTTCTTGCATTTTCACCCATCCCCTTCCATTCTTGGATTCTCATAAGATAATCTTCTTTTTCATCATACTGCCATCCATTTTCCCCATCTGTCACAACTTGTTCCAGACATCCGTCTCTTCTGCAAAGGAGCGGAATACCACCTGCAAGCGCTTCTGCATAAGTCATTCCCTGTGTCTCGCTGGTAGAAGCACTGACAAAGAGATCTCCTGCCTGATAATAGCGTCCCACTTCTTCCGGTATGATCATTCCCGTAAAAATCACATTTTTAGCAAGCTTTAGCTCTTCGACCTTTTTTTTCAGCTCCGGAAGATATGGTCCATCCCCTACAAGGACTAAAATCACCCCGGATTTTCCTGCATCTTGCTGATATTCCAGAAGCTCTTCAATGTTTTTTTCCTTTGCCATTCTGCCTACATATACCAACACCAGTGCATCCTGTGATATACCAAGCTGCATACGGATTTTTTTACGCCAGTCTTCTTTTTTACATAGCTGATATTTTTCCAGATGGATTCCAGATGGAATAACTTCCACCGGACAAGAGATCGGAAGAGCTTCCAATATCTTACGGATCTTATCACTGGGTGCAATTATGGTTTCTACCGCATTTGCAAGTTTCTTTGTCATCAACTGCACAATATTTCTTCCCCATACTTTCTGCGGTGAAAAATAATGGGTATAGTCCTCGTAAACTGTATGGTACGTATGTACAATCGGAACGTGAAGTTCAGATGCGATCCTTTTCGCTAAGAAAAATGTGGAAAATTCACACTGTGAATGCACAATATCCGGTTTCCACTCAAGCAACATTTCCATATAGTCACCTGCTGCCTTTGGAATTTTTAATCTTGCCTGCGGATAAATGCATCCAAGTCCAATTGATCCTGCATAAACCACATCGCCTTCTATATAAGAATGAAATGTTCTTGATAATGTAAGAATTTTTACTTCATGTCCTCTTTCTCTTAGCTGTCTGGAAAGATTCATAACTGAAGTAACAACACCGTTTATAACCGGTTCGTACCAGTCTGTTGTAATCAATACTCTCATTTATTAGTTCCTCCCGTTATCTTTTTATGAGCATAGTTTAACAGGAGATTGTTAAGATATGGAAAGGGCATTTCTAAAGAATTTTTAAACAAATGCGAAATATTCAGTCAAGACAATATTTCAAAAAAAGTGTATCACTTTTTAGAACTCTCTAAAAAATGATACACTTTCTATTTACTCACTTAATACATCCAATGCACTCATTGCCAAGAGCTGAACAGAAGCATGCAGATTTCTTTTTCCTTCTTCTCCGCCTGCTGCTACTGCAAACTCTTTTGTATGTGTTCCTACATGCTCTTTCAATTTCACATAAAACTGAATTGCCGGTATTTCATGGGTTACATTTCCAACATCAGTCGAACCGATTCCCTGAGTCAGGTCACGCTCTATATACTCTTCACCAATAAAGTCCATGTTCTTACGAACATACTGAACCAGTTTCTTATCATTACGCACATCTTTGACAACTTCATCCACTTGTCTTTCTTCAACTTCTGTCCTGGTTGCAATTGCCGCTCCTTTCGCACAATCACGAATAGCATCAACCATTTCCATCATATAATCATATTCCAGTGAACGAATATTAAATACTGCTTTCGCTTCATCTGTTATAGTATTATGAGCTACTCCGCCTTCTGTAATAATTCCGTGTACTCTGCTGTAATCTTTAAAATGTAAACGCATCATATCAACCGCATGGAACATTAACTGAACTCCACTCAGTGCATTTGCTCCCTTCCATGGGCAAGCTGCCGCATGGGCCGGTTTTCCTTTGAAGGTGAATTCCAATGTAATTGCTGCAAAAGAAATATCATCTGGCATAGATTCATCACACGGATGCATCAGAAGTGCAGCATCAATTCCTTCAAATACTCCATGGCGAACCATAATCGCTTTGCCACTGCCCTTTTCTTCGGCCGGAGTACCTAATACTTTTAACACGCCACCTATCTCATGCTTTTCCATAACTTCCTTTAATACAATTCCTGCACCGGCTGCTGATGTTCCGATCAGATTATGTCCACAACCATGTCCGATTTCTGGAAGACAATCATATTCTCCCATAAGTGCTACTGTTTTCCCTGGTTTTCCAGAATCAAAAACTGCTTCAAAAGACGTCGGCATTTCTGCAATTCCTCGTTTAACAACAAAGCCATGGCTTTCCAACAGTTTGCAAAGTGCTTCCTGTGATTTATATTCTTTAAATGCCAGTTCAGGGTTTGCAAAAATATAATCACTTACTTTTTCAAATTCTTCCTTTTTCTCTTTTGCAAGATTACTGATTTCCTGTTTCATTAATTCTAAATTATCCATATTCTTCACCTCTTAATTTTATCTGTATGGTTTTAGATCATTCCTTTTAAAGATAAGATAATATTTGAAATTGCTGCTGATCCAAAATAAGTAGATGCCATAACCACAAAGGATACAATTACGATTTTCCAGCTGAGTTTTTTGAAAACCTCAAGCTGGTCTCCTACAGCAATTCCAGCAAAAGCAAGTAGCGGAAGTCCTACAAGTCCAAAACTATATGCACTCATTGCATTTACGATAAAATCTGAAATCGGAGATATCGGCAATGTCAAAACAAAGGATACCAGTGTAGCCCACGCAAATCCTGGAAGATTAGGTTTTTTCACAACATTTTTCAAGGTAATCGCAATCACTACCATTACAAAGCTTACCACTGTCGACTTTGCCAAATCCGGGAGTTTGCTTCCAATAGAAACCATATGTATAATTATGACAATTCCATAAATCACCAATACTATTTTAATTTGTTCTAAAATATCACTTAATGTCGATTTTTCTTGTGGAGTTTGTTTTGTATTTTCCATCTTATGCCTCCTCAGATGCTTTTTTAAATAATTTAGCCCTTAATTTTTCAATACCTGGATTAACACGATTATAATACCAGTTCGCTAATGGCAATGCCAAAAACATTTCCACATACACACCTGTTACTGCAGTTAAAAGTCCACTGGTTGCAGAATATGCAAGAATTTGTTCTGCATACATAGGTGCCGCTGCATTTGTCAACGCTGCAGTAGCCGCATTCATCATAGATGCACTTCCCATACCTGATGCCATCGCAAGTGCATAAGGATGAAATCCGATTGCTAACCCGATCGGTGCCAGGAAAGAATAGAAGAGAGTACCAAATACACTTCCGCTAATATAAGTTCCAAGTGTTCCCATTCCTTCTCTGGATTCCAGACCATATTTATCTCCGATAATACCAAGTGCCGTATCTCTGCAAAGAGAAAACGTTCCACCCACAGCACTTCTTCCTAATCCAAGGAGTAAGCCAAGTGGTAATGCAATCAGCATCGTCATCATATTTCCCGCTTCCTGAAACAGTAAAGCAGGACCTGCCTGTAAAACAATTCCAACCTTTGGACCTGCATTGATACCAAACATAATTCCAAGCGGATATAATGTAAGCGACAACAAAAACGGTGCCCGTTTAATTTCTGCGTTACTAATAAATTTCTTCAGTGGGGGAATCACTTTTCCTAATAATGTTGGAGATAAAAGAATTCCCATGATGATAACCCAAATCATCGTCAATATCTTCACGTCAATCCCCATCACCTTAAATTGAAGTGGACCAATCAGCTCCGCAATAATGCAAATAATAATAGTTGCGATCATGCAATTTACAGTCCCTGTTCTTTCTTTCACATTTTATTCCTCCGTTTCTTCCGAATTCTTATTTGACTACAGTATAACATTGACTTCTTAAAGTGTCGACGCTCTCCATGCACCATAATGTCCCTGTTTTTTATGCACTTTGCACATTTATTATTCTTCCAAAAATATAGCATGTGCATTTCGCCCAACTATTTTCTTTCTTTTTAGGCACGCACAATATCGACTTTCCTATTTAGTAATGCTAAACTTTGCTTGTCAATTAAAAAACTATTTTAGTTAGAAAGAGAGGATTTAAGATGTTATTCAAACAATTAATAGAAGCTTTCGACATTATAGACAGTAAGAACGTAAACGGCAACTCTGTCGCATCTTATTTAAAATCCATAAAACAAGATGCGGATATTCAGGTTTATCCTTTAGTTGGGCCAAAAGGTTCTACAGATATGTTAAAAATTCGCATCCCGGGTCTTCACGGAAAGACTTCCGGAGGCGATGCTCCGACAATTGGACTTCTTGGGAGATTAGGCGGACTTGGTGCTCGTCCTGAGCGAATCGGGTATGTATCTGACGGTGATGGTGCCCTCGTTGCAATTGCTCTTGCTTCCAAATTATTAGATATGCAGAATAAAGGGGATTTTTTGGAAGGTGACGTATTCATTTCTACACATATTTGTCCGGATGCACCGACCGCGCCACATGTTCCGGTTCCATTTATGGGATCACCTGTAGAAATGGCACAGGTAAATGCCGAAGAGCTCACACCGGAACTTGACGCAGTTCTCTCTGTAGATACTACTAAAGGAAATCGCGTGATCAATCACAATGGATTTGCAATCTCACCTACAGTAAAAGAAGGCTACATCCTTCGTACTTCCGAAGATCTTCTTGATTTAATGCAGATTACTACGGGAAAACTTCCAAAGGTATTTCCATTAACACAGCAGGATATCACTCCTTATGGCAATGATCTTCATCATCTAAACAGTATTCTGCAACCGGCAACTGCTACTAATGCACCTGTAGTCGGGATTGCCATCACAACAGAAACAACTGTTCCCGGTTGTGCAACCGGAGCCAGTCATATGACTGATCTTGATGAAGCTGCACGCTTTATGTTAGAAGTTGCCAAATCCTTTGGCCGTCGTTCTCTTAAATTATACGACGAAGAAGAATTCGAAAAATTACAAAGTTTATACGGTTCAATGAAGCATTTCCAAAAACTGAATCCTTTCTCGTAAGAGATACATACTGTTTTGAAATAAAAGATGCCCTGAAAAGGCATCTTTTATTTCAAAAATTTCTTTATTCGAAGCGCAAGCGCTATCTCAAGAATACTATTCGGATCTGACAAATCATATCCTGTCTGATTTTCAATTTTTTTAATTCTGTATATCAAAGTATTTCGATGCAAATGAAGTGCATTTGCTGTTACATTTCTTGCCCCTAAATTATTCACGAGAACTTCCAGCGTTTCTAAAAGTTCACTTTCATTTTTTTGATCATATTCAATAAATGCATTCAACTTGTCCTCCATAAACTCCTGACACATCTCATGCTTACTGATTTCTTTCATGATTCTCCAAAAGCCTGCATCTTCTATACAAAGTACTTTTGAATTGAACTCCTGGCACACTGCAATTTCTACTGCATCCCTTGCATCCTGATAAGCCTTTCCGAAACGTTGGTAGGAATTTTCTACTCTCGAAACACCTATCGCTGCAGTATATCCTGTCTTTTCCGAAATATTTTTCTGAATCTTCTCGAAATACTCTTTCGTTATAGTTTTCTCTTTTGTCCGTTTTAATATGCATTGAAAATTATCATTATTCGACAAAACAATTACTTTTTCCTCGCCAAAAGATTCTTTTATCATATTTTCGATTTTCTCAATTTTTTCATGAACAATCTCTTCCTGTAGTTCATGTAATTTTTGTTTAATTCCATCAATTTCAATATAAACGATCTGGTACGGAGGTGATGGCCATTTTTGTTCTTCGATCCGATAGTTTCCTTCTTCATTACATGTGATATTTTCTGTCAAAAGATCAATAAACAATCTTTTATCCATTTCCCGACGGTTATATTTTTCAATTCGAGAATAAATGCTATCCATCAAATTGTTCTGTGATTTTATCAATGCCTCCATCACAAGATAATTCATTTCTATGAAAGGCAAATCTTCCGGCCACAAAATGATTGGGAACTGTAATTCATTAGCCAGTTTGATCGCATCATCCAAAAAACAACCAATATATCTATATTTTGTCGCGAGCGCAGCTGCCTTTGCTTCATACAAATTTCTTATCAGATTCATTATTTCTTCTTTTGTGTCACTATATGCATATCCAGTTGTAATATACAAAACATTTGGGCGCATCCATGCTTTCATATCTGGTATTTCCATACAATCCACAAAGCGAACAATCCTATCCATTCCACCTTCTCCGGCTGCTAATGTACATCCTTTCGACTGTGCCAGCTCTAATACCTCTTTTACTTTTATTGACACTTTCTATTCCACCCTTTTTTATTTGTATTATAGATAAATATAGAATATCATAAAACACTGTTTTTTCAAATATCATCTTACGCTTAACTTTATCCAGATTGTATTTCTGACCGAACGTCATTTTTTTCATGGATTTTTTCCACACTTTTTGCTATACTATTCTCAATACTGGCACTATTAACGACATTACACAGGAGGTTCACATGAAGAAAGTGCTTCAAATATTTCAGAGAGATTTAAAAAGACTCTTACGTAGCCCTGCTGCTGCTCTCGTCATGGTGGGAGTCTGCATTCTCCCTTCTCTCTATGCATGGTTCAACATTGCCGCCAACATGGATCCCTACGGCAATACAAAAAATGTAAAAGTGGCAATTGCAAATTGTGACACCGGTGGACACACCGGTTCGATGAATCTAAATGCCGGAGGCACCATCGTACAGAATCTGAAAAAAAATCACCAGCTTGGCTGGACCTTTGTTGATGAAAAGAAAGCCAAAAGCGGTGTCCGTTCCGGCAAATACTACGCTGCCATTGTAATCCCGGAGGATTTCAGCGAGTCTCTCCTCAGCATCCTTTCCGGGGATTTAAAACAGCCGCAGCTCGACTATTATATTAATGAAAAGAAAAACGCGATTGCTCCGAAGATCACCGCCACCGGCGCAAGCACGATCCAGCAGCAGATCAATAACACCTTTTCGTCCGTTGCCGCTGACTCCATTGCGAAGATCGTGCAGAAATCGGCCGGTACACTGACCGGCAAGCTTGACGGAACAAATTCTACGCTGATGCAGGCGCTTACCGATACCCGTAAGAATCTTGCTGACTATCAGAACGCCCTGAAGGATTTCCAGACTACGGTAAAAGATTCCGGTTCTTTGATCGATGACACTCTGAAAACACTGGACTCTGTAAATGCTGTTGCCTCTTCCGGTTCTGCTGCCCTTGCAGATTCATCAGATCTGCTTGCCACCAGCCGAACAGCAATCGGAACCTTTTCCACAGAATTTTCTACCAGCCTGTCAGATGGCGAGACGCTTTTAACCAATGTCTACACCTCCGCAGCCTTAAAGCTCGGAACTTTTGAGACAAAAGCCACACAGGTCAACACTGCGATCGGAGACAGTATTTCTTCTGCCAGCTCTTTAAATAAGAAAAATGCAGAAATTCTGGAAAAGCTTGCCGCCCTTCAGCAGCAGATCGGAAGTGATTCTTCTCTGTCCGGTATCGTCAGCGAAAAAATTGCAGAACTCCAGGCACAGAATGCTTCTCTTCAGGAACTCATTGATTCTCTTGGGAACAGCAATTCCAGCATAGGAAATGCACTGACTACAGCAAGTAATACCAGAAGTTCTCTTGAGACACTCACTGCCCAGAACCGACAGTCTCTGCAGAATTACAGAAGCAGTCTGAACCAGTCGCTTCTGCCACAGCTGAACCAGTCACTTGACGGGCTTGCCACATTAAGCGGAAGCCTTTCTTCTACTTTAACCGGGGTAAATCCGACGATCACACAGTTAAAGGTGATCCTTACCCAGTTAAAGAGCAGTTTAAACGAAAGTGCAGACGCACTTGGTCAGACCGGAGGAACTCTTGAAAGCGTAGATACTGCTCTGGAAAATATTACCGCTGACCTAAAAGCTCTGCAGAGCTCCGAAACCTACCAGCATCTGATCTCACTGGAAGGCATCGACTCAGATTCCATTTCTGATTTTATGTCCTCACCGGTTTCGATCAATTCAAAGGTACTTTATGATGTGGAAAATTACGGTTCCGGAATGACTCCGTTCTACACTAATCTGGCACTCTGGGTTGGCGGACTGATCCTGGTATCCATCCTGAAACAGGAAGTAGACAAAGACGAAACCATTTCCCGTTTTACTCCGACAACTGCTTATTTCGGACGTTGGATGCTCTTTGTCGTGGTCGGACTGATCCAGGGATTTATTGTGTGCATAGGAGATCTGCTGCTTCTGAAAGTACAGTGTGTCCACCCGGTTGCATTTGTGTGCGCTGGTATGCTCTGCTCCTTTGTGTATGTCAATCTGATCTATGCAATGGCGCTGACCTTCAAGCACATTGGAAAAGCGCTTGCCGTTGTCCTGGTCATCCTGCAGATCCCTGGTTCTTCCGGAACCTATCCGATCGAGATGACACCGGTCTTTTTCCAGAGACTGCATCCGCTTCTGCCGTTCTCTTACGGAATTGGCGCTATGCGTGAGTGTATTGCCGGATTTTACAAAAATAACTACGCAAAGGATCTGCTGACCCTGCTGCTTTTCCTTCTCCTTGCATTCTTCATCGGACTGGTACTGAGACCACTTCTGATGAATCTGAACCATCTGTTCGACAAACGTCTTGCCGAGACAGACCTGATGCTGGGAGAGACTGCAACCGGTGAGCTCTCCCGCCCACAGCTTACACTGATGATGAAAACCATGATGCAGGACGAAGACGGACGGGCTGATTTTATCCAACGTGCCAACCGGTTCGAAAAACGGTATCCAAAGCTGATCCGTACCGGTTTTATCCTGATTCTTGTAATTCCGCTGATCTTTCTTCTTCTGATGTTCGGCCTGGAATCCAAGATCGTATACCTGACACTGTGGATCATTTCCCTGATCGTACTCGCCGTCTATCTGATCTGTGTAGAATATATTCACGACAAGACCTCCAGACAGCTTTCCTATATCCATCTGTCTGAAGAAGAATTTCTTAAAAAAGTAAAGGAGGGAAAAGACGAATGAGAAATATGTGGACCATCTTCACAAGAGATATCCGGAAAATAAGAACAAATGTCATTGCGCTGATCGTCGTTCTCGGCGTCACAGTGGTTCCCTGCCTTTATGCATGGTTCAACATTGCGGCAAGCTGGGATCCCTATGGGAATACGGGGAATCTGAAGGTTGCCGTAGCAAGCGTAGATGAAGGCTATACCGGAAACCTGATCCCGCTCCAGCTGAATCTTGGCGATCAGGTATTGTCTGCTCTTCGGGAGAATACACAGCTCAACTGGGTATTTACGACCAAAAGCAAAGCAATGAAGGGTGTAAAATCCGGAGAATATTACGCAGCAATCGTAATCCCGGAAGATTTCAGTACGAACCTGATGAGTGTATTTTCCAGTGATATTAAAAAACCGGAGATTACCTATTACTCCAATGCAAAAGAAAATGCCATTGCGCCGAAGGTAACAGACAAAGGAGCAACCGCAGTCCAAACACAGGTCAACGAAGTATTTATCGAAACCATTTCCGATACGGTGCTGACCGCGCTCCAGACTGTTGCAAATACCGCAGACTCCAGGGATTCGGATGAGCTTGCAGGCACACTAATCACAAATCTGAATAAAATCGGTTCTGATCTGTCTGCCTCTTCGACTACCCTGCATTCCTTCTCACAGATGACCGATTCTGCGCAGCAGCTTCTGGACACAACTGCCGAATTCTTAAAAGCAACGAAAGAACAGGCTTCTGCAAATGCAGATACGCTTTCCGGTACACAGCAGTCCTTCTCCGGGATTCAGGAAACTCTGGACGGAGCTACAGACGGAATCAATGCTGCACTGACCTCTACCAAAAGCTTTTACGAACAGATGTCACAGACGATCGATCAGGCATTCCAGTCGCAGTCACAGGATGCTTCTTCTGTTGCCAGCACCCTTGATCTTCTTGGAAACCGCGTCAATGCGATCGTACAGTCTTACCAGGGAATCCGTGACAGCATTGCACAGATTGCAGATGCGCACCCGGAGCTGTCCGATCTCACTGCTCCAATCCTTGCCAAATTGGATAATTCCATTGCTGTTCAGGGCGAACTTCGTGATAAGCTCACAGGCGCAGCGTCTTCTCTTCGCGATACAGCCAGCAACGTAACAAACTCCAAAAAAGAGCTGGATGGTCTGATCAATTCCAGCATTTCAGGGATTACTGCTGTCAAATCTGACTATGAAGCCAATGTATCTAGTTCTCTAAAACAGCTGTCCGGCTCTCTTGGTTCCACCAAAAATGATCTGTCCGGACTGCTCTCCCAGCTCGGTGTAAGTGCAGATGGAATCTATACCCTTGCTTCTTCAGCCGGCTCTGATCTGTCGCAGATTCAGAAGGCTCTGGAAACCTCTTCTGAGCTTTTGAAAACGGCTGCCTCAAAGATCACAGATACCATCTCCAGACTTGGTCAAATGGCGATTTCTCCGAACTGGAAGATCTGATTTCCGGCGATAAGGACAGTATCAGTTCTTTCCTCGCCGCACCGGTAGAGCTTAAGACCAACAAAGTGTACCCGATTGAAAATTACGGTTCTTCCATGGCCCCATTCTACTCTACACTTTCCATCTGGATCGGCGGAATTGTCCTGGTTGCCATGCTCAAGGTCACTGTATCCGAAAACGGCACCACCGGACTTAAACATCTGAAGCTCCATCAGATTTATCTTGGAAGATACCTTATCTTCCTGATCCTGGGGCTTTTGCAGAGCACCCTGATCTGCCTCGGTGATCTGTTCTATCTTGGCATCCAGTGCAAGCACCCGTTCCTCTTCCTCCTTGCCGGATGGGTATCCAGCATCGTATATGTCAACATCATTTACACGCTGACTGTCTCCTTCGGAGATATCGGAAAAGCGGTCAGTGTCGTACTTCTGGTTATGCAGGTAGCCGGAACCGGCGGAACTTTCCCGATCGAGGTTGCCCCGGGATTCTTCAAAGCGGTATATCCGCTACTGCCTTTTACCCACAGTATGGCAGCCCTGCGTGAAGCTGTCGGTGGTCTTTACGGTATGGATTACTGGATCGATCTTGGAAAGCTTTGTATCTTCCTTATGGTGTCCCTGATCGTGGGACTGGTGCTTAGGAAGCCGATCATTAAGGTGAATGAGGCATTCTCAGAGAAGCTGGAAGAGACGAAGATTATGTAAATATAGAAGTACTTGTCTTTTACATTTACATTAAAAAACTCTCTTATGAATGATTTAACGATCTTTCATAAGAGAGTTTTATTACCTATATGGTTCAAATATTTTACTCATAAAAATAGCATTGTTGTCATCATATACTTCTATATCCTTTATACGATCTTTTTTCAGACACCGTATCCTTTCCACCACAGGCAATAGTTCCTGCTACGATCAAAATAATCCCCAAAAATGTAGCATATTTTCTATATTCCAAATCCACTCAGCAATACATAATATCCTGTCAAGATCACTACAAACACCACAATAACCGGGATTGTCTTCTTCATCAGCTGCCCCCAGGATACCCGGAAATATTCCGTAATGATCGCAAGGCAGATGTGCGTCGGCGAAATCTGCATTGCCGCATAAGAAAGTGCCATCAGGTACACCAGAAGTCCGGCTCCTGCATGCGGTATGCTTGCAAATGCCAGCGGAATCAATAGCACAATCATAGAATTTGCTCCACTGATAATCGTTCCAAGAAACATAATGATTCCAAATGCCGCAAACTGTGGAATTGCAGATCCTGCAAACAAATCCGGAAGTTTTCCGATTGCCCCTGTATAGGTAAGAATGTTCTTGAACATCATCAGAATGATCGTATTGAAGATGATTCTCCACTCTACCGATGTCTTTGCAAAATCCAGCACTTCCTTCAGACTTAACCGATATACAATAATCGAAAGCACAATAATAAACGGCAGTACCTTGATCACAGAAAGATTCAGTGCGATCACAAGCACAATACAAAGCACCAGTGGCCAGAAACAGTACAGAAGCTGTTTGAATTCTTCTTTTTTGTCAATCGTTTCATCCTCACCTGCTTCATATCCTTTCGACAGCTTCCGCAAATAAAATACATATCCCAGTACCAGAAGCACCACAACCATCGGCGCCATAAAAAGTACAAATTGCCCGGTTGATACCGCTGTAATGGAAAGTGCCAGCAGAATTGCATTATAAGTCGGCGAAAAGCTTTCTGAAATATGGCGGTAGTAACTGGTCACAAACGTCTTTTCTTCCACATCCAGATCTTTTCCTGTCGCCTTATCTACGATCGCCCCACAGATATTGACAGCTCCTGCAGACGGAAGGAATCCAATGATCACCGGCGCA
>OCGZ01000904.1_pt1 | contig 13587 bp, 8 predicted proteins | sample 1538711 | NCBI WGS metagenome assembly OCGZ01 (sample SAMN04571720, study PRJEB22368) | human gut metagenome | biome: human gut; material: stool | host: Homo sapiens | place: Luxembourg | collected 2012-08-17
TCTTCCGATCTCCGAAAAAAAATGATCAAATAAAGAAATCCCCGGAATTTGAAGCAGCTAGGAAACTTTCTGTACAGAAAATTTCCAAATGCCACAAATCCGGGGATTCTTTATTTTTTATGTCAGACCGGCAGCTGTGCTATCCCGCTTCCTACTCCGTGTAATAAGTTTCTTCCTCACCATATGGAATCTGATAAATATCGGCATCTTCCTGAGATGACGTATCATTACTTCCATTATAATAGGTATCTTCACTGTAAGTATTTTCATCATAGGACACTGTTCCTTCCTCCGATGTTTCCGAAGATCCTTCTGCTGCATTATTATCAGCCGTCTGTTCCTGTGATGAGTCCTCCTCTACCGGAGCTTCTCTTCTCATAATAGATTCTGTTTTTGGATAGGTCTTTGATCCGTCTGCCCTTTTATAAGTTTTGACTTTTACATAAAGCTCTCCGCTTTTATCAAAAACAAACTCTCCTTTTGCCTTGTTCCCTTCCGAATCCTTAAACCGAAACTGTGTGGCATTTCCTGCCACTTCCGCAGTTACATCTGCCTCCGCACTCAGGGAATGATTTCTTCCATTTATACGCTTATAGGTAAACGAAACGGACTTCAGACTGATATCGTAAATATTAATCGTTGTCAGTCCATCTTCGCTGTACCAGATTCCCTGATAATTTTCCGGTTCAAAAGCCGGCAGTATGGTAGGAATCGGAGTTACTGATGGTGTCGGTGTCGCTGTTGGAACCGGTGTCGCCGTCGCTACAGGGGTGGCTGTCACTTCCGGAATACTCTCCAGAGCTGCCAGTGCCGCCTCTTTCCTCTGTTGTTTTTCTACTTTATTCTTGTGTGAGATAAACAGCATACCACCAAGTCCCGCCAGGATAAACAGAACGATCAGCAGGACTAGCGCTGACTTCAGCCGCTGTTTTCTTCTTTTGTTTCTTCTCATCTGCATCACCTCTGTTTACTATAGCATAGGATAAACTGTCTGTGTACTTCGCATTTTCACTTATTTTTTCTCTTTGATGATACCTTTTCTGTAAGCTTCCAAAAGCTGGATCAACTCCCCGATCCTCTCCTTCAGAGCAGCTCCTGTATCCGTATCTCCTACCAGTGTACGTTTGTTATTGTAATGAACTGCCACCCGGTTGGAAACAATATCCTGTTCCTTGGCTACTGCCTCTTCTGCGGAAGTAAAAGGCTCATGAGCAGACAGGATCAGTCCATAGGAGTTATAGACCAGTGTATAACCGGCAATTCCCGTAACTTTCTGATATGGTCTGGAAAAACCGCCGTCAATGACAAGAACTTTTCCATTGCATTTTACAGGGCTCTCTCCTTCGCTCTGGTGAACCGGCACATGGCCGTTGATGATATGGCCTTTTTCCGGATCCAGTCCGAATTCACGGAGCAGATTGTCTACAACTTCCTCGTTTTCCAGAAGATGATAGTAAGCATTTTTTGTTTCTTTATGCGTTTCCTTATCTTTAATAAAATAACGCTCAAAAGTGGTCATCTTGTCTTTCCCAAATAAAGGAGAATTTGGGGCGGCCCAGATATACCACATGATATCCCTGCCTTTACGCTTTTCGTCTTCATTGACAGAGAAAAATGCCCGGCGCACATAGGTCTCCAGCACATCGTAGAGCTCTTTTCCCTTGTAGGTTTTTCCATAGATCTGGACTTCCTTCAGGCTTCCGTCTTCATTGAGAGGAATGCTTCCGTGAAACAGAAGATTTCCGTTGTAAGTCTTGTAAAGGCCTCCCTTATCCAGAAGAAGACGCACATGGTTCTGCAGTTTCTCGCAGTTACGGAACGCGGAATCCAGGCGTTCCATCACATCTTTTTCCTCTGGGGTAAGTTCATATGGCTTTTTCCAGTCGATCGTAGGAAAATATGTATCGGTCAACGGATATTCTTTTCCGTCCGGAAGTGTGATCGTTCCCTTTTTCGGATCGATCCTCTGAAGCAGGCACCGGTTTTCCATATGGAACTCTTTGTGCCGGCGGATCAGCTGGCCTTCCAGTTTAAACTGGATAATAGCGATAGCTTTGTGCATCTTCCTACCAAGCTCTTCTTCCAGAATGCTGTAATTATTGGCATCTCCCTTCATCTCAAAAACAGTGCAGGGATCATCTTTATAAGCTTCCATTGCAAAGGTTGCCAGCGGCATGAGATTGATTCCATATCCGTCCTCCAAGATATCCATGTTCCGGTAGCGGATACTGTTTCGGATCACGGTTGCAATGCAGGCTTTCTGGCCTGTGGCAGCACCCATCCAGACTACATCGTGATTTCCCCACTGGATATCCAGAGAGTGGTATTTCATCAGACGGTCCATGATAAAATGCGGGCCCGGACCTCGATCATAAATATCTCCCAAAACATGAAGATGATCCACAACCAGACGCTGGATCAGTTCTGCCAGGGCAATGATAAAATTCTCTGCCCTGCCGATCTCAATGATGGTGTTGACGATAGCATCGTAATATGCCTCTTTGTCCAGGACTTCCGCTTTTTCTGTGATCAGCTCCTCGATCACATAGGCATAATCCGCCGGGAGTGCTTTACGCACCTTGGATCGGGTATATTTGGATGCCGTTGTCTTGCACACTTCGATCAGACGATAAAGGGTGATCTTGTACCAGTTCTCCATATCTTCTTCATGCTTTTTCACAACTTCCATCTTTTCCTTGGGATAATAGATCAGTGTGGCAAGAGAACGTTTGTCGCTGTTACTTAAGGTATGTCCGAACACATCATCAATCTTTTTCCGCACAGCGCCGGAACCATTTCGAAGAACATGGGAAAATGCATCATACTCTCCGTGGATGTCCGACATGAAATGTTCGGTACCTTTCGGGAGGTTTAATATAGACTGCAGATTGATGATCTCTGTTGAAGCTTTTGCTATGGTAGGATACAGCTCCGCAAGTCGCTGCAGGTATCTTAATTCTTCTTTTTTCATATTATTTTGATATCCTCCTGGGAGTTCTCGCTGCCATATCTCCCGTTAAGAGAAATGGCAACATTTTTATTTATTGTAAGCCCTTCCGGTGTCATATATCAACCCGTAAAATCAAACAGTGACATCTGATTGGACTGTGGAATGTCTCCGAACAGATCCAGATCATCCATCAGATCGATAACGGTCTTGCTGACTTTGGTGCGGTCGCGGAAATCATCCTTGGAAAGAAATTTTCCCTTCGCGGCTGCATCTACCACAGCCTCTGCCGCCTTATCTCCAAGACCCTCTATGGTATCCAGCGCAGGCATCAGTTTATTTCCAATGATCTGGAACCGGTGGGCCTTTGCTTTATAAAGGTCAATGGGCACAAAATCAAAACCTCTGGCGTACATCTCCTGTACGATTCTCATATCCTTCAGTGTATCCTGCTCCTTCTTGGATGCCTCATCGCCTTTTTTGCGGATCTCTGCCATATAATATTCCAGGCGTTCTTTTCCCATACACATCAGTTCATAGGAAAAAGATGTGGCACGGATACTGAAAAATGCCGCATAATATGCCAGCGGATGAAACACTTTATACCAGGCGATACGGTAGGCCATCATAACGTAGGCCGCCGCATGGGCCTTCGGGAACATATACTTGATCAGCTTGCAGGACCAGATATACCAGTCCGGAACATCATGATCTTTCATAGTCTGGATCCATTCGTCACGGAGACCTTTTCCTTTACGGACACTCTCCATGATGGTAAATGCCAGACCGCTTTCCACCCCTTTTCCAATAAGGTAGATCATAATATCATCTCGCGTACAGATCGCGGTGGAAATGGTCGCCGTTCCGTTCTGAATCAGTACCTGGGCATTTCCAAGCCATACGTCCGTACCATGAGAAAGTCCCGCAATACGTACCAGGTCGGAAAAATATTTCGGCTTGGTATCAATTAACATCTGCATGGCAAAATCCGTACCAAACTCCGGGATCCCCAGGCATCCAAGCTTACAGCCGCCAATATCTTCCGGGCTGATCCCCAGGGCCTGAGTTCCTGCAAACAGGGACATGACATCTCTCTGATCCAGTGGAACCGTTCTCGCACTGATGCCAGTAAGATCCTCCAGCATACGAATCATGGTCGGATCATCGTGTCCCAGTATATCAAGCTTCAGAAGGTTTCCGTCAATAGAATGGTAATCAAAATGTGTGGTAATGATATCGCTGTTTACATCATTGGCCGGATGCTGCACAGGCGTAAATTTCTCGATCTCCTCACCCATGGGCAGTACGATGATTCCTCCCGGATGCTGGCCCGTAGTACGACGGACGCCGGTGCAACCCTGCACAATACGGTTGATCTCACAGTAACGCTTGTGCTGTCCCCGCTCTTCATAATAATTCTTCACATAACCAAATGCGGTCTTTTCCGCAAGGGTACCAATGGTTCCTGCCTTGAATGTCTGGCCTTTTCCGAAGATAACCTCCGTATACCGGTGAGCATTGGCCTGGTATTCTCCGGAAAAGTTCAGGTCGATATCCGGCTCCTTATCTCCTTTGAAACCAAGGAATGTCTCAAACGGGATATCAAATCCTTCTTTGTTCATCTTGGTGCCACATTTCGGGCAGATCTTATCCGGCATGTCACACCCTGCCATACCTGCGTATTTTTTTACCTCCGGAGAATCAAAATCGCTGTATTTACAGTCCGGATTCGGACAGAGATAATGCGGCGGCAGAGGATTTACCTCCGTGATACCGGACATAGTCGCTGCCAGGGAAGAACCTACCGAACCTCGGGAACCTACCAGATAACCATCCTCATTGGATTTCCATACCAGTTTCTGTGCAATGATATACATCACCGCATAACCATTGGAGATAATGGAGTTCAGCTCCCGGTCCAGACGGTCCTCCACGATCTTCGGAAGCGGATCTCCGTACATTTCGTGGGCTTTTGTGAAACAGATATTCTTAAGATCCTGCTCGGAGTTTTCAATGACCGGCGGAAATTTATCCGGATGGATCGGCGAGATCTTCTCGATCATATCCGCGATCTTGTTGGTATTGGTAATGACCACTTCTTCTGCTTTTTCACTTCCCAGATAGGAAAATTCCTCCAGCATTTCCTCCGTTGTACGAAGGTAAAGCGGTGCCTGGTTATCTGCATCGGAAAATCCGTTTCCTGCCATGATAATCCGGCGGTAAACCTCATCCTGAGGATCCATGAAATGCACATCGCAGGTGGCAACTACCGGCTTTTTGAACTGTTCGCCAAGTTTTACGATCTTCCGGTTTATCTCTTTTAAATCTTCCTCGGAATTGATCATATCGTGCTTCTCATCTGCAAGCATGAACGCATTGTTTCCCAGTGGCTGGATCTCCAGATAATCATAGAAGTTCACCAGTCTGGCGATCTCCTGATCCGGTACATTGCGAAGAAGTGCCTGATAAAGTTCTCCTGCCTCGCAGGCACTTCCCACCAGAAGGCCATCTCTGTATTTTTTCAGTACGCTTTTTGGGACTCTGGGTCGTCTGTGATAGTACTTTAAATGGGACTGGCTTACCAGTTTGTACAAATTGATCCTTCCTGTTTCGTTCCTTGCAAAAACAATGGCATGATAGGTAGGCAGTTTCCGGATGGTATCCGGTGAAACCGCACCCTGGCTGTTCATCTCATCCACGTCAAAAATATCTCTTTCTTCCAGCATCTTTACAAACCGCACAAAAATCTCCGCGGTACATGCCGCATCATCCACCGCTCTGTGGTGATGATCCAGGGAAACACCTACTGCCTTGGCTACGGTATCCAGCTTAAAACGGTTCAGGGCAGGAAGAAGGAATCTGGCCATACCTACTGTATCCACATAGGTAAAATCATCCGGGATTCCCTGTCGTTTGCAGTTTTCAATGATAAAGCTCATATCAAAGTCCGCATTATGGGCCACCATCACGCAGCCCTCACAGAATTCCAGGAATTTCGGCAGCACTTCCTCTATGGTAGGCGCATCCAGAACCATGGAATCATTGATGCTTGTCAGCTGTTCAATACGGAACGGAATGGGCACTTCCGGATTTACAAAGGTGGAAAAACGGTCCGTGATCTGTCCCTTCTCCACTTTTACCGCACCGATCTCAATAATCTTGCAGGTCAGTGCCGAGAATCCCGTTGTCTCAATATCAAAAACAACAAAATCACCGTCCAGCCGCTGTCCTTTGGAATTGGTGACCATACCTTTCAGGTCATCCACAAGATAAGCCTCCATGCCATAGAGCACCTTGAAATCAGACTCTTTGGGAACACAGCCTCCCCAGGCATCAAAGCAATGGTTTGCCTCAGGGAAAGACTGCACCACACCATGATCGGTGATAGCGATAGCCTTATGGCCCCACTCATAGGCACGTTTTACCAGCGCCTTGGCATCGGTGACACCATCCATGTCGCTCATCTTGGTATGGCAGTGAAGTTCCACACGTTTCTGAGGACTGGTATCCATTCTCGAACTGGTAAAATTGGCAATTTTCTTGATACCTGTAATATTTCCGATGGTCAGCTCGCTGTCAAAACGGTCAATGGTGGTAACACCTTTCAGTTTCAGGAACGCACCTTTTTTTACACTTTCCGTCACTTCCGGAACCTGCTCGTTACGCAGGAACATCTTCACAACAATACTGTCCGTAAAATCGGTCACCGGAAAGATCAGGATCGTTTTTTCATTTCGGATCTCACGGGCTTCCACATCCATAACCTGGCAGCGGATGATAACTTCTCCCATCTCTCCGGTGATACCCTCCAGTGGAATCGGCTCTCCGTCAAAATCCCTGCCGTAAACCACATCCGGATTGCTGTCTCTACGGAATCCGAACCCGCTGCGGAAATCACCTTTCTGGCCTTTCTGCTGCTTCTTGTCAAAAGATTTCTTTTCGTTTGTCTTTTCGCCCTTTTTCTCTCCGGAAGCTTTCTTTGTCTCCTCTTTGGATGCCTCCTCCTGCTTCGGTTCACTCTCCTGATCTCCGCCGAGTTTGGCATGTTTCAGAACATTCTCCACTTCCTGTTTGATCTGAAGTGCGGCATTTTTCCGGTATTTACTCTCTTTCGCCTCCACAAAATCCAGGTCTACTTTCAGATCCATCCCACATCGTTCACAGAAAACTTTATGAAAGTATTCGATGAGGATTTCGCTCTTCTGCCTGGAGATCACCGTATCCGGAAGTTCCATACGCATGGCATCCTTTCCGGTAAACGTAAGCTTTGCTCTGCGGAACAGATTGTACTCCAGCATATTGTAGCTGCGCAGCTCCAACTCCATACTGGAACGGTAGCTTTCCAGGAAATTCTCCGGTGTGTACTGCTCGGAAAGATGAAATTTTTCCACAACGGTAACAGTCATGGGAATTCCCGGAAAACACTGCCGTTCAATCTCATCCTCCAGGGCAAAGATATTTTTCTTGTGGATCCAGCGGCTGCTTTCGATATATACCCTCAGATGCGTTCTTCCCGGATTCATGGAAACTTTTGTCACAAATACCATGTCCAGAAGTTCTTCCAGCTCTTTTTTTACTTTCAGATGAGGAAATACGTCAAAAAAATCTTTCTCCATTATGACTCCTGTTCATTCCAGGTAAGAAGTTCCTGGCGAAGTGTATCCAGAAGTTCTGTCTCCGGTACTTTCTTTACAACCTCTCCATGTTTGATCAGAAGGCCAACGCCATCGCCTCCCGCGATTCCGATATCTGCTTCCTTTGCCTCTCCCGGGCCATTTACCACGCAGCCCATAACTGCAACTTTGATATCAAGAGGAATATCCTGAACCATGGTTTCTACCTGGTTTGCAAGGCCGATCAGATCAATTTTGGTTCTTCCACAGGTAGGGCAGGAAACAACTTCCACTCCTCCTTTTCGAAGTCCCAGTGTTTTCAGGATCCTCTTCGCTGATTTTACTTCTTCCAGCGGTGCACCGGTCAGGGAAACACGGATGGTATCACCGATTCCCTGATACAGAATGATTCCAAGTCCGATGGCTGATTTGATATTTCCGGAGTACAAAGTTCCTGCTTCTGTAATTCCCACATGAAGCGGATACTGTGTCTGTTTTGCGATCAGCTCATGGGCTTTTGCACACATAAGGACATCGGAAGATTTGATACTGATCACCAGATTATCGTAACCCATCTCTTCAATGATGCGTACTTTATCAAGGGCGCTCTCCACAAGGCCCTCTGCTGTGACACCGTGATATTTTTCCACCAGTTCTTTTTCAAGGGAACCGCTGTTTACCCCTACGCGGATAGGGATATTCCGTTCCTTTGCAGTATCTACAACTGCCTGGATCCGTTCTTTTGAACCGATATTTCCCGGGTTGATACGGATCTTGTCTGCGCCGTTTTCCATGGCTGCAATAGCAAGACGATAATCAAAATGAATGTCCGCAACCAGAGGAATGTGGATCTGTTTTTTGATCTGGGATAAAGCTTTCGCAGCTTCCATAGTGGGAACTGCACAGCGGATAATATCGCAGCCTGCTTTTTCCAGGGAAAGGATCTGTGCAACAGTTGCTTCCACATCTTCAGTTTTCGTGTTGGTCATAGACTGGATGAGGATCGGATTTCCTCCTCCGATAACACGGTTTCCAATTTTTATTACTTTTGTATGATCTCTGTACATAAAAATCTCCTTTATGAATCCTGAAAGGCAGGTGTCTTCAAACGCCCTGCCTTTCCTTTCTGAACTATCTTTTCGCTCTTACGCTTAACGCCGGATCTCCAGCAGTTTTGTTTTCAGCTCATTTTCCATACGTCTCATATCTGCTTCTGCTGCCTGACGTTTCTCACGGCCCTCCTGCTGAATCTTCATCACATCATCCAGTGTCTGGATCAGCTCCTGATTGGTCTTTTTCAGAGTTTCAATATCTACAATGCCTCTCTCGGACTCCTTTGCGGTTTCCACAGATGCCAGGTGGAGAGTTTCCGCGTTTTTCTTCAAAAGCTCATTGGTAAGATCTGTAACCTGCCGCTGTGCCTGTGCGGCTTCTGTGGAATGTGCAATTCCGAGAGCCAGAACCATCTGGCTTTTCCAGAGGGGAATGGTATTTACAATGGTGGTCTGGATCTTCTCGATCATGGTGGTGTCATTGTTCTGGATCATACGGATCTGTGGTGCTGTCTGCATGGAAATGGTTCTGGTCAGCTCCAGATCATGAAGCTTCTTCTCAAAACGGTCACATTTGTTTTCCAGATCATTGGCTGCCTGTGCATCTTCCGGAAGTCCGCTTGCCGCTGCTTTCTGATGAAGTTCCCTAAGTTTTCCTTCCCGGACTTCCTGAAGTTTCTTTTTGCCTGCAAGGATGTACATGGAAAGTTCTTTAAAATATGCCAGATTCTGCTCATACATCTTATCTAGCACAGCGGAGTCCTTCATCAGGCGCATCTGGTGCTGTTCCAGGGCTTCTGTAATTTTCGTCACATTTCCCTCGGCTTTTGTGTAACGGTTTTTCAGGGTTTCCACCTTCGCTGTCTGTTTTTTGAAGAAACCGAAGAGTCCCTTTTCTTCTGTGGCATCAAAATCTTTCAGTTCTCCTACCACATTTGCAAGCAGCTCTCCCACCTCTCCAAGATCCTGGGTCTTCACATTTACCAGTGCCGCATCAGAAAAATCTGCCATTTTTTTCTGCGTACCAGCTCCATACTGGAGGATCTGGTTCGTATTTTCAATATCGATCTTTGCCGCAAAATCTTCTACGATTTTCTGTTCCTGAGGAGATAACACCGGTTCCTCCACTGCAGGTTCCTGCGGTTTCTCCGGTTCTTTTGCCGCAATTTCTTCTTTTTCTTCTGTAAGATCCGGTTCCAGAGTCAGCACCGGGGCTTCCACCTCAAAGTCCTTAAATTCTTCTCCCATAATCTTCTCCTTAATCAGCTGTACCTTCCGGCAGTCATCTGCAATTTGTTTTCTCATCTGCTCGTTGTACTTATTTCATTTCCGCATTCTGTTTCATTTTTTCGAAATCATCTTCTGTCAGACCTTCCTGTGCCAGAACCGTATGTAACACAGAAATATCCGTAGATACATCCCAGGCGGTATCCCGGAATATGGAATCCAGAAGTTTTTCAAAAGCAACATTCAGTGTATCAATGGTTTCCTCAATCTCTTTCTTGGAAGCTGTGATATTCTCGCCCTGTACAGGCTGTCCGTCCATATCTTCGTAGGCATCCAGAAGTTTCACCGTCATAGGAAGATAATAATCCATCAGCTTCTTAAGATCCGGGATTACCTCCGGATGTTCTCCGGCACGCTCAAAAATCTTCTGAACGATCAGTTCCATTCTGGAAATCTTCGCGGAAATCTCCTCTCCGGGAATGGCATCATTGCTCTTTCGAATCTTTACCAGAAATTCATTTCCTTTTCTCAGAACTTCCTGGGCCTCCGGGCTCATATTCTCTTCAAGCTGAACTTTCGGATCTGCCTCCTGTTTGCGGAGTTCCAGCTGTTTCTGCGTTTCCAGATACTGCTGATACGTCTCATTGCTGGTGATCAGACAGGTGCCTTCAGCATCTACATGGCCTTCCAGGAACCAGCCTTTCTCGATCATCCTGCTGATATCTTTTTTTACAAATTTCTCTGTCTTTCCTGCTGCCTGGGCAAGTTTCTGGAAATTACAGTAAGTATGGTCTCCCAGTGCACGGATATATTTCTGAAAACGCCCCAGTCTACCAAGACGGCTGGTTCCTGCCCCCAGAAGAGCACCGCCACCTGCCGCGCCTGCACACATCACACCAAGAACCCCTGCCGCTAGTGCACCACAATGACCAAGGCCCATCCAGATCAGAAGCACCATGGCTCCAAGGCCCATACCGCTTAAAAGGATTCCGCCGGAAACTGCCATCATCATGCCTTTCAGATTTTCGCCGGTTGTTTTTCCATAAAGAAGCTCCGTCTGTTTCTTCGCGGCCTGCTCTTTCGCTTTTTTACTTTTTCCATAATAGGGGCTCTGATAGGTATAGCTTCTCTTTCGAAACTGGGGATCATTTCCCGGTTCAAATACGGAATTCATGGCATTTTTCAGAGCCTCACTTCCGGAATCAATTGCCTTATTTACCGTCTGGTTGATAGTATGGCTCAGCTCATGGTAGCTGTTTGAATTCACGGCATTATCTACAATATCCTGAATCTTTTTTCCAAGGTCTTCAAATTCGTGATTGTCCATTTTTTCCTCCAGTCCATAGATAACTTTTATTATAGCGAAATCCCGTTAAAATTACAAGCAAATACAAAAAAGGCGCAAAAAACTATTGAAGTCAGCACGTAAAAGTTTTACAATGGTAAAAAGTAAAAATTCGTAAACGGAGGAATCGTTATGGAAAAAAAGAACATTGACTGGTCCAGCATCGGATTTGGCTACATGCCAACCGACTACAGATACGTGTCTAATTTTAAAGATGGAAAATGGGATGAGGGTACTTTAAGCACAGACCCGAATATCGTACTTAATGAGTGCGCCGGTGTACTTCAGTATTCTCAGAGTGTATTTGAAGGCCTGAAAGCTTACACAACAGAAGACGGACATATCGTTACTTTCCGTCCTGACCTGAACGCAGAGCGTATCGCTGCTTCTGCTGCAAGACTTGAAATGCCGGTATTCCCGAAAGAGAGATTTATCGACGCTGTCAATCAGGTTGTTAAGGCAAATGCCGCATGGGTTCCACCATACGGCTCAGGCGCAACTCTCTATCTTCGTCCGTACATGTTCGGTTCCAATGCCGTAATCGGTGTTAAACCAGCTGACGAGTATCAGTTCCGTATCCTTACAACACCGGTTGGACCGTACTTCAAAGGCGGCGCTAAACCGATCACAATCCGTGTCAGTGACTTCGACCGTGCCGCACCTTGTGGAACAGGTAACATCAAAGCCGGACTGAACTACGCAATGAGCCTTCACGCTATCGTAGATGCTCACAAACAGGGATTTGATGAGAACATGTACCTTGATCCTAAGACTCGTACAAAAGTTGAGGAGACAGGCGGAGCTAACTTCATCTTCGTTACAAAAGACGGCAAGGTTGTAACACCGAAGTCTGACAGTATCCTTCCATCCATCACACGTCGTTCCCTGATCTACGTTGCAAAAGAGTACCTGGGACTGGAAGCTGAGGAGCGTGAGATCTACTTCGACGAAGTGAAAGATTTCGCAGAGTGTGGTCTTTGCGGTACTGCTGCTGTTATCTCTCCAGTTGGAAAGATCAACGACCATGGCAAAGAAATCTGCTTCCCAAGCGGAATGGAGAAGATGGGCCCGGTTATCCAGAAACTGTACGACACACTGACAGGTATCCAGATGGGACGCATCGAAGCTCCGGAAGGATGGATCCATGTAATCGAGTAATCAATTACCGGATTTTGGGATTTATACATAATATTAAGAGCCAAAAACAGGCCGCCGGATTTTTACCGGTGGCCTGTTTTATATTGTTTTTCTGTGTAATTACAAAGCAAGCATTATTTATTTTTTCTCTCATATTTCATAAACGTATACTCCAGATCAAAATACGTCTGCTCTTCACTCTCCGCTGTAACTTCCCAGTCCGAATCCTCATCCAGGTTCGGGAAATGTGCATCTGCTTCATATGCAAAATCGATCTTGGTCACATGGGCCACATCGCAGTAAGGAAGCATCTGTCTGTAAATACTGTCTCCGCCGATGCAGTACACATCCTGTGCCGGATATTTTTCCACTTCTTTTAACGCCTCTTCGATGCTGTGAACGACCACCGCACCTTTTACCTGATAATCCTTATTTCCGGTGATCACAATGTTGGTTCTGTTCTTAAGAGGAAGTCCGTTTGGAAAAGACTCCAGCGTTTTTCTTCCCATAACAACCACTTTTCCTGTAGTTTCCTGACGGAACATCTTCATATCTGCCGGAATGCTTACCAGAAGTTCATTGTTTCTTCCAATTCCCCAGTTTTTATCTGCTGCAACAATAATATTCATCCTGATTTCCTTTCTTTATATGCAATTATACCGCAATCGGGATATTTTTGATCTGCGGCCATGTCTCATAATTCTCCACGATCAGATCATCGGTTGTAAATTTATAAAAATCTTTGATCTCCGGATTCAGTTTTACCGTTGGTGCAGGATACGGTTTTCTGGAGATCAGCTCTTTGATCACCGGAATATGGCGGTCATAAATATGACAGTCCGCAATTACATGAACCAGCTCTCCTGCTTCCATATCGCAGGCCTGTGCGATCATCATCAGAAGAAGGGAATACTGACACACATTCCAGTTATTTGCTGCCAGGATATCCTGAGATCTCTGATTCAGAACAGCATTGAGGACCAGTTTATCTTTTCCCGGCTCTTTGGTCACATTAAATGTCATAGAATAGGCACATGGGTAAAGATTCATCTCATGAAGATCCTGATGTACATAAATATTGGTCATGATCCTTCTGCTGTAAGGATTGTTCTTAAGATCAAAAAGAACCCTGTCCACCTGATCCATCATTCCCTCTTTATACTGATGTTTCACACCCAACTGATAGCCGTAGGCTTTTCCGATGGAGCCGTTCTCATCTGCCCAGCTGTCCCAGATATGGCTGTGAAGATCATGGATATTGTTGGA
>OCGZ01000911.1_pt1 | contig 13486 bp, 14 predicted proteins | sample 1538711 | NCBI WGS metagenome assembly OCGZ01 (sample SAMN04571720, study PRJEB22368) | human gut metagenome | biome: human gut; material: stool | host: Homo sapiens | place: Luxembourg | collected 2012-08-17
GGGGGTACAGCGTTTACGCAGTATCAACAGTTCTCTCAAACGAAATCTGGTTTGTGCTTGGTATGAGTATTTGCGTGTTTGATGTGCAGCTGAAAGGCAGAAAAGTACAAGGAACGATATGCGGATTGCTATTTATGATTTTGAGCATTGTGGTATATACGGCAGAAATTAGCGGTAGTGCAATTTCTTTTGCTATGGGATTATTGGCTTGCGTAGCTGTAATCCTTATTGTGGCAGGTTTTGAGGAAAAGTTCGGTAGAGGTATGGACTTTCTAGCAAAATACACAATGCCGATTTTCTTGATGCACACATTGTTTGCAGCACCGCTGAGATCGATTCTGATGAAAGTTGGCATCGAAAGTGCTGTGATTCATGTAGTACTGGGGCTTGTAATTAGCTTTGCAGGTCCGATTATTGCAGCTTGGATTATGAAGAAAACGAAGTGGTTAGAGTTCTTCCTGTATCCGAATAAATTTATTAGAAAGGTATCGTAAGGATGGGACTTAAAGGAAAGGCCAAGGAAATCCTTGGATTGATGAGAGCAAAAATCTTTGGTGTAACTGCTGGACAGAATGTCTATATTGGCAAGCATTGCAGCTTAAAAGGAAAACGTCATATTACCTTGGATGATTCCGTAACGGTACGTCCCTATACCCAAATCTGGTCGGGGGGGGGTACGGTAAGAATTGGAAAGGGATCCGAAATTGGTGAGCGATGCCGGATATCTATTGCCAATTCTCTGGAAATCGGGAAAAAAGTACTTTTTTCGCCTAATGTGTATATAACAGATTGCGACCATGAGTACCGTAATGTAGATATTCCGATTATTGATCAAGGAATTGTACAAAAGGGGCAGAAAGTGTCTATCGGAGATGGTTCATACGTTGGAATTAACGCTGTGATTGTAGGTAATGTAAAGATAGGTAAGCATTGCGTGATTGGAGCCAATTCAGTGGTCACTAAAGATGTGCCGGACTATTGCGTAGCAGTTGGGAGTCCAGCGAGGGTGATAAAAAATATAAAGAGCTAAAAAGTAGCAGAGGATTAGTCAAATGAAGAATGTGCTTATTGTAACTGATACAGCACCGCAGGACAAAAGTGGCGGTGGGACAAATGGAAATATGCATTGTAGAATGATTAACTCGAATGAGAATTTAAATGTATATACCATATATATAACGAACCAGTCTATTGAATTAACAGATCACGTTATGAAAACAGAGGATTCGTCCAGGATTGAAAAAATTGAGGCGGTTCTTCATGGCTATCCACCGTATCTGAATAAAAAGGCTGTTACAAGAATTATTGAAACAATTCAAGAAAAAGACATATCGATTGTCTATATAGATAATTCCATAAGTGGTCAACTTGTAAAAAGAATAAAAGAAAAATACACAGACATTACAATTATAGCTTTTTTTCATGATATCGAAATTGTAAAAATGCGAGAAGATAAAGATGTATCTTTTTTGAGAAAGATGATTCTTCCGATTTTTTACAGAAATGAGAGACTTACTGTCGAATTTGCAGATCGAACGATTGTGCTTAATGAACGCGATAAAAAACAATATGAAAAAGAGTACCAAAAAGCACCGGATGCAATTGTTCCTATTAGTATTCCGGAAATTTTAAATCTTCCGTTTAATGTAAAGCACAAGGAGAACGAGAGACTGCAACTTCTTTTTGTAGGAGTTGAATATGGCCCGAATTTGAGTGGCGTAAGATGGTTTTTAAATAATGTATTGCCAGATATTACGTGCGATTTCGTATTTAATATCGTTGGATACAATATGGAAAAGTATCGTAAAGAATTTGAGGAATGTTCAGATAAAGTGCATGTTATCGGAACTGTAGAGTCGCTAAGAGAGTGGTATGTCAATGCGGATTTGATTGTTGCGCCAATTTTTGAAGGCGGTGGAATGAAAGTCAAAACAGCAGAGGCATTATCTTATGGAAAGCATTTTGTTGGATGTACAGAGAGCCTTGAAGGTTATTGGGAAGGCATGCCAAAAGTTTTTTGGAATAAAAAAATATTTAAATGTGATGATCCAAAGGACTTTGCTAAGGCGATTAATCGCTTGGCGAATGAAGAGTTTTATATAAATGATAGAGAAATAAAGGATTGGGCAGATTTGAATTATTCGTATCAGGCTAATTTAAAAAAGTATCGAGCTATATTTGAATCCATTTAATAGGTACGATATAGACCAAAGGTACAGGAGGAAAAATAGATGATTATTACGAAAACACCGTTCCGTATGTCTTTTTTTGGTGGTGGAACAGATATGGAAAACTTTTTCAGAGAAAATGGTGGGGCAGTTTTATCTACTACATTTGATAAATACTGCTACGTAAATGTGCGTCATTTGCCACGGTTTTTCGATTATTCTACTGAACTTGCATATTCTAAGACGGAACGTGTGACGAGCATTGAAGAAATACAGCATCCGGCTATCCGTAATGCAATGAAAATGTTAGACATGCATGAGATTCGTTTGACATATGAAGCAGATCTTCCGGCACGCTCTGGTTTGGGTACTTCAAGTTCCTTTGCAGTTGGAATGTTAAATGCCTTTTATGCTTTGAAAGGTAAGTACGCCGACAAGAAGAAACTGGCAGACGAAGCGATTTATCTTGAGCGGAATCTTTGCCAGGAAGCTGGTGGATGGCAAGATCAAATTGCTGCTTCTTTTGGTGGATTCAACCGTATCAACTTTAATGCGGATGGATATGAAGTCTTGCCGGTTATCATTTCACCGGAGAGAAAAAAGCAGCTTAATCAGAATTTAATGATGTTCTTCACTGGTTTTACCCGCTTTTCCTCAGATGTACAGAAAGCAAATGCAGTAGGTAAGCAGGATAAGACAGCGCAACTGAAAGAAATGCTGACATTGGTCGATGATGCAGAGCGTGTTCTGACAGACAAGAATGCAGATCTTGATGATTTTGGCAGAATGCTGGATCATACATGGAAACTTAAACGCCAGACTGGTTCAGCAGTATCCACGAATAGTATTGATGAACTCTATGATAAGGGCATGGCTGCTGGAGCATTAGGTGGAAAGTTACTGGGTGCCGGTGGTGGTGGCTTCTTGGTATTCTATGTACAGCCAGAACGGCAGGATTCGGTGCGTTGGGCAATGCGTGATTTGATGCATATTCCGTTTGAGTTTGAGGATGGTGGAACGAGAGTCATTCATTATACACCGGAAACTTATGAACCAAGAAAATAATAAAAAGGAAAAACGGATATGAATATATTACAAATATCTATCCAGGCTCCGGGATATAATTCAGGGGGAACTTTGGGAATTTTACAGTTTTCATACGCGTTAACTAGAAATAACAAAGTTACATACATTGGACCCAAAATAGAAAGTGAAGACATAGAGCCTTGGTTTGAAAAGACAATATATATGTCCAGGAAGTTAACACCTGTTGAAAAGCTACAGTCGTTAATGCATATGGAATTTGATAAGTACTATATTTTGTGGAATGAAATTGATATCAATTTCAATGAATATGATGTAATCTATATTGATTTTACAAGATGGCAATATGTCGTAAAAAGTATCAAAAAATCTGGATATAAAGGAAAAATCATCGTTCGTGCTCACAACGTTGAAAAGGATTATTTGCGTGTTGAATATAAATCACAAAGAACAATATCGAGCTATATAAAATCTATTCTTGCGGGACATAGAGAAAAATATATGGTTAATATGGCTGATATGATTCTGGCAATTACTCCAGAAGATAAGAAGAGACTAATTGATCTTTATAAAGTTGAAGAGCAAAAAATAGTGGTGTGTCCAGTAGGAGTTAATAGTTCAAAGTGCCGGAAGAAGAAATCTGTCGAAAAAGGACAAAAGTTAAATTGTCTGATTACTGGATCACTGTGGTTTGGACCTAATGCTACAGGGGCATTATGGGTGTTAAAAGAGGTTATGCCGAAGGTTTCGGATATCTGTGAATTAACGATTGCTGGAGCAAATCCAAACAACGATATTACGAATGCATGTAAAGAGACAAATACACTGCTTGTAGCATCACCGGAAAGTATGAAGCCATATTTTGAGGCGGCCGACATGGTTCTTGTGCCAATTTTTGATGGTGGTGGAATGAAGGTGAAAGTTGCGGAAGCAATGTCCTACAATCTGCCCATTGTAACAACATCGCATGGAAAAATAGGATATAAAATTGTAGATCATGAAACAGGGTTTATCGCGGATAATCCAAACGACTTTGCTGAAAAAATTCGGGAGTACTGGACAATGACTCCGGAAAAGAAGGATGAGTTTTTGGATAGAGAGTGGAATTTATATAGAGAAAATTATTCACTCGAAGCTATATGTGCTATGACCCAAAAATTATTAGAAAATCAAGGTGATTAAAATGTATAGAAATAAAGAAATTGATGTATTGATAGAGCGATACCCTCAACTGTCTTGTATTGCGGATGATTTATATTCCTCCTATAAATTAATTGAAGATAGCTATAAAATAGGCGGGAAATTACTGATAGCGGGTAATGGAGGCTCTGCAGCTGATGCAGAGCATATTGTTGGAGAATTGATGAAAGGGTTTAAACTCCCCAGAAAAGTTGATGACACATTTGCAACACGCCTATGTGAGACAAACGAGGAACTTGGTAATGTTCTCGCTCAAAACCTTCAAGGTGCTTTACCGGCAATCGCTTTAGATGGACATCCAGCATTATCTACGGCGTATATGAATGATTGTGAACCTTTACTATGTTTCGCACAGCAAGTCAACGGTTATGGAAAAGAAGGTGATGTTTTCTTAGGAATCTCTACAAGTGGAAATAGTAAAAATGTTTTGTATGCAGCAGTAACTGCGCGAGCAAAAGGAATGAAAATCATTGGTCTGACTGGTGAAAAAAATAGTAAGTTGGAACAGATGAGTGATGTATGTATTAAAGTTCCACAGACTGAAACGTATATGATTCAGGAACTGCATTTACCAGTATATCATTGCCTTTGTTTAATGTTGGAAAATGAGTTTTTTGGCCTACATGGGAAAGATAAGAATGGAATATGAAGATAAAGTATAGTTCTATTATTAAATTCAATATTACGCTGCTGTTGCTTATGCAATTGAGTTACACTAAATTGCTGGGAAACCTAATTCCAATTTTTTCAACCAGTTATATTTCTAATCCGCTTGTAATTTTCTATTTGAGTATGGGGATTGTTACTATTCTTCTGTCTGAGTTTTACTCATATTTAAATGGAAGAATGCTCTTTCTTGAGATGTTGATAATGGCAACTGTTATTATTGTAGCCTTATATAATACATCGGAAAAATATAGTACCACTGATTTTATATATGTAATTGCATTTGGCCTTAATTATATGTATTTTTTTCTTGCAATTCCTATATATCGGATGCTGAGAAATGATGATACATATTTTGAAAGATTATTAAAAATCATGGCTATCTTATGTGCTGGGTCATTTATTATCAGAGCAGCAATTTCGTTAATATATGTGTATACTGGTACAGATATTTTACCGGCTATTGCTTTGGAAGGAGCATCTGTTGGATGGATTCGAAATGGTATCCTACGAATAAATCCTCCATGTGTAGGAATAATATATCTTCCGATTGTTTTTTATTTATATGGTGAAGCAAAAAAAATTAGACAAAAAATGCTTTATATCGGAATGATGGTGCTTGGAATATGGTATATGACGTATATAACACAAGCAAGATCGATGATGATATATCAGGTATGTATATTGATCTTTTTATTGATGCTAAAGAATAAGCCTAATAGCAAAAAGGGAATTGTAGCAACAATCGTTATAATTTGTTGCTGTGTGGCATTAATTAATTCGCCAGCTGCAGAAAAACTATTTAACAGCTTTTCTGAAAAAAATGCTGCGATGGGAGGATCGACTACTGCGCGGTTCAATGCAATTGCGTATTTTGGAATGAAATTTCTAAAAAATCCTTTTACAGGCATTGGCTTTCTATTAGGAACAGATACGAGAGTGCCAATTGGTGGAGATATATCAGATATTGGGCTGCTGAGAAGCATTTATATGTTGGGCCTGGGAATGGCATTATTATATATAGTGCTGTTTTGTAGAGGTATTTATGTATCATATAAAATCAGAAAATATGATAGCAATCTTTCGATCCTTGTGGTAGGAATGACTTTTTTAATAATGTTAACAGATATAAATATTGACTGCTTTTGGGATATTTTTGCTTTTGCAATGCCTTTTTATGTGGCAATTGTTGAGTATGCAATGTATCGAACAAAAGTGGATTCAATGTATGAGGATGAATAAATGAATGTAAAAACCGTGATTAATAAGATGTTGAGAAAAAGCATTTCGATACCATATTGTTTGATAAAAAGAGCCAAAAGAGATAGCGTAGACTTTTTTATGACTGAAGCATGCAATATTGCGGAAAATAGTCAGTATCAGATAGCATATCGAAAAATACCTAAAAAGTATGACGAAATACCTATGCTCAATTATCAGACAAATATATCGTATGCGATTGTCATGCAAGGACCTATAAGAACTGAGGAAAATTTCACACTAACAACTGTTAATTATTATAAGAGGACATTTCCGCAAGCGCGCATTATTGTATCGACATGGGATGATGAGTCAAAAGATATTATAGAGCAGATTGAAAAAGCAGGGGCTTATGTCGTTTTGAATTCAAAACCAACAAGCACAGGAACATTGATGGTAAATTATCAACTTGTGAATTCGTTAGGAGGAATAAAAAAGGCCGCAGAATTAGGAGCTGAGTACATAGCAAAAACAAGAACAGATCAAAGAATTTGCCGACTGCATTTTTTGGATTATTGTAAGGCTCTGCTTCAAAATTTTCCGAATCAGTCGAATGGATCACAGGAAAATGATAGAATAGTTACATTATCAATGACTTATGGAAATTTATTCTATCCGTATTTGATTAGCGATTTCTTCTATTTTGGAAAAACATCTGATATGTTAAAGCTTTTCTCTATACCCTTAGATACTAGAGAACGTTACATTAAGATAAAGAAGAATGCGACAAGGCGAGAGTTCTCCAGATTGATGATTGCGCCAGAAGTCTATATAATGAAGAATTATTTTCTAGTATTGGGATATGCGGGCGATGACACAATTAAAGATTACTGGGCAGGAGTAAAAAATAATCTTGTTTGTATCAGTATGAAGGACTTGGACATTGTGTGGCCAAAGTATGAAGATCGCTATAGAATGCACCATTACTATGGGAATTACTTCGAGGATGATTCAAGAGAGAAGTTGAAAACGGAGAATTTTGATTTTGAAAACTGGATTAATCTTTATTCTGGAATTTTGCAATATAGACCAGAGTATGAGAAGTATGCAGATGTCATATTTAAATAGAATTGAGAGGAGTATGGCTATATGGAAGAGAACTTCAGGGTGATAATCCCTAGTGCAAAGCTTGTGCCGGAAGAATTGCAAAAATTAGGAAAGCTACCTGCTATTATTTATCCAATTAATCAGAAAATAGCATTTGATTATATTTATGACCAATATAAAAATTTGCACACGAAAGTAGACATTATTTGTTATGAAAATGCGGATAAAGTTGAAAGACGATTGAGAAAAGTAATTGGAAACGAGATTAAAGTTAGAAAGTTGCCTGAACTTCATGATCTTGGGTACACGATTCTTTATGCTATTGAAAATATAGATGAACCTATTGTAATTAATTTTGCTGATACCATTGTTATGGATCCAATCGCCGATATTAGCGGAGATGCATTTTTCTATCAAGAAGATTATATGTCGGAGACTTGGACATACTTTGATGAAGAAAATGGAATAATAACACATATATATGATAAGGAAGCTATAAACGAGGAAATAAAGAAAAAACTATTTGTTGGCGTCTTTAAAATTATTAACACACATGATTTTAGCGAATGCTTGAGAAATGCAGTTCAACAAAAGAATAAAAAAATGAACTCTTTTTATCATGCACTAGAGCTTTATAGCAAGAAGCATCCAATGCAAGCAGTGTTGACGAACAATTGGTTTGACATTGGACATGAGGATAAGTACTATAATTCAAAACTTGAAGTGCGTGCTAGAGAATTTAATCATATTACAATTGATAAAAATCGTGGAATACTGAAAAAGACAAGCGATGATAAGGATAAGTTTATCGGTGAAATTAAATGGTATTTAAAGTTGCCGGCAGATGTTGAGTATGTCAGGCCTAGAATTTTTAATTATTCGACATCTTATGTTAACCCATATGTTTCTATGGAATATTATGCATATCATACTGTCCATGAATTGTTCCTCTATGGTGATTTGACATTACAGCAATGGATTGACATTTTTAATCGAATTCGTTTTGTATGTGATGATTTCAAACGCTACACAGTTCAAGACGCTAATATTCGCCAGGCACTGGAAGAAATGTACCTGACAAAAACTTTGCAGCGTTTTGAAAAGATGAAGAAAGATGAACGATTTTTAGCTTTCTTCGAGTCACCGATAACAGTGAATGGAAAGAAATATCAGCCCTTGGAGAAAATCATTGTAGCATTAGAAACAGTAATACCAGAGATGCTATATGATGTGGATACTTTTAACATTATTCACGGGGATTTGTGCTTCGCCAATATTATGGTAGACTCGAATTTCTCTTTTATTAAAGTGATTGATCCGCGCGGTAAATTCGGTACATATGATATTTACGGTGATTTCCGCTATGAGCTCGCAAAGTTGTTCCATAGTGTAGATGGAAAATATGATTTTATAATAAAAGATTTATTCGATCTTGATTATAATATCGAGACATCTTGCATTAATTATCGCATTCAAAATCGTAAGAGAGAATTTAATTTGTATAAAGTGTTCCTGGATACGTTTGCGGCAGAAATCGGAAATGATCTGAGAAAAGTCGAACTAATAGAAGCGTTGCTTTTCCTAAGCATGATTCCGCTTCATGGTGAGAGCATTAGACACCAAATGGTTATGCTGGGAACTGGATTGGAAATTCTAAATAGAGTGGTTAATATACAAGTTGAAGGAGAAAAATGATGTTTGAAGAATATTCATTTATTTTTGATATAGACGGAACATTGTGTCCAATAAAGAAAAAGGATGAAAAATATGAAGACCTAGTACCATACAAAGAAATGGTGGAGAAATTGAGATTTTACCATGACAATGGTGCAAGAATTATTCTCTTTACATCTCGTAATATGAATTCCTACAATGGAAATATGGGTCTAATCAATAAAAATACTGCGAAAGTTTTGTTGTCATGGTTAGATAAGTGGGATATCCCATACGATGAAATTCTATATGGGAAACCTTGGCCTGGCCATAAAGGATTCTATGTCGATGATCGAACTGTTCGGCCAGATGAATTTTTAAAGTACAATGTCGACGAGTTGAATGAGATTTGTCGTAATTCAAAATGTGATGGGAAGTGATATAATATGGGATTAAAACAGTTGATTCAAAGAATTATTTATCCTACTAGGTATTCATCGGAAGCATTGATAAGGCATATTCGATCGGGGGGGGGCAAAGTAGGAAATAATTGCTTCTTTTTTGGTAGCAGTTCAATATTTGTTGATGATGGCAGTTTACAGTATATATCGATTGGGGACAATGTTAACATCACGAGAGATGTCATTATTCTTGCCCACGATTTTAGTTACAGTGTGCTTGAGAAAACGGATGATCCGGTGTCATTGCGTCCACAAATGTTTACAACTATAGGAAATAATGTGTTTATTGGAATGAGGAGCATTATTCTTCAAGGTACAAACATAGGCGATAATGTTATTATTGGGGCTGGATCAGTAGTATCAGGCAAAGTCGAGTCAAACTCGGTATATGCAGGAAATCCAGCAAAAAAGATATGTTCACTGGAAGTACATAAGAATAAACTGGCAAAAAGGTTCCCAAAGAGTGCGGCTGTATATGCAAAGGGATTTCAGATGACCCATGGACGAATTCCGACAAATGAGGAGATGGTTATTTATTCGTCTTTGATTTCTGGATATGAGGATTCGTATAATGGAATTAATAAGAATGTATTACGAGGATTTAAAAAGTATAAATCCGTAGAGGAACTAATGGAGACAAATCTAAAGGAGATTTGAAGAGATGACTATTATAATTACAATGGCGGGGTTGGGAAGCCGTTTTCGGAAAGCGGGATATAATTGCCCCAAGTATATGATTGAAGCTAAAGATAAGACACTGTTTGACTGGTCAATGGATAGCTTGGTTGGCTATAATAAGAACGTTGACAGATATGTGTTTGTTGTCAGAGCAGAGGATCACGCGGAGGAATTTATTAAGAAGCATTGTGCTTCATATGGAATTCATGATGTGAAAATTGTTGAATTGGATCATATGACAGATGGACAGGCGACGACTTGTATGCTGGCAATTCCTTACTGTGACGAGAATTCGTCTATTATGGTATATAATATTGATACTTACGTGGAACCCAATGAAATGAAATATGAGGATATTTCAGGAGATGGGCACATTCCGTGCTTCCATGCGGATGGAGACCATTGGAGTTTTGTGAAACTGAATTCGGAAGGAAAAGCGGTAGAAGTACGAGAAAAGAAGCGTATTTCTAATAATTGTACATTAGGTGCTTATTATTTCTCATCCGCAAAATTGTATAAGGAACTCTATGAAGAGTATTACGCAGATGAGAGTCATTTAGAGAAAAACGAGAAGTATATTGCTCCTCTTTACAATTTTATGATTGAAAAAGGCATGCCTGTAACGATTAGCATTGTTGATGCAAAAAAGGTTCATGTTTTGGGAACCCCGGAAGAATTGCAAGCTTTTTTACATGAAAATTGAAATGATAGTGTAAATATATTGAATGGGATAAAGTGATTAATTCACGCTTTATTAATGGAATGTACGTGGTAAGCGATGAAAATAGATGTGCTGGTGATGAAAAAAGACTGGAGATTTGGATTTGAAGATACTGTTATTATGCTAGGTGTTAGAATTGGAACAGGCTCATTGATGGTATCTGATTTGGAAGACGCGATTTATATTGAAAGACCAGCATGATTGTATAGAAAATATAAACGAGGCAGAAAAAGAATGAGCATGGGAAAAACACAAGACATAGTTTCTCAGATAAGAAATAAATATATAGGAATGTCAGTACCAGTAAAGGCAGCATTCTGGTTTACAGTTTGCAATTTTTTACAGCGTGGGATAAGTATGATAACTACTCCGATTTTTACGAGAATGTTATCAACAGATGAATATGGATTATATAGTACGTATCTGTCTTGGGAAACTGTACTGGCAATGGTTGTCACTTTGAGCTTGTACAAGGCAATGATGAATCTATATGTAAAATATGACGACAATCAGGAAAAGATATTATCTGCGTTATGTGGATTGGAGTTACTCTTGTCATTAATTTGGCTGGGTATAGGAATCATATTTCAGAAAGCACTTGCTGATTTGTTGCAATTACCTGAAAGCCTAGTGTGCTGTCTGTTTGTTAGCTTTATTTTTCAGGCCGTTTTTCAATGCTGGTCATTATACAAAAGGTATGTTTATGACTACAGGACACTTGTTCTTACCACGCTGATATCAACGGCAGGTTCTGCTGTTTTAGGCGTTGTTGCAGTTGCCTTTTTTAGTCCGACAGCTGAATCTAGAGTGATTTCGAGTACGTTTGTTACAGCAATAATTGGTATTGTTTTATACGTAACAGTATTCAAGAATGGAAAAAGCTTTTTCGACAAGAAGGTTTGGTTGTTTTCACTGGGATTTTGTATTCCTTTGATGCCACATTATTTATCCGAATTTGTTCTGCAGAGTTCAGATAAAATTATGATCAACTATCTTTGTGGCACAAGCGACGTTGCGCTTTATAGTATAGCATATTCTGCTGGAAGTTTGATTAATTTGATTACAGGTGCAATCAATTCAACATTTGCGCCATATCAGTATCAGAAAATCAAAGCTGGAGAATATGAATTATTAGCAAAACGGGCGAATCAGGTTTTACTTTTTGTTGGAGTAATGTTGGCTGGAATCATGCTATTCAGCAGGGAAATTGTGTTGGTTTTCGGCGGCATCAAATATATCGAGAGCGTTGATGTAATAATTCCAATCTGTATTGGAGTTTATTTCAACTATATGTTTCAGCTTTTTGCTAGAGTCCAGGAATATTATGAGAGAAAATTAACGGTGGTAATTCCTTCGATCCTTTGTGCTATATTGAACCTGATATTGAATTATATATTCATAAAGCTTTGTGGATATCAGGCGGCTGCTTATACGACATTTGTATGCTATGCAATATTTTGTTTAATACACTATTATTTTTACAAAAAGGTATGCAAAGAAGTTTTAAATGGTCAAAGGCTGTACGATGGAAAAGGTATTCTTTGGATATCTATAGGTGTAACAATCGTTGGTATAGCAGTTGCATTTATTAACCATTTCTTATGGTTAAAATACAGCATAATCATTGCAATATTGATTCTTTTGATTGTGAAAAGAAATACGGTTATAAATATTGTTAAGGATATGATTGGAAAGGAAAAATAACGATGAAGTTAATGGATTTTAGCGATGATTGTAGGGAACTCTCATTGGTATCTTTAAGTAAGGAAATTGGATACAGAATGAGCATGAAAATGAGAAAAGCAAATGTAAGTGATTTTCAGCAACAGCCTACTCATCCATTTGATGAGGGGGGTATCGAAATCTGAGCAGAGATTGATAGAAATTATATCACAAGATCAACCATTGATGATTGCACGGTTTGGAAGTGTAGAATTAGGTGCTTTTGTAAATTATCTACAAGTTGTAGGTAAGTTGAAGGACTCGGAAAATTATTCGTTGATAAGATATCTGAAGGATGAATGCTTTCCGAACTGGTATTCAATAGCAACAAGAACAAGCTTATCGAGACAGGCTGGCTTTTTTCCATGTACCAATGAAATGCTAACTAACTGGGGAAAAATGGTTATGAATGATATTAATGATCTCGATGTATTACTCACATGGTTAGGCGGAGAAAAATATATTAAATCATACTTAAATGGGTGTGAAAAGATTTATAACTCATATATTTATTTTCCATTTCTTTTTGCTAATCCATGGACGACAGTATTAGAAAACAAAAAGGTTTTGGTTATTTCTCCCTTCGCAGAAACGATTGAGAGTCAATACGAGAAAAGAAAAAAGTTGTTTAAGGATCAAACAGTTCTGCCACAATTTGATCTTAAAACGATTAAGGCATACAATGTATTGGGCGGGGTCAATCCATATCCTAATATTTCAAATTGGTTTGACGCACTTGAAGACATGAAACGACAAATTGATGAAACCGATTTTGATATAGCGCTTATAGGATGCGGGGCTTATGCGTTTAATCTGGCGGCGCATGTCAAACGAAAAGGGAAAAAAGGGATAACACTTTGCGGCGG
>OCGZ01000916.1_pt1 | contig 13438 bp, 9 predicted proteins | sample 1538711 | NCBI WGS metagenome assembly OCGZ01 (sample SAMN04571720, study PRJEB22368) | human gut metagenome | biome: human gut; material: stool | host: Homo sapiens | place: Luxembourg | collected 2012-08-17
CGATGCACAGGAGGAGGCTCAGTTCGGCGCGGAGAGCTTCACCCAGCAGGAGATCCCCCAGAGCGGCTACCGCATTCTGGCCGTGACCGCCTGCGTCAACGGCATCGCCCACACCTATATGGCAGCGGAAGCCCTGACCAAGGCCGGTGACAAGCTGGGTCTGCCCACCAAGGTGGAGACCAATGGCTCGGATGGAGCAAAGAACATCCTCACCAGAGAAGAGATCGCAAACTGCGACGGTATCATCGTGGCAGCAGAAAAGAAGGTGGAGACCGCCCGCTTCGACGGCAAGCCGGTGCTGTTCACCCGGGTGGACGATGGCATCCACAAGCCGGAGGAGCTCATCAAGAAGATCGTGCACGGCGAGGTGCCTGTTTACCACGCCGAGGGCGGCGCACAGGCCGCCGAGGATGCTTCCGGCAAGGACAGCTTTGGCCGCACTCTGTACAAGAACCTGATGAACGGTGTCTCCCACATGCTGCCCTTCGTGGTGGGCGGCGGCATCATGATCGCACTGGCGTTCCTGCTGGACGATTACACCATCGATCCCTCCAACTTTGGCATGAACACCCCGGTCGCTGCCTTCTTTAAGACGGTGGGCAGCGCAGCCTTCGGTTACATGCTGCCCATCCTGTCTGCCTTCATCGCCATGTCCATTGCGGACCGTCCGGGTCTGGCAGTCGGCTTTGTGGGCGGTGTGCTGGCCATGAACGGCACCAACTTTGCAGGAATTGCAGCGGGTGAGACCACCGGTGTTTCCGGCGGCTTCCTTGCTGCACTGCTGGCCGGTTTTGCTGCAGGCTACATCGTTGAGTTGCTGAAAAAGATCACCGAAAAGCTGCCTGCCAGCCTGAATGGTATCCGTCCCATGCTCATCTACCCGCTGGGCGGTATGCTCATCCTCGGTGCGGTGATGTGCGGCATCAACCCGGTCATGGGTATGATCAACACTGCCATGACCGATTGCCTGAACGCCATGGGCGGCACCTCCAAGGTGCTGCTGGGTGCCATCGTGGCCGGTATGATGAGCATTGATATGGGTGGCCCGTTCAACAAAGCAGCTTACGTCTTTGGCACGGCAGCCCTTGCCTCCGGCAACTATGAGGTGATGGCCGCTGTCATGGTGGGCGGCATGGTTCCTCCCATCGCCATCGCCCTGTCCACCACCTTCTGCCCCAAGAAGTGGACTGCCGACGAGCGCCGCAACGGTATCGTGAACTACGTCATGGGCCTGTGCTTCGTCACCGAGGGCGCGATCCCTTATGCAGCAGCAGATCCGCTGCGCGTTCTGCCCAGCTGCGTGGCCGGCGCAGCGGTGGCCGGTGCGCTCTCCATGACCTTCGGCTGCGCTCTGCGTGCACCGCACGGCGGCATCTTCGTGTTCCCAGTCGTAGACCATACCGCTCTGTACTGTGTGGCGCTGGCTGTGGGCAGCGTGCTGGGTGCTGTGATCCTGAGCCTGCTCAAGAAAAACCGTACCGACGCAGAATAAACGCCATTCCTTCCATATTCGAGATACTTCATAAAGCTGCAGCAAGCCCCCGGGTCTCCCCGGGGGCTTGCTGTATTACGCAGGATCGCGCGAAGGATCAGAAGGATAAAAAGAAAAAGTAACCGCCCACGACTTCCAATCCAAGCGGTTACTTTTCTTTTGAAATTTAATTGCCGGTAAGAGGTCTGCCGTTTGCGGGCAGTGCCTTTTCCTGTCTTCATTGTAGACGCTGGTGTGTACTTTGCCAAGTATGAGCCATCAGATATAACATGATACACCCGCTGTCAAAAACGCGGCAAGAACCATTTTCACAAAAAATGCAGCAAAGAACAGCGCGAAACACCGCATTTGCTGGAAAAAGCTTTGCAGCCGCCCTTTTGGATTGCACCCGGTTTTTGAGTGTGGTATACTGTTTCTGTTATGGAAAAGTTCCGGTGCGGTGTGCCGGGCACAGCAAAGAGGAAAAAGGAAACGAACGATGAAAATTGGATTTGACAACGACAAATATCTCTCGATGCAGTCAGAACATATCCGCGAGCGCATCAAGAAATTTGACAACAAGCTCTATCTGGAATTCGGCGGCAAGCTGTTCGATGATTACCACGCGTCCCGCGTACTGCCGGGCTTCCAGCCCGATTCCAAGCTGCAGATGCTGCTGCAGCTGAAGGATCAGGCCGAGGTGGTCATCGTTATCAGCGCCGAGGACATCATCAGCAACAAGATCCGCGGCGACTACGGCATCACCTATGATCTGGATGTGCTGCGCCTGATCGATGCCTTCCAGGAAGTAGGCTTGTATGTGGGCAGCGTGTGCGTGACCAAGTACGCCGCTGCACCGGAGGTGGAGGCCTTTGAAAAGCGGCTGAACAGTCTGGGCATCCGCACCTTCCGCCACTACAAAATTCCCGGCTACCCCAACGATGTGGCCCGCATCGTCAGCGACGAGGGCTACGGCAAGAACGATTACATCGAGACCCAGCGCCCGCTGGTGGTCATCACGGCCCCCGGCCCCGGAAGCGGCAAAATGGCCACCTGCCTTTCCCAGCTGTACCATGAGTACAAGCGCGGCGTGAAGGCCGGTTACGCCAAGTTCGAGACCTTCCCCATCTGGAACATTCCCCTCAAGCACCCGGTGAATCTGGCCTACGAGGCCGCTACAGCCGACCTGAACGATGTGAACATGATCGACCCGTTCCATCTGGAAGCCTACGGCGTGACCACCGTCAACTACAACCGCGATATTGAGATCTTCCCGGTGGTGAACGCCATGTTTGAGCTGATCGCCGGCAAAAGCCCGTATAAGTCCCCCACGGACATGGGCGTGAACATGGCAGGCAACTGCATCGTGGACGATGCGGTCTGCCGCGAAGCCTCCCGCAAGGAGATCCTGCGCCGCTACTTCAAGTGCCTGTGTGAGCAGAAGATCACAGGCACGGTCAAGGAGACCGAGCGCTACAAGCTGGAACTGCTGATGAATCAGGCCGATCTGACCGTGGGCCAGCGCGAAGTGGAAAAGCAGGCTCATGCCCGCAGCGAGAGCACCGGCGGGGCCCCTGCTGCCGCCATTGAGCTGCCGGACGGCACCGTTGTTACCGGCAAGACCGGTCCGCTGCTGGGTGCAGCAGCATCTGCTCTGATGAATGCTCTCAAGGTGCTGGCCGGTATCCCGCAGGAGACCGACCTTGTGAGTGCGGCTTCCATTGAGCCCATCCAGACCCTCAAGACCAACTATCTGGGCGGCAAGAATCCCCGCCTGCACACCGACGAGATCCTGATCGCGCTTTCCAGCTCGGCTGCTTCCAACGAGCAGGCTGCAGCGGCCATGCATCAGCTGCCCAACCTCAAGGGCTGCGATGTGCACTCCACCGTGCTGCTTTCGGGTGTGGATACCAGCACCCTGAACCGGCTGGGAATGTACCTGACCTGTGACCCTGTTTACGAGGAAGAGGACCGCAAGTACCACAAGCAGTAAATTATACAAAAAACAAAACAGGCGCATCCAAAGGCCGAAAGGCTGGCGGATGCGCCTGTTTTTCATTGGTTCAGATGCCGGTAAAATAAGGTCTGTACTTTTCTGCGTACAGCTGGGTGCCCATGCGGCGCAGGCCGCCGTACAGGTGCCGCCGGATCAGCGGTTCAATGGCATCCAGGTCTTTTTCCCGGATCACCCGCAAAATTTCCCGGTGCTCGCTCAGCACATCCGGCACATTGTTGGCCCGCACCACATCCAGACGGGTAAAGCGGGAATAATCCGGCTGCGGTTTTGTCAGGTTCTGCCAGATATACCACTTGTTCATGCTGCAAAACCAGATGGCGTGCATTTCCAGATCCAGCGTCAGGAAGGCATTGATATCCACATTGTCCGGGTCGGTCATGGTCTGGGCCATCTCTTCCAGCAGGTCATACTTATGCTTGATCTCAATGTACTCTTTGGGCGAACAGACCTGAATGAAATCGCGCAGCACCGTGCTTTCAACGGCTGTGCGCTGGTATACGATCTGATCCACGATATCCAGATTGATGGGGGTGACGATGGTGCCCTTGCAGGGAATGATCTGCACAAAGCCGTTCTGTTCCAGCCGCTGCAGGGCAGCGCGCACCGGTGTGCGCGAAATGCCGAACCGTTTGCACAGCTGATTTTCGCTGATGGTCTCTCCGGGCTTGATCTTCAGCGTGACGATCTCATATTCCAGCGTCTGGTAGATGTCCTCCGGATGCAGCTGTTCAGCCATGTGCTCACACTCCATTTACATAGTTGATGATAAGACATTTCTATTTTAGCCTGCCAAAAAGAGATTGTCAACGTATGAGAATGAAGTATACAATAGCCTGTATACAAGTACAGGAAAAGCTCCGAAATTTATCATATCTGACAAAAATTGATATATCAGATGAAAATGAACCAAATAGTGTCGCCGGATTGTAACAGTTTCCACGAGAAACGGATAAGATTGTTAGTTATGCACAAAGAAACTTTACGAAGTTGGTGAAGTTTGGCTCTTGTGCGGATGTGAATTTTCTATTACGATTAGCGTGCAATGAAAATGCTGTATACAGGGGTCGCCAAAAACTTTGCTAGCGTATAAGGCAAAAAGGCACCCCTGAAACAAGGAGGAAGAAGATTATGAAAAAGGTCTCTCGTCGCAATTTCCTGAAGGTGTCTGGTGCAATGGCAGCTGCAGGTGCTCTGGCAGCCTGCGGCGGTTCCGGTGCATCCACTCCGGCTGCTTCCGGCGCAGCATCCACCAGCACTGCAGCAAGTGCCGCAGCAGCCGGTGAGGACAAGTTTGCATCTCTGGGCGACTTCACCATGACCGTGGGTCATGCACAGCCCGAAGGCACCCCCCGCTTTGTTTCCATGGAGCAGTTTGCCGCCGATGTGGCAGAGGCCACCAACGGCCATGTGAAGATCGAGGTTTACGGCAACGGCCAGCTGGGCACCGAGAAGGAGATGCTGGAGCAGGTCGTGGCCGGCACCGTGCAGGGCATGCGCGGCGGTCAGTTCGACTTCAGCCCCCGTCTGCTGATGTTCACCCTGCCCTTCCTGACCAACACCCGTGCGCAGGTCACGGCTCTGCTGCAGAGCGATCTGGCACAGAAGGTGTGCGCTGAGGCCGAAGGCGAGACGGGCACTGTCATCATTAACCTGTGCGATGCAGGCGGCTACCGCCAGTTCTCCAACTCCAAGCACCCCATCAAGGCTCCCGCAGACCTGAAGGGCCTGAAGATGCGCACCAACGGCATGAAGACCATTGACATGACCTTCCAGGCAATGGGTGCTACCACCACTACCATCCCGTACTCCGACCTGTACATGGGCCTGAAGACCGGCGTTGCAGACGGTCAGGAGAACCCCTGGGTCAATGTGGAGGGCATGAAGTTCTATGAAGTGCAGAAGTACTTCACCGAGGTCAACTACCAGTTCCATCCGGACCCCTTCTATGTGAACGCAGCATGGTGGAACGGCCTGCCCGAGGAGTACCGTGATATCATTACCGAGTGCGCCACCAAGATGGGCGAGTACAACGACGAGCTGATCGACAAGAACTCCAGCGCCGCAAAGCAGACCATCGTGGATTCCGGCTGCGAAGTCTACGAGCCCTCTGCCGATGAGCTGAAGGCCTTCCAGACCGCTGTGCAGTCCGTGTACGACCAGTGTGTCACCGAGGGCATCTGCACTGCCGACGAGATCAAGGAGATGCAGGATATCGTCGCAAAGGCATAAGCAGAAACGACCAAAGGCAAAAACGGCCATGTTACGGTAAAGGCGAGAGGGCAGCCTGCGGGCTGCCCTCTGCTGTAACAGGCCGATGGAAAAAGTTGTAAAATAACCGAAAGGGGCTGAGCACCATCGAAAAGCTGAAAAAAATCGGCAAGAAGCTGTTTGACATATACTTTACCATCGGCGTGATCGCCATGGCACTGCTGGCAGCTCTTGTGATCTTTACCGTTATTGCGCGCTACTGCTTCTCCCTGAGCTGGAAGCAGCTGGCAGAGTTCAACACCACCCTGTTTGCCTTTACCACTTTCTGGGGCATGGGCATCAACGTGATCAAGGACGAGCACGTCATGATCGACATCCTTTACGACGGCGTAAAGCCTGCCCGCAAGCGCTGGCTTGCCATCATCAACTACCTCATCGTGCTGGCTGTGGTGCTGGTGTTCACCTATCAGGGCTTCAAGTATGTGGGCGTTGCCGGTAAGCAGATCAGTCAGGGCATGGAGATCCCCATGATGTATATGTACGGCATCATGCCGGTGTGCGGCATCATCTGTGCCATCTGCGTCGTGATCAAGATCATCACCCTGTACAAGGCCGATATTTCCTACTTTGCGCCCAAGAATCAGGCGCTGAGCCGTGACGACGCATAAGCGGAAAGGGGAGAATACACAACTATGGCAATGCTCATCCTTCTGGTGCTGCTGATCTTCTTTGCCGCGCTGGGCATCCCGCTGGCCTTCGCCATCGGCGCTTCCTGTGTGACCTACATCCTGATCTATGCACCTACCTTTATTACCATGCTGCCGCAGCGCGTGTGGAACGGTGCCTACAGTGAGCTGATGATCGCCATGCCGCTGTTCATGCTGGCTGGTGAGCTGATGAACACCGGCGGCATCACCCAGCGCATCATCAACTTCTGCATGGAGCTGCTGCGGCCCATCCGCGGCGGTCTGGGCGAAGTGAACATCGTGGCTTCCATGATCTTTGGCGGTATTTCCGGTTCCTCTGTGGCCGATACCTCGGCTCTGGGTTCCATCCTGATCCCCGCCATGGAGAAGGAAGGCTACCCGCCGGAAGCTTCTGCCGGTATCACGGTGGCATCCTCCACCATGGGCATGATCATCCCGCCCTCCACCCCCATGATCGTTTACTCTATGATCTCCGGTGCATCGGTGGGTGCGCTGTTCGTGGCAGGTGCCGTGCCCGGCATCCTGATCGGTCTGACCCAGCTGGTGCTGGTGTACATCATCAGCGCCAAGAAGGGCTGGCATCCGGAAAAGATCAAGTTTGACGGCAAGCGCGCCGCCAAGAGCCTGCTTTCCGGCATTCCTGCCCTCATCATGCCGCTGTTCATCATCATCTGCGTTTCCTTCGGCGTGTGCACTGCATCCGAAAGTGCCGGTGTGGCCGTGCTGTATTCCATGCTGGTGGGCTTCTTCGTCTACAAGGAGCTGACATGGAAGGGTGTCTGGGAGGCTTTGAAAAAGACCCTGATCTCTTCTTCCTCCATCATGCTCATCATCGGCTTTACCACCATCTTTACATGGGTGCTGACCATGCAGAAGGTGCCGCAGACGGTGGGTGCCTTCTTCATGTCCCTGAACATGCCCGCATGGGCCATTGCACTGATCTTTGATGTGCTGATCCTGATGATCGGCACCTTCATCGATGTCAGCCCGGCCATCCTGCTGCTCACCCCCATCCTGCTGCCGGTCATGGTGCAGTACGGCTTCTCGCCGCTGCAGTTCGGTGCCATGATGATCACCGGTCTGGCCATCGGTCTGGTCACCCCGCCGGTCGGCATGTGCCTGAACGCCTGCAACAAGATCAACCGTATGCCCATCATCGAGATCTTCAAGGGCGCAGCGCCCTACGTGATCTGCAATGTGATCGTTCTGATCTCCATCAGCCTGTGGGGCCCGCTTACTACCGCCCTGCCGCAGCTGCTGGGCTACAGCATCTTCTGAGCTCAACGCGTATACCTCTTATAAAAAACAGGCAGCGCTCCCTTGCGGGGCGCTGTTTGTTTTTTGCACGCAAACAGGCGGGACAGTTGTATTTGACGGACAGATATGGTACACTAAGGCCACTTGTGTATAGGAATATAGGAAAAGAGGAATTAAATCATGGATACGCAAAAACAAAAGCGCAGCGCCTTTTCCGGCAAGATCGGCTTTGTGCTGTCGGCCGCAGGCGCTTCGGTGGGTCTGGGCAACATCTGGCGGTTTCCGTACCTCGCCGCGAAATACGGCGGCGGCATTTTTCTGCTGGTGTACATCGTGCTGGCCGTCACCTTTGGCTACACGATGATCGTGGCCGAAACGGCACTGGGCCGCATGACCCACAAAAGCCCGGTGGGTGCCTTTGGCGCCTTTGGCAAAAAGGGCGGCCTGCGGTTCGGCGGCTGGATCAATGCGGTCATCCCTATTCTGATCGTGCCGTACTATTCGGTCATCGGCGGCTGGGTCATCCGCTATCTGTCGGAGTATATCAGCGGCCATGGCAGTGAGCTTTCGCAGGACGGTTATTTTTCCAATTTCATTTCCAGCGGACTGTCGGCAGAGGTGTGCTTTCTGATCTTCACGGCCTTTACGCTGGCCATCATCTTTGCAGGTGTGCGCAACGGCGTGGAGCGTGTTTCCAAGGTGATGATGCCGGTGCTGGTGGTGCTTTCGGTGGTCATTGCGGGCTACTCGGTCACGCGCCCGGGTGCGTTGGCAGGCGTGAAGTATTTTCTGGTGCCGAACGTGGCAAACTTTTCCTGGATGACGGTGGTCACGGCCATGGGCCAGATGTTCTATTCGCTGTCCATCGCTATGGGCATTCTGGTCACCTTTGGCTCTTATATGAAGAAGGATGTCTCCATTGAGGAATCCACCGAGAACGTGGAAGTGTTTGACACGGCCATCGCCATCATGGCGGGCCTGATGATCATTCCGGCGGTGTTCTCCTTCTCCGGCGGCGACCCGGACACCCTGCAGGCCGGCCCGGCGCTGATGTTCATTACCATCCCCAAGGTGTTCGAGAGCATGGGCTTTGGCCATGTGGTGGGCATCCTGTTCTTTTTGCTGGTGCTGTTTGCAGCCGTGACCAGCTCCATTGCCCTGACAGAGAGCGCTGTCTCCACCTTTGAGGACGAGCTGGGCTGGGATCGCACCCGCTCCACCGTGCTCATCGGTGCCATCATGGTGGCGCTGGGCAGCCTTTCGGCACTGGGCTATGGCCCGCTGGCGGGCGTGACGGTGTTCGGAATGCAGTTTCTGGATTTCTTCGATTTCCTCACCAACTCTGTCATGATGCCCATTGCAGCCATTGCTATCTGCCTGCTGGTGTCCCGCGTGATCGGCGTGCAGAAGATCGAAGAAGAGGTGACGCTGGGCGGCAAGCCCTTCCGCCGTAAAAAGATCTTCAACTTCATGATCCAGTATCTGTGCCCCATCTTTGCGGCCATTATCCTGATCAGCTCTGTGGCAAATGCTCTGGGCTGGATCGCAATGTAAAAACAAAAAAGCGCAGAAGGTGTTTCTCAAAGGAAGCCTTCTGCGCTTTTTTGTATGTCCAAAAGGTTTTCTTATGCTGTGAAGTTGCATAAAGCATAGAAAACGGCGATTTTGGCCTCAATTAGCTGGAAGCCTGATTTTATTAGCTGGAACCGAAAATTCTGCTAATGGCATTCGCTGGCTAATTTTGGTGATAGGTTCAAAATGAAAAATGCGAAGATCGTCTTTCACATGGAAAAATGACCTTCGCATTTTCTTAAAATGGCGTCCCCGCCCGGATTCGAACCGGGGGCCTCAGGCTTAGGAGTAGGGGCTGAAGCCATAAATCCTAGGCAAAAGTAGGTAAAACAAGTAACGTTTTATCAATTGATTTTTTGTTGTGCTGTCAATCTGAGTAAAGAACACAAACCCCGAAATAAAACGAGTAAAAGGCTTTTCATTAGCAGAAAATTAGCAGAGCTAATGAAAAGTGGAAGGTTCATTGTAAAATGCCCACCTTTCATTAGCTGGGAAGTGTACGTTTCCCTACGGATATTTGCTTGTTTAGCATTCGTGAACCAGACCATACAGCCGTAGCTGGTGTGATGGACAAATGTTTTCAATAGAAAAAGACCAGAGCTTTCTGCGAGAAAACTCTGGTCTATGTAACAGTGCGAATGGAAATGCGCATTGTCTTGTAAAAGGAAGGGGCTTATGGTATTCTTACGGGAGTAAAGGCACTGGATGCAAGGAACTTTGCGTGATTTTAGGAGTGTGCGATGGAAAAGAAATTTAATATTGTAGTCGGTGAAGATGGAACTGTAAAACTCCCAGATGCGGTTCTGGAAAAACTTGAAGTCAAACCCGGAGAGGAAGTTCGCTTCGAGGTAGATGACAATTTCTATGCAGTCAGGCTTCTATCGCGGATAGAAGCTGAACGCTTGGATTACTTGAATTGGATGCATAATAAACATTGCCCCTCTATTGAGGAAATGATTGCAGAGTCGAGAAAACAAGCCACTCAGAACATTGTGATCTCCCGTATCCTTGATGGGATGCCGGCAGAAAAAATCGCAGAAGGCTATGAAGTTTCACTCGATTATGTAAAACAGCTTACACATCAGCTGAAGATGGACATAGAGGAAGCTAAGGCGAAAAAACACAAAGAAACGGGATCATCCTAAAACAGATAGCGGCAGTTTTCCATATACGGAAAACTGCCGCTGTTTATGTATAGAGGCTTATAGGTTCTTTGCAAGATTTTTAATGAGTGTAGCCATAGAGGGGTCAGCCAGCAGTTTAGCAAGAGCTGCTGCCGCATCTGTATCGACTGGACTGGCTTTGGGAGTGGATTGCTCTGCGCGAGGGAGGGCTTCAGGCTCTGCACCATGATGCTGATAGAAGAAATCGTCGAATCGTTGTGCGTTCAAACGCCGATCATCATCCAGAATGTGTGCGTACTGCTCGGTGACCATCGAAGCCTGTGCATGACCGGAATCGCCCTGCACGGCTTTGATATCGCCGCCGTTCAGCTTGAGCTTGTATGTAATGCTGGAGTGTCGGAAGCTGTGGAAAACCACTTTGGGGAGATCGTTTTCCTCAATCAGCTGCTTCAATGCACCGTTAATGGTGGATTGTTCGGTCGGCATTCCCAGCGGGCCGGCAACCACGAGATTATAGTCTGCATACTCTGCACCCAGTGCGTCCTTTGTCATGTCCTGCTCGGCTTTATAGTGGACAAGCATTTCAGCAACTGTTTTGGGGAGAAAAATGGTTCGGATACTGCTGTCTGTTTTAGGGCTTTTCAGAACCTGGACCGTGGTGCAGCGGGAACTCAGCGAGGGAAAACGAGTGATGACATTTTTATTTTCCAAGGCGTTCAGCGAAGCAATATCTACACGCTGCAATTCCTTATTTATGTAAATGGAGGCTCGCCCGGCTTCAATGCTTTCGGGGGAGATATCCACACAATCCCATGTCAGACCGAGCAATTCCCCTAAGCGCAGGGAACAAGAGAAGGAGAGGTTGATGCAAAGCCGGAGCCGTGGATCATCACAGACTTCTAAGGCATGGAACAGGGTCTCGGCAGTCCAGATATCACGCTTCTTTGCAGTGTATTTGGGCAAGGTGGCATAAATACAGGGATTCTTTTCCATAAGTTCCCACTTTACAGCCTGCTCAAAGGCACTTCTCAAAATTTTGTGAACCGAACGAACCGTGCCGGGAGAAACGTATTGATGCTGACGCTTTCCACACATAGGGTCAACGGCTTCGTATTTAAGCAGCCGCTGATAATATCCCTCAATTACGCGGGTGGTGAGATCTTGCAGCTTCATTGAGCCGATAAGCGGTTCTATGTAGTTTGAAATCAGTGCAGTGTTTGATTGATAGGTTGAAAGTGCCCATTTGGTTCTTCCGTACAGGGTGACGTATTCTTTAAGCAGGTCTTTTAGAGTTCGGCACTGGGGTGCCACAAAGGTACCGACGGATTCTTTGTATTCGACCTCTTTCTTACGGTTTTTGGCATCTGCAAGGTCGGTAAAGGTTTCCCATTTCTGCTTTAGCGTTCCATTAGTGTGTTTGTAGGTATAGACAACGCAGTATCGGTTATTGCGTTTGACAATGCTAGCCATTATACATCCTCCTCTACTTTACGTTTGGACTTCAGAACTTCATCGAAAGCATCTTTTTGGATGCGTTTTACCCTTCCCAACTTCATCGTTGGAATTCCTTCTTTGAGAACCCACGAGTCAAGTGTTGGGCGGCTGATTCCGTAAAAAGCCTGAATTTCCTGAAAACTGTAGTATTTCCCATTCTTGGGACATTGCAGTTTTAGCGGCGGCTCCTCATGCGTTTCTTTTTTCGGTTTTTGAAGTTGGTATGTAGATTGGCTTTTAAGCCATGCCTTAAAACTTTTTTTGGTAATGCGCGGCCTGTCGGCCACGCGCTCAATGACGAAACAATCTCGGTATTTTTTGCAATCAAGAATCCCATAAACATTCTTGCGTGGGATACCGAGTAGTTTTGCCATTTCCGGGATGGAGATGGTTTGCGCTTCAATCTCCCGGTCACGCTCACGGTCGGCTGCTGTGCGGTAGCGACTTTGTGATCGGTACCACCGCTCAAAGTCCTCTTTGGGAATTCTCATACAGAAGTCTGCCGTTTCTGTTTTCAACTTGCCCTGTCGGATGAGTGTATAGATCGTTTCGGGTTTCACCTTCAATATCTCGGCGGCGTCAGGAACGGAATAGGACCGTTTGCAAAGTTCCTCGCCCGGTGGCGAACCATTGACCTTATGATATTTGACCTGATTGGCATACCATTTCTCAAAGCTGGAAATAACGATACGCCTTTTGTCGTTTATCAGAATGACTTCAAAGAGATTCTTATGAAGCAGCCAATAGCTGTCTGTTTTGCCAAGGCCGAGAAGCTGCCGCATCTCACGAACCGACATGGTGGTTTTGGTAGTGGCAGGTTCAGCTTTTCCGTATAAGGGAGCCGAAGTATTCCGCATATCATCCATGAAAGACACCTCTCTATCTATGTAAAAGTTTAGCCGGGATTTCTCATCCCGGCTAAAGAATAGCAGATTTCGCGTGAAATGTTGAGGATGTCAAACAGCAGGATTGCGTTCAACAGTGCCATCATTGAGCCATGCTTCAAAGCTGGCTTTGGAAATACGGTAAGCGCCGCTTACCTTGAACCAGCGGAATTCGTTCTGCTTCAGTAGACGGTAGACAGTGGGACGGCTCAGGAGCAGCATTTCCATCAGGTCTTCTACGGTATAGCAGCGGCTGTCCTTTGCTGTGGAAACAGGGGAGGAAACCGAGTTGGGCGAAGGTTCTTCATGGATAATCATTGGATAATACCTCGTTAAATATACTTAAAGTTAAAACTTGAGCGGCAATGCAGCCCGGCGGCTGCCACCATTATAAATAGTATAGACCTGCTGAAGGTACTTCGTCTTGCCGGGAAGGCTTACGCCTGCGGTTCGTGCAAGGCGAAAAATCGTGAATGCATCGACCTGCCGCAGTTTGGCAATCAGACGGCCTTTGTTGTATTCGGAGTGATACAGTTCTACAAAGCGGCAAATGCCGAGCAGGTTTGCGGAACTCATGGAATCGGGTTCTCCGTTCCACGCATTCAGCAAAACATCAAGGGATTCGATATACAGTTCCGGACCCAGCCGGATGAATTCGTGATAGGCGGTTGCGATGCAGCTGATCCGCTGCTTGCCTCGGCCTT
>OCGZ01000919.1_pt1 | contig 13394 bp, 10 predicted proteins | sample 1538711 | NCBI WGS metagenome assembly OCGZ01 (sample SAMN04571720, study PRJEB22368) | human gut metagenome | biome: human gut; material: stool | host: Homo sapiens | place: Luxembourg | collected 2012-08-17
AAGCAAATAAAATATGCATCAGTATTTAAAAGCAATTGGATTTGAAAATATTCAAACAAGAAAAGATCTGAAAAAGCTCTTAAAAGAAGTAGAAGAGAATTTCACACATCAGACAATTGTATCCTACAGACCGGGCGAAGATTTCTGCGAATTCCAGAAAGAGTTCGGTCAGGATGTAGGGATCACACTCTGCGGAGAACTTGATGATGAAGAACATTTTGAAGCTGCATATTATTTCCCATACTTTGAGGGAAGCGGAGTTACAACGTATGCAGAAATCGATGTGCAGAGAAAGATTGAGAAAGAACAGTATGTTGGTCTTTGTGAAGATTCTAAGATCGGAATCAGTCTGATCTTCACACTGCAGAATGGTGTGGAATATATGCGGGAGAAACAGGCTGGTCTTGCAAAAGATGTGCAGACCTCAGTGACATTTTCAGGATTGGCACAAGGTGGAATGATTCTGCTTCCGGTCAATAAAAATGAGCAGCAGATTTTAAATGAAAAGCGTGCGTCAGATACAAGAAGGGAATTGATGAACGCAGCCCGCAAGGGCGACCAGGCAGCAATCGAGACGCTGACATTTGACGATATGGATCTCTATTCCAAGGTGTCAAAGAGATTGGCGAATGAGGATGTATTTTCCATTGTGGATACGTATTTCATGCCGTTTGGAGCAGAATGTGATATGTATTCGATCATGGGAGAAATCCTGGCGGTAAGAGAGCGGATCAACAGAATGACAGGTGTGAGATTGTATCAGATGCGCCTGAATGTAAATGAACTGACATTTGATATCTGTGTTCCGGCAGAGTCCGTGATGGGAGAACCGGAGATCGGAAGACGGTTCAAAGGCACGATCTGGCTGCAGGGATATATTAATTTTTAAACATGAAGAGAAATTGTTGCCGGGTGCACGTAGTGTGAAAAGCAACTGGAAATCCACATCCGGAATGTGAAAAACATGGAATAAATGTGGAAAAAAGATTTCATTTAACAGAAGAATGTGGATAACGAAGGCACCATCTCTGGCTGAAAAGTAGTTCGGTCATGAGATGGTGTCTTTTACAATTCGTGCCATTTTAGCATGATTCGTGCCAAAAGAATTGAAAATAAGAGCTGTTTTTTTATAATAAAAATGTAACTGTTCAGAGCCAAATAAAATTTCAAAAACAGTCTTAAAAATGCAAGCATTTTACACTTGTTTTATGAAATTCTGCTTGGCTCTGAACAGTTACAGATTACGAGAAAAAGGAGGCAGAATAATATGAAAAAACGAACAATTCTTTTAGCATTTATTATATCAGCAGTTGCAATGACATCAGGCTGTTCATCGAATGAACCAAAGACAGATGAGGTGAAACAGGAACAGACAAAAACAGAAAGTGTAAGCTCAGGAGTAACGATAAAACCGCTTACCCAAAAGGCAATCGATGAGAATCCTTATATGGCAAAAAATGATGCGAATATCCACCATGATTGTTATAATTCAGATTCAACAGATGAGGTACTGCCTGTTGGCATTTACCCAGAAATTAATGTTTCTTATGAAAAGGTGAATCCGAATGCGTCTCCGGCGGTATTTTTTGACAATTATGGACATTCAGTTGTTCCGTTGCTGGGAGGACTTGCAATTCGTGATATCAATGCAGAAGAAACACAGACGATTGGATATTTCTCACCAAAACAGCATGACGGTGGAGGGTATGTAATACAAAGTTCCTATTCCTTTGTTGATGAAAATAATCGTCTGGTGTGTCCGACAAGCAATAATCATGTACTTATGTTGAAAGCAACAGACGAGGAAGGAAATGTGCTGCCGGAATTTGAAAAAGTGCTGGATATTGATATTAAAGCAGCGGCAGAGGCAATTACCGGAAAGACACTGGATCAGAATTTATTATCCGTAGTGTTTGACTATGAGGGGAATCTCTGGTTTGCAACCGGCGGATTCAGAATCTATCCGGAACGTCAGCAGCAAGGTGCGATGGGATACATTTCCAGAGATGCGATCAACGCAATTCTGAATGGAGAAGAGGTTGATCTGACAGCATCTACATTTGTATATGAATTAACTCCTGGAGAAGGGGCAGAAAATGGAATAGCTTCTTCGAAAGAAGGTGCGGTCATCTTAACAAATCAGAACTGCTATCTGCTGAAAGCAGATAACGGTGTACAGGTAGAATGGTGTACTCCGTATGAAAGTGCAGGGGCAAAAGACAGCAAAGAAGGTGATGAAACGACCGGAGGGGGTCTGGCGTGGGGAAGTGGATGTTCGCCATCACTAACCAGTAATCTGGTTATGTTTACAGATAATCAGAATCCGGTGAATCTGCTGGCATTAGATATGAAGACCGGTGAAAAGGTTGCAAGCACACCTGTTATTGATGAGCTGCCGGAAGAAATGCAGGTATCCGTAGAAAATTCAGCAATCGTATATGATAACAGTGAAGGTACAGTCAGCACAATCGTATGTAACTGGTTTGGAGCAGGAAGTGCGAAGCTTGCGGACGCAGATAACGACTCATCTGTACAGACATATGAAAATATCTATGATGTAAACTGGCTGCAGAAAGGAAATAAAATGGTCATGCCGGGAGTTGAGCGTGTTGATACGATCAAGACAGATGACGGATATGAAATGAAGAGTATCTGGTGCAGAGATGATATCCGGGATACATCGATGATGAAGCTTTCAACCGCAACAGGATACATTTACGGTTATGTTCAGGACCTGGACAGTGGTATGTGGCAGTTTATTATGATAGATTTTGAGACCGGTGAGACTGTATTTTCAATGGACGTGTCAGACAAACCGGGATATAACAATATGGCAATCGGTATGTATGCAGGAAGCAGTGGAAATGCATTATACTGTCCAACCGGATATCTTGAACTCCTCAGACTGCAGGATCGGTTCGTATATCTTCCGGAAATGCCTTACCGAAAAGTAGATTTGGACAAGGCAATGCGAAATATATTAACGCAGGAAGAATTTACGGAAGACGGAGGTAAGGGCAATGTCGCAGGATGGCTGAATACGATAACGGTAGAAAATGTACATCCGAGTACGACTGTGGCGATACGAATGAAGGGGCTTGCAGGCAAAACGGATGACTTTAAGCTGTATGCTTATGGAAAAGACGGTAAGCTGATTCAGACAGAAGATGGAACGATTCCAGAGAAACTGTCGGAAGATACCTTGTATGAAGTACATGTTACAGTAGAGGATGGAGGAACATTCGATCTTAGTGAGACAGAGAAAGAGATCAAAATAGCAGTAGTATTAGGATATTAGGATAGTACACAGATATTGAAAGAGACGATCGCCAGGTATCAACAGGCATAGCATAATAAGTGGAAAGATAGCATAATAGGTGAAAAGGAAAAACTCCTGTGATTTTGTAGATTCAAATCACAGGAGTTTTCTTTCTATCTATTCAGTTACTTCCAGGCAAGCTTCTTTCGTACCAGTTCCGCCACGGCGGATCCCGGCGAATAAAGAGCCTGATATATTATGCCATACACTGAAGATCGCTCCCGGAAGCGTTGCCAGTGGATTGGCCGCAAAATTAGCTGTTGCAAGAGAAATCGCAAGGCCGCTGTTCTGCATTCCGACTTCGATCGCAATCGCAGTAGCTTTATCATATTCGATATGTAAAAGTTTTGCTGCGCCAAGCCCGATGCCCATTCCGCAGAGATTGTGAAGTGCTACAACTCCAAGTACGAGCAGACCACAGCTTAAGATTTTTTCTGCATTGACAGATACGATTCCACTGATGATCATTACGATGGATACAACAGAAATCAGTGGAAGTACTTCTGATATTTTCTGAATCTGCTTTCCAAAGATCCAGTTGATCAAAATACCAAGAAGCACAGGAATCAGTACAACTTTCACAACAGAAATTACCATTGCAAGGAAAGATACTTCTACCCAGGCACCGGCAAGCAGATACACTAATAACGGTGTCATCAGTGGGGCCGCAAGCGTGGAAGTGATCGTCATTCCAACAGAGAGTGCCACATCACCTCCGGCAATATATGTGATCACATTACTTGCTGTTCCCCCAGGACAACATCCGACCAGAATAACGCCGAGTGCAAGATCTGCCGGAAGATGCATCAGCTGGCATAATCCCCATGCCACAACAGGCATGATCGTATATTGTGCAACAAATCCGATCACGATTTCTTTTGGCCTCGAAAAAACTCTCTTAAAATCGTCCATCTTGATTGTAAGCCCCATGCCAAACATGGCAACACCTAAAAAGATGGATGTATAATTGGTTGTCCACGCGAATCCATCGCGCCAGAAAAATGCGATCACAGAGAAGCAGATGATAATAATTCCAATATATTTTGTAAGAAAAGAACTGGCTTTCCCCACTTTTTTCATCACATTTTCCATATGTTATACCTCGTAGCTAAAGTTGTCGATCAGTCTGGTTTTTCCGATGTAAACTGCCATAGCGACCAGAACGTCTTTTTCTACGATGTCTACCGGTTGCATATCCAGTGCATCTACCATAGATACATAATCAATCTTTGCCAGAGGTTCAGCTTCGATAATCTCGCGCATCTTTGTTAATACTTCTTCAGCTTTGCTTCCCTTGCAGATCATATTCTGACCGGCTTTTACAGCTCTTGAAAGACAAAGTGCGGCTTTTCTTTCTTCTTCACTTAAATATGTATTTCTGGATGATTTCGCAAGTCCGTCTTCTTCACGGATGATAGGGCATCCTACGATCTGGATATCAAAATTCAGATCCTGTACCATTTTGCGGATGATTGCCAGCTGTTGTGCATCTTTCTGACCGAAATATGCCCTGTCCGGTGTTACAATGTTAAATAACTTAGAAACAACGGTGCATACACCTTTAAAATGGATTGGTCTTGTCTTACCGCACAGTGTATCTGATAAAGTATCAATACTTACAAAGGCATGTGGATCATGGTACATATCCTTCGGTTCCGGATGAAAGATGACATCAGCTCCAAGGCTCTCGCAGAGTTCGCTGTCACGTTTGAAATCTCTTGGATATGCTTCCAGATCTTCTGTCGGTCCAAACTGTGTCGGGTTTACAAAATCAGATACAACAACGATATCATTTTCTTCGCGGCATCTTTTGATCAGGCTTGCGTGTCCTTCGTGCAGGAATCCCATTGTCGGTACAAGACCGATTGTTTTCCCTTCTCTTTTCCAGTTCTTAATTAAATCTCTTGTTTCCTTTACTGTTTTTGTTACCTGCATGGTGTTCTCCTTTTAAAACTAAATTAGGAGATAGCCTCTTGTTCTGAATTCAACAAATTTCATTTTCATTTATAGGTTACAATCACTTTTGCAGTTATGCCATATCTTTCAGTAATCCGTGTTTCTCATAGTTTGTAACACGGCTGATCTTATTCTCATCATCTACAAAAACAACTTGTGGTTTATGTTCTTTGGCTTCTTCAGAATCATAATGTGCATAACACATGATAATAATTTTGTCGCCAGTACTTACGCATCTTGCCGCAGCACCATTTAAGCAGATCATTCCGCTTCCGCGCTTGCCGCAGATCGTATAAGTTTCAAATCGGCTTCCGTTATTTACGTCCACGATCTGAACTTTCTCATATTCCATAATTCCTGCCGCTTCCAGCAGGTCTTCATCAACAGTAATACTTCCAACATAGTCAAGTTCGGCCTGTACTACCGTAGCACGATGAATCTTTCCTTTTAACATCTCAACTGTCATTTCTTATTGGTCTCCTTACAAAAAAAGCATTCGTCAAGGCATACTGATCCCTGCAAATGCTTTTGCTATTCTTCGTATTCCCTGAGTCTTATTTTATGTCTTAAATAAATATAAGCTCGCTTTCCGCCATTTCCGGCGGGGTAACTTCTCAATATGAAATTGTTGTGATTCAGTCAGAGTATAGTTTTGTAGTATTCCAAATACTATCTCCGCAAGTATTATGACACCCTGTGAAAAGAATGTCAATATGAATGCCAATATGGTGTTGCTGGTCGCACATCGTGTGAACAGTAACAATATGGTGGACAGCAAGATTTTTCTTGTATACAGAATAATATCAAGATATAATAGAATCATATTTTGCAACTGTTCAGAGCCAAGCAAAATTTCATAAAACAGGTGTAAAATGCGTAGCATTTTGAAGGTTGGCTCTGAACAGTTACCACATTTTTGATTTCAAAAGGGAAAAAGGTATATGAAGATAAAGAAAGTGATAAGTGCATGTCTTGTGCTGACATGTCTGGTAACAGGGCTTTCCGGATGTGGAAAAACAGATCAAGTATCTGACACAGCGGAACGCTCGGTTATAAAGCTTGGAAGCGATAGTTATCCCCCATATAATTATCTGAATGAAGATGGTGTACCAACAGGAATCGATGTTGAACTGGCAACGGAAGCATTTGGACGAATGGGTTATGACGTAGAAATTGTCAATATTGACTGGGAGAAGAAGCAAGAGCTGGTAGAGAACGGTGATATTGATTGTATTATGGGCTGCTTCTCCATGAAAGGACGATTGGATGATTATAAATGGGTCGGTCCGTATATGGTCAGTAACCAGGTGGTTGCAGTCAATGAGAACAGTGATATCTATACCCTGAGTGATCTGGAAGGAAAGACACTTGCCGTACAATCTACAACAAAACCGGAAGGAATTTTTCTGAAAAGAACAGACAGCAGGATTCCAAAGCTTGGTAATCTGATTAGCCTGGAACACAGGGAATTGATCTATACATTCCTTGGAAAGGGATATGCAGATGCAATAGGTGCACATGAGGAATCGGTTATACAGTATATGAAAGATTATGATGCGAAATTCCGAATTCTGGATGAACCACTTATGACAGTCGGAATCGGAGTCGCTTTCTCAAAAAATGAAACTCGGGATCTGCCGGAGAAACTGGAGCAGACTCTGGATGAAATGAGAGAGGACGGAACTTCCGCAAAAATCATAGGGAAATATCTTGATGACCCAGAAAAATATCTGGAGGTGGACCAGCTTGAAGAAGAATAAAAAATCTGTCCCAACAGAAAAGAAATTCTGGATCATCAGTATAGCTGTTGGGATATGTCTTGTCGTGCTGTCTGTATGTTTTTTCAGCAATGCAGACAAAGAAAAGAAAGAGGCTGATCTTTTAGACACGGTAAATTATGTAAAAGTACAATGTTCCACATATACACATTATAATGAATCATCAGAATCCAAAAGTCTGCTTCGTGCCATTGAGGGAACCCGGCAGGTCAGCAAAAATATAGCCGCAGAAACAGAGAATGAAAAAACACTGGATGATCAGCTATTGAAAGAAAGTGCAGAGCAGTTATGGCTGACGGGAATCGTGGTTCTGGATACAGATGGAACTATAGTATGTGAATACAGTACGAACGAAAGTTTATTGCCGGAAATAAAAGAATGTGCAGAGAAAGAAATCGTACTGGATACAGCAATTTATGATGAAAAAGTGTATGCCAAGAGAATCAATCATAATGACGGGGCTTATATTGATATGGCTGCCTGCACAAGAAAGGATGCACCGGGAGTTGTAGTGACTTACTATTATACTTCCGCAGAGTATGCAACGAATTATACACTTACGATACAAAGTTTGTTGAATGGCTATCGGAAGGACCGGGATGGGACAATTATCGTAGCAGATGAAGGCGTGATCATTGCTTCAAACAATACCGGGCTGATCGGACAAAGCACAACAGACTATGAAGCAATCCAGAAGTTAAAAGATCATGCAGACAGTAAGCATATGATGGGCTTAACGATCAATGGAGTCCGGTGTCACGGTGTTATGCTGAAGCAGAGCGACCATTACATCTATGCTTACGTTCCAGATTCGATCATATTTCAGACACTTCTGCAAAATGTGATCATGTGTCTGTTCATTTATCTGATCGTTGTAGCACTAATCTGGATGATTTACAGAAAATTACAGAAAAATATTCTCAAAATAGAAAGGGAAAAAGAACAGAAGTATCAAAAGAGCCTTTTGGAAGCAGCGGAAAAGGCTGATGCGGCGAACCGGGCGAAGACAGAATTCCTGCAAAGGATGAGCCATGATATCCGGACACCAATCAATGGAATCTGCGGAATGCTTGATGTGGGCGATTATTATCGTGATGATCTGTCGAGACAGACTGAATGCAGAGGGAAAATCCGTGAGGCTTCCAATATTCTTCAGGAACTGGTTAATGAAGTTCTTGATATGAGCAAACTGGAGTCAGGAGAAATTTATCTGGAAGAGAAACCGTTTAATATCTATCAAATAATAAATGAAGTGATAGATGTAGTCGGAAAGATGGCTGATGAAAGGGAAATCAAGGTGGAACACAAAACACCAGAGATCATTCATAAAGATCTTATAGGCAGCCCAATCCATCTGAAGCGTCTTCTGATGAATATCCTGAGTAATGCCGTAAAGTACAATAAAGATTATGGAAAGATTTATTTGAGCAGCAGGGAGATTCCTTCCGATCAGAATGGAGTTGTAATGCTGGAGTTCATATGTCAGGATACGGGAATTGGTATGAGTGAGGAATTCCAAAAACATCTGTTTGAGCCATTTGCGCAGGAGCAGAAAGGCGGAGCATCCAAGTTTGGCGGTACCGGTCTGGGAATGCCGATCACAAAGAGTCTTGTGGAAAAAATGGGTGGAACAATCACCTTTATAAGTGAGCAGGGCATAGGTACTACTTTTGTGATTACAATTCCATTTAAAATAAATGAAGATGTAGCGAGAGACGAAGAGAAGCAGGAGAAAGTAACGGCTTCCATCAGAGGATTAAACATTCTGCTTGTAGAAGACAATGAATTGAACATGGAGATCGCAGAATTCGTCATTCAAAGCGAAGGAGCTTCTGTGGTAAAGGCATGGAACGGTCAGGAGGCAGTGGAAGCTTTTGAGAAAAGTGCTTCCGGTGAATTCGACGCAATCCTCATGGATGTCATGATGCCGGTTATGAACGGATATGAGGCAACAAAGATGATCCGTTCAATGGACAGAAGTGATGCAAAGAAAATTCCGATCATCGCAATGACTGCGAACGCCTTTGTTGAGGACCGGATAAAGTCAAAAGAAGCGGGAATGAATGAGCATGTCTCAAAACCGATCGATATGAAACTATTAGTGAAGATTATTGCTGAAGTAGCAGGAAAAATAAAAATCGTGAGGATAAAGGATGAGTGAGAAACAAAAACTACTTATTGTAGATGATTCAGAACTTAACAGAGATATATTAAAGGAGATTCTTGGAAGCAGATATGACTACATGGAAGCTGAAAATGGAACTCAGGCAATCCAGATTCTGGAAGTGCATCCGGAGATCGACCTGATGCTTCTGGATATCAATATGCCGCAGATGAATGGATTCCAGGTGTTGGAACATATGAGGGAGTTACAGTGGATTGATGAAATCCCGGTTGTCATGATTTCATCAGAAGAATCTGTCGAAATTATGCGAAAAGCGTATGATCTGGGGATCACAGACTATATCAGTCGACCGTTTGATGCAGTTATCGTAAAGAAAAGAGTCCAGAATACATTGGGGCTTTATGCAAACCAGAAGCGACTGATCAATGTGGTTGTAGATCAGGTCTATGAGAAAGAAGAAAACAACAATATTATGATTGGGATCTTGAGCAATGTATTAGGTTCTCATAACAGTGAAAGCAGTGAGCATATATTACATATCCGTATCGTAACGGAGATGCTGTTGAGAGAATTGATTAAGAAAACAGATGCGTATCATCTGACAGAAACGGATATTGCTTTGATTATAACAGCATCTTCCCTTCATGACATTGGAAAGGTAAGCATTCCAGAAGAAATTCTCAATAAACCAGGCAGACTGACAGATGAAGAATTCAAGATCATGAAAAGCCACAGTGAGATTGGAGCGTCTATGATACGGGATATGGATTTTCCACAGGACAAGCCATTGGTACGCACTGCATGGGAAATCTGCCGTTGGCACCATGAACGATGGGACGGAAGAGGATATCCTGATGGACTAAAAGGGGAAGAAATACCAATCTCTGCGCAGATCGTGTCAATTGCTGATGTGTATGATGCGCTTACAAGTGTACGGTGCTATAAGAATGCATATGATCATGATACGGCAATCCAGATGATTCTGGAAGGTCAGTGCGGACAGTTTAATCCGCTTCTTCTGGAATGCCTGAAAGAGAGCAGTCCTCAGTTGTCCAGAACATTTAAGAAAGAAAAGGATGACAACAGAGAGTATTATGAAGCGCAGAGGATCTCAGAAGAAATACTGAGGCAAAATGCATTGCCATGCAAGGATTATTCCCAGCGTGTTATAGAGATCATGCAGGAAAAAATAAAGTTCTTTAAGGAGAATAGCGGTAAGATTTCAATGGAGTATAATGCGATTTCAGGAAAACTGGTTTTAACAGACGGAGAATCGCAGAAAGAGTATCAGAGAGATCTTCCGGGATTTGATTCATATGGAGCATATGATATAAGCGAAGAGGATATTCAGCGCGTAAAAGATTCGCTGGATTCAGTATCAAGTAAAAACAAAGAAGTTTCAATGAAAGTAATGTTAAAAGTAAGAGGTGAAAGGCAGATGTGTGATCTGAAACTGCACACATTATGGTCATCAATAAAAACAGATGGATATATCGGAATTGTCGGGCAGTTGGATATTGTGAAGTAATGTCACAAAAATGGAAGACAAAATAAAAAGAGTCACAGTTGTTTCCTGATGGAACAGGCTGCGACTCTTTTCTGTTCAGATATTCAAGCAGCTGCGTAAAGTGTTCTGTAGAGCTTCTTCCCGCCTAAAAGGATCTTACCTTTGGACGGTATCTCATATCAGACACTGTGTACACTGTTACGAATGCTTCCGGATCCTTCTTGATAATATAATTCATCAGTTTCTGATATTCACTTTTGTCCACGATCGTAATGATCTCTCTGTGTTTCTGCATATTATATGCGCCTGTCGCCTCGTAGAATGTTGCTCCGCTATGCAGTTCATGCAAGATAAACTGACGGACTTCTTCTTCGTATTTTGTAATAATACATACACGCCGTTTCAGATTCTGGCCAAAGATAAAATGATCCAGCACAATACCATTAAAATAAGTTCCAAGCACACTTAAAACGACAGCTTTCTTGTCATAAATCAGAGCAGAAGAAAGTGCCACACACATGCCAGAGATGGACATTGCTTTTCCTAATTCTATGTGCAGATATTTATTCATGATCTTCGCTACGATATCCAGTCCGCCAGAAGATGCGTTCATGTTAAATAAAATACTGAGCCCGATACTTACGACCAGGATATAGCATATTACATCCAGTTCACTGCTGTTTGTCAGCGAGGTAAAATCCGGAAATATGTGTTCAAATACTGCAAGATACAACGGCAGTAGGATGCTGGTGTAAACCGTCTTTGCTCCGAACTCCTTTCCGCATGTCACAAAGCCTATCAGCAGCAGGACAACGTTCAATATCATTGTGATCGTTGATACATGCAACGGTATATAATACGACATAACAATTGCCAGCGCGGATATACTGCTGATCGAGGTCATACTCGGAATCAAAAAGAAATATACGGCCGCGGCGATAATCCCCACTGCTATTGTCATGATGGCTGTTTCTTTCAAATTGTCTGATGTGAAAATCTGTTTCTCTTGTTTGTTCATTTATCATTCCCCATTTTTATATACTTAGTATTCAGAAAAATCAGATACCAGTATTTATATTATATCTCTAATATATTCATGGAGACAATGGTTAATTTTATCAGTCGCAATTACAGCGGTCTTGCAGTTTGAAATTGCAAACTTTTATGTGACAAACCTAACTGCCTGTGATATTATGAACTCGATATAAGCGAAAATGACTTTTGCAGAAACGAAAGTATCTGAGTACAAATAAGCAGGAAACAGTATTGTAAGAAAACAAGAACACAGGAGGAAGGTTTTATGATTCGGCTTCAGGATATTGCAGATATGGCAGGCGTCAGCCGCACCACGGTATCCAATGTTATAAATGGCAATACGAAAAGAGTTTCCCAGAAAACGATCGATAAAATCACGGCTATTCTTAAAGAACAGAACTATGTTCCGAATATGGGTTCCATGATGCTTTCCGGTCATGGTTCCAGAATTATAGGCGTAGTACTCGGATTTACTTACGCTCATGGTATGCAGTCACTTCAGGATCCATTCGTGGGAGAACTGATTGGAACGATTCAGATGGAAATGGAAGAAAATGGATATTATGTTATGCTTATTGGCGGTGAAAGCATTCAGAATGTAGTGGATATTGCCTCAAAATGGAATGTAGAGGGGTTGATTATCCTGGGATACAATGAAGAGCAGTATCATAACCTTTCGCACAGATTAAACAAAAAAATGATTTTGATCGATGCTTATCCGAAGGGGACTTATACATTCCAGAATGTTGGTATAGATGATTATTCAGGCGGGTATCAGATCGGAGAATACCTGTATTCCTGTGGATATAAGAAAGCATTGTTTGTTGCAGAAACAGAGCAGGACAGCGATTACTATCGGTGGATGGGATTCAAACAGGCGATGGAAAAACAAGGGGGATTCTGCAGTCGTTCCAGATATATAGTTATTCCGGGTAAAAGAAATCTTCGTCTCAGGAAATACAGAGAACTTCTTCCACGCTTTCTTGAAGCAAAAGCGCTGGCCTTTTCTTCAGATTATAATGCGATAGAAGCAATAAATTTCTTTTTTGACGAAGGAATCATGGTTCCGGAGCAGATTTCTGTTACAGGATATGATGACAGTGTTTACGCGAGCATGATTCGACCGAAACTGACAACAGTTCATCAGGATATTCCACAAAAAGCACATGTGGCGTTGGAACGTCTGATGAAATTGATTCAGGGAGAGACGCTGAACGAATTAAATATAAAAAACCCAGTCTATCTGGTAAAGAGGGATTCTGTCAAAGAATGACAGGATCCTTTTTTTTGCATATATAGGCGAGCAGGTGCAATGACCTGTTTTTCTTTGTATAAACTGTATAAAAGCAGGAAATAAACTTTGTTACCTTTTGTAGTTTCACGAGAAACCTCTTGATACTGCAAGGATGAGGTGAGTATAATGAATAGTGTGGTTGCAGGAGCGGTCAAATAATTAGAAATGAGGAGACTTGGCATGGAGAAAAAATGGTGGAAAGAAAGTGTAGTATATCAGATATATCCTAAGAGTTTTAAAGACAGTAACGGTGATGGCGTGGGAGATATCAGAGGAATCATACAGAAACTCGATTACCTTAAAGAACTTGGGGTAAATGTGTTATGGATTTCTCCGATGCTGGAATCACCTCAGGACGATAATGGTTATGATATTTCTGA
>OCGZ01000920.1_pt1 | contig 13367 bp, 12 predicted proteins | sample 1538711 | NCBI WGS metagenome assembly OCGZ01 (sample SAMN04571720, study PRJEB22368) | human gut metagenome | biome: human gut; material: stool | host: Homo sapiens | place: Luxembourg | collected 2012-08-17
CTGTTCCCATGCAGTCTGGATTATGCAAAGGGAGATCTTTCCTCCGTTCGGAGTATACTTTACAGCGTTGCCAAGAAGATTCACCAGAATTTCCTTTACACGAAGTTTGTCACAGTATATATACAGATCCCGGACCTTCCAGATATCAATGGTAAATTCCTGTTTCTTTTTCAGCGCCTGTTCCCGGATGATAACATCCGTCTCATTGACAATATCTATGATGCTGCATACGGTTTCCTCCAGTTTCGTCTGACCGCTTTCAATCCGACTGATCTCCAGCACTTCATTTACAATTCCAAGAAGATGATTTCCCGAAATCCGGATTTTTTTCAGATAGTCCTGTATTTTTGCGGTATCATTACCTGCCTGGATCGCAAGATCTGTAAAACCAAGTACTGCATTCATAGGGGTGCGGATGTCGTGAGACATATTCTGGAGGAATACTTTTTTGGCGATGGATGCCTGGTTTGCCGCACCAAGGGCTTTTTCCATTTTTCAAGAGAAGTGGTCATGCGCTGATCATTTTTCAGAGTTCCAATCTTTTTCCCATGATAGGAACTGATATTTCCACACTGCATGGAATTGTCGTTTTCATCCTTGTAAATATAGAATGTCTCGTTGATCATTTCAGCGTCCGGGTAACTGATAAGATCTTCACGGTCTTTTGAGTAAGCCACACCGGCCATCAGATCGATGTCTCCATTTTTTAATTTTTCAAACAGATCATTCCATTCTCCGTAAATATACTCATATTTCCATCCTGTGTAGGAAGCTAGTTTCTGCAGATATTCATAACCGTAGCCGCTTTTTGGCGAGGTATCATCGGTTCCTTCCTGAAAATTATGAGAAAAATAATAGCCTACTTTTACAGTTTCCTGCTCTTTTGCAGAAACACTGACATTGGAAAAAACGAAAACTCCCATACAAAAAAATATGGATATCATGACAGGAAATATCTGTCTTATCGATCTAAAAATAGAATATAGCAAAGCCTGTTTTGTGCCCTGATCTGCTCCCGTTTTGCTCATAGGAAATCCCCACATTGCCCACATTATATAAATTTCCCTGAATATCAAAAATAATTAAATTTATTAAACTCTTTCCATTAATATGCTGTCAATTTCCTGGAAAAAATTAATTTATACAAACAAAAATCAGGAGGGAATCTGAAATATCGACGATAACTTTTTGACCAAACGGAACCAAATAAACAAAACGGGACAGACAAACCGCAGGGATATGCTTATGTAGGAGCCGGTGATATCAAGCTGGATCGCAGACTTACCCATACCGGTCGGTTTACGTTTCCATCCAGTCACTATCATGGCCTGACCGTTGCTTTTGACATGGAGATCGCTTCAAAGGCACTTTCCGGTGAGGTGAGGGATTTTCCGGTGGATCTTCAAAAACTTCAGGAAAATTTCTGCCCCGGGCAGTACCCTGGAGTGATCCATGAAAAAGGAGCTGCGGAGCATATTTTCGGAGAACTGTATCAGGTTCCTGAAAAGATCCGGATTCCCTATTTTAAAATCAAGATCCTGGAACTTCTTTTGTACATGGACGCACTGGAACTTCCCAAAAACAGGGGAGAACGCCCCTACTTTTACAAAACCCAGGTGGAAAAGGTAAAATCCATACAGATATTTCTCACTGAACATATGGCAGAGAACCATACACTGGAAGAGCTGTCCGATCGCTTTGAGATCCCGCTTACAGGGATGAAAAACTGTTTCCGCTCCGTATACGGTACTTCCATCAAAGCCTGGCTCACAGATTACCGGATGAACCAGGCAGCGGAACTTCTGCGTACAGACCGTGGCAAAAGTGTGGCGGAAATCGCAGGTATGGTAGGTTATGACAGTGCCAGTAAATTTGCCATTGCTTTTCGAAAAATCATGGGAATGTCCCCTCTGGAATATCGCAATGCCATTCGTTAGGAGGATAACTTTTATGAAAAAAAAGAAAGAAAACTGGCTGCGGACTCTTCTCGGGTATGCCGGCGGTTATCGAAAGAAATTCGGACAGTCCATTGTTCTGTCCGTAATCAGTGTCACTGCCGGACTGCTCCCCTTTTTCTGTATGTACGAGATCATATGCCGGTTTGTAGATGAAACGGTAACAGCAAACACCATTCTTATATGGTGCGGACTGGCACTGCTCTCCTACTGCATCCGGATCTTATGCTATGCAGGCTCTACCGCAGCATCCCATCAGGTAGCCTATCATGTATTGGAAGGTCTGCGCCTGAAACTTGCAGATCGTTTTCTCCATGCACCCCTCGGAGAAGTGCAGTCTCATTCCATCGGCGAAATCAAAAATATCATGATCGACAAGATTGAAGGGATCGAGCCGCCGCTGGCACATGTTGTTCCGGAAAGTGCAGGACATATTGTGCTCCCGGTGATCAGTATTGTTTCGCTCGCAGTGATCGACTGGAGAATAGCCCTGGCATCTCTTGTTACATTTCCGGCTGCTTTTGTATGTATGGCACTCACTTTCTGGATCAGCGGAAAAAATTTCGACACGTATAACCGATCCAATGCACGGATGAACAGCATGATCGTAGAGTACATAGAAGGAATTGAGGTCATAAAAGCTTTTGGCCGTGCCGGAATTTCCTATGAGAAATATGCCCGCTCTATTACAGACTACAGAACCTTTGTGATCCAGTGGCTCTCTTCCACCTGGATTACTATGAAGCTGGCCTTTGCCCTGTTTCCGTCCACACTTCTGGGAACACTTCCCGTGAGCCTGGCGCTTGCATCAAAAGGCAGTATCACAGCTCCACAGGCAGCACTTGCCGTAATGCTGTCCATTTCCATGGTAGGTTCCCTTGCAAAACTGGAAGTGTTTGCCAATGAAATCAAGCAGATGCAGCTGGTCGTGGAGGAGCTGGAATCCATGCTCACCATGGAAAGCCTTCCGGAGCCGGAACACCGCACAGAACCGACGGGCACAGCAGTAAAACTGGAACAGGTACGGTTCTCCTATACAGGAAAATCCGAAGAAGAAGTTCTTCACGGGCTTGATCTCACTCTTCCACAAGGAAGCTTTACCGCACTGGTAGGTCCTTCCGGCGGTGGAAAATCAACCGTGGCAAAACTGATCGCAAGATTCTGGGACGTAAGTGATGGTTCCATTACCATTGGCGGTGTGGATGTCAGAAACATGACTCTTTCACAGATCTCAGAATATGTAAGCTTTGTTTCACAGGATAATTTTCTCTTCCGCTGTTCTCTCCTTGAAAATATCCGGCTGGGAAACCCAAGTGCTACGGATGATGAGGTAAAAGCAGCTGCCAGGGCGGCACAGTGCGAAGAATTTATCCAAAAACTTCCAAAAGGCTATGATACTCCGGCCGGTGAAGCGGGAAAACAGCTTTCAGGGGGAGAAAAACAACGGATTGCCATTGCACGGATGATTCTGAAAAATGCTCCCATCGTTATCTTAGATGAGGCTACTGCATTTACAGATCCCGAAAACGAAGATAAGATCCAGCAAAGTATTGCAGCTCTGACAAAGGGCAAAACCCTGCTTGTGATTGCACACCGTCTTTCTACGATCAGACAGGCAGACAATATTGTTGTGCTGCAAAATGGTTCTATTGTGGCACAGGGAAGCCAGGAAGAACTTCTTGATTCCTGCCCGTTATATCTGGATATGTGGAAAGCTCATATCGGAGCCCGTGAATGGGCGGTATCATCTGCCAAAAAGGAGGAAAACGCTTATGTTTAAAACCATCCGGCGTATTATAAACTGGTGCGGGGAATTTAAAGGAAAACTGTATATCGGATTTGTATTTTCATTCTTTTCCAATATTTTTGCAGCCATGCCCATTATGGTAGCTGCCTATACCGTTGGCATGCTGATCTTCTTTCGATTTCTCTTTGATTATCTCAGAGCGAAATTTCAGGAGGCCATCAGTTATGAACTGATCGCCAGAGACAGGCTGGCTATCGGTGATGCACTGAAAAGAGTTTCTCTTGGATATTTTCAGCAGATGAATACCGGAAATTTCTGGATGAGGCGACCGCAAGTGTTGACCCGGAAAATGAACATCTGATCCAGAATGCCATAACAGAACTTACCAGAGGGAAAACCATCATCACCATCGCACACCGCCTTTCCACGATCGAGCAGGCAGACCAGATCCTGGTTGTAGCGGATGGCCAGATCGCTGAATGTGGTACACATGAAGAACTGATACGTAAGGAAGGAAAGTATCAGCAGTTTGTAAAAATCCGCGAAAAAGCAGAAGGCTGGAAGCTCAGTTAAGCAGCTGGTTACGTATCTCCTGCATGCGGTTGTCAAGCTCCGCACTCTGAATGGCATCGGAACCTGCACGATCAGATGAAGACTCCGGTATCCGCTTGGCTTGGGATTTTTGATATAATCTTTTCTCTCTATGAGAACGATATCATCCTGTTTCAGAAAACTTTCTTCCAGTTCATAGATATTAGATATCGTCGGGAAAGGAACAGATCACCCGAACACCGGCGATGTCTTTGATATTTTCTTCAATAGAGGTAAGACTCATGGGGATATTCTTGCGCCGGATCTTTTTGGCAAGACTTTCTGGAGATTTCACACGGCTTTTGATGGCTTCGATGGGGTTCTTGTCGTATTCCAGAGAATATTCCTGATCCAGTACACGGAATTTTGTCTCAATCTCCATGATCGCACACTGGTAATACGACATCATAAGATCAAACGGTTTCTTGTTTTTCTGAATAAGATCAAGAAATTCATCAGAAAGAAGACTTTTTCGTACAAATTCATCTCTGCGGGATTCTCTTCTGATCCTTCCCTGTGTCATTAATTCTTCCAGATTTTTCATAATAATACAGATCCTTCCGTTTCGGTTATTTCTCATGAAATTTTACCATGGAAGGATCTGTATGTAAAGCGGGCGTACGCATTTGGCATCTGATATATCGGTTATTTCATCCATTTCTCCACAGTCCGGATGATCTGTTCTATCTGTACAGGTTTGGACATATGGTCGTTCATTCCTGCTTCTTTACATTTCTGGGCATCTTCCAGATAGGCATTGGCAGTCAATGCGATGACCGGGATCTGTTTTGCTTCCGGGAATGGAAGCGCTCGGATTGCCCTGGCTGCGTCAAGACCATTCATCACAGGCATCTGCATATCCATGAGAATGGCATCATATGTTCCGGATGGAGCCCCCTCAAAAAGCTGTACGCATTCTTTTCCATTTACTGCCCGGACACAGTGAATGCCGTACATTTCCAATTGTTCTTCCAGAATCTCATAATTCAGGTCATTATCTTCTGCGATCAGAAGCGTTTTTATGATTCTGGATGGCCTGAGTTTGAAGAACGGAATTTCCGCGGTTGTCTCTGATACTTCCTGCTCCCTGATAAAAGGTACATCATCTATGAGATATTTTTCCCGCCTTTTTTCCTCACTGATCACGCGGATTACAAGCAGAACCTGTCTGGCTGTTCCATCTTCCGTTCTTGACTGGACAATAAACCTGGAAAGATGCCAGTTGTTATCTGTGGCAAGGTAATCAATTGCTATAAACTCCTCTTTTTCCATGCTTTCAAGATTTTTTTCCAGAAGCGTAAACATACGGAGATTTTCCGTGGCTGTATTCAGATGAGCACCTACGAACGCAAGCTGATGAATAAACAGTTCTGAGATTCCTTTATAAAATGATCCATTCCGATAAATCCGCTTAAATGGTCTCTGCTGAAAATAGGTGCGAGGACGCGGGAATATGTGTGATGTTTCTTCATCAGGTTGTATTCCTGTTCCATAGGAGAAAGTTCTTCACGATCTGTAATCTGGATCGTCAATCCTTTTTTCAGTTCGTCTGTCCAATGTGGAATATCCTCTACCGCGATTTCTGAAAATAACTGTTCTTTTTCTAATATGTCGTCCTCATTTTTCCATTCACACTGAAGACAGAAGTATTCTTTTCGGTTCTTTTCTTTTTTATCAAAAATATATACTCGATCGGCACCACTGCATTTTCCAAGCAGTTGCAGCATTTCGTAAATTGCGCCATCCAGTTCTTCGTTGTTTTTTACACGATCGATCATGGGAAGTTCCCGCAAAATAGCGGATGCATACTCCTGCATGGCCTTTGTTCGGTTGTAATTGTCGGTCGATCTCATATTTTTCACCTTATACCTTATTCTTCCGGTATGCGGATATAACTGTTTACCAACGCATCTACCTCATCATTGATCAGTGCGTTGGTCAGTTCTGTTGGTGTCTCATAATATATGCTCTTACAGTCAAAGCCCTTTTCTCTGGCAAAATCCAGGAATGAGTCATTGTATGTATGGCGTTTCAGAAATCCGATGCGGATACCATTATAAGTAGAATAATCCCCAGGTACGATCCTGTTATTTCCAACTTTTACATTCATACAGGTAGACGAAGTAATAGCCGGATGAGTGGAAAATGCAAACTCCTCTTCACGCTGGGGTGTTTTCTTTGCTGCAGTATAAATATCCACATCCCCGTTTCGAAGCATTTCTTCACATTGAGAAGCTGTTTTATCGTATCCAACATAAGAAAAGGTACATTGCAAATACTTGGATACATCCTGCATCATTTCATATCCATAGCCGGTTCTTTTCCCGTTTTCGTCCTGCATATGATAACAGTCGAAGGCATAGAATGCGATTTTATAATTGGGCGTTTCAGATTTGGAAATTTCAGATGCACTTACCGGATATACAGCTGAAATAATAAGCAGTATTCCCCAAATTACTCCAGTTGCTCTTTTGTTCATGTTGATCCTCTCCACGGGGTAAAATAAAAAAAGCACCATGTTCAGACAGAGAGAACTATAGTGCTTTTGAATTATACAACTGGCTGCCATTTTACAGGCCCTATAGCTTTGCGCCACAGTCTTTCGGCTGCTTTGCCCGTGTTTATTTTTTTAATAATTTTAGTGTATATTTATACGGAAAATTTGTCAATTATTGTTTGGAATTTTTTTCAACTGTGAAAAGGCTTTTAGCATTTCTTTTTCGCCGTAATCATCAAATTGTATCACAATGGTATCTTCGTTTTCGGAGATAATGGTTCCACGACCGTATTTGGGATGTTCTACAAGTTGCTTCGGTGTTTCCAATTTTCGGAGTTTTTCTTCCAGGATCATCTTTTTCAGGTCCTGAAGGTGCCGGGCAGCTTCTTTTGTATCTCTTGTGGCATCTGCCGGATGGGCAAGATATTTTTCCGGAAGACTGGAAAGGTAGCGACCTGGACCTGGAAATACCCGCACAGTTCCGGGATTGATGTAAAAAGATAATTCCAGGAATTTCCCTGCTCTTGTCATTCCCACATAAAACAGTCTCCTCTCTTCCTCTTCTGTAGAAGCATCACGGCTGTTCAACGGAATCAGCCCATCATTTACACCAATGATAAATACGTGATCGAATTCCAGCCCTTTGGAGGCATGGAGCGTCATCAGTTTTACAGATTCTCCGGAAACCGCATCTTTTTCCGGTTCCATGCCATTCAGTACAAGATCATTAAGAAAATCCCTGATACTGTGATAGGATTCCATTTTCTTTAACAGGGAAAGGATTTGCCTCCGGTTTTCTTTATAGTCGCTGGAAGACGGTCGGAGATATTTTTCCAGAGAAAGCTGTTCCCACAGATTTATGTAGTCGGAGCCTGTGTCCCGATACTCCCACATGGCCTGAAAAAGTAAGGATTTCGAGAGAAATACGCTCCCTTGTGTAAAATTCAGAATCTCTGTCCGGGCCTTTTTTGAGGTCCATCCTTCCCCGAAAGTTTTGTCGCAAAGGACATAAGTTCCGCTGGTAAGATCCTCATGATTACTTAAAAAACGCAGTATATGAAGAAACCAGGCAAGAACCGGAATATCCTGAATGATTTTCTTCTGAGAGATTTCATATGGGATCTGATGTTTTTCCAGAACCTTTGAGAGGATCTCTGACTGGCTCTGAAGTCTGTAAAATACTGCGATTTCTGTGAGGGGGACACCGCTTTCGTGAAGAGAACGAATCTTGTCTGCCAGATACTCTGCTTCCTGAAAAGGATCATAGTGATTTTTGACAGAGATTTTTTCTCCTTCTTCCTGTACGCCGGTAAGAGAATCACCGGATTCCTGAAATCTTCTGGAAACTGCCAGGATCGTTTGGGAAGAACGGTAATTTACAGGAAGGGATAGTTCTTCTGCGTGATACAATTCACGGAATTTATAAAAAATATTGAACATACTTCCACGCCAGCTGTAGATCACCTGATTGGGATCGCCCACTGCAAAAAGCCCGACTTCCGGTTTCTTTAATTGTCGGATTAACTCAAACTGCAGCTCATCGCAATCCTGTACTTCATCAATGATGATCCATTTCAGCTGTGGAAGAAGATGGGGATGAGCTTTTAGAAGTTCCGTAGCATTCTGCAGCAGGTCTTCGTAGCTCATTTTGTTCTGTTTCCGTTTTTCTTCTGTAAGGAGAGTTACCAGTTTCGGAAAATCGTCCTGGTATCCGGGCTGTCTGGATGTGGCCGCCCGGTTTTTCTGATCCAGTCTTTTTCGAAGACGGTTTTTATATTTGATTTTGAGTGTATGCTGGCGGATCAGCTGGTTGGCAAGTTCCAGTTCTTCCTCAGGCAGGCAGACCTGGAAATCTTTTGTATAGCCAAGTTCTTCTATGGGAAGCACTTCCTGAAGGAGCTTCAGGGCAATGCCGTGGAATGTTCCGTAGAAAAGAGACGAGGGGTTTTCTTCTATATTTTGGATCTTCAGCCTTTCTCTGATCTCGTTGGCTGCTTTATTTGTAAAGGTCAGAACGATCATATTTTCCAGGGGGATTTTTTTCTGCTGGTGAAGATAACGGATCTTTTCGATGAGAACCGTTGTCTTTCCGCTTCCTACATTTGCACGGACCAGACAGGCGTTATGTTCATCCAGAACAGCTTTTTTCTGATTATCATTCAGTTCCATATGTTTCATCCTTTTTCAGAGTGTGATATCTTCGCATCATTTTTTCTCTTTTCAGCGTATCTTCCGGCTTCTTTGCATCTGTAAGGATCGCAAAGCGGAAATCTCCCGGAAGAAAAACGTAAGTATTGAGCACATTGGAGATTCCTGTTCGGTTCTCCAGCATATTGGCCCATTCTGCATAAAACGGATCTCTCAGATAGAGGATCAGAGAGGAGTCTTTGACTTCCAGTCCGGATACCATGGAGAAAAATCCTGCAAATGTATTGCTGTTTTCTTTAACCCGACTGCAGAATAAATCCCACTTCTCCTTCAGATCAGATAATGTGAATTCCCGCTGCCTGGATCGATCCCATTTTGCATTCTTTTCATCCGGATAAGAAGTATTTCTCGTTTTCTGTACAGTCAGTTCCGATTCTTCAGATAAATTTTTCAGCCCCCCACAGGATCACATTCCGATCAAGTCTGTCGTTTCCGATGCACACTGCACAGCCGTTTTTGCACCTGCAGCCGGAAACCATGCGGATAGCCTGTTCTGTCACCTTTGGGATCAGATCATAGATCTTTTCCGCAAATCCAAGACCGCCTACATAACGATCGTAAAAATAGAGAGAAACCTCCTCAGAAGTGCTTCCGGAAAGTTCCAGCGCATTGGTGGACATGGCCACTCCAAGATCAGAATCTTCTGTCATTGTCACCATCAGAGCCGCATTTTTCAATGCAAACATCAGACCTTCAAAGTGGTTATTTCTTACATAATAACCATTTCTGTCCGGCTGTAAAAGATTGCGGTACTGTCTGACTACATTTTCAGGAAGTCTGAGCTAGGCAGCTTCTGTGTCGTAGTTCTTGGAAAGCGGTTTCGTGAGCTGTTCAAAACCTAAGTTCTGGTGATTATGAAACTGCATTTTTTTATACATGTATACAAAATCTGCAATATTTACATCTCCGAAAGAAAATTCACTTCTCTCCCACTGCTGTTTTTTATGTCTGTGGATGATGCGGATATTGGTCTCGCTTCCAGGTACTGTGTAATAATTTCCATGAAAGGGCACAGCTTCCACAATCTTACTTTCCAGGTTCATTTTTACAACCTGGTAAAAATCTCCGTCGTGCATGTAAACGGCACCTTCATGAATCTCATGAAAAGCCTGTTCCTCGTCCATCTCCGTGATATTTTTTCCAGTTTCTTTGTTAATGAGCTGATACTTATTCTGATCAATATTCCGGAGAGAAAATTCTCCTGCAGGATAAAGGCCTCCTGACCAGGCAAAGCGTCCTCCCATATTCCGGACTTCATCTACCTTCATAAGTACAGGGATCGTCTCCCCAAGGTCTGGAAATAATGCACCATCATCCAGGGTTAGCGGAAGTTCCGCTGCCGCAGCCCGGATATGTGCAAGCTGAATCAGAAGATTGTTAGGATCAACGATGGCATTTTCGCTGCTATGTTCAAAAAGCCATTCTGGTTCCAGGGCGATATACTGATCCATGGGAAGGTTGGCAAGGATCAGATAATTGGTGCATTTTCCACTTCCTCGTCCTGAACGGCCGGTCTGCTGCCAGAAAGACGCTCTTGTTCCCGGATAACCGGCCAGTACCGTCGTACTGATCTTTCCGATATCGATTCCTAGTTCCAGTGCATTGGTGGACACAAGGCCAAGAAGTTCCCCTGAAATCATACGCTGTTCGATGCTTTTTCTCTCCAGAGGAGTGTAACCACCACGGTACCCGGAGATTTCTTCTTTTCTGGCTGTTCCTAGAAATCCTGCCGCATCCAGATGGTCTCTGGTTTCTTTCACCAGGATCTCCACATTTTTTCTGGATCTGGCAAATGCCAGAAAGCTTTCTTTTCGTTCCATCAGCTGAGGAAGAAGGTCCGCCGCAACATTTATGATAGATTCCTTTCCGTAGGGAATGCCGTCTTTATTCAGCTTTTCTTCTGGCTGAACCAGGCAATAGGTTCGTTCTGACATTCCGGCACCGCTTTTATCAATATTGATAAAAGATCTTCCGCAGATCTTTTTTGCAAGTTCCAAGGGATTGGCAATGGTGGCGGAACTGCATAAAAACTGAGGATCTGCGTGATAATATCTGCAGATTCTGGTTAAACGGCGAAATACATTGGCCAGATGGGAGCCAAAAGCTCCTCTGTATACATGCAGTTCATCCAGAATAATGTATTTCAGATTGGAAAAAATAAAGTCGAATCCATATTTGCTGTGATTTGGAAGCATGGAGCCGTTTAACATATCCGGATTGGTAAGGATGATATTGGCACGTTCCCGGATCCTTTTTCGCTCAGCAGGCGGTGTATCTCCGTCATATACGCCGACAGATAAACGATGCTCACCAAGCGCTTCCACCCAGGGGAGCAGCGCACGGTACTGATCAGCTGCCAGAGCTTTCGTGGGATAAATAAAGATCGCACGGGTCACAGGATTTTTCAGGATTTCCTCCACCACCGGCAGATAAAAGCACAGGGATTTACCACTGGCAGTAGGTGTAGTGATCACGACATTTTCTCCATCCATAGCATGGAAAAAAGCTTCTGCCTGGTGGGTATAGAGAGCCTTTATATTCTGTCCGGCCAGAAAATCCCGGATATCCGGATGCAGGCTTTCTGGAAACTCTGCATATTCCGGAGATCTGGCCGGGATTATTTTTTTGTAAATGATGTTTCCCTTCATGCTTGCTCCTTTGCTGTCAATTTACTCTTTGGTACAAAGAAACGGCTCATATCTGCATGTTCCAGCTTAAGCAGTGAAATTTTTCTATCAATTCCTCCTGCATATCCTGTAAGACTGCCATTTGTGCCAACTACCCGATGACAGGGAATGATAATGGAAATTTCATTATGTCCAACAGCCTGAGCGGACATATGGGAAATATTTTCCCTTTCCGCTATTTTACTGGCAATTTCTCCGTACGTGATTGTTTGTCCGTAAGGAGTCTTTAACAAAATCTGCCACACTGCCTGTCTGAATGTTGATCCCGCAGGATGAAGAGGAGGTGTAAATGTTGGCTTTTCACCGGAGAAATAGATATCCAGCCATTTTTTTGTTTCTGCAAGGATCTCCGTTTCCTGTAAAATTCTCTCGTCCGGGAGTGTATTCGCAAAGTATTTCTGTCCTTCAAACCATAAGCCTGTAAGCCCAATTTCATCTGCTGCCAGTAAAATTTCTCCTAACGGTGATTTATATTTGCATGTGTAGATCATAGTTTTCCACTCCTTATTTCAGTAGTGTTACCTCAAGTATAATTTATGTGAAATAGTTATCTTTAATTATGTGAAAAAACGGAGAACACAGCAAGGTATCCTCCGCATATAATATAGTGGTATGTTATCTGCTATTTTTACTGTTATATTACATTTTACTGCTATTCACAGGTGCTTTAATTCCAGTAATCTGTTTTTTGCTTCAGATCAATATTTTTACTGAAGAATACAGGATTTTTTTTCTGCCGGATCTGTCCTTCGTAATCCTTTAATGCTTTCAATACGGTGTTGGACAATAGCAGGATCACCGGAATGTTGATCAGTGCCATTACTCCCATCAGTACATCAGAGATGTGCCACAGTAATGTCATCTCCATTCCCGCTCCCAAAAACACCACCAGTGCTGATACAAGGCGAAATCCCGTCATGAATTTCTTACCCGGCTGCTTTTTAAGGATATAAGTCAGCAGATTATCACAATAGAAGCAATTTCCCAGCAATGTAGTGAAAGCAAATAATACCATTGCAATCATAATAAAATATGGTCCAAAAGAACCAAGAGTCTTGTGAAGTGCTGCCTGCACCCACGGTGCTCCCTGAAGCTCTTTTGCCGGTGTCACACCAGATACCAGACACATCATGGCAGTTGCAGTGCACAATAATAATGTGTCAATAAACACAGACAGCATCTGTACCAGTCCCTGTTTAACCGGATGACTGACCATTGCAGACGCCGCCGCATTGGGGGCAGAACCGATACCTGCTTCATTGGAATACAGACCTCTTCGTATTCCCTGCATCATAGCTGATCCGGCAAATCCGGCAAAAATTGCTTTAAAATCAAATGCTTCTTCAAAGATCTGTGCCAGTACCGATGGAAGCTGTCCGATATTTAGTACCACTACCAGCAGGGATATCAGAATATATACAATGCCCATAAATGGCACTAAAGTAGAAGTTACTTTCACAATTCTGTTACCGCCACCCAGCAGACACCATCCCGTTACCAGCGCCAGAATTCCTCCAATGATCCATGGCGTGATCTCTGCATTATAAAATGGCTGACCGGAAAATGTAGACTGCAGATTATAGGAGGCCAGCATATTAAATCCAAACGCGTAAGTCAGGATCATGGCTATACAGAAAACCACTGCCAGTCCTCTGCTGTGCAATGCCGCCTCTATGTAATAC
>OCGZ01000949.1_pt1 | contig 12959 bp, 10 predicted proteins | sample 1538711 | NCBI WGS metagenome assembly OCGZ01 (sample SAMN04571720, study PRJEB22368) | human gut metagenome | biome: human gut; material: stool | host: Homo sapiens | place: Luxembourg | collected 2012-08-17
GTATCATAGAAGAACCTTATAAACATTATTTTACAGAAAAAGTTTCATACTCTCAGCTATTAATACTCAGGAATATTGGTCGTTTACTTCCCTTGTATTTCTGAAAACTCGTTTCTTTACATTCCACTATGCTTCTATTAATATAATACGATTTGAGAAAGGCCAAGTCCCTAACCCGTCTTATATTTACATTCCACAATGTTTCTATTAATACGCCTTACCGTACATCTGTGTCTGGAACACCATAAAGAATTTACATTCCACAATGTTTCTATTAATACGTCACATCTGGAGGACATGTAGTTTTTGCAAGCGAATTTACATTCCACAATGTTTCTATTAATACTTTGACACCAGACGATATTCCGTCAGTATCTATTCATTTACATTCCACAATGTTTCTATTAATACTGGCAGTCCCTTGCCAAGATCCTGATCGGGAAGTAATTTACATTCCACAATGTTTCTATTAATACGTTGATTCTACACTTGAACACGATTCCTTTATAGCCATTTACATTCCACAATGTTTCTATTAATACGGTATCTGTGACCCAATCATACAGAGGTATGTGGAATTTACATTCCACAATGTTTCTATTAATACCATGATTTCTCCTTATTCCTCTACGTCACTTTCATTATTTACATTCCACAATGTTTCTATTAATACTTCGTCCAGTATATTTTTTTCATTCCGGATATTTTATTTACATTCCACAATGTTTCTATTAATACTGACGCCCTCAAGAACGCCAAGGAAACCGTCTATATACATTTACATTCCACAATGTTTCTATTAATACTGCCCCTGTGGCTGGAAACCGCCGCCCCAGTTCTGATTTACATTCCACAATGTTTCTATTAATACCACTGCCCAGGTACATCAGATCTTCTTCCGGAAGACATTTACATTCCACAATGTTTCTATTAATACCAAGCTCCTCTTCGATTTCTTTCTTTGTCATTTTCTTATTTACATTCCACAATGTTTCTATTAATACGAAGCATCCGAAAGTTCTTCTGTGACATCGTACAAATATTTACATTCCACAATGTTTCTATTAATACTGAACTGGTACTTGCTCATGAACATATCCGCAGCAATTTACATTCCACAATGTTTCTATTAATACAATATTTTACGTGATTTTACTGCAAATACATCGCAATTTACATTCCACAATGTTTCTATTAATACGCGACAGTCTTGCGCCTGTATCCGTAGAAGTCTTTATTTACATTCCACAATGTTTCTATTAATACCATATCCAATGAGGATAGCTGGATTAGCCACTTCTTCATTTACATTCCACAATGTTTCTATTAATACTGTACTGGAGTGACTTTCTCAGCTGCTGTTCTTCCATTTACATTCCACAATGTTTCTATTAATACAAACCCTTGAATAACTTCTGCCGCTTTTCTGATATAATTTACATTCCACAATGTTTCTATTAATACTTACCGCCCTCGGTTTCTCCCCAGAGGTCTACAAAAAAATTTACATTCCACAATGTTTCTATTAATACGTTGTATCCTGCACAGCGCATTAGGATCAGTTTTACACATTTACATTCCACAATGTTTCTATTAATACAGTTGCATTTATTTCTATTATCTCAATAACTGTATATTTACATTCCACAATGTTTCTATTAATACTCGGCTCGCAACATTGGCGATCGGCATTCAGATTGAATTTACATTCCACAATGTTTCTATTAATACAGACTTAATAAATGAGTCTGTCAATGCTGTTCTGTCATTTACATTCCACAATGTTTCTATTAATACCAGTATCTGAAAATCGCCAGCAATGAGAAAGTTAATTACATTTACATTCCACAATGTTTCTATTAATACCATTCTCTGTTAATTCTGTCCACGGATAACGCTTTTATTTACATTCCACAATGTTTCTATTAATACGGTAGCCACATAAACATAGAGAATCACCATATTTTCTTATTTACATTCCACAATGTTTCTATTAATACGAATTATGATAATTTAAAATACCCAAAACAGGGAAATTTACATTCCACAATGTTTCTATTAATACCAGGGATGGACTGTTAACGCAATCGCCGGATTACTATTTACATTCCACAATGTTTCTATTAATACCACAGATTTTATATCCCATGTCATTTTTAACGCTAGATTTACATTCCACAATGTTTCTATTAATACCTATCCCTTACAACCGCTCATTTTACAACCCCAATCTTACCACTTTCTGTCAACCCTGTCATTTTATTATTATCTAAATTTAATTAAATTTCTTTAGATAGCTGTAACATCCTCATTTTCCCAGGAAAATCCCTACATTGTCGACCTCCCGCATTTTTCTCCACATCACAGGACGACAATCATAAAATAAAACTTGTCGAATCATCTCTCCTCCCCCAGAATTCCTTATCCAACCACTTCTCCTGCCGCGACTTGAAAATAATCACCGAATCCAGTTCTTTATCAATATACAACTTTAACTCCTGCTGTAGCTGCGCCAGTTGCGCCTTGGAAATCTCACCTTCAAAAACAGAATTCTGGATATGCGTCAAATACCTTTTGCAAATCTTAAAAATCTTCGACCAACGCTTTGCACCATTTTCCTGCTGACTTACATCATAAACCAAAACTACATACATAACTCACCACCATATCCTGAATCCTTCATATTCCTTTTCACCAATGAGATGCTTTATCAATTTATAACACTCCAACCGAAGCAGATACTGATAAGAAACCTGCCGTCCAAGTTCCTTGTGCATTACTGTCTTTTTCAATCGCTTCTCAAGCTCAGAAACAATCAGCTTAGAAGCATCTTTTTTCAAATGCAGAAAATTCAGTTCCTTCGTAAAACTATCTTCCGTAATCTGATTCCGATTCAGCAGAGAAAAAATCAATCTATCACCGATCAGCGGCTTAAACACCTCTGCAATATCCAAACTCAACGAAAACCGCCTTGCTCCTGGTTCATGCAGATAACTAATTGTAGGATTCAACTGCGTATGATAAATCTCACCAAGTACTTTTGTATAAATCAATGTATTAACAAAAGAAATCAACGAATTGATCATATTATCCGGCGGATGCATTACACGCTTCTCGAACTGAATCTCCTGATTAACAATCACATTCCATGCAGCATAATATCTTCTTCTAATATTACCTTCAATTCCCATCAATTCTTCAATCGTTGTCACTCGTCCCAGCTGTTTACGAAGAGAATCCACATCTCTCAAATATTCTGATACATCTTTACCTCGCCCATTATAATACCTGAGATTCCGATAAATGTTATCCGCTGCCGCCCCTATAAACTTCCTTGCTAAAACTAACCGTTTCTCATAATCCGTATAATAACTAACCTGCTTTACCAATAGGTGACCCGCCAACAGACTTTCTCTCGGATAATAACTCCCCGTATAAAAATTATAATAATTAAAAAAATGCATCGGAATCCCATACTGAGATATGTAATTAATAAACTTTGTATTAAACGACATCTCGGACATAACATAAATATCCGAAATCCTTTCAATAGGAATATCTCTCTTCTCACCATTATAATTTGTAAACTGAAGTGTATTATCCTTCCGTTTCAAATCCCCGTTATTATAAACGTAAAAACTTTGCTTCATACTTTTCCCCCAATACAAATCCAAAGTTTATATGGTACACAAATCATAATAAGCACATTTTTTGCACAATTTACTATTACTCGAAACCGGTGGAACCTCCTGATGTTTGATATCTGTAATCTCAGCAAGAATCCGTTCCAGAATTTCCACATCCTTTTCCAACAATTCAACAATCACAGACTTCTTCAACAGAGGGTAATCAATCTTCCCCTTAAGACCACTCACACCTCGTTTCTGCAAATAATAAAGATAATACTTCACCTGCCAGATCCCGGCATCTTCCACAGCCTTACTCTTCTTAACCTCATGCAATTCCTTATGTTCACCGATAAAATCAATATTTATAATATCATCAATATTTACATGCTTATCCTTCTTCTTATAACTGCTTTCATCCAGAATCTTGCCAAGCATTACATCTTCATTTTCCGTCTCCATCCGGATATCATGACAAAAATACCATAATTTCCGCTTGCAAACGAAATAATAATAAATCATCACCCCAGTGATTCTTTCATCCATTTTCATCACCTACATAAATATACCATCCGTCTCCAACTCTTCATTTAATAACAAACCTGCACCTTTTCCATTTTCATGATTAAAATCATATTTATATCTTGCTCTGTGAATATTCATAATGTTTCTGCCATTTTTACTTCCAATTACATCCCTGTCTACCCCTTTGGGGAATTTATTATAAATACTCATGCTCAACGTCACATCTTCAAGCCTGTTTTTAATAATACTTCTGACTTCTTTTCTCAGATTTGGCTTTCTTAAAAAATCTATTCCATATTCAAACAATTCCTGTTTTTTATCATAAATCTCTTCCGGCACAATCGTAATACTTTTTATATCCCTCACTTTAGCTTCTTTTGATGTATATTCTGCCGGATGAATTGTCGAAAACCTTTTCAACCATTCTTCAATTTCTTTGTAATAGCTCGTTTCAGTTATTTCTTCCGGATTGTAAACATTGTTCATATAAACCGTTTTTAGTTCTTCACCAAACAATATATTTTCATATTCATGAAGAAATCTTAAAGAACGGTCATACATGTCTGAATCATAAACTCGATCTTTTCCCACACCATTTCGATTATCATATACAACAATATTCGGTTCTTCAGGAACATATCGCCCTTTTCGGTTGCATCGTCCCATTCTCTGCAAAAGACTGTCCGCTGTACACATTTCAGTATAAAGTATATCAAAATCTATATCCAGACTCGCCTCTACAATCTGCGTTGTTATCCATATTCCCGGCTTTTCCGATTCCGAAAAAAGCATGATTTTTTCTTCCAAAAAAGCCCTGTCTCTTCTGATATAGCAAGAATGCAAAAGTTCTACGTTTTCCGTTCTTTCCTGCATTTCTTTATAAATTTTTTGTGCCTTGGACACAGTGTTACAAATAACCAGAACTTTTTTAGTGCTTCCCTGTTCTAATATCCTCTCAATATTTATTTCCGACTTTTCAATTTGAATTTTGTGTCTTGGAAACTGATCTAACTGATATTCTTTTTCTGTAAAATCTTTAAACTGATATTGCATTCCTTCTGATAACCCATATTTTTCCATGAACTTCTTTAAAACAGGTGGAAATGTAGCTGTAATAATAGCAAAATATCCTCCCATTTCCTGTATTGTCTTCAAGCCATAAATAATTGTTGCAATAACCCTCGGTTCATACGCCTGGATCTCATCCAAAATTAATTTCGAATACTTTAAGGTTGCAGCCAAAATCTCCGTCCCCAATGCCTTATAAACAAATTTAAAAAGTTGATCTACAGTACATACAGTTAATGGCTGTGACAACATTTTTGCGCGATTATATTTTTCATCAATATCTGTGTCATCCTGTTCAAATTCTTTCAAATACATAGCCATACTATCTGAATGCAATAATGCAACATCACTGTAAGAATAATTCGTTTTAATTCGAGAATAAATCGCATTAGAAGAAACTTTTAATGGCAATGTATAAAAACCCTTTTCTCCATTTAACCATAATAATGCCGCTTCTGTTTTTCCAGAACCTGTAGGTGCTACAATAACCAGATTTTCATTTTTATGTTCCATCATGAATTTCTGTGCAGGCCGTAATTCTTTGTTCTGAAGATAAACTTCTATATTTTTCTTCAATTTTTTCTCCCGCAGATCTGGTGCAATTTCTGCCTTTTCGTACCCTGCACTTACTGTATAATCAAATTTATTGAGCAGTCCTTTAATCAAAAGATACTCATTCCATATTTTAGAATCTACTGTAAATTTAGGCGTACAAATATTATTACGGTATAATAGTTTATTCAAATTGCTGCAATATAACTTGTCAATATCTTTTCCAAGATATTCTTTGATTTGCTTTAAATAATATTTTTCTGCATATTTCCGAATATCAGGTCCTTCATAACAATCATCTCTGTCATGATGATGATATACTGCTGTAATAAAGGGTCCGAAATCTTCTTCTGAAAACAGTTCAGACAATCTTTTAAATTCTTTTTTCGATATGGTAACTGCGCTTAAAAATCCGTGTGGAATCTGCGTATCCCGCTTTATATCAGGATACATTTTTTTAATCAAATTCGAATTTACCAAACCTTGAAAAATCAGGTTTGCTTTTCCCCAATCGTGTATTCTGCATGCCTCTGTAACCAGACATTTTTCTTTTTCTGTAAAATATTCTCCATATTCTAAAAAAAACATCTCTGCACATTTTACAATGTCGTCCTGATGTTCCTTTAACGTTTTCTGTTCCTCTTCTTTCGTATCCTGCAAATGAGCTATATTATTTTTAATAACCTTAAGATCTGTCTCTGTAAATTCATTCTCAAGATTTATTATAAGATTTTCCAGTTCATTTCTGACTTTATCAATCTCTCCCTGCGACAAAATCTTTTTTCCGGATTTTGCATAATACTCCATAGACTTCTCCTTCCGGAGACAGAACATCTGCTCTGCCTCCTTGTAAGCTTCCCATAATCCATTGTATTTCAAATACAAATCATATTACTGAACTGCCTTCTTATAGTTAATCAACAAAATATCAATGCTGCATCTTTCTCGAAGTCATCCACATATGCCCCTTCGTCTATCACCACTCCTCCAGAACAATAATAAGCCTTTACTCTTCCATTTTCTTTTTTCCAGCGACGCAGACCCTGCTTTGTGATTTCATATTCTTTTGTGAGATTGTATATTGTTCCACGTCTGTCTCCTAACTCGATTCCATAGCTCACCGGTATATACATATCTCTCTTTATTTCCACTTCATCTTCCTGATGGATATTCACAATATCCACCCGCTCAATATCCAGAAGATCTTCATAACGTCCCAGTGATAAATATTTTGGTGGATATTTCAGTGAATTATATACTTTCTCAAAATCATCCTCTTCTGGAATTACATGTATCACCATATCATTGTCACAGACCAGTTCAACATTGGCAATTCCCCTGAAAATTCCATACCTTTCTCCATCTTCAACACAGATCTGATGGCGTCCTTCTTCATATTTCGTACCTGCTGAAAATGAATATCTTGTATAAAGTTCTGATACGGTTCCACTATTTGTTCCCTGTATGCAGAGCTTCATTGGATGAAACTCTGTATAACCACAAGCTGCATGGATCATCCCAAGAACTGTAGAATATGGTGGAAGAGGAAATGTTTCTTTAATAATAAAGCTGCTGGGTTTTTTATAATTTACCAGGTTCTGAAAACACTTAACCCTGATTGCCCTCTCCATAATACTGCTCCACTTCCTCTTTCAAATGATTAAATACTGCGCCTACAGATTCTGCTCTTAATACCTCTTTTAATTTATCTTCATTATCAAAAATACCTGCTGTAATTCCTGCATACGTATAATTTCTGATATTATCATCCTCAAGTAATTCCTGCAGTGTATTTACATTAATTTTATTTGCATCCACTTTTACTCTGTTCTCAAAAAATGGATTTTTTCTGCCGTATCTGCCTCCAATTATAAATAATGGACTGAGATTTTCTCTTCTTCCTTTGATATCTCTGTACAAATAATGAACAGAATCCAGGAGAACTTTCACTCTTTCTACTTTCTCCTCTTCTGCAATATTGATCTCACCATCTACACCAACTCTGTCCAGATCTATTGACATAGTATAAGAATAATAAGAGCGATGGATCTCACTCTGCGCAATTCCATTCTGCAGATTTCCTCTCACAGCAAGTCCCATATTGGTCAAAAATTCAAGATTTCCCTGAAATGGCTCCAATGCGATCGCATTGCTAAGTCTGGCAACTGCATTTCTTGTAGAAGCTCCACCATTCTGATCTTCCCCTTTAGAAGTCGTTTTCATATATCCAAACAGATCAATCTCCGGATAATCTTCAATCGTCGCTGAGGGCGCAAACTGTACTACTCCACTTTTTCCATCCACAGGGGTTGTATCCCAGTTTGCCTGCTGCACCATGTTATATCTCAGCGCCTGTCTGGAAATATAAGAATACTCTTCATAATCTCCTCTGGTCATTTTTTTCAGTGATGAAATATTTCCAATTCCTTCTCCATAGTTCGCACTTTCTGCCAGGAAAATTACTGTAAATGTTAAACCTTCTCTTTTCATAATCATGCTTCCTCCTTCTTCGGCTCGTAAGATCCCACTAATCCCATTACAAACGCATATCCATATTCTGTAAATTTCTGCTTGTCATTTAACATCTGAACAAACCCTGTTGGTATCAAAAGTTCATGTCCATCTTCATTTCTCTTGGAACCATACGCACTGTACAAACGCATCACAACGTCCATAAATTTATTTACATTTCTCACGGCTAAAGCATTCAACAGCTGATATTCAATGCCCCTCAAGCCTTCACTGGAAGTCATACCCTTTGCAGTCATAATTGCTTTTCTTAGATCCGCTCCACTTTTTTTCATAGCTCCACAAGTCATAGAAATCTCCTTTCCTTTCTCATTTCTTTCTTCACAATCTAAATATGTCAATACAATCTCCGTCCATAACTGTATTTCATATACCCAGAATATATAAAAATTCTTTGATTCTTCTTTTATATTTTCTTTAAGAAGCTGATTTAACAACTGATACTGGTCTCGATGCTGCAAAAGATTCATGACTACAGTTTCATGTACATTTACAAAATTATCTTTGATTTTAGTAAATGGAGATTTTGCCAGCGATGTCAGAGCATCAGATACCCTTGATTCGCAAATAATTTCCAGCATTTTTTTATGGATAATACTCAATCTATACCTGTCATCTGCACTCACTCCACGCAAGATAACCTGTACATTAGATAATTCCTGCTGTTTTTTTCTTAGTAAAATATTGATCGTCTCTGCAAACCACTGGGAATATTTCTTGTTCTCAGTTTTTTCTCCTTCCTGATCAATTCTTCCAATTTTAGAATTTGCATCTAACAAAGCACCAATGCTGTTATTTATATTTACAAAAACAAATTTATTGGCATATAACCGGAATCCCAACGGACTGAGCGCATATATAAAAGCACAACCAGGGCAAAGAAACGCATCCACTTTACAGTCCCAGAATGCAGAACGTTTTCTTGTAAAATCATCTCCAACTTCATTCATGAATGCTATCGAGACCTTTTCTTTCGGCCCTATTGGATCACCACAATCAATACAGAGATCTTTTGCCTTCTTATGATCTGCACTCAGATACTTTCGAAATGGTTCGGAAAAATCTTTTTCAAACACCTCTCGCATATCTTTTTTTGCATTAGGACGTAAAAGAAAACATTTTCCATTCCAGAACCGGTTTATATAAGTATATATAATACTCTTCATTGCAAAAGTTTCGCTGCATTCTGGCTGATTTATAAAATCCAGAAGTTCTGCTAATCTGTTTTTCAGTTCTTCTGATGACAATTTATCACTGAGTTTGTTCTTTTTTAATTTCTCATAAATTTCCGGATTTTCAATTTTCTTTTTAATATTTGCAAAGCCAGCCTGATAACTGTTTGACTGCAGCTTGTCATTGATAAATTTCAGATCATCTTTTTCCTGTTTTCCCGGATTCCATTTTTCAGCTTCTATCTTTTCAATACATGTTTGAATTTTATCCTTAATTCCCTGATACGTACTAAATGGTCCAAAATACCTGATAAAGGCCTTAAAATACATATCTGTCCAATCCGCGTTTTTCGCAAAATCCATGCTGACCCATAATGCCTGGTCATCATCGGAATGACCGAAATCAACACCTTCCTCTGCCCCTGCAGTTTCAAGCATATAATGAAATCCTACGATTCCGGCATTCTTTAGGAAATCACCAAGAGTGATCACATATTTTTCCATGATAGCACACCTCCTAATATATGACTTCCCACATGCCCTTACCTAATGATCTACGTGTTCCCAACCCAGCAGCGCGCAATAAATTCAGCAATTCCAGATTTCCTGTTATCTTATATACCCCGATACTTCCATCTATAAATCGTCCCCAGGTTCTTGTTACCACTTTTTTCCCTTTCAACGGAGCTATGGAAAAATCACTGATATCCATTTTCAAATTCAGTTTTTCAAGAAAAATCCTGAGATTTTCTTTTACCATTTCTCCAAATTCCGGATCTTCACATGTATAGTACTTGTCACTATTATCCGCGGAATCATGTTTTCGGACAATAAGTGCACTTTTCATTTTTATAATGAGTTCTGTGTCTTGAATTTCTGGAATATTCCGTATCTTTACTGACATTAACCGCATGGAATTTTGATACATAGGATACGGTTTATATTTCATAAGTACAAATGCATTGTAAAATTCGATCAGTTCACCTATATCTGCATCTGAAAATGTCATAATAAATCTGCTATGATTAAGCAGTATTTTTTCCTGTGTAAATCTCGCCCCGGGTAAGTATGTCGCCCAGACATAAGTTTTTAATATGGACGAATTTTTATTATAGAGCTTTTCAAAAAGTGCCGGAGAATAATTTTCCACAGCAGCTTTTAGAAAACTCACTAAAACCTTGTCCAGTTCAGCCGGAATCTCCGTTGTCTCTAACTGAAATTCCAATCTTAGTTCATTCATCTTGTTCCTCCTTTCTGGAAGTTGTTAATTAATTGGTGTTTTCTTTCTTCTAAAATAGCATAGGTTTCGTATAAAGTCAACATCTAAAATGATTAATATTCTAATGGATTGTTTTTTATTGTTAATAATAAATATTTATCTGCATTAAAAAATTCGCCTTTAATTTTATGTATGTATCATTTATAATACTCAAAGATACAATCCATTTTGGAATGTGAATTTAGATTATTAATCATTAATCTATGATTCTAATTTTTATAATAGTCCCATATTGGAACCCATAACAAGGAACTTCCCCGTAGTGGTAAACTTCCGTGTCAACCACGCGCCGATGGTACTGACAAGAACTTTCCTTTTAGCTCTGAAAGATGCAGAAAAATGGCACACCTACCGGATGATTTCCTTGTTAACTTGAAAAGGGGCCGCTGTAAAACAGATGATTTTCTAACTGTCATACAGTAGTTCCTTCTTCATTTTATAATATAACAATTATATCAGCCCCAATACCTTCACCGCATTACTCTCCGTCACGGCCACAACCTCCTCGCAGCTGACACCCTTAATCTCCGCAATAGTCTTCACAACCTCCGGCAGATACAGCGAACTGTTACGTTTCCCACGGTTTGGCACAGGTGCCATATACGGACAGTCGGTTTCCAGAAGAATCTGGTTTAAGGGTGCGTATTCCACTACTTCTTTCAGCTTCCTGGAATTCTTAAATGTAACCACACCACCGATTCCCAGGCAAAGCCCCATATCCAGATACTCCCTTGCAATCTCCTTACTATAGGAAAAGCAATGGATAACTCCGCCATACATTCCATCCTTCATATACTCTCTCACAATATTCAGCGTATCCTCCGCTGCATCACGGCTGTGGATCATAAATGGGAGCTTCTTTTCACGGGCGATGTCCATCTGCTGGCGGAAGACTTTCTGCTGGAGAAGATGCTCTTCTTTCTCCTTATGCCAGTAATAATCCAGACCGATCTCGCCTACGGCTACTGTTTTTTCCATATCACAATATCTGCGGATTTCATCCAGAACAGCTGCATCCACTTTGTCCGCATCATCCGGATGAACACCCACTGCACCATAAACAAACGGATATTTCTCCACCAGCTCATAAACCCGGTCAAAATGTCCCACAGAAGCACAAACATCCACAATATGCCCGATCCCATTCTCCTGCATACTCTCCAGCATCTCAAACCGATCCTCGTCAAAAGCCTCATCGTCATAATGGGCATGGGTATCAAAAATCATAGCTTTATCCACAGTCATCTCGTCACCGACAGAAACTTTTCCACCTTTCAGTACTCTTGTAAACACACCTTCCCGTGGCATGATGCACTCACCCATCTTCTGGAAAATGGCACAGCCATTATGGCACTCCTTCCCAATCTGAGTCAGCTCCAGCACAACCTCGCCACAGCGAAATCTGGTACCAACCGGAAGTTTCGCAAAATCAATCCCCTCCACAACCAGATTTTCGCCAAAAGCACCATCCTCAACATCAGCGCCCCTCGCCCGGAACGCCTCAATCTTTTCACTGGAAAGAAGACTCACCTGCCGATGCCACTTCCCTGCATGAGCATCCCCCTCAAGCCCCCAGTCCTCCACAAAAACCGCAGACCCCACATTCCTCTTCTGAGTCCCCTTCTTCTCACTGATACAAACCGCAAGTACTTTTCCCATAACAAACTCCTATTAATCACACATCGTTACCAAATTTATTCCTATATATCACACCAGCAATATTGATTTCCAAAACCTACCGCCTTCAACAACCAGCCCAACGGAGGCAGGGCCAGTACGGTGACGTTAGCGGAGCGGCCGTCGGGAGGCGAGTATAGCTGCTGCCACCGAGCGCCTGTTTGAATACAAGCAGCATAAGCTGCTTGTATTCATGAGGAAGTAGCGAAGCGGATTCCGAATGTCCTCTGTCTCCAGCGAGTTGGCGCGAATGGCAGCAAACCAGCGACGCAGCCGAACAGGCCGCGTAGCGTGTCACCGTACTGGCCCTGCCTCCGTTGGGCGTCCGTTCGTTAATACAAGTATACCCCACACACTACCGTCCGCATTCTCCAGCATCACCGGTCAAAATCTCAATCCCATGCCCCAACGCATCAATAATAACCTCAAGACACTCCCGCACAGCCTTAGGACTCCCCGGCAAATTAACAATCAACGTCCCCTTCCGGATCCCAGCCGTACCCCGACTCAACATCGCCCTCTTAGTAATCG
>OCGZ01000964.1_pt1 | contig 12800 bp, 9 predicted proteins | sample 1538711 | NCBI WGS metagenome assembly OCGZ01 (sample SAMN04571720, study PRJEB22368) | human gut metagenome | biome: human gut; material: stool | host: Homo sapiens | place: Luxembourg | collected 2012-08-17
TTAATATGGAAAGAAGAAAGATCACACTGCCTCTGACAAGAGAGCTGGCAAGAACTCTCCATGCAGGCGACCAGGTTTTATTGACAGGAACCATCTATACATCCCGTGATGCAGGTCACAAGAGAATGTGTGAGGCCCTTGCAAAAGGAGAAAAAATTCCTTTTGACCCTACAGATGCTACCATTTACTATGTAGGTCCGACTCCGGCAAAACCAGGCGAAGTCATCGGCTCCGCAGGCCCTACAACCAGCGGCCGTATGGATGCTTATGCACCGACCATGATGTCCGTAGGTGCCAGAGGAATGATCGGAAAAGGTGCCCGCCTTCCGGAAGTCGTAGATGCAATGAAAAAATATGACGGCGTATATTTCGGAGCCATCGGCGGTGCAGGTGCACTTCTTGCAAAATGCATCAAAAAAGCAGAGCTTATCGCTTACGAAGACCTTGGAGCAGAAGCACTCCGCAAGCTTTATGTGGAAGACATGCCGCTTGTAGTTATCATTGACAGCGAGGGAAATAATCTATACGAAGAGGGGCGTGCAGAGTACCTGAAAGACCACGCAGAATAATCTTTTGCTCTACAATATGATATTGTGATATATTTCAAAAAGGAATAAAAAGGATAAAAGTCCGACAGTAAATGCTGAAGATCCGTGCAGAAGCATTTATTGTTGGACTTTTTAATTTTATCATTTCACTTTCAATTTAATCATTCTTACGAAAATGATTAAATTAAAGTTGACAATGATAAAATTGATTTATATACTTGAAGTAAATAAAATCGAAAAAAGAGTGATAAAGAAGGTGATGGAAAATATATGAGACGGTTTGATTATCAGGAAAAGTGGAAAAGTCTGTTGACTCCTGAAATTGTATCTTATCTGACACAGATACATGAATTTAAGGGAGAACAAACTCTTTTTATTGAGGCCAAAGCAGATACTCTTACACAATTAGTTGAAATCGCTAAAATTCAAAGTACGGAAAGTTCCAACAAAATAGAAGGTATTTATACATCAGACATCAGATTGCGGGAATTGGTAAAAGACAAAACAAGGCCAAGGACAAGAAATGAACAGGAAATTGCCGGATACAGAGATGTATTGAATACAATTCATGAAAGCCATGACCATATCCCACCAAAGTCTGCGATTATTTTACAGCTTCACAGAGATTTGTATAAATTTGAAAGCTACAATATTGGAGGAAAATATAAAACTGCAGATAATGTCATTGAGGAAGAAGATTCTCAGGGAATAAAAAAAATACGGTTTAAACCAGTACCGGCCCGGGAAACACCGGAAGCAATGGAAGAACTATGCGGAGCATTTGAAGAGGCAATGGCAACAGGAGAAATAGATCCGCTTCTTTTGATTCCAATGTTTATTCTGGATTTCCTATGCATACATCCGTTTAATGATGGCAATGGAAGAATGAGCCGTTTACTTACACTGTTACTTTTGTACAGATCTGGCTATATTGTGGGAAAATATATCAGTATCGAGAGAATGATAGAAAATTCAAAGGAATTATACTATGAATGTTTAAGGGAAAGTTCTGAGAACTGGTATGAGAATAAGAATGATTATACACCATTTGTAAAATATATGCTTGGTGTTATCGTAGGAGCATACAGAGAGTTTTCTTCAAGAATAAAATTGCTGATAACGCAGAATATATCAAAACCGGAGCGAATAGAAGAGATTATAAAAAACACTCTGGGAACAATTACAAAAAAGGAAATTGCAGAAAAGTGTCCGGATATTAGTGTGGTAACGATACAGAGAACACTGGCAGAATTACTGACAGCAGAAAAAATTTTAAAAATCGGCGGCGGAAGGTATACGAAATATACCTGGAATAATGAGTAATAGATGGGAGATAAAAAATGATCACTGGTGAATTAAAAAACAAAATAGATGGTTTATGGGATATATTTGCGGCAGGAGGACTTGTCAATCCACTGGAAGTAATCGAACAGATTACATACCTGATGTTTATTCATGATCTGGATGATTCCGATAATATGCGTGCAAGAGAAAGTGCAATGCTTGGCTTGCCATTTCAGAGTATTTTTTTCGGAGAAGTAAAAATAGGTGAGAGAACAATTGACGGAAGTCAGCTGAAATGGTCCGTATTCCATGATTTTCCGGCAGACAGAATGTATATAATCATGCAGGAATGGGTGTTCCCGTTTATAAAAAATCTTCATAATGATAAAAACAGTGCATATTCCAAATATATGGACGATGCGATCTTTAAACTTCCGACACCACTCCTTTTATCCAAAGTGGTGGATTCTCTGGATGAAATTTACAAACTTATGAATGAAATCCAGACAGCAGATGTCAGAGGAGACGTATATGAATATCTCCTTTCTAAAATAGCCCAGTCCGGACGGAATGGACAGTTCCGTACACCAAGACATATTATCCGGATGATGGTTGAGATGATGGATCCGTCCAGTGATGAGATTATCTGTGATCCGGCATGTGGAACCTCCGGATTTCTGGTTGCAGCAGGAGAATATCTGAAAGAAAAAAGAAAAGAAGAAATTTTTTATGATAAGCAGAAAAAAGATCATTACATGAATCATATGTTCCATGGATACGATATGGACCGCACCATGCTTCGTATTGGAGCCATGAATATGATGACTCACGGAATAGAAAATCCTTATATTGAGTATCGGGATAGCTTATCTGATCAGAATGCAGATAAAGATCAGTATTCCCTTGTGCTGGCAAATCCTCCTTTTAAAGGAAGCCTGGATGCAGAGTCCGTTTCCGGAGATCTTCTTAAGGTTTGTAAGACAAAGAAAACAGAACTTTTATTTCTGGCTTTGTTTTTGAGGATTATGAAAATTGGAGGAAGATGCGCTTGTATTGTACCAGATGGTGTACTCTTTGGATCATCACGGGCGCATAAATCCATCCGTAAGGAAATTGTTGAAAATCAGAGACTGGAAGCTGTAATATCTATGCCTTCCGGTGTATTTAAACCCTATGCAGGAGTATCCACAGCAATCCTTATTTTTACAAAAACAGAACACGGCGGAACTGATCAGGTATGGTTCTACGATATGGAAGCAGACGGATTCAGCCTGGACGATAAACGTACTCCTGTCACAGAGAATGACATTCCGGATATTGTAGAGCGTTTTAAAAACCTTGATAAAGAAGCAGAACGGAAACGAACAGACCAGTCATTTATGGTACCGAAAAAAGATATTGTAGAAAATGACTATGATCTCAGTATTAATAAATATAAAGAAATCGAATACACTCCGGTGGAATATCCGCCAACATCAGAAATCATGGCCAATATCCGGGAATTGGAGCTGGAGATTGGAAAAGAAATGGATGAGTTGGAGAGGTTGTTGGGATTATAGAAGAAAGGATGGCAGATTCGAAAATTCGGGTTTGTAGGGATGATGTAGATGGCAAAAGTAATTGATATAATAGGAAAAGTTTTATCTGGTGAATGGGGAACTGACGATGAAACTGGTGACGGAATCCCAGTACTTAGAACAACCAATTTTACCAATGAGGGCGTGGTAAATTACAATGATGTAGTTACTAGAATGATTACTAAGAAAAATATTGAGGAGAAGTACTTACGCAAAGGAGATATTCTTATTGAGAAGTCTGGTGGAAGTGTTAAGTTTCCCGTAGGCAGGGTTATATATTTTGACGGTGAAGATAATACATATCTTTTTAACAATTTTACAGGATTACTTCGAGTGAAAGACCGAGAAATATGGTATCCGAGATATGTATTTTATTCGCTGTTTGCAAATTATAAGCGTGGTGGTACAAGAGCATTTGAGAATAAAACCACGGGACTCCATAATTTGAAAATTGATGATTATGTATCACGATATGAAGTTGCAGAAATTGGTTTGACAGAACAGGTTTTAATTTGTGATAAACTTGACAAATTGTATGAAATTATAAAGTTAAGAGAGCAGGAATTGCAGTTATTAGACGACCTCATCAAAGCCCGATTTGTCGAGATGTTTGGGGATCCAGTTTCTAATCCTTATGGATATGATAAGATTGCACTTTCTGATTTGGCAGATATTAAGATTGGACCTTTTGGTTCGCTACTACATAAGGAAGATTATATTGATGGTGGACATCCGTTACTAAATCCTTCGCATATTGTTGATGGTAAGGTTTCTCCAGATGATAAACTTACAATTTCTGATGAAAAATATGAAGAATTATCAGCGTATCAGTTAAAAACTGGGGATGTTGTAATGGGTAGAAGAGGTGAAATGGGTAGATGCGCAGTTGTTCCTGAAGATGGATTCTTGTGTGGAACAGGAAGCATGCTTATCAGAACTAAAGGGGAAGTTACTGCTGATTATATTCAAAAAATAATATCGTTTCCATCATTTAAGAAAACTATAGAAGATATGGCTGTAGGACAAACAATGCCCAATCTTAATGTTCCAATAGTATCTGGCTTTCAAATAATTAAGCCACCGATGGAAGTACAAGATAGATATTATGCGTTTGCAGAACAAGTCAACAAATCAAAAGTTAAAGTACAAAAAGCACTGGATGAAACACGAAAGTTATTCGATAGTCTGATGCAACAATACTTTGGCTAGAAAGGGGAGAAGCTGAATGGCGATAATGACGGTGTACCATGGTGGATATCAGGCTGTAGAGAAACCGGAAATCAGAAAAGGTCGTAATACAAAAGATTTTGGAACTGGTTTTTACTGTACGATTATAAAAGAACAGGCTCAAAGATGGGCCAGGAGATATGATACGAAAGTTGTATCTGTCTATGATGTGCGTTTAAAATCGAATCTGAAAATAAAAGAATTCAAAGATATGACAGAAGAATGGTTGGATTTTATAATTGCATGTCGGAGTGGGAAAGACCATGAATATGATATTGTAATCGGTGCAATGGCAGACGATCAGATTTATAATTTTGTTTCTGATTACATGGACGGTACGATTACCAGAGAACAGTTCTGGGTTTTGGCAAAGTTCAAGTATCCAACTCATCAGATAGCATTTTGTTCCAAAGAATCATTGAAATGCCTGAAGTATAGAGATTGTGAGGTGCTATAAATGGCAGGAGAAGGACGTGAAAGCAAAAAAGATAACGATTTATTTTACACATGCAGCCTGATCGATTACATTGCCAGGAAAACAAAGAATACACGGGCAGATGTTGTAAATAAACTTGGAAAGCAGAGACTTGATAAAATTTATGATCTGGCAGATGTATATCATTGTGACAACATTGACAGAGTCAGTGCTGATTTTATCGAAGAAGCAGGAATACAAGAAGGAGATTTTGACAATGTGGGTGATTGTAAATACAGCATTCCATCACATTGGGACATTGGAAAAGTATATAAGCGGCTGATAAAAATGGTTGCTACAGATGAAAATATTGGGATCGTAGATGCTTTAATAAAAGTATACAATTCCTTTATCAGTGCAAAGATTGATGACTACAACAGCAGTGTATATTACGAAAATCCGTCATATATATTTGAATCGTATCGGGAAAACAGAATGCTATAAATGAAATAACAGAAAGATACTGGCGTAGCTTGAGACATAAAATAAAAAGTCAGTTATCAAGGAATTTTTGATAACTGTGGTTGATGAGGATAATTATAAAATAAAATGCTATGATTGCATTTGTACGAATTTATTGTTTGTTGAAATAATTTGTTTGGAAATAGATTTTGCATAAATAAAAAGTTAAATTGCAAAAGCGTTGGATAAAAAAATATATATAATGATTAAAATAAGTATAGCAGGAATGAAGGGAAACGAATATGAGTACTTCGACACATGATTTATTTGATTTTTTTAAAAAGGCAAATAGGAATATTTCAGATGAATATATGAGAATTTGTAGAAGAGTAAATGAAGATCCAGGAACTGCAGGGGATCAGGGTGAAGAAAACTGGAAAGAACTTTTGGAATCTTGGATTCCACCTTATTTTCAAATAGTTACAAAGGGAAGGATATTAAGTGATTCAGGGGAAACAAGTCCGCAAGTGGATGTGATTGTTTTATCACCAGATTATCCCAAAAGCTTGTTGAATTGTAAGGAATACTTATCTGGAGGAGTAGTGGCTGCATTTGAATGTAAAACTACATTAAGGCGTAAACATATTGGCGAATTTATAGAGCATTCAAAGAAGATAGAAAAATTAGCTATTAATGAGAATGGAACACCAAGAAAAGATTTGCAAAGCAAAATTTATTATGGATTATTGGCACATTCACATGAATGGAAAAAAGAAAATTCGAATCCGAAAGAAAATATTGAAAAATCTATTTGGGAATATAATGAAAAATATGTTACACATCCTAGGGAAATTCCAGATATCATATGTGTTGCTGACTTAGGAGTATGGAAATCTCAAAAGATGATAGTACCAAACTATGATAACGGTAAAGGATTAAAAGGAAATTATGTTATGAGTGGGTATATAGCATCAGATAATAAAGAAGAATTTTTTACTCCTGTGGGAGCATGTGTTTTTGATTTGCTTCAAAAGATTGCGTGGAGATATCCAAGCGCAAGAGATATTGTAACTTATATGAGAAAGTTAAATATTTTTAGTAGCGGTAGTGGGTATTCAAGACCATGGGAATGGAATGTATTATCGGAAGAAACACAAAAAAATATATACAAGTTAAAAAATGGTGGATTTTGGGATGAATGGGGTATGGTGATATATTAAAAAAATTTATACCTGAGATGGGAGGCAATTATGAGAATTGATTTACATTGTCACACAAAGAAGGTAAAAACAGGAGATGCGTATACAAGAAATGTTACCAAAGACAAATTTTTTCAAAAGATTATTGAAGCGAGGGTTGAAATTGTTGCAATAACAAATCACAATCAATTTGATTATGAGCAGTACAAAGAATTTAAAGATATTACGGCGGGAAATTGCGACATATGGCCGGGAATAGAACTTGATATTTTAGGAAAAGCAGACCAAAAGGGAAATCGTAAAAGAGGTCATTTGATAGTAATTGCTAATCCTAAAAATGTTGAGCTGTTTAATACTCAAGTACAAAAATTGATTAAAGATGAAGATGTAAATACATTTCAAATTAGTGTAAAAAAAGTGTATGAAGTCTTTGGAAAATGTGATTGTATTTATATACCACATTTTCATAAAGAACCCAAACTTTCAGATGAAGATATTCAGGAATTAGAGGAGTTATTACCCGATTCTAGTCGGTTATTTAAAGAAACATCTGATTATCGAAGTCTTGGAGTTTTTTCCAATTTTGATTATAGTGTTATTATAGGAAGTGATGTACAGGATTGGGACAAGTATGAAACTAGTAAGTTTGCGGATATAAGATTACCAGTACAAACATTTGAGCAATTTTGTTTGTTAGCGAAAAAAGATGTACAAATAATAGATACATTGCTCAATCAAAAACGAAAAAAGGAGATTCCTGTATCGCCATATAAAAGAGTAAACTTTAAATTACCTTTCTATGAAGATATTAATATTATTTTCGGTCAGAAGGGAACGGGAAAAACAGAAATTCTTGAATCTTTGAAGAAATATTATATTGAAAATGGAATCGTAATGGAAAGTTATAAAGGTAGTGAAAAAGATGTGGATTTTTCAAAAATGTTAAAGATTAATGATGTAATAGCTACACCTGAGAAGCTTCGATTGGATAGTATGGGACAACAGTTCTTTGACATTTATAGCTGGAAAGAGGCATTACCAACATCTTTTGAAAAATATATAAGTTGGATGGAAACAAAAGATAACAATAAAAATAAAGGGAGAATGAAAATAACAGAGTGCGTGCATATAGAGAAAGGAATATATGAGCGAAAACTTGAATTAGATTATAAATATTTGAAAGAATTCACAAAATCTACATTTCAAAAAATTGATATAGGAAAATATTTGGATGAGCAAGACAGTACAACTTTAATGTTGCTATTGGAAAAATTATGTGAAAATATAAATGATGCAATAATGCAAATGTGGAACAGTGATAAAAGCATTAAGCTTACAAACTGGAGCATTGATAAGATAAAAGCAATAGCGGATAAATGTTCTGATACAATATCTAAACCTAGCAGTGTGGGGTTTTATGATTTTGCTATAGAAAGGTTTAAGTTGTTTGAAAATGTGGAAGAAATATGTAGTGCATTTTCTGCTACGGACAAGGTTGAAAAAGAATATTTGGGAAACCTTGAGGAAAAAGGTGATATATACATTCAAACACGATACAGAATGTTAGCCAAAGAATCACGTACAGATGAATTTAAACAGGGAATAACTATATTAAGAAATTGTAAACATGTAATAGAGGGGATAAAGAAAGCTATCTTAGCGGAGAATATATCGGAAGAAGTATCAAAGTTTCAAGAGTTCTATGATGATGGAATTAAAGACATAGGCGCATTTATAGGAGTGTCTAAAGAAACAGCATTAGAAAATGGAGAAATTTACAAACCGTCTAATGGAGAACGTGGAATTCTATTGATGCAAAAGTTATTGGATTCAGAAAGTGATGTATATATTTTAGATGAACCGGAATTGGGAATGGGAAATTCATATATAACATCTAATATACTTCCCAAATTAACTGATCTTGCAAAAAGGAGAAAAACAGTAATTATAGCAACACATAATGCTAATATTGCAGTTGGTACGCTTCCGTATATTAGTATATTAAGAACTCATGAGAATGGAGTATATAAAACGTATGTTGGTAATCCTTTTTATGATGAACTTAGAAATATAGATGATGAAACAGACATTAAAAACTGGACTCAAGAAAGTATGCATACTCTTGAGGGCGGTAAAAATGCATTTTATGATAGGAAGGATATTTATGAATCAGGAAAGCAAAGTGATTAATGTATATTTGGAGAAAAGAGAAAACAAAGATTATTTAGTGTTTGGCTTTGAAGAAGTTGCAGAAGTATGTCTTAATGATGACGAAAGCCAAAATAATTTGAAAAGTATATTTGTAAAGTTACTTACAGAGATTACAAAGAATCCCGTTGAATTACAGTTTTTGGAAAAACCAGAATATAAAACAGGGTTATATATAGATGTGTGTAAAGAATATATAAAAGATTTAAATAAAGAGATTACGAATGTGAGAAAAAATATGCCAGAAAAACTAAAAATGCAGTGATGACAAAATACGGAAAAACCACACGGATACAGTGGAAAACCTGGAGTTTTCCTCATAAATCACACGAAAAATTGAAAGTAAAAGAGGGAGGTTTCACAATGGTAACAAACTTTGATTATTTAAAAAATGAATCAAAATTCTCTGCATTTGCAAATGTTGCCATATCTGCGGAGAAGATCATATTGGCAGATCCGGATGCGAGTATTCTTAACAGCCGGCGGGCTATGGAATTTGCTGTGAAATGGTTGTATTCTGTGGAGAACAGTTTGCAGATTCCGTACCAGGATAACCTTCACACTTTGATGAATACAGAGGAATTCAGACAGTTAGTGGGACCGGATCTTTGGAAAAGGATGGATTATATCCGCAGATGTGGAAATAGTGTGGCACATAGCAATAAAAAACCTGGCAGAGATGCAGCGATGCTCTGTCTTGAAAATCTGTCGATTTTTTTAGATTACGTTGCATATTGTTATGGAGAACAGTATCAGGAACATCCATTTGACAAATCGATTATTGATGGCAGAATTGAGAAGGCAAAGGCATCCAGGGAAACAGCCAGAAAAGCAAAGGAAACACTTCTGAAAGAACAAGAAAAAACTGCCCAGCAGGAACTGGATCTACAAAAACTGATGGCAGAAAATACTTTTCTCAGGGAAGAACTGTCCGCACGCCACGAGAAACAGCAGCAGACATATGTTCCGAAACCTCTGGATCTGTCTGAATATGAAACTAGAAAACTTTACATAGATTCCATGCTCATTGATGCAGGATGGACACAGGGAAAAGACTGGTTAAATGAGATGACTGTGACAGGAATGCCGAATAAATCAGGGATTGGACATATTGATTATGTTCTCTATGATGATATGAATAAACCTCTGGCAATTATAGAAGCAAAACGTACCTGCAAGGATATTGCTGAGGGCAGGCAGCAGGCGAAACTTTACGCAGATCTGCTGGAAAAGAAATATGAACGGCGTCCGGTAATTTTCCTTACCAATGGTTTTGAAACCCGGATCATAGACGGACAATATCCAGAAAGAAAATGTTCAGTTATTTATTCCAAACGGGATCTGGAGAAATGGTTTAACCTTTTGAGTATGCGGACAAGCCTCCAAAATATTTCTGTAGATAAAAAGATAGCAGACCGCTATTATCAGGAAGCCGCGATAAAAGCAGTATGCCAGAGCTTTGATGAAAAGAATCGGAGAAAAGCCCTGCTTGTTATGGCCACAGGTTCCGGAAAAACCAGAACAGTAATGGCTTTGTGCAAGGTACTGGTTGATGCGGGCTGGGTAAAGAATATACTTTTTCTGGCGGACAGAAATTCACTGGTAACACAGGCGAAAAGAAGTTTTGTAAACTGGATGCAGGATTTTTCCTGTACAAATCTGGTTGAAGAAAAGAATAATTATATGTCGCGATGTGTTTTCTCCACATATCAGACCATGATAAACTGTATTGATACGATAAATGACAAAGAAGGAAAAGTTTTTACCAGTGGTCATTTTGATCTGATCATTTGTGATGAAGCGCACAGATCCATTTATAATAAATATAAAGATATTTTTACATATTTTGATGCACTGCTTGTAGGACTTACCGCAACACCGAAAGATGAGATTGACAAAAATACATATGAAGTATTTGAACTGGCAAACGGAGATCCCACTTATGGATATGATCTGGCGCAGGCGGTTAAGGATGGATATCTGGTTGATTATCTTTCGGTGGAATCCAGGGTGAAATTTATTGATCAGGGAATTGTATATGATGAACTTTCAGAAGCAGATAAAGAAATCTATGAAAATACTTTTGAAGACGAAAATGGAAAGCTTCCGGAAGCGATAAATTCGGCTGCATTGAATACCTGGATTTTTAACGAAGATACCATTAAAAAAATTCTTCATGTCCTGATGAGAGATGGGATTAAAATTGAATACGGACAGAAGATTGGAAAAACAATTATTTTTGCGAAAAATCATGATCATGCGGAAAAAATTCTTGAGATTTTTAATAAGGAATATCCGCATTTAAAGAATTATGCTATGGTGATCGATAACAGAATGAAATATGCACAGAGTGCAATTGATGAGTTTTCAGATCCGAAAAAACTACCGCAGATCGCAATTTCTGTAGATATGTTAGATACCGGAATTGATGTACCTGAAGTTCTTAATCTTGTATTCTTTAAGAAAGTTATGAGTAAAGCAAAATTCTGGCAGATGATCGGACGAGGAACAAGACTATGTCCGGGATTGTTGGATGGGGAAGATAAGAAAAAGTTTTACATTTTTGATTTTTGTGGAAATTTTGAGTTTTTCCGAATGAATAAAGGAAAAGCAAGCGCAAATCTGATGGCGTTGCAAAGTGCAGTTTTTAATCTTCAGTTTGAGATTTCGTACAAGCTTCAGGATATTAAATATCAGACAGATAAATTAACTGCGTACAGGACTGCACTTGTAAAGCACATGACTGAAAAAGTAAAAGAGCTCCCAAGAGATAGTTTTACAGTTCGCCAACATTTGAAATATGTAGAATTATATTCAGAAGAGTCGAACTATCAGATGCTTACTTATGAAGATACTTTACTTGTACGGGAAGAGGTTGCACCCTTGATTTTGCCTGAAAGTGATGAAGTAACAGCAGTACGTTTTGATGCACTTATGTATGGAATAGAACTTGCATCTCTGGTTGGAAAGAAATATACAAGTGCGCGAAAAGATCTTTTAAAAAAGGTTTCCGGAATTGCCGGAGTGGCAAATATACCGGAGATTCAGGCACAGACAGAGCTGATCGATCAGATTTTGCATACAGATTATGTGGAAAATGCAGGAATTGATGAATTTGAAAATATCAGGAAAAATCTGAGAGATCTTATGAAGTATATTCCGGATAAGAGCAGGAATAAATATATGACCAATTTTACAGACGAAATTCTTTCAACGGAATGGAAAGAAGCAGAATTGGAAAACAATGATCTGGAAAATTACAAGGTACGAGTAGAATATTATGTCCGACAGCATCAGGATAACCATGTAATAGCTAAGCTGAAAAAGAATCAGTCACTTACAGAAAAAGATGTAGCTGAACTGGAAAAAATTCTCTGGAGCGAGCTTGGTACAAAAGAGGATTATGAAGCAGAATTTGGCAGAAAGCCATTGGGAGAATTTGTCAGAGAAATGGTAGGTCTTGATATGAATGCAGCAAAGGAAGCTTTTTCAAAGTATCTTGAGGATGTAAATCTGGACAGCAGGCAGATTTATTTTGTAAATCAAATCATTGAGTATATTGTTCATAATGGAATGATGAAGGATCTTTCTGTTTTGCTGGAATCTCCGTTTACGGATCGTGGAAGCATTTCGGAAATCTTTACAGATATGGGTGTTTGGCTTGGAATAAAAAAAGTCATTGATACGATCAACGCAAATGCTGCTGCATAAACATCCTCCTCTGTGAAGCATAAAAATTTACCCGGATTTACAATAAATTTAACCATAAATCCGGTTGACAAAACCCGGCCGGGAACGTTATAATGGCCGGGTTGATAAAAAGAATTAAGAAAAAAAGGCAGGTGAACAGAATGGACAGTTGTGATTCTCATGGGCGAAG
>OCGZ01000967.1_pt1 | contig 12768 bp, 10 predicted proteins | sample 1538711 | NCBI WGS metagenome assembly OCGZ01 (sample SAMN04571720, study PRJEB22368) | human gut metagenome | biome: human gut; material: stool | host: Homo sapiens | place: Luxembourg | collected 2012-08-17
CCGGGATGTGGTTGAAGGTGTCGAAGGTGGACACCGCACCCCGGATGGTGCCGTAGAGGTCGAGCTTGAGCAGGTCCTGCCGCAAAAGAAGCAGGCCGCCGGAAAGACCAAGCTGCTCAGCCTTGTCCCGGACGACGCAGAGCATCTCCTCCGACTGGTCGATGCCGATCATATCGTAGCCCGCCTGCGTGAGCATCAGGGTCAGCTCTCCTGTCCCGCAGCCCAGGTCTGCGAGGATGCCGTCATGGATACCGTGGGCTTCCAGCTCTTTTTTGATGTGGGCATACAGGGCCTCGTAGTCGGCCTCGCCGTTGAACTCATCGTAAAAATAAGCAAATTCGTTGTAAGCCATTGCGTTACTCCGCGTCCTCTGCGTTTGCCTCGTACTCGGCGGTGACGGCTGCGTTCAGCACAGCCTGCAGCTCCGGGATGCCGTAGCCGCTCTCGCCGCTGGTCAGCACCACCTTCTGGCAGCCGTAGGGCAGGCAGAGCTTTTCGAACTCCTCCTGCGTCTGGGCCAGCTGGCTCTTCTTGAGCTTGTCGGCCTTGGTCAGGGCCACGACGAAGGGAATGTTGTGGTAGTGGAGATAATGCAGCATCTGGATGTCGTCGGCGCTGGGGGCGTGACGGCAGTCGATGAGCTGGACCAGCAGGGTGTGGTGGCGCTGAGCCTCGAAGTAGCTGTTGATGAGGTCGTCCCAGCGCTCACGGTCGGCGTTGCTCACCTTGGCATAGCCGTAGCCGGGCAGGTCCACGAAGTAGCAGTCATCCACCGCGTAGAAGTTGATGGTAGCCGTCTTGCCCGGCGTGCTGGACACGCGGGCGAGATTCTTGCGGTTGCAGAGCTTATTGATGAGGCTGGATTTGCCCACGTTGGAGCGGCCGGAGAAGCTCAGCTCCGGGCGGTCGCTCTCGGGCAGCTGGCTGGAAATGCCGTAGCTTGCAATGAAATCCGCTTTGTTATAGTTCATAGCTTCGCTCCTTTCGTCTCAGCAGACCGCGCCCGGCTGCGGCTTTTCAGCGGTCTGCGGCAGGGCCGCAGCCTCAGCGGGCTTTACCTTCCTGGTGCGGGGGTGGCCCGCAGACACCGTCTTGGGCTTGAGGAGGGCTGCGGCGAGGACCTGCGACAGGTTGGACATGGGCAGGAACTCGATGTTCTTCTTGACCTCGTCGTCCACCTCGTACAGATCGGACACGTTGTCCTTCGGGATGAGGACGGTCTTCATCCCCTCGCGGTAAGCGGCCATGCTCTTCTCGCGGAGGCCGCCGATGGGCAGCACATTGCCGTGGAGGGTGATCTCGCCGGTCATGGCCACATCGCCCCGCACCGGGATGCCGGACAGGCAGGAGATGAGGGCCGTGGTCAGGGTGACGCCGGCAGAGGGGCCGTCTTTGGGGACTGCGCCCTCCGGGGCGTGGATGTGCAGGTCGCACTTCTTGAGGCGCTCGGAGTCGATGCCGTACTCTGCGGCATGGACACGGGCATAGGTGATGGCCAGCTGGGCGCTCTCCTTCATCACGTCGCCCAGAGAACCGGTGACGGTGATCTTGCCGCTGCCGTTGTCGATGACCTGCACCTCGATGGGCAGGGTCTCGCCGCCGATGCTGGTCCATGCCAGACCGTTGGCGATGCCGATGGCGTTGGTGCGGTTGAGGAACTCGGGCTTGACCATGCGGGGTCCCAGCAGCTTTTCGAGGCTGGTGCCGGTGACGGAGACATTCTCCGCCTCGCCGGAAGCAATCTTCCGGGCGCACTTGCGCAGGACGCTGGTGATGGTGCGCTCCAGATTGCGGACGCCGGCCTCGCGGGTGTAGCCGTCGATGATGCCGTAGAGGGCGCTCTGGGAGAAGGTGACCTTGCCGGTCAGGCCGCAGGCATCCAGCTGCTTGGGGACCAGATGCTTCCGGGCGATGTTGTACTTTTCCACCCGGGTGTAGCTGGGCAGCTCGATGACGTCCATGCGGTCGCGCAGCGGGCCGGGGATGGCGCTGAGGTCGTTGGCCGTGGTGATGAAGAGCACATGGCTCAAATCAAACGGCATATCGATGAAATGGTCGTTGAAGGTGCTGTTCTGCTCGGGGTCGAGGGCTTCCAGCAGAGCGGCCGCCGGGTCGCCCCGGAAGTCGCCTGCCAGCTTGTCGATCTCGTCCAGAAGCATCAGGGGGTTCGAGCTCTTGGCAGAGATCATGGCGTTGATGATCTTGCCGGGCATCGCGCCGATGTAGGTGCGGCGGTGGCCGCGGATCTCGGCCTCATCCCGCACGCCGCCGAGGCTGATGCGGACATACTTGCGGTTCAGGCTCTCGGCGATGGAGCGGGCGATGCTGGTCTTGCCGACACCCGGAGGGCCGACGAGGCAGATGATCTGGCCCTTCACGTCGGGGGCCAGCTTGCGGACGGCCAGCACCTCGAGGATGCGGTCCTTGACCTTCTTCAGGCCGTAGTGGTCCCGGTCCAGCACGCGCTGGGCCTTGGCGATGTCCAGATCGTCCTCGGTGAAGGTGTTCCAGGGCAGGTCGAGGCAGGTGTCCAGATAGGTGCGGATGACCGTGCCTTCCTGATTGCTGCTCTGCATTTTGGAGAGGCGGTCCACCTCTTTGAGAAGCTTCTTTTCCCGATCCTCGTCCAGATGGAGGGCCGTGATCTTCCGGCGGTACTCCTCGGCCTCGGCGGTGGTATCGTCGTCCTCGCCCAGCTCCTCGCTGATCATATGGAGCTGCTCGTGGAGGTAGTAGTCGCGCTGGTTCTTGTCCATCGCCTCGTCTACCTTCTGGGCGATCTCCTTATCGATCTCGAGCATCCGGCGCTCCCGGTGCATCTTCTCGATGAGCAGATGCAGACGGCCCATCAGGGTGCCTTCGTCCAGAATGGCCTGCTTATCCTCGAAGCGGAACAGGAGGTTGGCCGGGATGTACTCGGACAGGAAAGCGGCGTCGGTGCTGGTCGTGATGGCAAACACCACGTCCTTGCCGATGTGGGGGTTCAGAGCCAGCAGGTCGTCAAAGCTCTTTTTGACGTTGCGGACGAGGACGTCCGCCTCCGGCAGTTCCTCGGGCTTCGCCATCTTGACCGGGGCCGGGCGGACGGTGGCCAGCAGGAAGCTGCCGTCGTCCTCCATCTCGGAGAGTTTGGCGCGGTATTTGCCTTCGACCAGGATGCGGACGAGATCGTCCGACACCCGCATCACCTGCTTGACCTCGGCCACGACGCCGTAAGTATAGAGGTCGGCGGCCTTAGGGTCTTCGACCTTCATCTCTTTCTGTGCCACGAGGAAGACGTCAGAGTTGTTGCTGACGGCCCACTCCACGGCGGCGATGCTCTTCTCGCGGCCCACCTCGAAGTGGAGCAGATTGTTGGGGAAGACCACCAGCCCGCGCAGGGCGATGGCCGGAAGGTGGAGGACGCTCCGCTCCACCTTGACCGTAACTTTTTCAGACATAGTACAAAACCTCCCAGCCGTCCCTCGGATGCGAGTCATCCATAAGGGCGGCTTTTTTGTAGGGTCATATCAAATCTATCATTTTATTATAGCGAAAAATGTTTGCAGATGCAACTGTTCAGCGCTTTTCCCGGGTGTTGTAGCCCAGTCTGCCCAGTGCGGGCAGGATGGCCCGGAGGGTCAGCGACGTGAGGGCGCCCATGACAAGGCCCAGCACCAGCATCACCGGCGCATAGTACAGCGACATGGCCGAGGACAGGATGAGCCCCGCGCCAAGCAGCTGGCCGATGTTGTGGGACAGTGCGCCGCAGACCGACAGGATGAACCATGTGGGCCGGAACGGGAGCTTATAGTAGAGCACCCACATCACCAGCAGGGACAGCAGTCCGCCGCAGAGCGAAAGGAAGCCCGCCGTCCAGCCGGAGACGAGAAAGACGAACAGCGCCTTGAGCAGGTCGAGATAGAGCGCCTGCTGCGCCCCCATGAAGAACAGTGCATACATCACCACGATATTCGCAAGGCCCAGCTTCATGCCCGGCGCAAGGCCCGGGATGACCAGTGTGCCTTCGATAAAGGAAAGAGCCATCGCCAGCGCGAACAGCAGGCCGGAAAGGGCGATCTCGTGTGTTTTCTTCGGGTCATGGTTTCGGTTTGCCATCGGCTCTCCCCCTTTGCTGCATCGGTCATTCTTCGCCGCCGGCGGTCTGCTCGTACTGCTCCTGCTCTTCCACAGCGGCTTCCCATGCGGCGAAAAGCTCGTCCTGATGGAAGCGCAGGTCGCTGAGCTCGTCGCTCTTTTCCCGCAAAAGCTGGGGGTCGTTGTAGACTTCCGGCGAGTTGATCTCGTTTTCCAGCTCCACTTCGCGGGCGCCGCAGGCTTCCATCTCGTCCTCGCAGGCTTTGATCTTAGCGCGCAGCTCGGCCCGGCGGCGGCGCTGCTCTTTGCCGTAGCCCGCCTTGGCGGGTTCGCTGCTCTTCTCGGCCACGGGGGCGGGAGCGGCGCGGCCCATCAGGGCGTCATAGCTGGGGTAGATGACCGCCTTGCCGTCCTCGAGGTAGAGGATGGGGCAGGCCAGACTGTTCATCAGGTGGCGGTCATGGGTGACGAGGAGCAGCGTGCCAGTGTAGGCCATCAGCGCCTCGGTCAGGTTCTCGCGGGTGTAGATGTCCAGATGGTTGGTAGGCTCGTCCAGGAACAGCAGGTTCGGGCGTTCCAGCACGATCTCTGCAAAGCGCAGTCGGGCCAGCTCGCCGCCGGACAGGGCCTCGCAGGGCTTGAAGACCGTCTCGCCCCGGAAGCCCAGCTTTGCCAGATGGCTGCGGACTTCCAGCTCGGTCATCCGGGGGTACTTGTTCCAGATGACGTCGATGACGCGGCCCGCGCCGATGCGGTTCTGCTGCTGGGCGAAGATGCTGGGCCGTGCGCCGGTGCCAAGGCGCACCATGCCGCCGGAGGGGCGGCGCTTGCCGTCCAGCACCTGCATCAGGGTGGATTTGCCTGCGCCGTTGGGGCCGGCGATGATGAGCCGCTGGCCGCGGCAGACCGTATAGGTGAAGGGCTCCAGCAGGGTGCGGTCGCCGATCTTAATGGTCAGGTTCTTGAGCAGCACCAGCTCATTCCACGGCTCCACGTCGTATTCGAAGCGGAACTTGAGCTGGTTGGTCTCGTCCTGAGGGGCCTCGGTGATCTCCAGCTTTTCCAGCTGCTTGCGGCGGCTCTGGGCCATCTTGGTGGTGGAGGCGCGGACGAGGTTGCGGTCGATGTAGTCCTGTAATTTTTCGGCCAGCGCCACGTCGGCGTCGTGCTGCTTCTGGCGCAGGGCGTCGGCGGCTTCCTTCTGGGGCAGATAGGCCGAGAAGTTGCCCTTATAGGTGGTCATGGTCTGGAACGAGACTTCCCAGATCTTGGTACAGACGTTGTCGAGGAAATAGCGGTCGTGGCTGACCACCAGAACGGCACCGGAGTAGCCCTTGAGGTAGTTTTCCAGCCACTCCATGGTGGCGAAGTCCAGATGGTTCGTGGGCTCGTCCAGAATGAGGACGTCCGGCTCCTCGAGGAGGAGCTTGGCCAGACGGAGACGGGTCAGCTCACCGCCGGAGAGGACGCCCACATTCTTGCTCCAGGTATCCTGCGCAAAGCCCATGCCGGACAGCACCTTCTTGATGTTGACATCCATGTTGTAGCCGTCGGCGGCGTCGATGATGTTCTGCAGTTCGTCGTGCTTTTCGAGAAGGGCGGCATCGTCGGGAGAGGCCGCCATCTTCTTTTCCAAGATCTGCATCTGGGCCATGGCGTCCAGCACAGGGGCGAAGGAAGAGCGCATCTCCCCATAAATATCCAGCGTGACATCGAGCTTTGCGTTCTGCTCCAGATAGCCCAGCGTCACGCCGTGGGTCACGCTGAACTCGCCGTCATAGTCGGTGTAGACGCCGGTCAGAATTTTGAGCAGGGTCGTCTTGCCTGCGCCGTTCTGGCCCACGATGCCGATGCGGTCTTCTTTTTCCACGCTGGCGCTCACGTCGTGCAGGACGACTTTCTCGCCAAAGCTCTTTCCGAGTTTTTCCAAATGAATCAGCATATCGTTCTTCCGTGTTCTTTTCCAGTAGGGTGGATAGGGACATTCCCGCCGTTACAGCTGATGACGGCGGTGCTTGAGGCCGAGGTTCGCCAGCTCTTCCGGCTCCATCACCAGCGGGTAGAGCTCTTCCAGCGAGGCGATCTCGTAGGTGGGGCTCACCTTGCCCGGGTTCTCGGCGTGGCCGGGGTTGAACCAGCAGGTGTCGAGGCCCGCGTTCACGCCGCCCTGAATGTCGCTGGTGAGGCCGTCGCCCACCACCAGGACGTGCTCCCGGTTCTCCACGCCCAGAGCGCGGAGGGCGGAGTCGAAGATGCGGCGGCTGGGCTTCTCGCTGTCCAGCTTCTCAGAGACGAAGACGTCCTCAAGGTAGGCCCCGATGCCGGATTCTGCCACCCGGCGGCTCTGCACCTTTTCGAAGCCGTTGGTCACGATGGCCAGCGTCGCCACCTCGGAAAGCTCCCCGAGGACGTCCAGCACATTGGGGGTCATCAGGTCGGGGTGGGAGGACAGGTGGTCGAGGTAGCAGCGGTTCATCTCCACGCCGTCACCGGCTGCGTTGATGGCCTTGAGGAAGCGGGTGAAGCGCTCCCCCATCAGCTTGTCGCGGCGTATCTGGCCCTTTTCCAGCTGACGCCAGAGCTCCGAGTTGATGTCCCGGTAGGTCTGCACCGTCCCGGCGTCCGGCTCGATGCCGTATTCCACCAGCGTCTCAGCCAGCGCCTTGTTCTCGGCGGCGTCAAAGTCCAGAAGCGTATTGTCTGCATCAAAGAGGATGCAATAATATTTTGCCATGTTTCTTTCCCTTCTCTATCATTTTTCGAGCCGCCTGCCGCCTTGAGCGGGCGCGGCTGCGGTGCGGTTTGAGAACAGCGAGAAGCCAGCCCCGCCCGGCAGAGCTGGCTTCTCGTATTTTTTATCATTCCAACGTCATTTCATAGGCGCCCTCGTCGGACTGGTCCGGCAGGTTCCCGCTGCACTTACAGCGCGGCGTGCAGGCGCACTCTTTTGCGATGCACTTTGCCATCTGCTCCTCCGTCACGCCGTTCTCGACGTTTTCCCAATCCATGTCGTAGTAGTCCACGCTGCCGTCGGTCACATCTTCTGCGCCGGGCAGGCCGAGGACTCGCATTTCTTCACGGAACATCCGCTCGCCTCCTCTCGGCTCAGCCTATGCGGCTGCGCAGAGGAAGGTGCGGGGCGTCATTCTGCCTTGCTTTCGGCTTCCTTGCTGGCGGAGGCTTCCGACTTGCTTTCGGCCTTGGACTCTGCTTCGCTCTCGGCCTTGGACTCTGCTTCGCTCTCGGCCTTGGACTCTGCTTCGCTCTCAGCCTTGGATTCTGCCTTAGACTCGGCCTTGCTTTCGGACTCCGACTCTGCCTTGGAGCTGCCAGACGACGTACTGGACGCTGCCGACGACGAACTGCTGGTGCTGTGGGAAGAGCTGCCCGAACTTGCAGAGGAAGACGAAGAGGATGTACTGCCGGAAGAACCGGCATGGGACGAGGACGAACTGCTGGTGGAGCCGGACTCGCTGGTCACACCGCTACCGATGGTGATGGTCAGGGTGTTGCTGCTCACCTTGCAGTCGTTGTAGGTGACGACGGCGTGGATCTTATAAGAAGCGTTGGCCATGGAGCTGTCCACCACCACAGTGATGCTGGACTTGCCGGCGGCCTGCGTGACCTCCTGACCGTTGGCGTACCAGCGCAGGTTCTCGGTCTTGGCGTACTTGCCGCTCAAGGCAGCCTTGAAGGTATAGGAGCTGCCCACAGCGCCCTTGCCCTCGCTGGTGATGTGGACGGAGGCCGTGCCGAAGACTGCCGTGACGTCCAGATTCTGCTTGAAGTCGGTGTCGGTGCGGGTCTTGCTGGTGAGGCCGTCGCTCCACTTGACGAAGACATGGCCCTCCGCCGGGACAGCGGTCACGGTGATGGATTTATCGGGGTCGGTGACGGTGTAGGTCACAGAGCTGTTGCCGGTGTCATTGCCGACGCTCAGAGTGCCGCCGCCGTTCTTGTCCACACGGTAGCGGGCCTCGAACTTTTTGTTCTCGCTGGTGCTCTCGCTCGAAGAGCTCTCCGAGCTGCTGGCGCTCTCGGCCTGACTCTCGCTGGAGCTGACAGCCTCCGAGCTGGGAGCGGCCACGGCGGAGCTGGGGTTGGAGACATACTCCATGGTGCGGGTGGGGATGTTGTTGGTGTCGGGGCGGCGGTCCTCGGTCTGCAGGGCGTGGGTGCGGAGATAGTTCAGCACTGCCTTGAGGCCGGCGCTCTTGAGGTGGATGTCGCCGCTGGTGTAGTAGTCCGCGATGCCGTAGCCGTCGCTGCCCTTGAGGGCCTCGGCAGAGTTGAGGAAGCGGACGCCCAGCTGCTCGCACATCTCCAGAAGGGCCATGTTGAAGTCGTCGATCTTGGCCTGGTCCATGTGGGGGTAGTTGGAGTGGTCAGCCGGGACCGGCGGCACCGTGTTGACGATGATGTCGGTGTAGGGGTAGCTCTGCTGGATGGCCTGGATGAGGGCCGTGTAGTGGGCGATGAAGTCCGGGACTTCCATCCCGGTGTCGTTGGTGCCAAAGGTCATGACCACACGGCGGGGCTTCATCATGGCCACCGCCTGAGGGATGGTGTAATGGTTGGAATCCTTCTTAAAGGTAACGATGCCCTCGTTGAGCGCGACCTGGGTGCCGATGCCCTCTTTGGCGCAGAACTGCTGCAGAGAGATGAGGCCGTTGTTGTAGAGGCGGACGGTGTTGGAATCGCCCAGAAAAAGGGTGTCGTTCAGATAGTCCGTGCCGGCGTCGGCGGTCTCCGTCAGCAGAGCGGTGGAGGCGTTGTCGATCTGGTAGTGGCCCGACAGGTCTTCGCCGGAGGTGGGGTCTGCCACAGACTCCGAGACGGAGGGGGCAGGCTCCCCACCGCCCTTTTTGAGGAGGATGGTGGTGATGCCGAAGGTCAGCAGCACCGCCAGCACGCAGAGGATGCAGACCAGAACGGCCCGATGCTGCATGGGAGTCATGGTTTCGTTTTGTTGTTGTTTTTTTCGACTCATAGATTCAGTCCCTCTCGTTTCAGGAATGGGAAGGCTCGTCCACCGGGCGGAGAGCCCAGTCCGTCAGCTCTTTGCAGTCAGCGGCCATGAAGACCGGCGCAAAGGGGGCGACCTCTTCCCTGCCGCCGTAGCCGTAGAGCACAGCGGCGGCGTCCAGGCCGCAGTTCACAGCGCCCTGCATATCGTCCCGGCGGTCGCCCACCATCAGCACCCGCTTGCCCTGCATGACGGGCTGGGCGAGGACGTGGCGGATGACGTCGGTCTTGTTGTCGCGGCTCTCATCCATGGACGCACCGCCCACGAAGGAGAAGTAAGGCGCAAGGCCCTGCTCTTCGAGGATGGGTCTCACAACGTCGGTGGGCTTGCAGGTGGCCGTGCAGAGGGTCAGGCCCGCAGCCTTGAGACGGCCCAGCATCTCCACCACGCCGGGGTAGACACCGCCCTCGTGGCAGCCCTTGGCGGCGTAGCTCACGCGGTAGCGCTTCGTGGCCTCCTCGATTTTTGCAGGGTCGGAGAAATGCTCGCCGAAGCTCTTGCGGAGGGGCGGGCCGATGTAGCGGCCAAGGTCGCTCCGGGCGACGTCAACGCCCATGGAGCTGAAAACTTCTTCCAGTGTATTGAGAATGCCGGGGGCGGAATCGATGAGCGTACCGTCCACGTCAAACAGGATCGCATCGTAGTGCAGCAAGGTCAGGTTCCCCTTTCTCTTTGGATAAACATTATATAGTATAGCACAGATTTCGATATTCAGCAATTCCAACAAAACACTTTTCCGACTTTTATACATATTTTTAGGCAGCCCCGCCCCGGAAAGCAAAAACCGCCCACCCATTGCGGGCGGGCAGTCGCATTTTGACATCAGCTCTCGGTGGTGGTGCTGTTCCCCGTCGAGGGGTAGTAGAGGTTGTTGGCGATGAATTCCAGCTTCTCTTTCAGAACCAGCTCAAGGTTCGCCACGGCGTGGACCATGTTGGTGGCGGAGTCGTTGACTTCCAGCAGCTTGCACAGGTCCAGCTCCTCCATACTGAGGGCGGCTTTCATCTTCTGGGTCTCGGCGCAGAGGATGTGGCTCAGGGCCGACTCCTGCAAAGCGATGCTCTCCATCAGGTCAACGACGGCCTGGTCGAAGGAAACTCTCGGCAGCGCGGGGCAGCCGCAGGAAACGCAGGTGGTGCAGTTGGTGGTATCAGCCATAAGAAGGACCTTCCTTTCTATAATAGGAATCGGGCGCAGTCCATCCTATGTGCCTCGCCGCCCGGATGTCACTCCGGCTTTGCGCTCTTCTGTACCTTCTCGATGGTGTCGCGGTAGCCGCCGGAGCCGTACTGGATGCAGCGGTTGATGCGGCTGATGGTGGCGGTGCTGATCTCCACTGCCTTTACGATCTGGTCGTAGGTGCTGCCGCCGAGCAGGAGCTTGGCCGCTTCCAGACGCTGGGCCATATCGGAGATCTCCTTGACCGTGCAGAGGTCTTCGAAGAAGTTGTAGCACTCCTCCCTCGTCTCAAGACTCAGGATCGCGTCGAACAGTGCGTCGGTGGTGGGGTTTCTTCTGGGGTTCTTGTCCGCCATAGCTGCCTCCTTTAGGGCAAAGTGCCGCAGGGTGCGGCACGGGTCTTTCTATTACTCTGTTACTTTAGCACTTGAAAGTATAAAAGTCAAGTACTCGGTCTTTCTTTCCGGAAGTTTAGCAGATTTCACCTGTGGAGGCATTCAGTTTTATTCATCTCACATCTGAACAAAAATCGCCTAAATTTTCTTAATCTCTCCCCCGCAAAAATGGCACAGTCTCCTAACTTGCCCAAAATATATTGACAAATTATGAAATCAGGACTAAAGTATACACAATCATTCGGCAAATGCAATGAACAGGACATGACTTTTCGCATTCCCTGCGCTCAGAGAGCCGCCATTCCGGTGCAAGACGGCAGCACAGTGCGATCAGCCCTCACCTGCGAGCAGCCTGTGCGAACCCGCTTGCGGCAGTAGTGCATGGCCGTTCAGCCCACGTTACAGGGCGGCGTATCGGCGGCAGGAACGCCTGTACGCGCAAGCGGCTGCTCCCGAAAGCAGCAAACGAAGTGGTACCGCGGAGAACGACCGGTGCAGATGCATCGTTTGGCCTTCGTCTTCGAGGAAGATGGGATACATCTTTGTGTCTCTATCTTTCGTGAGGACGGAGGCTTTTTTCACCCCTCCGGGCCGTTTCGCCTGCCCTGCTTTTGGGCACAGCCGTCCTGCTTCGGCCATTGCCGGTGTGAAAGAAAGGAAAGAGGTAAAAGAAATGAATACGCTGGTCATCGTTTTGATCGCAGCCGTGTGTCTGTTCGGCGCTTATACGCTGTATGGCCGCTGGCTGGCCAACAAGTGGGGCATCGACCCCACCGCCAAGACCCCCGCAGTCGTCCACGAGGATGGCCGTGACTATGTCCCCACCAACGGCTGGACCGTGTTTGCACACCAGTTCAGCTCCATCGCCGGTGCAGGCCCTGTCACCGGTGCCATCCAGGCTGCTGCTTTCGGCTGGCTGCCTGTCCTGCTGTGGGTGCTGCTGGGCGGCATCTTCTTCGGCGCTGTCACCGACTTCGGCGCTCTGTACGCTTCCGTCAAGAACGACGGCAAGAGCATGGGCATGCTGATCGAGAAGTACATCGGCAAGACCGGCCGCAAGCTGTTCCTGCTGTTCTGCTGGCTGTTCTGCGGCATCGTCATTGCAGCGTTTGCTGACATGGTCGCCGGAACCTTCAACGCCTTCGGCGCCGACGGTGCTCTGGTGGAGGCTGCGCAGACCAACGGCGCTGCCGGTATGGTCTCCATCATGTTCATGGTCTTCGCTGTCGTTTTCGGCCTCATCCAGAAGAAGTTCAACTTCTCCGGCTGGAAAGAGAGCGTCATCAGCATCGTTTTCATCGTGCTGTCCTTCGTCATCGGTGCGAACCTGCCCATCATTCTGGGCAAGGCTGCATGGAGCTACATCACCTTCGTCTACATCTTCTTTGCCGCAGTTCTGCCCATGTGGCTGCTGAAGCAGCCCCGTGACCACATGACCACCTTTATGTTCGTGGCCATGATCGCCGGTGCCGTTGTGGGCCTGCTGGTCGCTCACCCCACCATGAACCTGCCCGTCTTCACCGGTTTCACCAACGAGAAGCTGGGTACCATGTTCCCCATCCTGTTCGTCACCGTGGCCTGCGGTGCTGTCTCCGGCTTCCACAGCCTCGTCTCTTCCGGCACTTCCTCCAAGACCGTCGAGAACGAGAAGGATATGCTGAAGGTCGGCTATGGCGCCATGATCCTCGAGAGCCTGCTGGCTGTTCTGGCTCTCTGCGTCGCCGGTGCTGCTGCCGCTGCTGACGGCACCCCCGCTGCTGGCACCCCGTTCCAGATCTTCAGCCGCGGCGTCGCCGGTTTCTTTGAGATGTTCGGTGTCCCCGCTTATGCCGCTACCGTCTTTATGACCATGTGCGTTTCCGCACTGGCTCTGACCAGTCTGGATGCCGTGGCCCGTATCGGCCGCATGAGCTTCCAGGAGCTGTTCAGCGTGGACGACATGGAGCACGCTGAGGGCTGGCGCAAGCTGCTCTGCAACGTCTACTTCTCCACCTTCATCACTCTGGTGTTCGGCTTCATCCTGACCAAGATCGGCTACGCCAACATCTGGCCCCTGTTCGGTTCTGCAAACCAGCTGCTGAGCGCTCTGGT
>OCGZ01000969.1_pt1 | contig 12759 bp, 6 predicted proteins | sample 1538711 | NCBI WGS metagenome assembly OCGZ01 (sample SAMN04571720, study PRJEB22368) | human gut metagenome | biome: human gut; material: stool | host: Homo sapiens | place: Luxembourg | collected 2012-08-17
TAACGGAACTTGGCATTGCGCCGACAGAAGAACAGATAAAAGAACTGGCAGAAAAGTGTAATGCGGCAGTCAGAGGCAATCTTGGAAAAGTAAAGCATCTGGATGTGGGAGATATGATCGCAATCTATACGGCAGCAAAATAATATTTTTATAGAAATTCAGGTATAAACACGATAAAAAACAGCATGAGAAAGCCCCTGCAAAACTCGTATCTACAGGTTTTGCAGGGGCTTGTATTCTGTAAAAATTATTTTGCTAAAAGCATCATGATCTGATTGCTGCGCTGTACAAATTTTGCCATAGCGTCAACAGACAGCGGCTGGTTGGAAAGCATTGCAAGATCGTAAAGCTGTTCACAGAACATCGGAACATGCTCGGAATCTTTGTGCTCAAAGATATATTTTACAAGTTCATTGTTTGCGTTTAAGGTCAGGGTCTGATCCGTAGCAAACATGTTCGGATCCATGCCGCCCATGCCGTTCATTGCATACATCTTCATCATATCCTGCATACGTCTGCCTTCCTCGGAAAGCGTGATGACAGAAGCGATATCCGCATTTTTCAGCTTCTCAACTTTGACAGTCAGTTTATCGTTGTTTAAAGCTTTTTTAAACACATCCGTCAGGGTATCTGTCTCAGCCTTTAAGTCCTCAGCGGAAGTCTCGTCCTTTAAGGATTCTGTGACATCTGCATCAATACGCATGAATTTATAATGCTCATTGCGCTGCTCAAGCTGTGAGATGAAGGAAGTATCAATGTTGTGGTCTAAGATGACAGCGTCCATGTTCTGCTCTTTGAACATCTTAATGTACTGACCCTGCTGAAGTTTGTCAGTTACATAGTAGATTACCCTGCGCTCATCTTTTTCCTCAGTATTCTCATCTGCTGCATCGGTGCTTTCCTTTTTGATCGGATTGCCGTCAGCATCTGATACCTCAGCTTCATCTTTGTTTTCGTCTTTCTTTTCTTCCTCTTTGACTAAGAGTTCCGGAAGAGTGAGATATTTGTCATCCAGATTCTTGAACAGGATGTAATCGTTCATCTTGTCACAGAACTTGGTATCTTTCAGACAGCCGAATTTGATGAACGGGCTGATGTCGTCCCAGTATTTCTCGTAATTTTCTTTATCCGTCTTGCACATACCGATCAGCTTGTCAGCTACTTTCTTGGTGATGTACTCGGAGATCTTCTTTACAAAACCATCGTTCTGCAGTGCACTTCTGGATACGTTAAGCGGCAGATCCGGGCAGTCGATCACACCTTTTAAGAGCATTAAGAATTCAGGAATGACTTCCTTGATGTTGTCGGCGATAAATACCTGATTGTTGTAAAGTTTGATGGTTCCCTCGATGGAATCATACTCGGTATTGATCTTCGGGAAGTACAGGATACCCTTTAAGTTGAACGGATAGTCCATATTCAAGTGGATCCAGAACAATGGTTCTTTGTAATCTAAGAATACTTTGCGGTAAAATGCTTTGTATTCTTCGTCGGTGCATTCGTTCGGACTCTTTGCCCAGAGAGGGTTGGTATCGTTTAATGAAACCGGACGCTTTACGATCTTTAATTTATCTTTTGCAGGAGAAACTTCAACGACTTCTTTTTCGCCGTTTTCGTTTTCTTTCTCCTCTGTTTTTGCTTCCTCATGGATCGTCTCAACGACAGTGTCTGTGTCTAATTTATCAGCGGCGTCGATCGTCTCATATTCTGTCTCAGCGTTTGCCTTCTCAAGGAAGATCGGAGTCGGCATGAAAGAGCAGTACTTTTCGATGACTTCTCTTGCACGGTACTCGTTGGAAAATTCAACGGAATCCTCGTTTAAGAAAAGGGTGATTTCTGTACCGACGCCTTCTTTGGTGCCATCAGCCATATCAAATTCAGTACCGCCGTCGCAGGACCAGTGAACAGCCGTTGCGCCGTCTTTGTAGGATAATGTATCGATCGTTACCTGATCAGCTACCATGAATGCGGAATAGAAGCCAAGTCCGAAGTGACCGATGATCTGATCGTCGTTTGCTTTGTCTTTGTATTTTTCAATGAAATCTGTTGCGCCGGAAAATGCGATCTGGTTGATGTATTCCTCAACCTCGTCTGCGGTCATACCAAGACCATTATCGATAAATTTTAAGGTTTTTTCTTCCGGATTTACAACAACGTGGATCTCCGGTTTGTAGTCAGATGGTAATGTATATTCGCCCATCATTTCGAGTTTTTTTAATTTTGTGATCGCATCACATCCGTTACTGATCAGCTCACGGAAGAAGATGTCGTGATCGGAATATAACCATTTTTTGATAATCGGGAACAGATTATCGCTGTTAATTGAAAGATTTCCATGTTTCTCTGCCATATTCAAACACTCCTTTATAATCGTAATAAAATGCAGTGGGCAGATCCGCCTCGCTGCTGCCTGAATCTAATATTATAACCGCAAATTTCAAAAGTCAATAGAAAATCAGCACTCTTTTTTGATGAGTGCTAACAAAAGAAACGGAAATGCCTTAAAACTGGGAAAAACCAGTATTTCTTAAAAAAATATAAATTAAGCAGATAAATAGGATTTTCATTTTGCAGGATTTGTTTTATCATGATAACAGTGAAATTTATTAAGCAGATGAAAAAGATGTTTGCTGGGCAGAAATGGAGATTATTATGACACGCGACAATAACATTCCGGAAATTGATTTTGTGATCACATGGGTAGATGGCAATGATCCGGACTGGCAGAAACAGAAAATGGAGTACAGTATGCAGCCGGATCTGTCGCAGAAACAGGATGACAGAAAAGAGAGATACAGAGACTGGGATCTGCTGAGGTACTGGTTTCGTGGTGTGGAGCGTTTTGCACCATGGGTGCGCAGGATACACTTTGTTACATGGGGGCATCTGCCATCCTGGTTAAATAAAGAACATCCGAAGTTAAATATTGTAAATCATAAAGATTTTATTCCAGAAAAATATCTGCCGACATTTAATTCACATGCCATTGAGTGGAATATGCACAGAATCCCAGGTCTGGCAGAGAATTTTGTATATTTTAATGATGATATGTTTCTGATAAAAAAGGTCAGACCGGAACAGTATTTTAAAAATGATCTTCCGGTGGATATGCTGGCTCTTCAGCCTGATGTGGCAAATACAAAAGATCAGGTCATGCCATATATTTACCTGAATAATGCCATGCTTCTGGCAAAATATTTTGACAAACGTGAAAATATGAAAAAACAGCCGGGAGCATATTTCCATCCCGGTTATCCGTTTATGTATTTTATTTATAATATGTTAGAACTGGCGTTCCCGTTGTTTACAGGATTTTACACGGTTCATGGGCCGTCTCCTTTTAAAAAGAGTACTTTTGTGAAAATGTGGGAATTAGAACCGGAGTTGTTAAACGAGGTGTGCAGCCATAAATTCCGTCAGAAAGAGGATGTCAGCCAGTATGTGCTCAGGGAGTATCAGAAACTGACTGGCGGTTTTGTTCCCGGCAATGTAAGAAGACTCTGCCGGTATTATGATGTCTCAAATGATAACAGCAGGATTGTGGCTGATATAGGTCATCAGAAGAGTGGAAGCGTCTGTTTGAATGACAGCAATCAGGAGATTGATTTTGAGTGGGCAAAAGAAGAACTTCATATGGGTTTTGCGCAGATCTTGAAGGAAAAATCTGCATTTGAAAAGTAAGAGGTGAAAAAAGTGATCGTATTAAAAGCAGATAGCGAATTAAAAATGACATTTGAACGGCTGATAAAGACCATGCATGCAAATGTAAACTGGACAGGTCTTTTTGTGGCACTTGATAATTATCTCATTTTACAGGGGGAAGTGCGCTCCCTGTTTTTTCATTTTGACAGTAGAAAAGTGGCGGAAAATATTGTAGATCTGCCGATCAAAGAAGATGAGATCAAAGATACCGATGAGGCAGCAGTACGGGATGTGATCAATATGATCCTGTATGCATTTGGAAAATGGGGAACGATCCAGGGACTTCGTGTGGAAAAAAATACGGAGCAGCTGAATACTCTTTTCGGGCATGTGCTTGCAGGAATCTATATTGAACCGGAATATACCACGCAGTATTTTCGTTTTTATCATGCAGGAAAGCGTATTACCTATGAAGATGTGATACAGGCGGCACTTGAGGCAAAAGAAGCAGTGCAGAAGGAAGAGGAAGCAGACGAGGAACAGGGACTCTGGCATAAAGTTGAATGGAAGATGGCGCATACTGTTTTTGAGAGAATAGAACTTTCACTGTCAGAAAGAGCAAAAGGCAGGATTGGCAATAACTTTTATAAAGTTGGTTACCGCTGCCCAAAATGCAAAGGAAATCTGCATATGATCATGTATCCGAAAGGAAAAGAGTTTCGAATCGAGACGCCTGAGGGAGTAGTCCTTTTGGCAAAAGCATGTACCTGTGCAGCGTGTCACAGATTTTATACGCCGCGCCCATGGAAACTTCTTGGAGACGGCGATATTTATCTGATGGATTTTGAGGAGGATAAAAAGGCATACGAAGATTATCTTGAGCTGATGGGGCGTAACGGCGAGCATGAGGCAAACAGCCGTTATAATGAGTATGAGGACGGCAGAAAGCCGGCGGGTGTCGAGGACGAGCAGCAGCCACTTGAGGAACTGTGCGAGGATCTGCCGGAATATTCAGATGCAGACTTTGAGGAATTATTAAATAAGATAGAAGAGGGATTTTTCCCGGAAAGCAGTATTGCAGCCTGCGAACCTGCCATACAGGAGGAAAAAAAGCATCGTAAAAAGTTAAAGAGTACGCCTGCATTAAATCAGGACGAAGTCACAGATGATGAAGAAGAGCAGGATGAGAGCAAGAACCGGCACGCAGAAAAACAGCATGGAAATGAAAGCGCGGGTGAAAGTGGATGGAAGCGGAACGAGCACAAAAAGCAATATGAAGATGTACGTCAAAATGAAACGGAAAGCCGCCATGTGAACGCTTCCAGATATGAGAGTGACAGCAGGCAGCCGCACGAAGCTGGGCGGATTGGTGGGGAATCGTCCGATGAAAAATATGCACAGGTAAATGATGCGGAGGCACAGAAAGCCCGTGAAACTTATCAGGCTAAATTTGGAGTCGCAGACCGTATGTCAGAGCGCCAGCTTTCCGAATTAAAACACCAGCTCATGCATGAAACAAGAATTTCGCCCGAAGAGCGGAAACAATACCTGGATATGTTAGAGGAAAAAGAACAGGACAGAAAGCTTGCCGCGTTAAATAAAAAGGCAGAGAACTGCGCAGATAAAAATTATGCCGTGATGCGCCGTGTCTATGACGAGATTGCAGAGGAAAAGCTGCCGCAGGAGAAAAAACAGAATCTGCTTTTAAATCTGAAACAGAAAATGCAGACACAGGCAGAGCGGGAAGTCGCAGAGCTGGTTGGGAAAATGCCGCCTAATATGGACAGGGCACGTTACCATGCACTTCGGGAGAAATTAAAAGAATACGAAGGAGTAGATTTAACCCCATATCAGGAACGGTTAGAATCGCAGAAAAATCTTGCCGAACAGCAGGAAATAAAAAATATGATCCGCCAGTCGAGAAAAATCACCAGAGATGATCTGACAGAGCTTAAGGAGCGTCTGAAAGAAAAGGAGTTTGAGCCGGGGCTGGTTTTGCCGTATTTTGAGCAGATCGAGAATAAAATCCGTCAGATGGATGAAAATGAGATCGCAGAAATTACCGGTGATCCGGCACACATGTCCTTTGATGAGGGAATGGATGCGTATCAGAAGATTGCAGAAGGACCATATTTACCGGATTTAAAGGATAATGCATTAGAACTTTTAAGCAGGCGTCTTTCCAAGATCAAGACGGATGAGTGTGAACAGCTTGTAAATAAGCTGAAAAATGAACTGGAAGAGGCGGGAATCACAGAAAGCCAGAAACATTATTTTTACCCGGCGAGAAAAGTGCTGTTAAAGCAGGCAGCGCCGCAGGAAGAGGTTATCGATTATGCCATGGCATCCTATGCCGCAGGAAACGGTCTGTTTGAATATCCGATTTTTGTGGTGGACACATCGAGAAACAACAGTGGAAAAGAGGGGATTATCCTGACACCGGAACATCTATATTACAGCACACTGATGACATCTTACCGTATTGATGTTCCGTCCATAGATGAGATCACTGCATCCACAGGACTTTTAAACCGTGGTGTGTATGTGACAGAGAAAAATGGGAAAAAGACGAAAATTCCATATGCGGTAGAAAATAAGCAGCTCACGGCATATGCCGGGGTATTGAATGAATTTATTCATTATTTACAGGAAAAACCGGATTCGCGAAATATTTCTTATCTGGCGAAAGAAAAACATGATACGATCTGCTGCTTCCGCTGTGGTTATGTATATAAGGGAGGAAATATCTGTCCAAAATGTGGATTTAAAAACAATGCTTAGAAAATATTAAGAATTATTAAAAATGTATAAAAATGCTTCTTATTTTTGAAAGATATGATATAATGTTACCATACATATTGTTATTTAATTAACAAAATATGTGATGGTTATATAAAAGTTGCACACAGTAAATGACACAAAAAATACAGGCATGTGTATGTGTCAGGGGGCGGCCTTTTGATGGCGGCAGATTGGAGGAAAGATGGCAAGATTTACATTACCACGCGATTTGTATCACGGAAAAGGGGCATTGGAAGCATTAAAGACGTTTGAAGGCAAAAAGGCGATTATCTGCGTAGGCGGTGGTTCCATGAAACGTTTCGGTTTTCTTGACCGCGCAAAACAGTATCTGGAAGAAGCCGGCATGGAAGTACAGCTTTTTGAAGGAATTGAGCCGGATCCATCGGTGGAGACCGTAATGAAGGGCGCAAAGGCGATGGAAGAGTTTGGTCCGGACTGGATCGTTGCGATCGGAGGAGGTTCGCCGATCGATGCGGCAAAGGCTATGTGGATCAAATACGAATATCCGGATATCACATTTGAGGATATGTGCAAGGTGTTTGGTATTCCAAAACTTCGTAAGAAAGCGCATTTCTGTGCGATTTCCTCAACTTCGGGAACTGCAACAGAGGTAACTGCATTTTCCATCATCACCGATTATGAGAAAGGTATCAAATATCCGATCGCTGACTTTGAGATCACACCGGATGTTGCAATCGTTGATCCGGAACTTGCAGAGACAATGCCACAGAAACTGGTAGCACATACCGGAATGGATGCGATGACACATGCAATCGAGGCATATGTATCGACAGCGAACTGTGATTTCACAGATCCGCTTGCCCTGCATGCAATCAAGATGATCCAGCGTGATCTGGTAGGATCTTATAACGGGGATATGGAAAAGAGAGATAACATGCATAATGCACAGTGTCTTGCCGGTATGGCATTTTCCAATGCACTGCTTGGTATCGTACATTCCATGGCACATAAGACCGGTGCTGCATTTGCGGATTACGGCGCACATATCATCCACGGTGCAGCCAACGCAATGTATCTGCCGAAAGTGATCGCATTTAACGCCAAAGATGAAACTGCAAAGAAACGTTATGGTGAGATCGCCGATTTCATGGGACTTGGCGGCGATTCATTAGACGAGAAAGTGGATCTTCTGATCAAATACCTGCGTGGTATGAATGATGACTTAAAGATTCCGCACTGTATTAAAAATTATGGCGCAGACAGTTATCCGACCGAGCAGGGCTTTGTACCGGAAGAAGTGTTCTTAGAGAGACTGCCGGAGATCGCAGCCAATGCAATCTTAGATGCATGTACAGGATCAAACCCGAGACAGCCGAGCCAGGAGGAGATGGAAAAGCTGTTGAAATGCTGTTACTATGACACGGAAGTAGATTTCTAGGATTTTTCGAAGCGGAGAATAAAAAGAAAAAGACAGACGGATTATTCCTGTTGGGTGGGAATGATCCGTCTGTTTTTCATTCATAGGAAATTACGTCCTATGAATGAAAACGCCCTCCGGGCGGGATGCGCACCTCGCGGAGGAGAAGAAAAATATTTTGAAGTATGTACAGGCAGATAGTCTGCGGAGATATGATAGAAATGATTTCGCAAACAATTGAAAATAGTCGTATTGCGGTTATAATATAGAAAAGGTAATGTAACATAGCGGTACAAATGAAGGAGGAGTTTTAGTTTATGAAAGGAGGGATGAAAAAAGCTTTTACGGCATTGCTGGCTGCGACTGTTTTGGTTGGTGGGATGCCGGTAAATATGCAGGCAAATGTGATTGCAGAGACAGAAAAAGCGGAATCGGCATCAGAGAAAGTAAATGAAAAATATGCGGATACGGAAGAACTGGATCTGATGGATCGTGAACGTCAGGAGACACAGGCAGGCGAACAGGAGAAACGGGAGAATACGGAGCAGCCAGAGTCGGAAGAAACAGAACAGCCAGACACAGAAGAACAGTCAGAGGAGACAGAGCAGCCAGACACAGAAGAACAGCCGGAGGAGACAGAGCAGCCAGACACAGAAACAGAACTGCCGGAAATGGAAGAAGAAACAGAAGAACGGGAAGAAACTTCAATCAAGGGGGACGCAAGTGAAGAGCAGATTGCAGCGGAACAGAAGGCCTGGACTCTGATTAATAAATATGCAGACCCGGATTACTTTTTAACAGATCCTGAAAGGAATGCTATAACAGATGCCCAGTTTGAGGAATTAAGACAGGCTGCATTACAGGCTGTAGCCGGGTGTACTACACAGTATGAGAAAATAAAAGCGATTATGGCATTTGTTGCGGACAGAACTTATTATGATTATTATGCCTATTATAATAATAAGCCAAGTTATTGGTCACCTTATGAGGTATACGAGCAAAAACGGGCCATGTGTTCGGGTTATGCAAAACTTATGAGAACCTTGTGTATTTCTATTGGGATTCCATGTATGGATTTAGAGGGACATGCACATGAATACAATGCTGTTTATGACAGTGAAAATGCGAAATGGATTTTTGTTGATGCTACATGATGCAGTAGCAACTCTTATACCGTAGATAAAGAATGGGAGTATCATGGGTATTCTTACAGGTGTTTTGATCTGACACCGGAAGAAATTGCAGAATTATCAAGTCATCAGATATATCGGATTGATGGTTTGCTGAAAGATGGGTTGTATTACAGTCTGATTCCTTCTAAGTGGCTCAGAGGAGACTGGTATTTCGAACTGGCTGCCGTAAAAAATAAAAATATCCGTCAGGCAAAGTGTGCCGGATTTGAAGATATTGACGTGCTGGAAGTGAATGATGGAGCGGGTGTGTTTGCAGACTGTACGCTGTTGGAAGAAGCAGATTTGTCCCAGACAGGGATAACGGAATTGGAAGGAACATTTGAGGGGTGCAGTGCATTGGAAACGGTGAAATTGCCAGAGAATATAACGAAAATTGGATTTGGCACATTTACAGGCTGCAGTTCACTGGAGAAAATGGATTTATCCCAGACTTTGGTTACAGAAATAGGCGGTAGTGCATTTTCTGCCTGCAGTGGATTAAAAACCGTGAAATTCCCCAAAACATTAACGGCGATTGACAGTTATGCTTTTTTATCCTGTAAAAATTTAACGGGGGAACTTGATCTTTCCCAGACCGCGGTAAAAACAATTGGAATCTGTGCGTTTTATAAGGACGGCGGCGTGCTTGGGAAGATAAGGCTGCCAAAGACGATTACAGAGATTGGCAGCGAAGCATTTTCCTGGGAAACGACAGACGGACCTGAAAAAATATATGTAATAACCAGTCTCTCCAAAGATAAAATCAATGCAGAAGCATTTAAGAGGAATGTTCCGGTTGTCGTGTGTCCATATCTTTATAAAATAAAATTTGACGGCAATGGCGCAGCAAAAGGGAAAATGAGTGAGAAAGCATGTGCGGCGGGTCAGAAGGAAAAACTTTCAAAAAATAAGTTTGAAAAGAAAGGATATACATTTGCAGGCTGGAATAGGCAGCCAGATGGGAAGGGAACCTTTTATGAGGAAAATGCCTATGTAAAAAATCTGACAAAAAAGCAGATGAGGTCGTAACTTTATATGCCCAGTGGAAAGCAGCACAGTATCAGATTACATATAACCTGAATGGAGGCAAAAATAATAAGAAGAATCCCAAAACATATAAAATCACTTCAAAGACGATAAAACTTTCAAATCCGTCAAAAAAAGGGTATGTGTTTAAAGGATGGTATTGTGATAAAAAATGTACCAAAAAGGTAACCTCTATTAAAAAGGGCAGTACCGGAAAAGTAACACTGTATGCAAAATGGGCAAAGGAAAAGTACACCATTACCTACAAATTAAACGGAGGCAAAAATAATAAGAAAAATCCGAAAATATATACCATTACTTCAAAGATGATAAAACTGGCAGCACCAACAAGAAAAGGGTATGTGTTTAAAGGATGGTACCGTGATAAAAAATGTACCAGAAAGGTAACCTCTATTAAGAAAGGCAGCACGGGGAAAATCACACTGTATGCAAAATGGAAAAAGAAATAAACAAATCCAAAATGTTCCACATAACGGAACAAAGTTTTACATTGTGAAAATGTTACAAAAAAACAGGGAAAAACAGTAAAAAAAATGTTGCTATTTAGACAAAATATGTTAGAATAAATATGTGCGTTTTAGAAAGGCACATAACATGGCTTGATTATGGAAACAAATACGGTGTCCATAATTACATAGTAATTTATTTTAGGAGGAATTATCAAAATGGCAAACAAATGGGTGTATATGTTTAGCGAAGGCGACATGACCATGCGTAACCTGCTTGGCGGTAAAGGTGCCAACCTTGCAGAGATGACAAGCATCGGACTTCCTGTACCACAGGGATTCACAATCACAACAGAGGCTTGTACGCAGTACTACGAGGATGGACGTAAGATCAACGACGAGATCATGGCTCAGGCTATGGAAGGCGTTAAGAAAATGGAAGAGATCAACGGAAAGAAATTCGGCGATCTTGAGAATCCGTTATTAGTATCTGTTCGTTCAGGAGCAAGAGCTTCCATGCCAGGTATGATGGATACCATCTTAAACCTTGGTTTAAATGACGAAGTAGTTGCTGCAATGATCAAAGGTAATCCGGATCCTGCATTCGAGCGTTTCGTATATGACTCATATAGACGTTTCATTCAGATGTTCTCAGATGTAGTTATGGAAGTTGGTAAAAAATACTTTGAGCAGCTCATCGACAAGATGAAAGAAGAGAGAGGCGTTAAATTTGATATCGACCTTACAGCAGCTGACTTAAAAGAGTTAGCAGAGCAGTTCAAGGCTGAGTACAAGAACCAGTTAGGTACAGATTTCCCTTCAGATCCTGTTGAGCAGTTAAAACTTGCTATCGAGGCTGTATTCCGTTCATGGGACAACCCACGTGCAAACGTATATCGTCGTGATAACGATATCCCATATTCCTGGGGTACGGCAGTTAACGTAATGCCTATGGTATTCGGTAACTTAAATAACGAGTCCGGTACAGGTGTTGCATTTACACGTGATCCGGCAACTGGCGAGAACAAACTGATGGGTGAGTTCTTAATCAATGCACAGGGTGAGGACGTAGTTGCAGGTGTTCGTACACCTATGCCAATCGCTCAGATGGAGAAAGAATTCCCTGAGGCATATGCAGACTTCTTAAAAGTTTGTGAGACTCTTGAGAATCATTATCATGATATGCAGGATATGGAGTTCACCGTTGAGAACAAGAAGTTATACATGCTTCAGTGCCGTAACGGTAAGAGAACAGCTCCGGCTGCATTAAAGATCGCTTGCGATTTAGTAGACGAGGGACATAAGACTCCGGAAGAGGCAGTTGCTATGATCGATCCTCGTAACCTTGATACATTACTTCATCCACAGTTCGATGCTGCTGCATTAAAAGCTGCTACACCGATCGGAAAAGGACTTGGTGCTTCTCCGGGTGCTGCATGTGGTAAGATCGTATTTACAGCAGAGGATGCTGAAGAGTGGAATGCAAGAGGAGAGAAAGTCGTATTAGTACGTCTTGAGACTTCTCCAGAAGATATCACTGGTATGAAAGCTTCCCAGGGTATTTTAACAGTTCGTGGTGGTATGACATCTCACGCAGCCGTAGTTGCACGTGGTATGGGTACCTGCTGTGTATCCGGATGTGGCGATATCGCTATGGACGAAGAAAATAAGAAATTTACATTAGCTGGCAAAGAGTTCCATGAGGGAGATTACATCTCAATCGATGGTACAACCGGTAACATCTACGATGGAGCAATTAAGACTGTTGATGCTACAATCGCTGGTGAGTTCGGACGTGTTATGGCTTGGGCTGATCAGTTCAGAACTCTTAAAGTTCGTACAAACGCAGATACTCCTGCAGATGCTAAGAAAGCTCGTGAGCTTGGTGCAGAAGGTATCGGTCTTTGCCGTACAGAGCATATGTTCTTCGAGGAAGACAGAATCGCTGCTTTCCGTGAGATGATCTGCTCCGATACTGTAGAAGAGAGAGAAGCTGCATTAGAGAAGATCCTGCCATATCAGCAGGGAGACTTCGAAGCATTATACGAAGCTCTGGAGGGTAACCCAGTTACAATCCGTTTCTTAGATCCACCTCTTCATGAGTTCGTTCCGACTGAGGAAGCTGACATTGAGAAACTTGCAGCAGCTCAGGGTAAATCTGTTGAGACCATCAAGAACATCATCGCTTCTTTACATGAGTTCAACCCAATGATGGGACACAGAGGATGCCGTCTTGCAGTTACCTATCCGGAAATTGCAAAGATGCAGACAA
>OCGZ01000970.1_pt1 | contig 12754 bp, 8 predicted proteins | sample 1538711 | NCBI WGS metagenome assembly OCGZ01 (sample SAMN04571720, study PRJEB22368) | human gut metagenome | biome: human gut; material: stool | host: Homo sapiens | place: Luxembourg | collected 2012-08-17
TGACTGGGTATTTTCCAGACAGCGTTACTGGGGTGAGCCGATCCCTATCGTACATTGCGATAAGTGCGGATATGTTCCCATTGATGAGAGCGAGCTTCCTCTGCAGTTACCCGAGGTAGAGAGCTACATGCCTACCGATACCGGAGAATCTCCTCTGGCGGCCATGACTGACTGGGTAAATACCACCTGTCCCTGCTGTGGCGGTCCGGCAAAGAGAGAGACCGATACCATGCCTCAGTGGGCAGGTTCTTCCTGGTATTACCTGCGTTATACCGATCCTCACAATGACAAGGCACTGGCAAGTCCTGAAGCATTGAAGTACTGGCTGCCGGTTGACTGGTACAACGGCGGTATGGAACATACCACACTGCATCTTTTGTACTCCCGTTTCTGGCATAAGTTCCTGTATGATCAGGGCGTAGTACCTACTCCCGAACCTTACCAGAAGAGAACCAGCCACGGTATGATCCTTGGCTCCAACGGCGAGAAGATGTCCAAGTCCCGTGGCAACGTTGTAAACCCGGATGACATCGTACAGGATTACGGTGCAGATACTCTGCGTACCTATGAGATGTTCATCGGCGCCTTTGATCTGAGCGCTTCCTGGAGTGAGGAAGGCGTAAAGGGCTGCCGCAGATTCCTGGAGAGAGTATGGAAGTTACAGGATATCCTGACAGACGAGGAAGGCTACAGCGCAGATCTGGAGACCAAGATGCACCAGACCATCAAGAAGGTCAGCAGCGATTTCGAGAACCTGAAGTACAACACCGCCATCGCGGCTATGATGTCCCTGATCAACGAGTTCTATAAGAAGAACTCTATTACCAGAGGCGAATACAAGACACTGCTTACTCTGCTGAACCCCGTGGCTCCTCATATCACCGAGGAACTGTGGCAGACTGCCGGATTCGAAGGCAGACTGTATCAGGCAGCATGGCCTGAGTACGAGGAAGAGAAGACCGTAGAGAACGTAGTGGAGATCGGTGTTCAGGTCAACGGCAAGATGCGTGTGACCATCAACGTTTCCAAGGATGAGACCAGGGAAAACGTCATCGCTATGGCAAAAGAAGCTCTGGGTGACAAGCTGACCGGCAACATTGTAAAAGAAATCTATGTTCCCGGTAGAATCGTCAACATCGTAGCAAAATAGTTCAGCCATGGACAAATAAGTGAAATAAAATCATGCTTGCATGATTTTATGATCGAATATGTCCATGAGGTAAACGCCGTCTTATGAACAAAGGTAGTCACGTAGTGATGGAAAGCGTGATAACGCGACTTTGCGAATGGCGTTGGCTGAACGTTGAATAAAATAACTCTTGACAGACATTAAGCCTGCCGGGAGTTATTTTTTTGTGATCGGCTTTTCTCCAGAATATTTTCAATCTGACGAAGCTCCGATTCCGTACTGTATTTTTTGATAGCGGTGATGGCAGCCTGCATTTCCTGCGGGGTAAAAGTCAGGTGCTCCTGTTTCGCTTTACGCATGGCGGGCATGAGAAGTGCCATCATTTCTTTTTGACTTTTACCGTGCCCCTGGGCAAAAAGTTTCGAGAGAAAATCCAGTTTTTCTCTGGGGATGTCCTTCACGAGATCATCCTGCATCCAGAGGGGTGTCTTGGAATAGTCCATTTTTCTGACCTCCTGTGTCTGATTTTGCAGTGGAAAAAAGACCGGACAACATAGACGGATCCATGCCGGAGAGATCGGAGAAGCCCTCCGGGAACAATTCCTGCATGGTCTGCACCATTTCCATCATTTCCTGGAAATTATGAATATTGTCCATCATTTGTATGATTTGTTGAAGCGCTGATTTCTGAGTCTCGTCGCACAAGGGCATGAGATCATTACACAGTTCAGTGGCAGTTTCTTCGTTTGCAGAAGAGGGAGCAATACACAGAGAAGTCTCCGGATGCCTGCGAAAAAGTGTAAGCGTGTATTGCAACTCCGACATTTTTATGTAAACAGCAAGTCCTTTCAGCAGCCGGGGATCCATATAATAAGCCAGTATTTTCAGAATCTGAATGCGGTTGGAAGTGAATAATGTGTCAAAGGCCGCCGCCTTGTCGATTCTCTTATCATCCATGTACCGATACCTTCCTGCAAAAGAGTTACTAGTATTTTATGAGAGCGGCGGCATGCTTATGCCGATCAATCATTTCGGGGTACAGAAAAGTCCGTACCCCGGAGTGATCGTGCCTACAAAGTTCCGGGAGATCCCGGAAAGCAGTATCAGAGATTAGCAACCGCAACCGTTGTTGTTACCGCAGCCACCGCCGCAGAAGCAGGACAGAAGCAGGATCCAGATCAGCCATTCACAGCAGTCATTGCCGCCGCAGCCATTGTTGTTGCCCAGCAGTCCGCAGCCGTTGTTGTTACCGCAGCCACCGCCGCAGAACAGCAGCAGGATGATCCAGATGCAGCTGTTGCCGAAGATACCGTTACCACAGTTGTTATTGCCGCAGGAATTATTGCAGCCGCAATTTGTAGCAGTTAAGTCACTCATTTTTAGTGCCTCCACATTTTATTTATGCTCTATTGTATGCGGGGGAGCCTGTCAATGTTTCCGGAAAAGACTTGCAATAATTTCCGGATATAGTAAAATATAGATATCTATATAGACATGCATAGATTGTGAAAAGACAGATTTTAAATTAAGGATAGATAGATGGCACAGAAGATATATGTGGTAGAGGGGCGAAAGTTCCGCACGGAGGCGGATTATCAGAATGCCCTGAAGGATCAGCAGGTGATCGAGAATCTTCGGGTACAGACGAAGAAGATGAACCTGGCAGACCAGAAGAAACTGCTGGAAGTGATCCGCAGCGGCAGGTGTAGATTCCATAGTATTCTGGGACAGGATTACATGGAAGAGCTGTCGGAGGACATTCAGAGACAGGAAGGAAAAGTACCGGAAACATCTCCGGCGAAAGGACATTTTCTTCAGAAAGAAAATACAAAAACAATCGGGAAGGCCCAAACTCCCAAAAATAAAAAAGAAGCATCAAAGAAAAAAGAAACTGTAAAAAAAGAAAGTCCTGATAAAAAAGTTCCCAAAAAGAGGCCGACAACAAAAAAGAAGACTTCTGTGAAGAAGAAAGCAGAACCGCAGTTTGACGAGGCAGAGATTGACAAAATCGTTCAGGAAGAATTGAAAAAACAGGAGAAACGAAGGAAACTTCTTGTGGTCTGTTGCAGTGTGATCGCAGTGGCATGCCTTGGCTATTTCGGAATTTATAACTGGTATAACATCCGTACTGCCGATAATTACAAGCAATTAAGTGAATTGAAGGATAAAGAGCCGGCAACCGGTCAGAATCAGGATCCTGTGATCCATTACACCGCGGATGAAACGCAGAGTACGCCCCCTCCGGTACTGGATGAATATAAAAATTTATTAAATAAGAACAAAAGACTAATCGGATGGGTAAAAATTGACGATACTAATATAGATTACCCTGTAATGCAGACAACGGATAATGAATATTATCTGGATCATAATCTGAATCAGGAGTATGATAAGAACGGATCCATTTTTATGGACAAGGACTGTGATGTGCTCAAGCCCAGTACAAACTTCATTTTATATGGACATCATATGAAGAGCGGGCAGATGTTCGGAAGCTTATCTTCATACAGCGACCAGAGCTATTGTGAGAAACATCCCTACATACAGTTTGACACCATCTATGAAAAAGGCCTGTATGAGATCATGTATGTATTCAGATCCCGGGTCTATAGTGAAGATGAAATCGTATTTAAATATTATCAGTTTATAGACGCCCAGAGCGAGCAGGAATTTGACTCCTATATGAATGATATGGCAGAGATGTCATTATATGACACAGGAGTCACAGCTTCGTTCGGTGACCAGCTTTTAACACTGTCCACCTGTGATTACCAGGAGAAAAACGGCAGATTTGTAGTGGTTGCCAAAAAGGTGACGACAAAGGAGTAAAGGATGACTAAGGGTAAAAAGAAGACTAACAGAAGATTAAAAAGGACAGTAAGGAAAACCCTGGGAACATTGTTCCTGATCTCAGCGATCGTAGTGGCAGCGATTCCTACGGAAGGACTGCGTGCGGAGGAAGATGCTGTGGCACAGGCGGCAGGACATACACATGCCGCTACACATACTTCCGGCAGTGCAAAATACAAGGTATCCATCCGGAAAGATGCGCCGGAGAAGGCAGCGGATCTGAAGGCTGGAAGCAATGTCCCGACTATGGATTCACTGATTCCTGTAGTTCCTTCGGGAACAACGATCTATACCACCAGTACGAATGCTGACGGAAGCAACTATCAGTTCGCATATATGGCAGTAAACGGTGTATGGTCAGCCATTCTGCTGGGGTATAATAAGGACAATACTCTGCCGAACAATACGCTGACGATCCCTAATAAAGTAAATGCGTACATACAGCCTACCGGCAACCTTGGTACCGGTAACGGTTATGTGGCAGCCAACATAAAAGGGGAGCCACTTTATTATGAAGCAACAACGGAATACACCCGTATGGTAGATGATATAACCAAGCCAAGATATCAAGATGATGGGAAAACACCGTTGGTGGATGCTACCGGTAAGCAGTTGTATGAACAGAAGGAAGAAACTTATAAAGTAGGAGAGATAAAACCCTGTTATGCTACTGATAATGCATGGAAGGATCTGGATGTTTTAACACAGTTTTATTATTATTCCAAGGGAGCTAACGGTTCCAGCGTAAATGGTGCGGAGGACGGTAAGGGAAACGCAGCAGTATATGCCGATTATGCGATCGCAACTGACAGTGATCACCAGTGGATCAAAGATGCGGAAGTAAAATATATCGGCAACCAGTACCTGGATTCTGCATTTGATGCCCTGACAAATACAAATAAATGGAGTGTTCCAACAGACGGAGGCTATATTACAGCAGCAACTGCTTCCAAGGGTATCTTTGCACAGGCCGGTAATATCGGAACGCTGATCATCGGAGAGGATTTGGTAGGCATCGGTAACTATGCTTTTTATGAATGCACAGGTCTGAATGATGTAGAGTTTGGTAATGGTATTACCGTTATTGGCAACTATGCTTTTGCCGGATGCGGCAGTATGAGAGATGTGTCTATTCCGGAAAAATGTAATCTCGGTCAGATCGGAGACCATGCCTTTTATAACTGTACCAACCTTACAAGCTTTACTTTACCAATAAGTGTAAAGTATATCGGAGATTATGCTTTCGCAGAATGCCGTTTCTTAAGTGATTTTGAAATGTGCAATTCCGGTGACGGAACCAGTGCAAGTAATTTGAAGGAGCTGGGGTGGAATGTATTTGAAAACTGTGAGACCCTTTCTTCTCTGACCTTCCCGGAGAGTTACAATGAAGCTCTGGATATTTCAGCCTTTAAGGGATGTAAGAATCTGAGACACATTACTGCCCGCAGCAAGCAGATGACGTTTACGGAGAAAGAAGATGGGGATGTCTATTGCTTTGACTGCTTTAAGGATATGCTGTCCGGAGATCCGGTAAACGGAACCTTCTACTTTGAAAGCAGGGATGATTCCACACTGCATACCTTCACCAGAGATCATTGTTTTGCATTCAGTTATATTGATTATGATTCCGAGGCAAATCAGTATAAAAGCCTGAATAAATATGAACTTACGGTTCAGGATCTGAATGTGACAGGGGAGAAAGGAAGATCTACTTATGTAGTAAATTCCAACAATGTACTGATATCCAGTACGGTAGGAGAAAATGTATCGAGGCTGGAGATCCCGGATCTTATCGGACCTTATCATATTTATAATATTGACGCCAATACTTTTGCCAACAACTGTAATCTGACCATGGTATCACTGCCTGCCAGTGTTGTATCTGTAGGGGATAACGCTTTCAAAGGATGTCATAATCTGGCAACGGTGATCTTCAATAACAGTTCAGTGGCAATAGGAACAGATGCATTTAAAACGCAGGATTATACAGGAGCAGCGCACAGAGGCAATTGCCCTGGAAAGGTAGAAGTCGACAGTGATAATTCTCCGAAGGTAAAGCTTACCTTTGTCGGAGAAGTTTCGCCGAGCTCCACACCTTACCTGTATGCCATGAGTGAAGATGGAAGATATAATAACAGCAGTCAGCTGAAGACTTATGTCAGATATTGCAGCGGCTGGCCGACCAATCTGGTAGTACAGTACAATGAGGAAAAGGGTGTCAGCGAGCTGATCGATTTCCCTGCTTTTTCACAACTGAGCGGATATACAAATGAAACAAACTATCCTTATCTTACAGCTGCCCAGATAGAGGCGGCAAAAACTGCCTTGAGCAAATATTTGGTGAGCCCAGGACGGAGGATCAGCAGCAGTTTATTGATTCCGCACTGAATGTTGTAATACCTGAAGGTATCCAGGCGATTAAGGACGGACTGTTTGTAGCTAAAGAAGATGCAGATGCTGCAAGCCTTAAGGAAGACAAGACAGTTACGATATACGGTCTGGATGCCATCGAGGTAAATGACTTTAGAAGTGCAGACGGTACCAAAGCTGCAGCACATTTGAAGGGAATTAACATTCTTGGCAATACAGCATCTATTGCAGCCAATGCTTTTGAGGGCTGTGAGAAACTGGAAACGGTCAATATCACCGGAAATATGAGCTCCATCGGGGACTATGTCTTTAAGGATTGTCCTGCCCTGAATGATGTGACATTGTCCGGAACGATCAACAGTCTGGGACTGATTCCTTTTACCGGATGTGACAAATTGAGTAATGTATCGTTCTTAGGAAACGATTATTTCAGCTGCGATAATTCCATTATTTATGGAATGAGTGGCGGTGCCAAAGCAAGGATTATTGAGTGCCTGGAAGGCAGAACCAGTAAATATGTAAAGCCTTCTGAACTGGCAGGGGTTACTTCCATTGCACCCAGAGCATTCCAGGGATGTGATGCCCTGAGAGAAATCGATCTCACGGAAAGTAAGATTACAACGGTGCCGGAATATGCCTTTGCAGATACAGCGGAAATGCGTACGATTAAGCTGCCCACTACCTGTACCACTATTGAAGATTATGCGTTCAAGAAAAGCGGTATGGAGCGGTTGGAGGCGAGTCAGTATCTGAACCTTATCGGCCAGCATGCATTTGATGATCTGCTCAAGGCAAATCCGAAACCAGAGGATGTGGTGATCTGCAGTCCGGAAAACAGTTACTTGTATAATTACGCAAAGTTAAAGGGTTTTACAGTAGATACTACTCCCCTGGTAGAGTATTTTACCGTTAACTTCAGAGACTGGAATGAAGAATTAGGCAGCTATGCTCTGGTACCTGATGCAGAGCAGAGAGTTAAGGGCGGTGAAGCTGCAACGCCTCCAACTCCGGCAGGTAAGAGTGGAGAGGTGTTCCAGTATTGGGATCCGGATCCCAGTGAAATCACAGCAGATGTTACAATTACTGCTATGTACAGCAAGGAAGATCCCGATGCCAACAAGCTGACGGTAACCTTTGAAGACTGGGATGGTACTGTCATTAAGGAAATCAAAGTGTCCTCCGGCGGCAGCATCGCAGATGCGGATCTGCCCAATACCTCCAATCTGGTGAGAGACGGTTATGTCTTCACCGGATGGGACAGAGAACTGACCAATATTACAGAGTCCTTTACCACCAGAGCAGTATACAAAGCTCTGAGTGAAGACGATATTGTCATCCGTTATATTAATAGCGTGACCAAGGAAGTATTCTATCAGACCACGATCAAGAAGGGATCTGTTGCACCCAGCATTCAGACTCCTACGGTCAGCGGATATACTTTCAAGGAATGGTTACCGGATATTGCAACGGCACTTACCGAAGATACAGATTTCTATGCGGTATATGAGACCAGTAGTTCCAATAACGGTGGAACGACCAGCCCGGGAACCGGTACCAGTCCGAATCCCGGCACCAGCACCAGCCCGGGAACCAGTACCAGCCCCGGAACGAACGGTACGACAGCTAAGATGTATACCCTGACTGTTAAGAACGGATCCGGATCCGGAAGCTACATAGCAGGTTCCCAACCGATCATCGTAGCGAATGACCCTGCGGCAAACCAGCAGTTCAGCAGCTGGTCCATTGATCCCGGTAATACGAAGATTGCCAGCAAGGTATTGTCTGCTACAGTAATCACCATGCCGGAAGCAAATGTAACTGTAACTGCAAACTATACGGCAAAATCAAATAGTGGCAACAGAACCAGTACTTCTACCGGAAGCGGTAATTCTACGAATTCCAATTCCAACAGAAGACCGAACAGTACTACAACAGGAAATGTCTCCGGCGGCAGAACCACCGTTGTCATTGACAAGAACGGTCTGTCCAATACCGGTGTGGTATCCGCTACGGTAAACGGATCTTCCGATAACTTTGTGATCAAGATCACCGAAAGTGCATCTGCTTCCGAGGAAGTAGTAAAGGCTCTGATGGCTGAGTACGGCAGTGATCTCAGCGCGATCAAGTATTTCCCGATGGACATCAGTCTCTATGATTCTACTGGTAATACCAAGATCACGGATACTACAGGTTTGTCCATCAGCATTACCCTGCCGATCCCGGATTCTCTGATCACCTATGCAGGTAACAACAAGGTGGCAGGAGTGGTGAACAGTAAGTTAGATAAGCTGACACCGAAGTTCTCCACGATTTCCGGAGTATCCTGCATTACCTTTACGGCGGAGCATTTCTCACCGTATGTGATCTATGTGGATACGAACAACCTGACAGCCGGAACAATCGCAGACAGCACTCCTAAGACCGGAGATGCCATTCATCCGAAGTGGTTCCTGTCTCTGGGTCTTGCATGTCTGTCCATAGTATTCTTCATGAAGAAGGATAAGAAGACTCTGCGCAAGGCAAGAGCCTAGTGAAAATAAAGGATGGGAAGGTTTATGAATCATAAAAAGTGGGTAGTTGCATTGGCATTGATAGCTACCGCATTGATCCTGACACATCTTCCTGTGTCGGAGGCAGATGCGGCAGCGTCTGCCTCCGATTTTCAGATTGAAGGCAGTACACTGACAAAATACAGAGGAAGCGATGAACGTGTCACGATTCCCGATACAGTGGAAGTCGTGGGTGAGAGTGCTTTTGAAAATAACCAGAAGGTACAGTTTGTTGTGGTTCCCAAATCTGTGAAACGACTGGATGCCTATGTGTTCTGGGGCTGTAATAATCTGGAAGAGGTTGTACTTGGTAAAGGTCTTACCTCAGTGGATGAATATGCTTTTTCAGGATGCACCGGACTGAAACAGATCACGATCCCTGAGAATGTACAGAGTATTGATGTACAGGCATTTGCCGGATGTACGAACCTTACGGATATTTATATTCCGGACACGGTGACAAGCATCGCAGACGATGCATTCTTAAATTGTGATAACGTAACGATTCATGCGGACGAAGGCAGCGTGGCTGAAAAGTTTGCACAGAAGCTGGCAGAGCAGAAAAGTCAGAGTCCTCTGGTAACGGCAGCGCCGACGGCGACACCGGCGGCAGACGGAACTTCGGATTCACAGGCAACAACAGAGCCTGCCCCCACTGAAACGCCGACCCCTGCACCGACACCGGTGCCCGGAAATGTGCTCGGCAGTACCTTTGTCGTAGGAAATCATGCGATGGTTATGATGCTGCCTGAGGAAGAAACTGTGCAACAGGGCTATACGGAACCGGTAGCAGGACAGGAGACTGACGGTGAACCGCAGGATATCACAGCGGAAACAGAAGACGGAAAAATTCCGGAATGGAAATATTACAGGAACCAGTCGGTAGGAGCAGTGAGCATACCGGAGGGAACGACCGAAATCGGACGTTTTGCTTTTTCCAGAAGTTCTGTACAGTCGATTACTTTACCAGAAGGTGTGACCACTATTGATTATGCAGCATTTTATCACTGTGATGATCTGAGTAGTGTGATATTGCCGGATACGGTGACCCGGGTGGAAGCCAAGGCATTTACGCATACCGGATGGATGGATGATTTTGAAGAAAACAGCATGGATGATTACCTGATCAGCGGGGACATTCTGGTGGCTTACAAGGGGGATCTTCCCGAAGTGACCATACCGGATGGTGTTCGTGTGATCGCTGATGAAGTGTTCCGCAGCCATACGGAACTGAAAAAGGTGCATCTGCCTGCAAGTGTCACCAATATCGGTGACAGCGCATTCCCGGAGGGAATCGAAATTATAAATGAATAAGGGTCAGATTTTACCGACACCAGGATAAGAAACCGGCATAAGATAGAATAAGTCTTATGCCGGTTTTGTCTTATTTTACGGGGAAGGAACAAGATGCAGCGGGTAAGGGAACAGGTACAGGTGCCGGAACAATTGCATAGTGGGGCAGGACGTGTGAAATCTGTGACTGTTGCTGTGCTGGATACCGGAATTGCTTATCATCCGGATCTGGTAGGACGGCTGCTTGCTTTTTCCGACTTTGTAGAAGGCCGTTCCTTTCCGTATGACGATAATGGACACGGGACACATGTCTGCGGGATTGTATGCGGAAGCGGAGAACTGTCCGGAGGAAGATTTCGCGGAATGGCACCGGAGGCAAAGCTTGTGGTGGGAAAAGTGCTGGACAGACAGGGGGAGGGCTCCTGTGATTCCATGCAGGAAGCACTGGAATGGGTACTGCGGGTGAAAAACAGGTATGGAATCCGTGTCCTGAATATCTCTGTGGGGATCGGAGACCTGAAGGAACGTTACAAGGAGCAGATGCTGCGAAAATCTCTGGAATTGTTGTGGGACCATAATATTCTCGTGGTCTGTGCTGCAGGCAATACCGGTCCGGAGGACGGTAGTATTTCGGAGATGGCCAGTAGCAGAAAGGTTCTGACGGTGGGTTGTCATGACGGAAGATATTGTAAAAATGATCCCGGAAGGTGTGAGACATACTCCGGCAGGGGCAGAAGATATGATGTGACCCGTAAACCGGATATTGTGGCTCCGGGGACAAGGATTCTGTCCTGTAATGCTTTCTGGCAGAACCGGAACGGCAGAATCTACAGACCCTATGTAGCAAAAAGCGGCACATCCATGGCAACACCCATTGTATCCGGGGCGGCAGCCCTTGTTATGGAAAAATATCCGCAAATTACCAATGAAGAATTTGTCCGTCTGCTGTCCCTTACAGCTACTGATCTGGGAGAGCCGTGGAACAAGCAGGGCTTCGGCATGCTTAATGTACGGAGATTATTAGAAAACAAGTAAAAGGATAAAATCACTGGGAAAAATAAAAAATATGATTAAAATAAGTCAATAAAATAAATACCAAAGATATTGACACAAATGGTATGATTGTATACAATGATACGAGAACTACAAAATGTATTTTTACTGCGCAGAGTAAAAATTATAAAATCTTGCAGATATCGAATGTCAGGGAAGAGAGGTATACCAATGAGAGAAAGTGATGCATTTCAGAATCGTCCGGTCTCCATGAATCCGAAGAACAACCTTTTGGAGATTGAAGAGCATATGTACATACTGGATGATGTGGAGAAGCCGAACGTGTTCCGTAACATGTTCCCTTATTCCGAAATCCCCAAAATACCTTTTAATGATCGTATCGTGCCTCATAACATGCCAAAGGATATCTGGATCACAGATACTACCTTCAGAGACGGACAGCAGTCCAGAGCACCTTATACCACAGAGCAGATCGTAAAGATCTATGACTATCTGCATGAATTAGGCGGCCCCAACGGAATGATCCGCGCCAGTGAATTTTTCCTGTACAGCAAGAAGGACAGAGATGCTGTTTATAAATGTATGGAGAGGGGATACAAGTTCCCCGAAGTTACCAGCTGGATCCGTGCCAGCAAGGAGGACTTTAAGCTGGTAAAAGAGATCGGAATGAAGGAGACTGGCATTCTGGTCAGCTGTTCCGATTATCATATTTTCCTGAAATTGAAAATGACCAGAAGACAGGCTATGGATCATTATTTAAGTGTTATCCGTGACTGTCTGGAGGAGGGTATCAGCCCCAGATGTCATCTGGAGGATATCACCAGAGCGGATATCTACGGTTATGTGGTGCCGTTCTGCCTGGAACTGATGAAACTGATGAAGGAGTATCAGATCCCCATCAAGGTTCGGGCCTGCGATACCATGGGATACGGTGTCAACTATCCCGGTGCCGTTATTCCCCGTAGTGTACAGGGTATCATTTACGCAATCCATACCCACGCAGGTGTGCCGCATGAGCTGATCGAATGGCATGGTCACAATGACTTTTACAAGGCGGTGTCCAATTCTACCACAGCATGGTTGTACGGTTGTTCCGGTGTAAATACCTCACTGTTTGGTATCGGTGAGCGTACCGGTAATACACCGCTGGAGGCAATGGTATTCGAATATGCACAGTTGAAGGGTGATCTGAACGGTATGAATACCCGTGTCATCACGGAGCTGGCAGAGTACTATGAGAAGGAGATCGGCTATCAGATCCCGCCCAGAACCCCGTTTGTCGGCAAGAATTTCAACGTGACCAGAGCCGGTATCCATGCGGACGGTCTGCTGAAGAACGAAGAGATCTACAACATTTTCGATACCGAGAAATTCCTGAATCGTCCGGTATTGTGCGCTATTTCCAACACCTCCGGTCTGGCAGGTATCGCACACTGGCTGAACACCTATTATAAGTTAAAGGGAGACAAGCAGGTACAGAAGACTTCCGAACTGGTAGCGGAGATCAAAAAGTGGGTAGACGAGGAGTACGCCGGTGGACGTGTCACCG
>OCGZ01000987.1_pt1 | contig 12566 bp, 10 predicted proteins | sample 1538711 | NCBI WGS metagenome assembly OCGZ01 (sample SAMN04571720, study PRJEB22368) | human gut metagenome | biome: human gut; material: stool | host: Homo sapiens | place: Luxembourg | collected 2012-08-17
AGCTGGCTTATGGACGAAGGAAAAACGAGAAAGTTTCTGGTACAAGAAATGAATATCGCATTGTAAAGCAGGAAAATTATATGCTGCACGATGGTATCCATGAAGGGATTATTTCGGAAACAGACTGGGAGCTGGCTCATCAAAAACGGGAAAAAACAGGTGTGAAATATGAAAAGACACATAGCCTCGATCATGAGCATATTTTATCCGGAATATTGAGATGTCCGTTATGTGGAAGCGGTATGTATGGAAACGTGAACCGAAAGAAAAAGAAAGACGGAACCTTATATAAGGATTATTTCTATTATGCCTGCAAACACCGTTGCCTGGTAGACGGTCATAAATGAGGATATCGTAAACAATGGAGTGAGGATAAGATTAACAACGCAGTGGAAGAAGTTATTCGGAAGCTGGTGCAGAACCCGAAGTTTGAGAAAGCAATACTGAATAAAATCGGTTCAAGAATAGATACAGAAGAAATAAAAAAAGAGATTGAAAGACTGGAAAAACAGCACAGGCAACTGACCGGAGCAAAAGCAAGACTTGGACAGCAGATGGATAGTTTGGATATCATGGATAAATTTTATGAAAAGAAATATCAGGATATGGAGACACGATTATATCGTCTGTATGATGAAATTGAAGGCGTGGAAAACAGTATAGAGGAAGTAAAGAATCGCCTGCTGAATATTCAGCAACAGAAAATATCAGAAGAAAACGTCTATCAATTTCTTTTATATTTTGATAAACTATATGATAAGTTCACTGATCTGGAGAAGAAAGAATTTCTTAACAGCTTTGTAGAACAGGTGGACATTTATGAGCAGGAGCAGCCAGATGGCAGATTCCTAAAGCACATAAAGTTCCGTTTTCCGGTGTATTTCGGAGACAGGGAGACACAGGAACTTTGTTGGGACAAAGAGAGTACCGTTGAGACGATAGCGTTGATTTCGAGAAAAGATAAATATGGAGCGGAGAGATAATAATATATTTGGTTATGAGCAAGTAGCGAAGCGGATTGCGAATATCCGCTTGACACACAAGCATGAGTTCAGAAAATTAAGAAGTGTCTTGTGGAAATAAAATGAAAGTGCTATACTTAAACAAATAAGGCCATGTGGATAAGAATATTAGAAATTCACATGGCTTCTTTTAAAACAATAAGTTAGTTATAACTAACACATGACAAAAAGGAGGAACGCTAAAATGAACATAAATGTATTCTATGGAATTCTGATCCCGTTTTTGGGTACTTCTGTGGGAGCAGCCTGTGTGATTTTTATGAAAAAAAATTTAAATGCACACGTGCAGAGGGCACTGACTGGCTTTGCGTCAGGAATTATGGTGGCTGCTTCTGTTTGGAGCCTTTTGCTTCCGTCAATTGAACAGTCGGGGAAACTGGGAAAATTTTCTTTTGTACCGGCAGTGGCAGGCTTTTGGGCAGGAGTGTTGTTTTTGCTTTTGCTGGATCATGTGATTCCACATATTCACCAGTACAGTGACAGCGCCGAAGGTCCGAAGAGTAAGTTTCAGAAAACGACAATGATGGTCCTGGCAGTAACGTTACATAATATTCCGGAAGGAATGGCGGTTGGCGTGGTTTGCGCGGGATATCTCATAGGAAATACTCATATCACATTTAAGGGAATGATGGCACTTTCTATAGGAATTGCAATTCAGAATTTTCCGGAGGGTGCGATCATTTCCATGCCCCTTCGCTCTGAAGGCATGGAAAAAGGAAAGGCATTTATAAGTGGTGTGCTGTCAGGAATTGTAGAACCTTTTGGAGCAATACTCACAATTCTGGCAGCGGATCTTATTATTCCGGTTTTGCCGTATTTACTCAGTCTTGCTGCCGGTGCTATGATCTATGTAGTGGTTGAGGAGCTGATCCCGGAAATGTCAACAGGGGAGCATTCGAATATTGGAACCATATTTTTTGCAACAGGTTTTTCCTTTATGATGATATTAGATGTGGCGTTGGGATGATTGGTCTGTTTATTTCGCACGTATGAAAAAATAGGTAAAAATTTGAATAGAGTAGCAATACACCCTACATATATGATATGCTCTACCTATCAACCACAAGAAAAGGAGGAACAAAAAATGAATAATAAAGGCATCGGCGCAGTTTTCTGTCTGATATCGGCAATCCTGATTTCTGCAAAATACATCTCAGCTGCGATATTTATGAGCGGTGTGAATACCTGGGATGCCACATTATTTGCTGCCGGACTGGGGTATGTGGGGCCTTTCCTGTCAATCGCTTCTGCTGTTGCACTGATCGTCGGACTTTTGTTTCTCGGATATGGGGTATATGAGGAGATAAGAAAAAACAAGAAATAAACAGGTTGCAGACAAGGGGGAATGTAGCAAATGTTTTTTACACTGGAAAAACTGGAAAGAAACACAAAACAGTTAAAAGATCTCCGTTACAGAGAACGGATGGAGATCCCGTCATTTGACGCGAGCACGCCGGAGGAGGAGCCGGTGGGGAAACGGCCGGAAAGCGTGGTCTATACGGGAACTCTGAAAAAAGGTGATTTCTGGATCGGAAGAGGCACTTATCTGTGGATCCGACAGTCCGTAGAGATCCCGGCGGAATGGGTGGGGAAAAAGATCGCCGGGCTTTTTAATATGGGAAAAACCGGCGAGGGCCTGAATTCCGGATTCGAAGGTCTGATCTACGTCAATGGTTCGCCATACTGCGAAACCGGTTCTTACCATGAAGAAGTGATCTTTCCTTCAGAACTTGCCGGCACAAAAGTGGAACTGACCATCCGTCTCTGGGCAGGACTGGAAGGCGGCGGGGTACCAACACCGCAGACACATCAGTTTAAACAGGCAGAACTTACTGTTCTGGATGAGGTCGCGGATGATTTCTATTACAGCAGCAGAGCGGCTGTTGAGACTGTACGTATGCTGGATGAGAACGATTCCATAAGAAGAGATCTTCTGACAGCCATTGACCGTGCACATCTGGCTATTGACTGGAGAAAGCCTGGTTCCGATGCTTTTTATGCATCTCTCAAAAACGCTCTGGAAGTCTGGAACGAGGAGGTTGCAAAAATCTCCTGGACGACTCCGGTAACAGTCCATACAGTGGGACATTCTCACATTGATGTGGCCTGGCTCTGGCAGCTGAAACATACCAGGGAAAAAGCTGCCCGCACTTTTTCAACCATGTGCACTCTGATGGAACATTACCCGGAGTTTGTGTTTATCCAGTCTCAGTCACAGCTTTATGATTATATTAAGACGGATTATCCGGACATCTATGAGCGGATCAAAAAAGCTGTAAAATCCGGAAACTGGGAACCAAACGGAGCGATGTGGGTGGAAGCTGACTGTAACATTTCTTCCGGTGAGGCTCTGGTACGCCAGATCCTTAATGGTCAGCGCTTTTTCAAAGAAGAGTTTGGCGTAACATCCAATGTTCTCTGGCTTCCCGATGTATTTGGTTACAGCTGGGCACTGCCTCAGATCCTGAAGCGTTCCGGAATTGACAATTTTATGACCATTAAGATTAGCTGGAACCAGTACAACCATATGCCTCACGATACTTTCCGCTGGATCGGTGTGGATGGTTCCGAAGTACTGACGCACTTTATGAGCACTCCGACTTTTGGCGATGATGGTGGTTATACATATAATGGGCTTATCGATCCGGCATCTGTAAAAGGGGTATGGGATCTTTACCATGATAAAGAGATCAATAAGGATCTGCTTCTGGCTTACGGAAACGGAGACGGAGGCGGCGGAGTGAACCGTGATATGCTGGAGATGGGACGCCATCTGAAGGCTATGCCAGGACTTCCGGAAGTAATTCCTGGAACGGCCTATGATTATTTCGAAAATCTTCAGAAGACCATTGCGTCTACAGACCGTCATGTACCAACCTGGGATGGCGAGCTGTATCTGGAATATCACAGAGGAACCTACACTTCTCAGGCACGGAATAAGAAAAACAACCGGAAGACAGAACTGAAACTGCGGGAGGCAGAGTGGCTGGTAAGTGAGGCCGCTGTAAAGACCGGCGATTTTTCTTCCTATCCGGAAAAAGAGCTCCAGGAAGCCTGGAAGATCGCACTCAGAAACCAGTTCCATGATATCATTCCTGGTTCATCCATCCATGAGGTATACGAGGATTCCGCAGCAGAGTATGCAAAAGCCAATGAAATCCTGGATACGATCGAGAAAAATGCCCTGAAGGTTCTGGTAAGAGAATCAGATTCCATTGTAACTGTAGTAAATAACAGCAGTTTTGCAGGTGAAGGAATTGTAACAGTAAAAGTAAAAGCTTACGAGGGCAGAAAGGGAAGCTGGTTTTCCGCAGATGGAAAAGAGCTGCCTGCTGTATATACGGAAGATGGCTGGTTTGTAAAAGTTTCTGGTATAGAGCCTGCCGGATTTACAACCCTGACTTATAAAATTGGAACCAAGGCGGAATGTTTTTGCACAGAAGAATGGACCGGGGAAATGGATACGCCATTTTATCATATTGTCTGGGATAAAAAGGGCCGTATGACTTCTATTTTTGATAAGGAAAATGACCGCGAGATCCTGAAGGCAGGTGAATTAGGAAACCACCTGGTAGTTTATGAAGATCGTCCGATGAAGTATGATGCCTGGGATATTGATATCTATTACCAGGAAAAAGGATACGAGGTAGATGATCTGAAAACGGTTTCTGTGGAAAAATCTTCTTTGATGACAAAAGTAAAAATGGATTGGAATTATCAGGATTCCACGATCTCACAGGAAATCCGCTTTTACAATGATAACCGCAGAATTGATTTTGTCACTCATGCAGACTGGCATGAGCATCAGCAGCTTTTGAGAGTTCTTTTTCCTTTGGATATCCGCACCAGCGAGGCAACTTTTGATATCCAGTACGGAAATGTGAAACGTCCCACCTACGAGAATACCAGCTGGGATATAGCAAAATTTGAAACCGTTGCCCATCAGTGGGCGGATTATTCCGAAACCGGATACGGAGTCAGCCTAATGAACGACTGCAAATATGGCTACAGTGCCAGGGGCCATGTTCTTGGCATGTCGCTGATCAAATGTGGAATCCATCCGGATTATGCGGCAGATCAGGGAATCCATGATTTTACCTATGCACTTTATCCACACAGTGGCAGCTGGCAGGAATCCGGTGTGCAGAAAGAAGCCTGGAGACTGAACAATCCGCTCTGGACTGTGGAAGGTGCAGTGGATGCAGAGGTACGTCCTGCTTTTTGCAAGGCAGATACAGACCATGTAGCCATCGACTGTATAAAGAAGGCAGAAGATTCTGAAAGTCTGATCATCCGTTTCCACGAGTATGCAGGCATGCGCGGTCCGGTAACGCTAAATTTTGGTTTTCCGGTAGACTCCTGGCAGGAGACGGATCTGATGGAAAATCCGGCAGGAGAAGAAATGACCGGAGAACTTAAGGTAACGGTACGCCCTTATGAAATCCGAACTTTCCGCGTGACTCCAACTCTGAGTAATAAATAATAACTGAAATATGGCGCTGGTTTATCTTTGGATATGTACCAGAAATTCTGGGTATATCTTCAGGATTACCGGCGTTTTTATTACAGGAACCTGAAAATATTTATTTTTTTGCATCCATCCCCACTCCTCCCACGTCTAATAAACAGAAGCACAGAAACAAATGCTTTCAAAAAACATTTCCTGAGGACCGGTCCGTGCAGGAGAATGGAGATTACCAATGAATGAGATTTTGATACGAAAGGCGAAAAAAGGGGACAAAGATGCTTTCTGCCGGCTTATGGATGAGCAGATGCAGAGTATGTACAAGATTGCCATCTCCTATGTGAAAAATGACGAAGATGCTGCGGATGCCATCCAGGATACCATCCTTTCCTGCTATGAAAATCTGAAAAGCCTGAAATATAACAGGTATTTCAAAACATGGATGATACGGATCCTGATCAACAAATGCAAGGACATCCTGCAGAGAAAAAATCGAATGATCTGTACAGACGAGATGCCGGAGATGCCTTTCCATGAGGCGGAATATGCCTCGGCAGAATGGGCGCAGATGCTGGAACCGCTGGACGAGAAATACCGGATGATCGTTCTTCTGTACTACATGGAAGGATTTAATACCCGGGAGATCAGTGAGATCCTGGATATGAAGGAAAGCACAGTGAAATCTCGTCTTCAACGCGGAAGAAAACAGATTGCGAAGATGTACGAGTACAAGGTCAGGGAGGGACGTGTTTGATGATGACATTAAATGATAATGAAAAAAATTTTCAGAAAAAACTTCAGAAAGATACAGAGATACCGGTGATTGTGCGGGAACGGGCAAACCAGGCATATCATCACATTGAGAACAATACTGCCGTACAAAAGAGAGAAACGAATGATAAAAATGCCCTCCGCTGGATGAAAACAGGCGGGAAGGTCGTGGCGGGAACAGCAGCAGTACTGGCAGCAGGTATTCTGTTCTGTGCGGCAAATCCGGTCATGGCAAAGAATATCCCGGTGGTGGGAGGTCTTTTTGAAACATTACAGGATAAAGTAAGCTTCTTTGGAGATTTTGCAGATCATGCGACGACACTGGAAGATACAGAAAAATCTGCCGGAGCGAAAACAGCAGATGGAAACTCTGATCAAACAACGGATCATACAGCATCAGATAATGCAAACGCAGACACCACCTACACAAAAACATCCGGCGGCCTCACCATCACCTGCTCCGAGATTTTTGCAAACAGCCAGGCTGTCTATGTGACCATGCAGTTTCAAAGTGAGGAACCATTTCCTGATACGTTAAAAGGACTGGATGGGAAGCCTGCTATGGAAATGTATTCAACAAGACTTCTGGATTTTAAGCCGGTGGACGATGGGGTGATGCTCAGCAATCTGGAAGGAGAATTTCTGGATGAGAATACATATGCCTGCATCCTTCGGGTAGATCTTGCAGAGGCGACAAAAGACTACAGTGAATACAATAAAAAATACGAGGAAATGTGCCAGCAGGTACGGGATGAAATGGGCATCACCCTGGATGACATAAATGATGAGACAGAAGAAGGCAGTGCACTTCTTGGAGAATATATAGAAAAAATATCTGTCAGAGGAGGCGCACTTCAGTCTTATATCAAAGAGATCGATATTCCGGAAAAGTTTAACATGCATCTGGGTATCAGTGAGATCCGTGGAATGCGGCCGGATGAAGCTTCAGATCCGAATGATCCGGATGCGGGATATTATAAATTCGAAGGAGACTGGAGTTTTGACATTCCGGTAACAGTCGATGATTCAGAAACGGAAGTTCAGGAGATCAATGAGACAAATGAGGCAGGAATCGGTCTTAAGTCCGTGATCCGGACTCCATATGAGCTGACGGTAAATGAACTTTATGAGGAAGGTTCCAACAGCGACTGTTTCATGGTTGCGCTGGATGCCAATGGAAACAGGCTGCCATATAATGAGTCCAATGGAAACTGCAATAATTTTGCCATTTAGGACAGAGATATTTCCACCGTTGATATTTATATCCTGGATTACGTGCAGTATATGGATGAGCTGAAAGGAGAAGAAAATTACAACAATAACGAGAAGAAACCGGAAGGTGAAAAATGGAGTGATCTTCTGGATCAGCATGCGAAATATCACAAAACACTGCACTTTAACCAAATCAAGTAAGTCCCCTGCGGGGTTGCGAAAGGCAATAAGCAGTGGGTGGGGACTTGCTTGTATCAGGAGGAGTGCAAGCTCCTCCTGATAAACTGCGGAGCAGTTATTTGGTGTAGAGCTACGTAGCGAAGCGGATTGCGAATATCCGCTTGACCTGATAATGCCTGAAAGGCATGGAAAGCTATATAAACTGGGTATTTTACATAATTCAAAGAATCCTTTACAATAAAAGTACAACATATGGAGCGCACACAATGATACAGGGAGGGATTCATTATGGAATATGCAAAACTTGGGAACACCGATATCGAAGTATCAAAATTATGCGTAGGATGCATGAGCTTTGGAAAGGCCGGCACTATGCATAAATGGACATTGGATGAAGAACAGAGCGGAGAAGTAATCCGCCATGCGCTGGATCTGGGAATTAATTTTTTTGATACAGCCAACGGATATTCCGAGGGAACCAGTGAAGAATATCTGGGACGGGTTCTGAAAGAAAGCGTAGCCAGAGATAAAGTGGTGATCGCGTCCAAGGTTTATTTTAACCCGGGCCGTCTTTCCAGAGAGGCCATTATGCGAGAGATCGACGGAAGTCTGAAACGTCTGGGAACAGATTATCTGGATCTGTATATCATCCACAGATTTGATTACGAGACACCTGTCGAGGAAACAATGGAAGCACTCCATGACCTGGTAAAAGCAGGTAAAGTACGCGCACTGGGCGCTTCCGCCATGTACGGATATCAGTTCTACAACATGCAGCTTGCAGCCAGGGACAATAACTGGACACCATTTTCCGTAATGGAAAACCATTACAATCTTCTTTACAGGGAAGATGAAAGAGAACTGATCCCGATCTGCAACCAGATGAATGTTTCACGGATGCCATACAGTCCTCTTGCAGCCGGGCATCTGGCAAGGCCGCAGTGGAAGTCTGATTCTCTCAGAGGAAAAACAGACCGCGTTGCAGTGGGAAAATACGACCGTATGGAACAGCAGGATATCAAGATCGTAAAACGGGTTCAGGAACTTGCTGAGAAACATAACTGCAAAATGTCCCAGATCGCCATTGCATGGCAGTGGGCAAAGGGAGTAACATCACCGATCATCGGAGCCACGAAAACAGAATATCTGGATGATGCGGCAGATGCACTGAACGTAAAACTTTCTCCGGAAGACATTGCATATCTGGAAGAGATGTACGTTCCCCATCCCATCGTAGGTGCAATTGACAAAAATCCGGCAGAGGGTGTGATCCTTCTGGACGAGAAGAAATAAGAGGCGCCGAAATGTTTTCCAATAAACAGTTAAAAGATATGATACTTCCGCTCCTGATGGAGCAGTTTCTTCTGATGCTGGTAGGCCTGGCAGATACAATGGTTGTCAGCTATGCGGGAGAGGCGGCAGTTTCCGGAGTGTCCCTGGTAAATTCATTTAATACCATATTTATTAACCTATTTACGGCACTTGCATCCGGAGGAGCAGTTGTAGTCAGCCAGTATATTGGCCGGCGGGATATGAAAATGGCATCGGAATCATCCAGTCAGCTTCTGATGGTAGCTACTGTATTTGCAGTAGTGATCTCAATTCCGGTACTGATCTGGAAAGTCCCTCTTCTGAAGGGATTATTTGGCAAGGTAGAACCGGATGTAATGGAAGCGTGTAAAACATATCTCAGGATCTCCGTATATTCTTTTCCGGCTCTGGGAATATACAATGCAGGAACCGCACTCTACAGAAGCATTGGAAAGACAAGTGTGACCATGAAGATCTCAATTGTATCCAATCTGATCAATGTGGCAGGAAATTTGATCGGAGTTTTTGTTTTCCGAGCAGGAGTAGCAGGCGTTGCTTATCCATCCCTGATCGCCAGAACGTTTTCAGCAGTGGTGATCACACTGCTTTGCTTCCGGGAAAAGGAAGTTCGCTATGTGGGCCGATGGATCTTTCAGTGGAACAGAGAACTTCTGAAAAAAATGCTTTCTATTGCAATCCCCAATGGAGTGGAAAGCGGGATCTTTCAGTTTGTAAAAGTGGCACTTTCCAGTGTGGTTGCGCTGTTTGGTACTTACCAGATCGCGGCAAACGGAATTTCTCAGAGTATCTGGAGTGTGGCAGCACTGATCAGTGTGACCATGGGGCCGGTATTTATTACTGTGATCGGTCAGTGTATGGGAGCTGGAGATATCAGGCAGGCGGAATATTATTTTCGGAAATTAACGAAAGTGACAGTCTGTATTTCAGTCGCCTGGAATACACTGATCTTTCTGATAACGCCACTGCTTATAAAGATCTTTGCAGTTTCCCGGCAGACAGGGCAGATGATCCTCTATCTGGTGCTGATCCATAACATAGCCAATGCAGTGGTATTTCCATTTGCAGATCCTCTGGGAAAAGGCCTCCGGGCAGCAGGAGACGCCATGTTTACCATGGGAATCTCTTTGTTCACAACCATTGGCGTGAGACTGATATTATCTATATTGCTGGGAATTGTCCTGGATCTGGGAGTGATCGGGATCGCACTGGCCATGTGTCTGGACTGGACGGTCCGCGGAGTGATCTTCTGGATCCGTTTCCGCCAGGGAAAATGGAAAACTTATCGTGTGATCGGTGAATAACCGGAACAGAACAATAAACAAGAAGAGAAAACAAATGAAAAAGCAATCGGCAGAATGCACAGATATCAACAGATCAGAGCTTTCAGCAGGTTGCTTTTTTTGGCGGATAGCGGTAAGATAACAAAGACTTGACTTAAACGCGGATCGTTTTTATCCGCCTGAAATGCAGACATAGGAAAACATACGGAGGAATATCTTTGGCAAAAAAACGAAAACCCAAAATGGAGCTCCGGTATTACAAAATGCCGGAAGGGAGTCCGATTCTTGCATTGCTTGGTCAGAAATGGATCCAGAATTACGGAAACGATATCGATTATCTTCATTTTCATAATTATCTGGAGATTGGTTTCTGCTATGAAGGTCAGGGGTTCTTGATTCTTGGAGAAGATAAGGTACGGTTTCATGACCGGGAATTTACAGTGATCCCGCCCAATTATCCCCATACCACAAACAGCGACATTGGAACTGTCAGTCGGTGGGAGTATCTTTTTATTGACGTGGAAGGATTTTTGAATAAATTTATTGACAATTCCGTGAAAAAGGAAAAGATCGTTCAGCGTATCAACTCCAGAGCACTTTTTCTGAATGAAAAAGAAAACCGTTCCATGGCGGATAAGATCCTGAAGATCCTAGATATCATGCGGAATGGAGAAGAGTTTTATCTGGAAGAAGCCAAGGGGATCCTGGCATCGCTTCTTGTGGAGATTGCAAGGATCAACCGGGATTCGGGGGAAGAGCGCTACAGTGAGGGAAGAGGAAAAGTCATGGATATGATCTCCAAATTCCAGGATTATATTTCCGATCATTACATGGAGGATCTTCGGATCGATGAGCTGGCAGAATACTGTCACATCAGTGAAACCCATCTGCGACGGATCTTTACGACCTACATGAAGATGAGTCCGCTGGAATACATCAATACCATCCGGATCCAGGCGGCCTGTGATTATCTGAAAAAGACGGATCAGCCCATTGCGGATGTGGCACATAAGTGCGGCTTTACCACTAATTCCACTTTTAACCGGAACTTTCGCCAGGTTATGGGGATGACACCTCTGGAGTGGAGAAAACGGCCAGAAAATTATGAACAGCAGCTTCTTAAGTTTGATATCCATTCAGAGGAAGGCTGGTAGAACAAAAAAACAGATCTGTGGATCTGGCACAACAGAAAAAATACAGGGTAGTGTGTCGGATCAGACAGATGGAAAGAGGGAAAAATGTACGACTACAGGATCGTGGAGCAGGTCTCACGAAAAAAGAAACATATGTCAGGAGCTCTCAGAAAAGTAATGGTGATCTTTGCGGTACTTTTTGTACTGATGGGAATCACCATCTCCCAGGCATTTATGCTCCCGGGATTTCTTCTGGCGCTGCTTTATTTTGTATATGATATCTTCAGCCAGAGAGATTATGAATATACCATGGAGAATGGCCAGCTGACCATTGATGTGATCTATGGCAAAAAATACCGGAAAACAGCACATGTGCTGAACCTTGAGGAGATGGAAGTGACCGCACCTCACTATCACGAAAAAGTGGCAAAATACAAAAAGAATTCCGGTACAGAGAAACTGAAAAAATACGATTATACCTCCTATGAGGATGATGTGCCATACTATACCATGATCATCCGGGAAGACGGGCGGAAAATAAAACTTCTTCTGGATCTGACAGAGGAGATGTTACATACGATGAAAACACAGTTTCCGGAAAAGGTCTATTTTGCATAATATGTTAAAATGTTTGTGAAATATGTATAAAAAATAACGTAGAATTTTATGAAATAGAAACAAAAACCTTCTTTTTTGGCGAAAAATATTCGCAGAATGTCGAAAAAGAAGGTTTTTCTTTGCCATGATGACCAATGAGAAAAATGAAAAACACTCAAAATGCATAAAAAAGCAGGTGCCTGAATCATGAAATAGTGCAAAATCAATAAAATGGTTGAAATTGCACATTATATGAACGGTTCTGCAAACTATGGCCGGAATACGGATGCTATAATCCATTCATAAGCAAACGGGAAATGCTTAATAAAGGAGGAAAAGTAAATGAAGAAAAAATTACTCGCAGTATTAATGACAGGCATTATGGCAATGTCTTTCGCTGCAACAACTACAGCAGTATATGCAAAAGGTGACGATGACAATACACTGACCGTATGGGCATGGGACCAGAACTTTAACATCAAGGCTATGAACATTGCAGGTGAGCAGTATGCAAAGGATCATGAAGGATTTAAAGTAGATGTAGTTGAGACATCTTCCGATGACTGCCAGACGA
>OCGZ01001002.1_pt1 | contig 12390 bp, 13 predicted proteins | sample 1538711 | NCBI WGS metagenome assembly OCGZ01 (sample SAMN04571720, study PRJEB22368) | human gut metagenome | biome: human gut; material: stool | host: Homo sapiens | place: Luxembourg | collected 2012-08-17
GTCAATGCTAATGCAAATGCAATAACTTTCTTAATTTTTTTTAACATATCAGTACGTATAATCCAATTATCCTCTTTTGAGGGTAATGGATTATTCTCCTTTCTCCCAAACTCTTGGGTTTTATTGAATACTCCATTATAATACTTAAAGCACTGTGGATCTGTACCTATAGCTTTACAGCTTTGACTGTTCGGAGGTGACTCAGACCACAGCTTTTCGTCTATTACTGGTAATTAGTTTGTTAACGCTAGACGTTTTTATTTACGTGATTACACAGCCGAATTCTCTGTGGAAGACAACAGTGCTAAAATATTTATTCAGGAGGTTTTTTCTATGCCCATGTACTTTGTTGGAATTGATATTTCCAAGTACAAACATGATTGCTGCATCATTTCTGCAGCCGACCAGCAGATTATTTCTAAATTTACCATCACTAATGACAAAGATGGCTTTGAACAACTGCTTACTGCTCTTAATTCTCTCTCCAATCCTGAGGATATAAAAATAGGGTTTGAATCAACTGCCCATTATGCCCTCAATCTTGAACTCTTCCTTGAGAATGCCCACCACAGCTTCATGGAAGTTAATCCAGTTCTCATCAAGGAATACAAAAAGTCTACAACTTTAAGGCGAACCAAAACCGATTCTGTTGACTGCGAATCAATAGCCCGGTGGTTAATTACCGTTGAGTACAAACCCCATTCAAAAGGATTTTACCACGCTTATTCCCTAAAGTCACTAACTCGTTTGCGTGACAGGCTAATTCGTCAGCGTTCTTTTTATCTTGTTAAGATAACTAATGTTTTAGACCATACCTTTCCGGAATTTAAACCATTCTTCAATGAACGGCTTTCTAAAACAGCTTTGTATCTTCTTGAAAACTACGGCTCCGCTGAAAAAATGGCTCGTATGAACTCTGCTTCCTACGATAAACTCCGCTGTATTTCCAGAGGTAAGTTTTCTATCCAGCAGTTCCTTCGTCTTAAAGAGCTTGCTGCTAACACTGTCGGTGTCAATAATTCTATATTCGATTTAGAATTAAACACTTTATTGACACTATACAAATCTCTTTCCGATGAAATAAACACTTTGGAAACTGAGATTATTAAACTTATCGAAGAAGTACATCCTCACTATATGTCTATCCCTGGTATTGGTCCCATTTCAGCCGCTGTTATTTACGCTGAATACGGTGATATATCCAACTTTTCCAATCCCGGTCAGATGCTTGCATTTGCCGGAATTGAACCCGGAATAAACGATTCTGGAACAGAATCCCACGGTGGACGAATGGTAAAACACGGTTCTTCACAACTCCGTTACGTTCTTCTTAATGCCTGCTTACCCTTAATACGTTTTGACTTAACCTTTGCAACTTATTATGAAAAGAAACGTGCAGAAGGCAAGAAACACAGGGTAGCGATTACTCACGTAGCAAAGAAACTGATTAGAGTCATCTATGCATTGGAGAGGCAGGATGTAGACTTTAACGCTCAGAAACTACGCTAATATCTACCTTACATATATTTATCTGTTCCATCTGAAATACGATATTTTCAGATGGTCTGTTAAAATTACCCATTTTTAGGTCACAAATGTTTTTCAAAAAACACTTGACTATTTATAGTTTGTCACCTCCGATCCAATAAGCAAAATTTATGAATTTTTCATTACCCAGGCAAATGCCTTCGCCGTCCGCAGCCCCGGATCCCGGAAATGATTCCCCGGATTCCATTCCAGCGTACTGCGGATCCCACACTGTTGCAGCCACGCATGAGCCTCCCGGATACAGTCACCTACAGTAGCCATAACAGGATTTTTCGTCTTTTCCTCTTTGTCCCCCAGGCTTAAGTAAACTGCCCGACTCTGATTCTCGTGCTCTTTCATATAGGGCAGAAACCCGGGGAACCACACCGAGGGCGATGCCGCCGCTATCCCCGCAAACCGATCCGTCTGATAAGATGCCCACAGAGAAAACAACCCTGCAAGAGAATATCCTCCAAGATAATAAGTTTTACTTTCATCCGAGCATAAACGCAAAATTTCTTCTAGCAACGAGGCTGCACCCTCGCCAAAATCCTCATTTCCGAATACCGCTGGTGCTTTCCACGGAGACAGATCGAGGTTCCAGTCATCCACTTTCACCGCAATCATTTGAAAATCCAATGCTGTCAGTTTCCGGATCTGTGCCACTTCGCCCTCTATTTCCGGAAGATCATGATCTCCCACGGGCTGGATCAAAACAATGGGAGCCTCCGGATTCCCATATTTATATTTAGTCATGCCGTCCTCTTTCTCTATCAAATATCCTTTTCTATCAAGTATCCATTCTATTTTATCAGTTTCAGAATCCTTTGCCTGTTATATCGCTGCATGATCACAAACATCATATCAAACATGGCCGCAAGGATCGATGTAATGATAAATGCCGGATATCCACCCAGCCAATGACCTGCCAGAATCGGTACAAAGCTGAGCACTACGATCGTCTCATGCCCCAGTTCCGCCTGACATGTGACCTGCGCTATTTCCTCCCAGGTGTGTTGTCTCGGATCAAACAGGCTGGGATTATAGGTAGGCATGCGATTCTTCCATTTTTTCACACGCAGCTTTTCATATAATTTCATTTCGGATTTACTTACCTGATACCAACGTTTTCTGTAATCTGCTCTGTTATGCATGATGGAATTGTAGATAAATGCAACCACCCATCGCATGATAAAATGATAAGCAGTGGTTCCAAAGGTAATGGCAATCGTCAGCCAGATTTCTAACAAAGTTTTTTGATATAAAATAGCCGTGACCATGGTTCCGATCAGGAACACGACAGGCGCTGCCTTTAAAAAATTTATCATAGGTCATTCTCCGTTTTTTCCAACTTCACATACCCATTTTCTTAATGAGTTTTGAATAAATATGTTCCACGAACCACGGTTCCGTAGATTTCTCCAAAGCATCTTCCGGAGAGAACCACATCACTCCACTATTCTCATCGGCTTTTACGGATACCTGCTCTTCCGAATCTGCCTCCAGTAAATACGTGATATTCAGATGCAAATGGCTGGACACATAGTTCCCTTTTTTCACATGTCCGTCCACCGTCAGAGATTCCAGAGAAAAAATCTCCTCTGATACCGGTCTCACATTGGAAATTCCCGCCTCCTCCTTCACTTCCCGGATGGCAACGGACAGCAGATCCGTCTCCCCATCCGCATGTCCTCCCATCCAAGACCAGGAATTATAAATATTATGATATACCATAAGCACTTTGCTTCTGTCCTTATTTACCACCCAGGCAGAAGACGTAATATGCGCAACTGTATTTTCTCTGGAAAATGCGTTCTCATTGTTTCTGATCCATCCCAGGATCAAAGCTTTGTCCTTTTCTTCCTGTTCATTGAATGGGGCATAGTTTTCTATTTGTCTGATGAAATCCTCTCGTGTCATTTGGTTATCTCCCTATTTTCAAACAACCGGTCAATCTCCTGCCAATCCTTACATCTCACAAACCTGTCATTGGGAAGCTCTGCCCGGCTGTTCCATGGCCGGTCGAACACGGCTGTCCTGCAGTTGTCAAAATGCATTACATGCTCAAATGCCGCCGGAGAATCCTCTACCGCAAAATTAAAGGTCATGTTGTAAAGTTCCGCCAATGTCATATTATATCTATAATCCTGTTTCGCTGTTTCGCGCCCGTATTTGTCTACGCAGAACAAGGGAACTCTTTCCAAATGATGTTCATCAAGCCATTGCCTCGATGGTTCATAGGAATTGAACGGCCTTCCGGTAATGATAAAAACCTCGTGTCCCTGATCCACCCACTTATTAATTACCTCGGAAGCCCCCGGCGTCTCCTCATAATGCAACAAATTTTCCGGTAAATGCCCCGCCTTCATTAAGACTTCATACTGTGCATCATTCAGGTCAAAGGATTTCTGCAAATTGAAAAATTGAACCTGCCGGTAAGGGACATCAATGCCGAACAATTCTTTTGCAATTTTCGTAAAATATTCTGCGGTTTCACATAGTACATCGTCAAAATCTATGTAGATTTTCATTGCTTCTCTTCTCCGAATAACCCCGGCAGTTTCTATCAGCTCCCTGCTCTTTTTACAAAGAATTTCCACGCTGCCATACCATTACATAGTCTTTTTCCCCGGTAACTTCATCCAATCCTTCTCGTTGGATTTCAAAACCTTCTCTTTGATAAAAGTGAATTGCACGTGTATTCTTTTGGTAAACATTTAAGTATAATTTCGTCTTCTTTTCTTTTACAAAATTCAACAGGAGCTTACCTATACCCTGCGACTGCATTTCATCACGGACAAAAATACCTTCCATATATTCATCGTTTAACCCTATAAAACCTTCTATCTGGCAGTCATTCTCATACACATAGACCTCTGCCTGTGGCAACATTTCTTTCACTAAATCAATATTGTTTTTCCAATATTGACCCGGAATAAAATAGTGTGCTTTTAAGTTGGTATCTAACCATATATCAACAACTCGTTCGATATCTGCTTTTTGTAATACTCTGATCATACTTCTTCAAACACCCTGTTCTGCTACAATTTACAAAACCACCTCGAAGATCGTCCCTCCGGATGGATTGGACTTCACCGTAATACTGCCATCATGTACTCTTACAATTTCACGGACCAGGGCAAGTCCCAGTCCTACTCCACCAAGCTCCCGGCTTCTGGATTTATCCACCCGGAAAAACGGTTCGAACACGCGCTCCTTAAGTTCCTCAGGGATTCCGGTTCCCGTATCCTCCACTGACAGATACACATGTTTTTCCTTCCGGTCTGCGGTTACTGTGACCTGCCCGCCCGAATGATTATATTTTATGGCATTCTCAACAAGATTGTATACCAGCCGGTAAATAAGGATGTCACTTCCGACCATCGTTATATCCTTACATTTTCCGATCAGTCTTATATTTTTTCCCTCTGCAAGAGGTTCCAGATCCTCCAATACCTCATCCACCAGAGCATCTAAGATAATTTCATCATCCCGTCCTACCGTCTGAAGCTCACTCATATCGAGAAGTGTCTTTACCATTTTGTTGAGTCTGTCGTTCTGTTCGGTAACCATCTTTATCATCTGTACCGTGTCTGCATCATTGTCCGGATGACTGTTGGAATGATACAGATCAAGCTGTACCTGCATCAGGGCTAATGGCGTACGAAGCTCATGGGCTGCATTTGCAGTAAATTGTCTCTGTATCTCAAATGCATCCGAGAGGCGTTCCAGCATACGGTTATACGAAACGCTAAGCTGGTTCAGTTCCTTCACCTGGTTTTCTTCTATCCGTGAATCTGCCAGATTTTGCGCCTGCACCTTTTCGATCTTGTCAGAAAGCTCTCTGATCGGTCTGAGTGCATGCCCACTTATAAAATAGGTAGCCACTCCACCCAGAAGAGCCAATACTGCTGAAATGATCAGGCTGTTTTTCCTGTAATCCGCCTTATTATTATACACCTGGACAGAAAAGTCATTGGCGAACTCATCCCATTTGTCCTCCGGAATGCTGATATATATTTCCTCCGCATCGTCCGGCTGATCATCTCCCCGTGTATCCACAGCCTCCTGCAGGGAATCCATATAATATACACCGTTTTTATAGACGAGCATCGTCACGCATCCACATATCACCGCTATATATAATGTAATGATGCAGGTAAGTCTCCATTGCAGCGACATTTTTTTCATCTATCGGACTCCTCTCGTATTTTATACCCTTCTCCCACCTTGTTCAGAATCGGATCATATCCCAGCACAGCCTTAAGCTTTTTTCTAAGGGAAGACATGTGTACTCTGATCGCCCCGCTAAAGCTATCCACAGATGCATCCCAGACATGCTCCATCAATTCCTCCTGACTTACCGGCCTGCCCATGTTCAGAAGCAGATATTCCAGAATACCATTTTCTTTTCTTGTCAGGGACACCATTTCTCCTTTTGCATAAGCCTCACGCCTTACGGTATCGAACTTTATCTCACCGCTTTCCAGACATACATCCTTCTGCACAAACTTCCTTCTGGTCAGGCTTCTGATACGTGCCTCAAGCTCCTGTAAATGGAATGGTTTTTCCATATAATCATTTGCCCCTGCATCCAGAGCCTCAACCTTATCCGCTATCTGCCCTCTTGCAGATAATATAAGAACCTTCGTCTCCTCATTTTCCTGCCTGAGTTCCTTCAGTATCTCCATTCCATCCATGCCGGGCAGATTCAGATCAAGAACGACCAGATCATAGTTCTCCGTCAGGATACCTGCAAGAGCTTCTTCCCCATCATAGCAGGTATCCACCTCATATCCTGCGTCATACAGACTTTTCGCAACTGTATCACATATTTCTTTTTCATCCTCAACAATGAATAATCTCAAAATTCCTTCCCGCCTTAACAAAGATTTTACAACAATTATTGTATAATAGCGAAGTCAACTGGTCAATAAATACCACGATCGAAAGGAGTAACAATAACTTGAAGTGCAGAAAAATATCTCAGATCGTTCTGCTCGTCACCGGGATCACTATGATCGGCTACGGTGCAGTCAGAGGCGAAGCTGCTGTCGTGCTTGGTAAAGCAATAAAATTATGTCTGGAGTGTGTCGGAATTGGATAAGAGAAAAAAATCACTGTCAGGGCAGACAGCCGGGATACGCGGGTGGATACAGGCTGCTGCCACACTGCTTACTAATATTCACATCCCTAATTTTTTTAAGGGCAAAATATATCAGGGAAACGCTAAGACCGTATGTGTACCGGGATTAAACTGTTATTCCTGTCCTGCTGCCACGGGAGCATGCCCCATTGGCGCATTTCAGGCGGTGATCGGATCCTCCCGATTCAAATTTTCATATTACGTCACGGGATTTTTTATTTTACTGGGTGTGACACTTGGAAGATTTATATGTGGTTTTTTGTGTCCGTTTGGATGGTTTCAGGATTTACTTCATAAAATCCCGGGAAAAAAATTTTCCACAGCCAGACTGAAGCCGCTAAGATATCTGAAATATATGATTCTTATCGTTTTCGTTATCCTTCTGCCGCTGCTCGTAACGAACTCTATAGGAATGGGCGACCCTTTCTTCTGTAAATATATTTGTCCACAGGGCGTTCTGGAGGGAGCGATCCCACTTTCCCTGGGAAATGCAGCCATACGGTCCGCACTTGGAAAACTCTTTTCTTGGAAATGCTTTATTTTGATCACAGTTGTCGCGTTAAGTGTTTTATTTTACAGACCCTTCTGTAAATGGATCTGTCCTCTTGGTGCGATCTACTCACTGTTTAATAAGGTCAGCCTTCTTAATATTAAAGTGGAGGACAGCAAATGTATCGGTTGTGGTCAATGTTCAAGGGTATGTAAAATGGATGTGGATGTGTGCAGGCATCCAGACCATCCGGAATGCATACGGTGCGGAGCCTGCATCAGGGCTTGTCCCAAGGATGCGATCCACTACCGGTTTATGGGAAAATAATCTTATTACGATTACTTAAAGGAGAATATAATCATGAAAACAAACAAAAAATTCCTTACTATTTTAACACTTTTAACACTCTGCATAGCTTTATTGCTTACAGCCTGCGGCGCAACGGATGCTGCCGGCACGGACAAAACCAATGAGTCTCTGACGGAAACCGGCACAGTATCCGCAGACAGCTCCAACACTTCACTGGATGATCTGTATCAGCAGGAGAACCAGATTTTTGCAGATCATGAGGCTGTATGGAACAAGGTATTCGGCATGATGAGCAAAAGCGATGCTGATCCCAGCAAAAATTATGCTGATTATCTGGCTGATACCGTCGAAGCAAACAAGGACTCCTTTACAGAGGATGAATTGAAAACACTTACGGACGATATGGAAACCATACGGAAAATCGAAGATAACAGAACTGGAACAGGGAACTACCGCAACCGATCATACTGCTCCGGAAAACAATTCCGAAGCTGACTCTCCCTTCCGGAATTTCTCCGGTCAGGATTTTGATGGTAATTCTGTCGATGAAAGTCTGTTTTCCGGCAATGCAGTAACCGTCGTTAATTTCTGGTTTACCGGCTGTAAGCCCTGTGTTGCTGAGTTGTCTAAGCTGAACGAATTAAACAATACGCTCAAAGCAATGGGCGGCGAAGTCATCGGCATCAATACCGAAACCTTCGACGGCAATGAAACTGCCATGAAGGAAGCTGCCGCCGTTCTTGAAAGCCAGGGTGCAAAATACCGCAATATTTCCATTGACTCTGCTTCCGATGCGGGTAAATATGCCTCTGATATTATGGCATTTCCTACAACCATACTTGTCGATAGAAATGGCAATATTGTAGGGGATCCGATCCTTGGGGGAATTGATAACCAGGATAACTATGACTCTCTGATGCAGCAGATTCAATCGGTAGTTGATGCAGACAGTGCAGACCAATAATGCAGAACACCCTCCAAGATTTCTTCATTCACCTGTTGACACCGGCAATTGATTTTGATATTATTTATCAAGAATTGAATATTCCATGAGGGAGTAGTTAGCACGAAGGTGTGATTTGTCAACATTCTGATTATAATTTTAGAGTATAATCTGGCAAATCTTAAATAATGAGACTCATGTATATCTATTAACGGGCTGTGTATAATACACACTGGCAGATAATTGATATACATGAGTCTTTTTTATCTCTGTCGGATACTTATCATCGCAGAGCTTTCGGCTGACAACACTATAATGGATCACGCAAAGGAGAAAAACATGGAGAAACTTATTAACAATGCCCCGTTTGCCCTTGTTCTTGTATTCCTTGTAATCGGTTTTATACTGCTGATTAAAGGTGCGGACTTTTTCGTAGAGGGAAGCTCCAGTGTAGCGAAGAGACTGCATGTCCCGTCTATCATTATCGGACTTACCATCGTAGCAATGGGAACCTCTCTCCCCGAGACAGCGGTCAGTGTATCGGCTTCTATCGCAGGTAACAATGAGCTTGCGGTCAGTAATGTCGTCGGTTCCAATATCTTTAATCTGATGGTCGTGATCGGCGTATGTGCAATGATCGCCACCGTAGAGGTTGCACGGGAAACTATCAGGAGAGATATCCCCCTTTCCCTGATCTGCGCCGGTCTCTTGCTGCTTTTGGGAATCATCGGGATTGGTGATCCGGCCAAAATGACACTGGGCCATTTCGATGGTGTGATATTCATAGGTCTTTTTGCCGGATATATCTTCTACATGATCAGAATTGCCTTAAAGGCAAATAAAGAAGGAAAAAAAGTAGAGATTGAAGGCGGTTCCGATGAAGAGATTAAGCTGATCTCCGTACCGCTCAGCATTGTTTTCATTGTCGGCGGTGCTGCTGCGATCGCCTTCGGTGGGGATCTCACTGTCGATGCTGCATCCAGAATCGCAAGCGACCTGGGAATGACGCAGACACTGATCGGACTTACCATCGTTTCCATCGGTACATCCCTTCCGGAGCTTGTGACTTCCATCGTTGCAGCCAGAAAAAATGAAGTCGATATGGCACTGGGTAACGCCATCGGTTCCAACGTATTTAACATCCTGATGGTACTGGGTATCGCTTCCGCCATCAGTCCTATCAGCATCATTACAGAAAACATCATTGATCTGTGTGTACTGATCGCATTTACTGTGTGTGTATGGATCTTCGCAGGAAGCAAAAAGAAAATCGGAAGAGTCGAAGGCTTCTGTATGGTGGCTCTTTACGCAGCATATGCGGTTTATATCATAATCAGATAAATGAGGGCCGTACAAATGATATTGTTTTTTAAAGTATTTCTCACGGAATTCATCGCAGAGATGGGTGACAAAACACAGCTTATGCTGATCGCCCTTACTTCGAAATACAAATTAAGAGATATTATATTTGGAACCGCTGCCGCAATCCTGGTACTGAACGGTCTGGCTGTCCTCGCCGGCGGGCTCGTCAGCGAATTCATTCCCTGCTGGCTCATCAAGATCATTGCTGCACTTGCATTTCTTTATTTTGCCGCATCAACACTTGCAGATAGCAATGATGAGGAAGAGGAAGGCAGCGGCAGATCCAGGATCCGGTTCGCACCGCTTGCAGTTTTCTGTACCTTTTTCGTAGCCGAGCTTGGAGATAAGACACAGCTTACCGCCATCACCTTTGGTGCCAATGAAGGTATGAGTTCCGCACTGATCGTATGGATCGGCTGTTCTCTGGGACTGTTTTTAGCAGACATCCTGGGAATGCTTTTAGGCTATCTGTTAAAGAGCAAGACACCGGAAGGGCTGCTCAATACTCTAGCCTTCGCCATCTTCTCTGTATTCGGCGTCTTCACACTGTATCAGGGACTGAAGCTCATCAATACAGATGTCCGTTCCATCCCGGTATTGCCGATACTGATCGCTGCAACGATTGCTTTTGCCGGTATCTGTGTGTACCTGTTTTTAAAGAGAGAGAAAAAGGCAAAAGCAGCAAACTAAAAACGAACCCCATTCTGTTTTCACGGAATGGGGTTTATTTATCTATTCCGTTCGGAACTCAAAAGAAAAATAGTACACATAATCATCCATTGCAAGGGCATCCAGCTGGTCGTTCACAATATAACTAAAATCAAAAGTTCTCGCTTCGTCATTATCATAGATCAGCGCAAGAAGCGGCTGCTGTTCATCATAGACAATATCTGTTTTCTCCTGAATTTCCGTTGCAGCTCTTCCATATCCATAGTGCTCTCCTTCCGGAACATCCTCCAGGATTGGGATTAGCATATCTCCCTGCGATTCATCATCTGCAATAATAATTTTCACGGTACGATCCTTAAACTGCGGTACAATAATAATCGTTCCATTCTGCGGTGAATCCATTCCTTCATACGAAAGCCCTGCCCTTTGTCTGTCTACCAGCTTTCCTTCCCGGTATTGCCAAATATGAATATATAGAGTTTTAAATTCATTCGTTGCCGTGTATTTATACATAAAGGCACCGTCTACGCCTGACAGCATTTCCGCCGTTTTCATTTCAATACTGTCCTTGTCCACCGGAACGATAAAGTTCTGTGGCATATTTTTCCGGAATATCATGATTCCGACCGTCAAAACAACAATCGCCGCCGTGACAAGCAGAATACCTATAATGTATTTCAATCGTTTTTGCTTCTGCTTACTGTCCGTTGCCAGCCCGATAATATTTTCTTCCGATTTTTTGGCAATATTTTCCCGGACAATATCTTCTCCTGCCAGGAATTCATTGATGCTGATACCGAGGATCTGGCAGAGTTCCGAATAGATGGATACATCCGGCAGACACACGCCCCGCTCCCACTTGGATACGGATTTGTCACTCATACCCAGTTTTTCGGCGAGCTGCTTCTGCGTCATACCTAAGTCTTTTCTTTTGCCTGCAATATATTTTCCTATCTTGACGAGATCCATGTGCTTACCTCCTGTGTCTGAGATCATACTATTCTCTTTTCAGAAATAAGTACACCTCCCGGAAGTAGAATCCCGGTATCTACTGTGTTTTCCATTGTATACTCTTCTATTACACCTATTTCTGTTCCAACAATTTCTTCCAGTCATCCGGAAAACCCATCGTTTTCACATCTACTTTTTCATATTTATCTATTAGCAATTCTATTTGATCTACATAAAGCTTCCAATGCTTGTCATTCTTTAAAATCTGTTTCATACACAATAATACACCAAACATTCTATTGTTTCCTATACCGGCTTGTGTATATTCTTTGTAAAGAATAGGCGTCTTTGAAAGTTTTGCATTATACAACCTCCCATAATGCGCACAAACATTGCGAACATAAGAAATGCTCTCCAACCAACTTTCCAGATATGTATATCCAATTCCAAAACTCTTGGCAACTGCCTTTTTGTCAGCATTTTTCATGTTTTTGTAAAATTTTGAAAGCGTGCCAAAACTAAATACCTCCACCAACGCATATATAGGCAAATTTCCACCTGCATAATTAGTTTTGAAATTTCTCACAAACGGTGCCTTTGAGTTTCTCCGAACCTCCTCTTCGATATCAGCCATAAATGCCCGATGATATTCTTCGTCCACAAAATTTTGGGGTTCCATATATCCAAGAACTCCATAAACTTCCGCAAAATAATTTGCAATTCTGCATCTGACATTTACTTCTATTTTTTCTATCTCAGCAAATGTCACTTGTCTGAAATTAGCATTGAACAGATATAACTCTACAATCTGCTCAAATGTTACGCCTTCTTCATATTTCCCATTTTTAGGTTTAAATCCTAAACTATACGCCTTAATTAATCGGAAATAGGATATGTCATTTAATATCTTCTTGGCATATTCCTCATTCTCAATAATTAAGCCAAGTGATTTCAAGTTTTCTATTTGTTCGTCTATTGTCATCGGTAATGGAT
>OCGZ01001015.1_pt1 | contig 12254 bp, 10 predicted proteins | sample 1538711 | NCBI WGS metagenome assembly OCGZ01 (sample SAMN04571720, study PRJEB22368) | human gut metagenome | biome: human gut; material: stool | host: Homo sapiens | place: Luxembourg | collected 2012-08-17
GAGGAGGCGGGTTCGATTCCCGTTGTCTGCTTATTCCAAAAATCCCGGTAAAATCACAGGTCGTTGATTTTACCGGGTTTTTCTATGTCATTCTTTTTCCAAAATAACACCTTTTTTTCGTAAAAAGTATCTTTTTTTCGGCAAAGTATTCCACGAAGTATTCCATGAAATACACCTCCAACATTTTACAAATTATTATCAAAGCATGGATATATGGATAACCTGCATTCCAGCATGGATAAGCTATGGACAAAGTATTGATAAATCGTGGAAAAGCCAAAACACCTTTCCCACAATTTACCAACCACTTTTCCCACAAGCTTCTCCACACTTTCATATAAAACAGGTTCCCCACATACCCACACTTTCTATGATTTCTGCAAATCTCATGCTCCCTCCAACAATATGCTCTACACTATTCCCCCATATAACTTAATAACTGCAATTTCACATTTTTGTTCAACACATAAAAAAAAAAGACCTTCCAACAAGGAAAGTCTTTTCTTTTCTACTACTTCGCATCTACAATCCGCCAATTATCGCCCTTTTCTAACGTAAGCGTATATTCAGCATATTCTGTTACTTTTGCCACCTGATCCAGATACTTCACAAATACATGTGCCTTAATTTGATCATTTTCCTTATAATAGGCTGCATTATACAACCCATCATAAACATAGTCCGCACCGATCACATCCATCGTTCCAGGCACCGCATAATATGCTAACTCTTTCTCTGTTGCTGATGGATACATACCAAAAAATGTACCAAGAAAATCTTCAATCTCTGTTATTGCTGCTACATCGATCGTTCCATCCGTCTGATATTCTTTCTCACTGTAATCAGCTTTTCCAGGCACACCACAAGATGTCGGGCTGGTTACAACAATCATCCCTCCTGCATTATCCCGGTACACATCCACACGGTAATAACTTTCACGCAGCGTCACCGTCGTCACCGTACCATCCGCTTCCGTTTCTGTTGATGTCTTTATTGTCACTGCATCTCCATAAGACACATTTACCGTTGTCACCGCACTATCCGCTTCCGTTGCCTCTTCCGGCATTTCCGTAGCAAGATCTTCTGCTGTCTCTCCAGTATGTGTCCCCTCGAAATCATCTACAGATATCTCATCTTGTTGCGATGTCGCAACCATTGGGAGATCATTTCTACTCACAGACGCAACATCACTGCTTCCACTTGCATATATATTCTGACGAACCATATATCTTACCTGATAATAACCATTCCCAAGATCCTGCACATCCGATATCCGCACGCCCACCACAGACGAAGCAGTAGGACAATCAGAGGTAACTACAGACGCATTTAACCCTGCCAAAGTATCCGTCATATATGTTCTTAACACTACCTGCCTATCATTCTTTGATTCCTGGCTCGTATCCCATGCATGATAAATGTACGCAAACCGTTCCACAAAGCTTTCCAGATCATTTGTATCAGACACTTCCGGCTCTACAACTACCCTTTCATGCACAGTTTCCTTATCGATCGCAGTAAAGTTCTTATAAATACCAAAAGATAAACTTGCGATCATCACAACCCATAACGCAACAACTCCCTTCTTATTAGTACCAACACGAAACACCGGAAGTTCCGCTTCCCCACTATCAATTTTCTTCTGTTTCCTATCAGCAACAATTTTTTTCAATGCTTCTCTAGCTCTCTCCACAAACTGTCCAACAGATTGCTTTTCGCCAACTGTATCAGGCGCTGCTTTCTTTTTATCTTTCATCTTTTTCCTCCATTTTAATTATAACGACCACAACACACAAAATGCTGTCTCCAATACCGCCCGGTAAGATCTGCATATCCTATCGGATCACCAGCATGAATCATTTTGTTATCACCAAGATAGATTCCAACATGCGTTATATAATTTCCACTATTTGTCGTTCTTGTAAAAAATACCAAATCGCCAGGAACTGCCTCATCCAAAGTAATATGCTGCATGACATCATACTGTTGCTGCGCTGTACGCGGCAATGACAGCCCTGCCACACCATAACACCATGACGTAAGTCCGGAACAATCAAAAGACGTTGATGGAGATGATCCTCCCCATACATACGACCACCCTCTATACTTTAACGCCTCCTGAATAATAACATTCGTTGTTCCAACGTCCAAAGGATCACCTGCAAGATATTGATGTACAAGATACACGTAAAACATATTTCCATATGCATACCTCCATCCACCATTCGTCCGAACTGCAATCGCATTATTATAAGTAACTTTTGCCCCACGACTCGAACGCGCTGCAAAATCACTCGCCAGTGAATAGCTATGCTCTTTCCCATTTGCCGCCACAAAATCTATGTATCCAGCACCAAAATTGTATGCCTGTATAATAGTATCAATATCAACTCCGGCTTCCTGCCCCCTTTGGAGCAGATACGCAAAAATAGCCACACCATATTCAATTGACATCTCCGGTATCCGTTGTTCTGCCGGAAGATCGGTCGTGCCCAACGACTGCATAGGATCATCCCCTGTACCGCCTGACTCCACCATCATGATAGCCATTAAATAACGCGCATAATCTCCAATTCCATGCTCTCCCGCTTTCTGCGCAATTAAAGCAGCATATCCCTGCACATTCTCATTTACTTCCATACCGCTTTCATACCGCACATTATTTTTTTGCTTTACCGTAATAACAAGAAAAGTCGCGGAAAACAACGCCACCAAAAGCGGCAGCAACGCTGGCAATATAAAAAGAATTATCTTAAACCTTCTTACTGTCTGCATTCTTTCCAATTACATCACCGCTTTCTCTTTTTCTCTGCGCTCTCTGCTTTCTTCTGTTCAACAGACGTTTTATAGTTTCTTGTTTCTCTCCTCACTGGTTCTGCCTTAACCGACGCTACAATCTGCTCTTTCCTTTCTTCACTTCTCTTTACATATTCACCTTCACCTCCTGCACTCCGATCTGGATGTACCTGTTCTACATTTCCTCCTACGCTCCGATCTGGATGCACCCGCTCTACATTTCCTCCTACGCTCCGATCTAAATGCTTCTGCTCTACATTTCTTCCTACACTCCGATCTGAATGCTTCTGCTCTACATTTCCTCCTACACTCTGATCTGAATGCACCTGCTCTACGTTCCTTCCTATGCTCCGGTCTGAATGCTTCTGCTCTACATTCCCTCCTATGCTCCGATCCGGATGTTTCTGTTCTACATTCCTTCCTATGCTCCGATCCGGATGCTTCTGCTCTACATTTCTTCCCGTGTTCCGATCTGAAGTCCGTCCCGGCATATGTTCTTTTACACGTTTTTTTGTTCCACGCAATTCACATTTCTGATCGTCTCTTAAATCTGCCCCAGGTGCATCCCACGAGATACCATCCGCTGACTTATTATCATAACGACGACGACGATATTTCTTCTCAACCTTTTCTTTCTCTGGCGGCTGCTTCCACAAGAACGGTCGCACATGCATACCCTGCGCTTCCCTCCACGAAGCACTCGTAAACTCCATATTTTGAATCTGCGGCGCATTTCTGGATAGTTTATACTGCTTTTGCGGTTTAAACCGCTCTAAATATTTATCATAAACACGCGCTGACGAAACACCTTTTTCTCTCCCAGTGTGAAAATCTGATGCCTTTTCCTCCGGCATACGATCTGCAAGCTTGTAATCTCGTTCCCTACGTCTCTTCTCCATTTCTACAGCTTTCTGATTCTTAGCAACCGTCTCTTTATCAGTACCCTTCAATCCATGAAGCCGATGATCCACCGCCCCTTCTACCTTACGCTTTGCAAATTTTAACTGCAACTTAGCTTCATCTACAGCCTCATGCTGATACTCTTTCGCTTGATCCAACTTTTTATTAACCCATTTACGCGGCTCTTTAGTAATGCGAGCCGCCGCCTCACCAGACCGCACTGGCAATGCCCTTTGTCGCTGCGATCGGCGTAATCCACGATAAATCAATGCTCCACCCAAAAGAGATCCGGCACGCCGAGTACCCGTATCCTCCAGCAATGAGATCATTCCCAATATCTCATTCTTCGCAAAAAACACACCAACAAATGTAACTATCTGCAAAAATCCAATGACAGCAAACGAATGTCCCTGCGATATCGAATAAATCATCGTAGACACTGTAAACGCTACCGTAATCAACAACGTATATCCTGCCCGAAGCATTATGATATTAAACACTTTCACAAGTGACCGTTTCAACATGCCTTCACACGCCGGAAACATAGCCAGCACAAAACTAATTACCAGAAACAGAGTATAAATGACGAACAAAATCTGTGTAAAAACCATCAGCCCACACAAGAATATAACAAAAATGCTGATAACAAGATTGATCAAGAAAATGAACAATACCTCACCAAAACGTGCTGTAACTTTCAGCACCGACATCCTCATATTTCCATAGGTTTCAACCTCACCCTTCACAATCGTGTCTCGATCCGTACCATAATTCCCATCGGGCGATGCACTAAGCAATGCGCTCACTCTGTCACTGCCAATCGCATCAACATCCGTAGTCCCCCATTGCATCAAAAGCCACGGCTGATATACCTGAATGGAAAAGAGATTATCCCGAATTAAATCTACACTATCCCCTTCTCCCTGATTACTTCCAGGCATAACAACACCCGTTCCAAGATCCAGTGCTGCATGTGAAATATCTGCCGAGAAATCATTCACATTGCGAATACACTCCGGAGCATAAGCAATCAACGCACCAGTAAAAAGAAAAATCAATACAGTCTTCAATACAGCTCCAAGAGCAACCGACATCTCACGCTTAAACATCCCTTTATACACCACATATATTCCAAGGATCAATAGCACCCATGGCAAAAAACCAAAATAAAATCCATCACTGGATATTCCCGATGTACTTACTCCCGCCAAATGCTGCATATTCGTTCCAATACTGTCTGCCGCCTCATTTATCAGATCAAACGTATATGCTTCCGACACAACTGATCCAGTTGCCGAACTAAGCAGCCGGCTTAGCATCCACACCATATTGGTCAAACAATAGATTCCATACATCACCTGCCGACCAATCGCATCCATCCAATTCCACGGCAGCCAGCTCCAAGAAGAATCCACATAAAAATCCAGATCATAATTCCCCAGATCATACGTGGAATACAAATACTGCGTATTCTGCGTAAACTCTACCAGACCACTAGCCTTTGCAGTAAGCGGTACAAGCATAAAAAACAATACCGGCAGTCCTATTGCCAATATTCCAACAAACGCCTTTTTCCCACCTTTCCAAACACTTTTCTTTCGCAACTTAAACAGTTTCCAAAAGTTCATCTGGCAGCACCTCCTCTTCCGGTTCCTGCGGTGGACGAGTATCAAATGCACGGAACAACCAGCCAAATACCACGTCGACATAAATTATAGCTGTCCGTCCATAAAGATCCTGAAACAGACACTCTCCATTCTCCAGTCCCTTGATCTGCTTCTGGTTTCCTTCATCCTCCGGATCAAGTCCAAAAAACGTAAGTATCTTCTTAATCTCAACAATATCTGTCGAACGGAACGCAAACTTTAGACCAATATTATTCTTCATTTTTTCATCGCCAACATCATCTGTATTCTGCGTTACAATATCAACTGCTGCATTCATTGAACGCCCCGCACGCACCAGTTTGCCGACAAGCGTTTTCCCTTGTGCAACACCCAGCAATGACCACGCCTCATCAATCACAACTTCCTTAAATACACTCCGATCGGAATATATAAAATCCAAAGCAAACGATGAAATAACAATCATAGCAGCCACAGACAGGCGCTCAACACTTGAATACTCGTCTGGTGATTTTTCCTTATCCGGAAGTACCAGATCCTGCACCTGAATGATATTCATATCTCCAGCAAAGCCAATCGTCTTCTTCACGCTGCCATCCGAAAAGAATAATGATGCAAAATCATAATCAGAAAATCCCTCAATGTGACGCGCAAGATTTTCTGCAACCGGATTTCCTGCCGTATGCAATTCCTCAATAACGTAAAGCATTCCTCTCCTCTTGCTTTTTCCTACCCGGCGCACAGCCTCTCTAAGCTCTGGAAAACGCTCTCCATCATTGATTGTTACTCCTGTTAAATAAGTAAGTACATCCATAGCAAGACTTTCCGCATCTTTAGCTCGGCGCATAATCACAAATGGATCAAGCATCCCCCGGTTTTCCTCCGCACTCGACAACTCCACAATGCTTATATTCAATCCCAGCGGGTTCAACTCTGTATTCCAGCGTCCACGCTCTGATTTAGGATCAATAATCAGCGTTTTCGCCCCATACACCGTTGCAAGTGTGGCAAGCAAATTCACCGCCATCGACTTACCCCCGCCAAGGCTTCCAAGAAACGCCTTTGACAATGCATTTGTTACTGATCCTTTTACTCCCTGCGCTGCAAGCTCCGGACGAATATAAACATGGCGCCCAGTTGTCGTATTGATGCCGATATACTGTCCATACTCTTCCCCGATAATTTGCGCCGCTCCAAATCCAAAGCCTGCAAAAAAATCTGCAGTAACATACTGTACATAATCGTTAATATAACGCTTACTTGTCGGTACAAATTCTCCGGATAACCCCAGCATATCCCCAAATGGTCGTACAAGCTTAATATCACTGTCTCCATACAGTTCTATCAATTCATCCACACGTTCCTCCAACACCTCCAAACTATCAGCAGATACCCGGAGCACATATGACACCTTATACATTGCATCCTTTGTCGCAATCAATTCATCCTCCAGTTCCACCGCTGCCTGAAGTCCATCAAGGACTGTATTATCTGTATCCTGATTATTCTGATATGCATGATTGTCCAGATCCTGCATCTCTTTTTTCTTATTCCGCACGGTAGTCAACGCACTCTTATTCGGCGACACCTCAACATTGATACTGACATCAACCGGATAATTCAAAGCCTCCTGCGAATAATACAGCATCTCGGACGATGGAAAAGCCACTTCCGAAATAATTGTATCTATCGTCAAATATGCCGCGTACACGGTTCCTTCCTGCCTTGACAACTTCACATACCGTTGATGCTCCTCACACAGACACCGGGACAATTTCAACAGATCATATTTCTTAACAAGCGTTTCTGTCTGCAGCTTTTCTTTAGGCAACTTATAATGATACTGATAATACGGCACCGCCACCTGACCATATAAATGTTCAATTAAATATCCAAAATCTTTTTCTGTCATCGGCTTAAACCGGAAGCGCCTGTTCAATCGCTTAAACAAATGCTTTTCCATACGCACAAAACGTGCCATTTCTGCATTATCAACACTATAAAAATCTCCTGCAAGCTGATGGTTTACCTCCTTCACAAAATCTGACAGCACACTCTTTACATACTGATGAATACGTTTCATCGACATCTCTTCATTCACAGACACAAGCTTTATTCCAAGAAAAAAGCGATAATCAATCTGACTACCGCTTTTTTGCTGCACATTTATTCCATCTTCCACTGCAGACTGTGATGCGTCTTTCACAAGCACCTCCGTCTGTTTATCAATAAAGTATTCCGCCGCTTTCTTATGTCTGCTCCTCACACATCGCTTTGAGCGTTCCTGTCTCTCCGTAATACTTGATTCTGCAGCAATCATTAAAAAATGCAACCGCCCAGTTTTATTTGCCGCAACAAGCTGCCGGAACTCGTCATGAATCTGATTTTTCTGTTCAACAGACAGAAAAGAATAATTATAAGGCAACATTTCATAGTACGCAAAACATTCTTTTTCATTGTTAAGCACCAAATTGTTTTCGATATACTTAATCGGGAACATACTTATAACACCTCACTATCGTCACTTCTTCTTGAAGTTTTTCTTTTCTATACTTCACTCGACGTCCTGCGTAAGTAACCTTCGGACGCGCCAAGTACAACGCAACACTTTTTAAATAACTGTACGGCTTCTTTCCATCAAATGTCTTCTTAGACATAAACCATGCCACTCCAACCGGCAACACTCCATACTTAAATAACAAATTATCAATATAGCAAAGCGGTGGAATTTTTCCTAAAAATAACATTATCACAAAAAAAGTTCCCACGCCCCACGCAATCTGTACAAATGTAGCCGGTACTATAAGCGGTATGTCACCAATCGAACTCAGCACCCGTTCAAACTTCCAGACGCTCGAATAACTTTTTACTTTTCGCATGATTTTCCTTTCCCTCCGGTGCAGAAGCACCGGAGCATTTACACCAGATCATCCTTTTCTTTTTCGTGATATAATAATAAAATCCGCTTTTAATCCAATACAGATCAAATAAAAGGTGCAACCCCCATGATCGCACCCCCACCAATCACTGTATTAAACACTGACAGCATGGCATCCTTTGCGCCATTAGGATTAAACACAAGACCTACAGCAAAGATTGCCGCTATAATGAGCATCACCACACCTGCCGCCTTATGCTGCACCAGCAACACAAGACCAATCACCGCAATAGCAAGCAGCACAATCGGCTGGATGTTTGACATCACAAGATTATACAAATTCTGTCCAAAGTTCATATTCACACTTCCTTCCTGTTGCGACATCGCAACAAATCATTTTCTACGCTTCCATAATTTCTCCAGTATCCGGATCAACCCGGATCCCCATATCAGCAAACCGTTCTGCAAGCATCTCTTTTACTTCTGTTTGCTGTTGTTTCAACAACTTTTTATGCTGCGGAGATAACTTTGCCTCATCAATCATCCGATCAAGCAGATCTGCTTCCCCCCGAATCTCCGCAAGTTGATGCAGCATCTTAAAAGATGGCGCCACCTGACGTCTGATCCAGTTAAGCGTCCGCTCTAAAGTATACGGCTCCGGCGCATCCGTCAACTTCAACTGGCGGTCCTCTTCGCCGATAAACCGCGCCCACATAGGATCGACATCCCATTTTGTTATATCCTCCTCTCCGGCTTTTGGCGTCAGAAAAGTCACATACCTGTTAATTATTCCAAATGCTGTTTTTGCGGGATCCTCATAATCAAGAAGATCTTCAACAGCATGTGTCGCGCGATCATCCTTAAGCCGTATCTCAAAACGGTTCTTCACATCTGCATCTTCAATTTCTCGTCCAGCTTTTACGTACTGTTCATAATCTTTTTCATAAATGCAAAAATAAATTTCACTCTTCATACTGCCAAGATATAACGTATTCCCCATCTGATCCCTGTCATCCTCTCTTGCACGTATAAGTTCGCCACTTTGATAGTTCCGATACGCCCGGAATATCGTGCTATACTCTTCTTTCCTGCACTTTTCCGCAAGGTACGGAATATCAAGCCAACCAGCTTTATCATTGATCGCTATATCAATCCGCTTGTACACGCCATGTTCCATCTCCACCTGCCGAAAAAAGTCAAACCATGTACGTCCCTGTGCATTCAAAAAAATCTCAAACTGGCGGCAACCCTTGCCCTTAAGCTCCAACAAGCATCCCAGCTTCTCATCCTCGGAATGCATTACAACAATATCTCCCATAAGATACTGCGCACTGTAGCCATACAATGCATGATTCTCACGAATCATATATTTAAGCCGAATACCTAAGACATCCTCCAAAATATGCTTTATGTCAGTGCTCGAAAAACGTATCCGACAATAATCCAGCAATATTTCCAATCCGGTATCCGGTCGATACAAATCAAGGAAAAATTTTATTCTTTCTAAAAGCTTGTCAGATGCTTTACGCCGTCCCGTCTCAATTTCCGCAAGATACGTCGGTGAAATCTGCAACAATTCCGCCAGTTCCTTTTGCGTCATATGATCCTCTTTCCTCCTTTCCCGGATCGTAGCACCTGACAGCCCCATTTCCCTGTCCTCCTCTAATTCATTTTTTAAGCCGTGGATATATGGATATTTATGCACTCCGGCAACAAAACGCATGGATAACGCATGGATAAGCGGTGGAAAAGAAACTGCATCTTTTCCACCGCTTACCCACCCGTTACCCACCCGTTTTTCCTGCCTGCGTAACCCGCATAAATACCCACATACCCACAGGCTTCGACTGACGTATAAGCTCTACGGCTTGATTGCCGGAAATAAACAGCATATTCTTTTTTTTCAAAATCCTGATTTTAAAAGTTCGACTTTTTCCACTATGTCGAACTTTTGGGAAATGGCATCAAACCCGCATATTCTCTGCCTTTGTGACACATCTGGTATGAAAAGTGTACCCCCGTGTTACATGCCGGGGGTCACGCGGGAGACGGCTGCGCCGTCTCCCGCTTTTTCCCTGCTCCCCGCTCCCCAGCTTACGCTTCGCCCTGCCCTCGCTGCGCTTTGTCTCCGACCGCGCGCGGGGCAGGGCTTGCGACGCTCTCCGCGCTCGCCGGGAAAAGCTTGCCGGACGTTCCGCCCGCGTGCGCCCCGGCGTAAGCAGCGCCGATACTCTCTCTGAAATGATGATCCGGCGGCACATATGGCGCGTAAAACTCTGTTATAACGCCATCCCAAAGTCCTACATAACCACGTCCTTTGATGTCTTTTGTAATAAACTGCTTTTCTGTCGTGCCAAACATCATAGTATAGCCGCTATCCGTCATCGCACCAAGGGCTATCCGGAGTCCGAACTGATCCCGGACACCATCCGGCAGATACTTTGCATCCGGACGCTGACAAGACAAGATCACAAAAAATCCCGCCTGGCGTCCGAGCAGGACAATCTTTTGCAGATAACCGATCACGTCCTCGGCTTCTTTTTTTTGCAGCATCGACAAATACGCCACATATTCATCAAAGATCATAAAACGCGCCTGAAAGCCAAAGGCACGATAATTCCGCCCCGGCTCATAATCAGCACAACGTTTCATACTCTCCATTCGGTCGAGCATGTCATCATAAAACTTTATTACCTGCTCTTTAATATCAGCAGATCCAGAATATACTTCCGGAAGATACCCCGCCAGACCGGAAAGATCTGCATTCTTTGCATCGATCACAACCAGATCGGCGCCGGATTTAGCGACCGCCTCGATAAAGCTCATCAATGCATAAGTTTTTCCGGATCCCGTCTCACCCACAATCAATGCATGCGGATGCTCCTCATAAGCCCATTTCAGATGACGCATCAGCGGCATCTTTCCGTCATAGCATTTCATTTCCGTTAATTGGATCCGGCTTGATTGTACATCACACAAAAACGTATAATGCTGCCACTTGTGCTTATAACTTGACGCTATCAGCTCACAGTCCAATCCAGTCTCCACTTTACTATCAAGCTTCAACAAGCTATCCTGGTACTTTCCCATTGTTATCTTGACCGTAATATAGATCCGACCCTTTTTCCGCTTATAATAAAGCCGCGGGAAGTCTGTAATACTATGCCGGCGCCAAAAATATAACCGCGGCATATATGTAACCAAATTTTGATCGCCCCTACTATTTGATCTCAAATCCGTTCCATACCACATATTGTCAATGAGCATCCGGGCAAGTTCCTGCCGATTACACAAATCCTCCCAGTACCAACGTTGACGGCGCATAACCCCATATACAACGACCAACAGCATCACATCAAACAGGCACACCGTTGCTATCTTGCTGATCACCGGCGCATCTACAAATTGCAACGACAGATTCTGCCTCCACACAAGCCAGATTCCAATCGCCGTTGATGTGATTAACAAAAAGATGACAGACCGAACTACCAGTCTGTCATCCCACTTTTTTATACGCCGTCCCCAGCGCCAAAACAGATTCATTTATTTATGCCTTCTTTTCCGGCTGCTTGTCCTGCGGCTTTCCCGCTCCAGCTCCGTTTCCGGATCCACCCGGCACCGTTCCAACCGGCACAAGATCCTTAGCATTCAGATACCAGGTTGCATCCGCACGATTCCGTCCCTGCGCATCCGCCACAGCATCGATCTGTACATCAACAAGCTTCACCGGCTGGTCATACTCAAACTCTTTCAGATCAGCCTCCGGCGGCAATGACACCTGGATCATACGTCCCTGCGCCTCACTCTTAAGATCATATGTACGCTTAACCAACACGCCGGTACTGTTTCCCTCGTCATCACGCTCATACACTTCACGGCGCAAGCCCGAAAATTTCAGATTTCCAAAAGTCTTTACCTCATCAACAACAATTCCCTCTTTAAGTCTCATATTCTTTTCCTCTCTTCCTGCCGCTTCCTACGGCTCTCTTCTTTTCTTTTTAAGTTCAAAATCACTTACCCTACTACTTACTTTTCAGACTGCGCAAGCTTGGCAG